>LSQX01232684.1_pt1 | contig 123714 bp, 109 predicted proteins | sample 654561 | NCBI WGS metagenome assembly LSQX01 (sample SAMN04489861, study PRJNA283612) | anaerobic digester metagenome | isolation source: 4 biogas reactors fed with cattle manure at either 37C or 55C with and... | place: Denmark: Kongens Lyngby | collected 2014
CTGGCCCTCTCATCCCATCTGCTAGAATCAGGGAGTCTATCCCTGCGAGAACAAGCGGAGAGTCATCGATGCCGGATATCGACAGCCTCAAGGAATCCAAGAATTACTACCTCGACGTGCCGTGTCGGCGCGAAGCCTTCTTTGTCAAAGGTTCCACCTCGCTCGATTGGGGTATGCAGAACCGCCTGTCCCGCATCTTCAACCCTGCGTCAGGCCGCACGGTGATGCTGGCCATCGACCACGGCTACTTCCAGGGACCGACATCGGGCCTGGAGCGAGTCGATGTGAACATCCTCCCCCTGGCTCCCTATGCCGACGCACTCATGCTCACTCGAGGCATTCTCCGTACGACCGTGCCCTCCTCCTGCGGCAAGGGCATCGTCCTGCGGGCGAGCGGGGGCCCCAGCATCCTCAAGGAGTTGTCAAACGAGCAGTTGGCCCTGGATATCGAAGACGCCGTACGTCTCAACGCCGCCGCCGTGGCCGTACAGGTGTTCATCGGAGGCGACTACGAGACTCAGTCCATACACAATCTCACCCGGCTGGTCGACATGGGCAACCGTTACGGGGTGCCGGTGCTGGGTGTGACGGCGGTCGGCAAGAGCATGACCCGTGACGCCCGCTACTTCCGGCTGGCCTGCCGCATTGCGGCGGAGTTGGGCGCGCATTTCGTCAAGACCTACTATGTGGAAGAGGATTTCGAGACGGTGACGGCCTCGTGCCCGGTGCCGATCGTGATGGCCGGGGGCAAGAAACTGCCTGAGCTCGATGCCCTCACCATGGCCTACAAGGCGGTGAGCGAGGGGGCCGCCGGCGTCGATATGGGCCGCAATATCTTCCAGTCGGACGCTCCCTTGGCCATGATCCAGGCGGTGGGCAAGGTCGTGCATGAGAGTATGAAGCCTGAAGAAGCTCACGAGCTCTTCCTCACGTTGAGAAGTGAGTCACAGACGGAGAACGAGTAGGAGCGAGATGGGCGGCACCTCCGCACTGGCGCGCCTGCGGGCTCTATGTCCCACCGTCAGCGTGGGGGTGCTGCCCGCCGACCTGATGAACCTGGGGGCGGAGCTGACCGTGCTGGAGGAGGCCGGAGTCGACGTCGTCCACATCGATGTGATGGACGGCTGTTTCTGCCCGCAGATGACGGTGGGGCCGCCCTATGTCAAGGGTCTGAAGACTCCCATGTTGAAGGATGTGCACCTCATGGTGCGCGAACCATTGGACAAGCTGGCCGCTTACGTGGCCGCCGGAGCCGACATGATAACTGTGCACGTCGAGGCGGCCGTCCATATACATCGGGTCCTACAGCGACTGGGCGGTATGGAGCACAGCGCAGGGCCGGATCAGGGCATCGTCCGGGGCCTGGCTCTCAATCCCGGCACTCCCCTGGAATGGCTGACCCCCCCGCTACTGGATGAGGTGGACATGGTCTCGCTTCTGGCGGTGGATCCCGGTTGGAGCGGACAGAGGTTCGCTCCCACCACCTTGGCTAGGGTGGAGCGCGCAAAGGAGCTCATCGCGGCTGCGGGCAGGGACATCCTGCTGTCTGTCGACGGAGGGATCACGAGAGATAACATCGCGGAGGTGGCGTCGGCGGGGGTCGATATCATCGCCGCGGGCAGCGCTGTGTTCGACGGGGGGGCCGCCGGCGCCGAGACCACCGCTGCTAACGCCCGCTTCGTGCTCGACGCCGTTCGGGGTGCGGGGTGACGGTGCGGTCGCGGTGGTCGGAGGAGGAGGCGGCCCGGTTCATCGCACGCTACGGTCCCGAATGGGGCGAGCCCCTTGCGCTTCGCACCTACTCCACCCGGTTGTTGGGGGAGGATCCGGATCTCGTCCTGCACGGCGGGGGCAACTCGTCGGTGAAGGTGACCACCTCCAACCTGTTCGGCGACGAGATCTCCGTGATCTACGTCAAGGCCTCCGGCGCCGACATGGCGACCGTCGAGCCGGCGGAGCTTCCCGGGCTCGACTTGGACTATCTACGGCGGCTGCGTGTACTTAGGGAGCTGGACGACGCGGAGATGGTGCACCAGTTGCGTACCCATCTGCTGCGGGCCGACGGCCGTACGCCCTCCATCGAGGCATTGGTGCACGCTTTTCTACCGGGCGTTTACATCGATCACACGCACGCTGACGCCGTCCTTGCCCTCACCAATCGCGAGCATGGCGTCGCTGTGGCTAAGGAGGCCCTGGGTGAGGACGTCATCGTCCTGCCCTACGTGACTCCCGGCTTCAAGTTGGCTCTGGCGGCGGCTCGGGCTCTTGACGACCACCCCGACGCTTGGGGCATGGTGTGGGCTCACCATGGGATCGTGACCTGGGGGGAGACCGCGCACGAGTCGTACGAGATGATGATCCGTCTGGTGTCGCGCGCCGAGCAGTGGATCGAGGCCGGCGGGACCGAAACCGGGGGTCAGCCGGCGTCCGTTCGTATTGCAGCCACGGTCACATCGGAAGTGGAGGCCAGACTCGAGTCGCGTGCCGCTCAGGTGGCGCCGATGCTGCGCGGCTTGTTGGCGGAGCAGACGGGCGACTGTGACCGCCCGTACCGGCGTGTGGTGCTTCAGTGGCGCGCCGGGCCGGAGACCTTGGCGGCGTTGGCCGCGCCTGCCGCTCCGGAGACCTTCGTCAGCCCGGTGCTTACCACCGATCACCTGATCCGTACCAAAGCCGAGCCGCTGTGGGTGGATGAACTGCCTCCGGGTGACTCAGACGCCGCCCGGGCGCAGTTGCAGGCGGCCGTGCAGGGATATTGCGAACGGTATGAGTCCTACCTGGAGAGGCACGGTTCTGCTGTGCCGGCCGGCGTACAGCCGTTCGGCCCTCAGCCGCGGGTGGTCATGATCCAAGGCTTGGGAGTGTTTTGCGCCGGTCCCGATCTGCGCGACGCCCAGATCGCCTCGGACATCACCGAGCACACCATGGAGGTGAAGGCTTCGATCGCCGCTGGAGGCGCTAAGTATCAGGGTCTTCCCGAGGAAGAGCTGTTCCGTATGGAATATCGGACGTTGCAGCACGCTAAGTTGGGACGGACCATGGAGGGTGGGGCAGGGAGCGCCCATGCGCCGCTGCGCGGGCATGTGGCCGTGGTCACCGGGGCGGCCGGGGCTATCGGCACGGGCATAACCGAAGGGTTGCTGGAAGCAGGTGGCTTGGTGGCGGCCACGGACCTGCCCGGCGAGCCGCTGGACACTCTTGTCCGGGAGATGGAGGCCCGCTTCCCGCAGAGGATCGTCGGACTGCCGTTGGACGTCACCGACCCCCGGTCCGTTTCCGCGGCCTTCGACCGTCTAGCCAGGATGTGGGGCGGCGTCGATCTGGTCATCCCCAACGCAGGGGTCGCCGCTGTGGCTCCGCTCACTGAGCTGACCCTCGAGCGCTACCGCGAACTCGAACGGGTCAATGTGGAGGGGACGCTTCTGGTGCTCGCAGAGGCGGCCAGGATGTTCAGGCGCCAGGCCACGGGGGGAGACATCGTACTCGTGTCCACTAAGAACGTGTTCTCGCCGGGTGCCAACTTCGGAGCTTACAGCTCCACCAAAGCCGCGGCGCATCAGTTGGCCCGCATCGCGAGCCTCGAGCTGGCGGCGGACGATGTGCGGGTCAACATGGTCGCGCCGGATGCCGTGTTCGCCTGTGGCGCCTGCCGCTCCGGACTGTGGGCGGAGGTGGGTCCCGACCGGATGAAGGCTCGTGGTCTCGATGAAGTGGGTCTGGAGGCCTACTACCAGGACCGGAATCTGCTCAAGGTCCAGGTCACCGCAGCCCACGTGGCCCGCGCCGTGCTCTTCTTCGCGACCAGGCAGACGCCCACCACCGGGGCGACCATCCCCGTGGACGGAGGTCTGCCGGATTCCACTCCTCGGTAGGCCGAGCGCAGGCGGCGCGTTGAACCGGAAAGACCCCACCATCGACCTGCCCCAGAAGGGGGTGGCCGAGATGTTGGGCAAGGAAGCGGCCCTCTTCGTCCCCTCGGGGACCATGGGTGACCAACTGTGCCCGCTTACGCTCACGCGCCCAGGCGATGAGGTCATAGCGCATGAGGACGCGCACGTGCTCCACTATGGAGCGGGCTCCGTGGCCGCCCTGTCGGGATTGCTGCTCCGTCCCGTGCCTGGAGCACTCGGGGGCATCGCGAGGGTCATCTCGGCGCTGGGAGAACCGGTTGCGACGGGCTGGAAGGCGGCGTGATGGAAGGCGGCGTGATGGAAGGCGATGGGCTGGAAGTGCAGGGAGTCGGTGAGGTCCGGCTTGGGCCTGCTGCCGATCCTCAGGCTCCGTATGTGCGCCTGGCAGTAGCGGCGCTTATCGCTCGGGAGGATCAAAGGCCTTCGGCAGGGTATACCATCAGGCCTCAAAAGACCGTCAGGTGGCTCCTGGTGCACAGGACCGAACCGGTGGACGCCTGGGATCCGCCTGGAGGGCGTGCGGAGGCGGGGGAGGACCTGGGCGTCGCCGTTCGACGGGAGGTGGTTGAGGAGACCGGGCTCACGGTGGAAGTCGCCGGTCCTTGTTACGCGTATCTGACCTTCCACAAGGGCGAGCGGCTGCTGGCCGTCAGCATGGCCTGCAGGCCGCTCGGCGACGCGGATGACCTGGTTCTGGAAGCGGGTCTGGCGGGCCGACGCTGGGCGTCGGCTTCGGAATGGGAGGAACTGGCCCGCTCCGGGCGTAGTACTTGGAATGAGCACGATGTGCGGAGGGCGCTGCGCACAGCTCAGGCTCTCTGGGGTGGGGAGGCGTAGTGGACCGAGAACAGGCCCTAGGATTCGTCCGGGAGCGGGTGAAGAATGAGAACCTCATCAGTCACATGGTGGCTGCTGAGGCCATAATGGGCGCCCTGGCCCGGCGTTTGGGTGGTGGCGAGGAGAAGTGGCGACTGGCGGGGCTTCTGCACGATCTGGACGTGGAAGAGACGGCTGAGAGCATGGAGATGCACGGGGTCCTGACCGTGCGATGGCTCCGCGAAGCAGGTTTTGACGATGAGGAAGTCCTGCAGGCCATCCTGGCCCACAACCCGGGCAACGGGTCTCGTGTGACCTCCGTCATGGAAAGGGCCCTCTTCGCGTGTGATTGCCTCACCGGTCTGGTGACGGCGGCTGCACTCATCCGGCCGGAGAAGAAGCTTGCTCCCGTGGAGCTGAAGAGTCTCAAGAAGCGCTTCAGAGAACCTTCGTTCGCCAAAGGTGCCCGTCGGGAGGACATCATGACCTGTTCTGATCTAGGTCTGGAGTTGGAGGAGTTCCTAGGTATCGGTCTCGAGGCGATGAAGGAGGTGGCCGGCGAGCTCGGCCTCTGAATCCGGTGCGGTTCAGGAGCGCCACAGATGACGACAGGGACCGAGGAATCCGACCAGGGACGATTGTTTAGGGCCGGGCAGGTGGATTCAGGTTAAGATAGCCTTGTAGCAGGCCCTGTAGTCTCGGAACTACGGGTGGTTGTACGGGAGGATGCGGATGCCGTCGGTGCTCGGGGCGGATGTGGGGGGGACCAAGATCGCGGTGGGTCCCGTGGACCCGTTTGGAACGCAGCTTGCACCTCCAATCGTCGATCCGAGCCGCACGGAAGACACTGAGTCGTTCCTGACAGGGCTGGAGACCACCCTGCGCCGCGCGATGGCCCAGTTCGCCGATTATGCTCCGAGAGCCGTGGGATTGGCCTGTGCCGGCACCGTCGACAGCGATCGTGGGGTAGTTGTGACTTCGCCCAATCTGCCCTTGCGGGAAGTCTCGTTGGCGGCGCCGCTTCGGGAGACGTTCGGCATTCCCGTGATACTGGAGAACGACGCCAACGCCGCCCTGCTCGGAGAGTCTGTGGCCGGGGTGGCTCAAGGGCTGCGGCACGTGATCATGCTGACTCTCGGCACCGGGGTGGGCGGGGCGCTGCTCCTGGATGGGCGTCTGTATCGGGGCGTCGGCGGCGCGGCCGGAGAGTTAGGCCATACCGTGGTGCAGATGGGCGGTCTTCCCTGCAGGTGCGGCATGAAAGGCTGTCTTGAGATGTACGCTTCGGGGCCCGCGCTGGCCCGCTATGCGGGCGCCCGGGTCCGTGACCCCGAACGCGACCCCGGTGACGTGCTGCTCCATCTGCGCGAGCAGGGAATGCTGAGCGGGGGAGCGGTGGCCCGGCTGGCCAGGGAGGGGCACCGGGGGGCGATCGAGGCCGTTCAGCAGCTTGCCGAGTGGTTAGGTATCGGTCTCGCTAATCTCACCAACACCTTCAACCCGGAGATGATCGTGGTCGGAGGCGGGGTGGGGGAGCTTGGAGAGCTCCTCCTCCACTATGCGCGCAAGCACCTGCTGAAGAACGCCATGGCGCCTGGGAAGGACCAGGTGAGGGTGACGGCGGCGGAGCTGGGCAACAAGGCCGGCCTGGTGGGCGCCGGGCTCGCGGCCTGGGACCTGGTGCGTAGTCCAAGCGCGGCCCCGGTCGGCGGCAAAGCTGCCGCGCCGGGCGCGCCGGCCCCTGGGCCGGCGACCTGCGCGCCGGCGGCAGACAAGACGGCAGCAGACGAGCCGGGCTTGGAAGAACCGGCGTCTGGAGGACCGGGCTTCGAAAAACCGGCGGCCGGCTGACGCCGCCGTCGGGGAGCCGGTTCATGCTCTATATCTGTCCTACGCCTATCGGGAATCTGGACGACATCACCCTGAGGGTACTCGAAGTGCTGAGACAGGTCGATGTCGTCGCCTGTGAAGACACACGTCACACGGGTATCCTCCTCAAGCGTCACGGGATAGTCGCCGCCGGACTCGTCAGCTTCCACGAGCACAACGAGGAAGAGAGGGTCCAGAGGCTGTTGCCGCTGCTGCGACAGGGCAAGGGAGTAGCAGTGGTCAGCGATGCGGGCATGCCCGGCCTTTCCGACCCCGGCTTCACTCTGGTGAAGGCCTGCATCGCCGAGGACCTTCCGGTGACCGTGCTCCCAGGACCGTCGGCCGTCTCGACCGCGTTGGTCTTGTCGGGGCTCCCCGTCGACCGCTTCGCCTTTGTGGGGTTCCTAGCGCGCAGCAGGGCCAAGCTTCTCGAGCAACTGGGGCGCTTCGAAGGGACGGGCGCCACTCTGGTGGCGTTCGAGTCTCCCCGGCGGATCAGGACCTCCTTGACGACCATAGACGGACGATGGCCCCGTCGTCTTCTGGTGGTGTGCCGGGAGATGACCAAACTGCACGAACAGGTGCTGCGGGGGACGGCCGCAGAGGTGTTGGAGAACCTTGGTGACTCCGTGCGCGGCGAGATTGTTCTAGTTATCGCGCCCCCCACCGTGGTGAAGGAGGGAGATCCCGCATTGCAGGCGGGGGCGGCCGACCGGCCGACGATCTCTGACGCAGAAGGCCGTGCCTGGTCGGCCCTGACTGAGCTGGAGGAATTGGGCGTAGGCACGAAGAAGGCCGCCAACATAGTCGCGGGCCTCACCGGACTCACCCCGCGGAGGGTCTACGGCCTGGCACTGGAGGTCAGAAAAGCCCGGATGGCCCGCTCCAGCGACTGACGGTCGCCTTCGACCAGATTGGAAAAGCGCACCGGCCGGGAGCGCATCGCGTCGATGCCCGCCGGCACCGGGTTGCCCGGGGCCAGCCGCGACACCTGGTCCAAGAGTTCGAGATCGTTCTCGGGAAGCGGGTCGTCGGCATGCAGTCCTTTGAGGGCGCGCATGACGTCGGCAGGGAATTTGCTCCAATGGGCCGGCGACACCACGAGCATGGGCAGGTCGCGGGCGTGTCTATCGGCTACCTCCCAGGCGACGGCCGTGTGAGGGTCTATCAGGTACTCCCTCTCCCTGTAGACGCGTCCGATGGTGTTGATGCAGGTCTCGTTGTCTACCCAGTCGCCGACCATCTCACGACGAAGACGTTCGAACGTAAGGTCGTCGAGCCGGAACATGCCGGAGGTGCTGAGATCATCCATCCAACTGCGCACGCCGGGTCCGTCCATGGTCAGTTCGTAGAGCATGCGCTCGAGATTGGAGGAGATGAGGATGTCCATGGACGGCGACGCGGTCTTGACCAGGCGCCGGTCCTCTATCCGATACGTTCCGGTGGCCAGGAAGTCGGCAAGGACGTTGTTGGCGTTCGACGCGCAGACCAGTCGATCGATGGGAGTCCCCATGCGCTTGGCGTAGTACGCCGCGAGGATGTTGCCGAAATTGCCGCTGGGGACGCATACGTCGATGGGATCGCCAAGGCGGCAGTGCCCCTGAGACACCAGATCGGCATATGCGCTGACGTAGTAGACGATCTGAGGAAGCAGGCGGCCCCAGTTGATCGAGTTGGCCGAGGAGAGCTTGAGATTGTGGTCGTTCGCCAACTCCTCCGCGAAACCCTGGTCGCCGAAGACCGCCTTCACCGCTGACTGGCAGTCGTCAAAATCGCCTTGTACCTCGAATACGGTAAGGTTGCCGCCCGGCTGGGTGACCATCTGGCGCTGCTGTATGGGGGAGACGCCGCCGGACGGGTAGCAGACGGCGATCTTGGTGTGGGGGCGGTCGGCGAACCCGCTGAGGGCGGCGACCCCCGTATCCCCTGATGTTGCTACCAGAACGAGAAAGTCGCACGGCGACCCTCCGGGCGTACGCTTCTGCTTAAGAGCTGTGGAGAAGAAGAGCGGCATGCACTGCAGCGCCATGTCTTTGAAGGCAAGCGTGGGCCCATGCCACAGCTCGAGCGCGTAGCGCCCATCGCCGAGAGCCACCACCGGGGCGACCCTAGGGTGGTCGAAGTTGTCGCCGTAGGCCCGCCGAGCGACGGAGGTGACCTTCGTCGCGGAGAGGTCCATCTCAAACAACCAGAAGATCTCGGTGGCCCGCTGCCAGTACGGCATTGAGGCCAACGCACCGATTTGCGCCGGTTCCAACTCCGGTATTCGGTCGGGAACGAACAGGCCTCCGCCCGGAGCGATGCCTTGCAGAACGACTTCTGTGAAGGGTAGCGGGACCGTCAGAAGGGATCTGGTGTCTACGTAGTTGATCACAGCGGCCACCTGTCGTTCGGCGCTTTGCGGTCTCTTGGAGGATACCGTAGTGGGGAGGAGATGGGGAAGCCGGCCCTGCGTGGCGGCCGGGCGCCCGGCGTCAATTAGCCTTCTGCTAGAATAACCGGGCTATGGGGCGCTTCTATATCACCACACCTATCTATTACGTCAACGACGTGCCGCACATCGGCCACGCCTACACTACTGCCGCCGCGGACGTGGCGGCCAGATTCCATCGCCAGCTTGGTGATGATGTGTTCTTCCTCACCGGCACCGATGAGCACGGCACGAAAGTGGAGCAGGCGGCTGCCGCTCGGGGATTGACTCCCAAAGAGCACGTGGATGAGGTGGTGATCAGGTTCAAGGAGGTCGCTGCGAAAGTGGGGGCCAGCAATGACTTCTTCATCCGCACCACCGACCCCGAGCACGAGCAGTACGTGCAACAGTTCGTGCAGCGCTGCTACGACGCCGGCGACATCTACAAGAAGGCTTACTCGGGACTCTATTGTCGGGCATGTGAGGCCTATTACACCGAGGAGAACCTGGTCGACGGGCTGTGTCCCGACCACGGCATCGCCCCGGTGCTCGTGGAAGAGGAGAACTACTTCTTCCGTCTCTCCGCCTTCCAGGATCGTCTGGGGGCCCATTACCGAGACAATCCCGATTTCGTCCGCCCGAAACACCGCTATAACGAAGCGCTGTCGTTCATCCAGCAGGGGCTGGACGATATCTCCATCTCGCGTTCCACCTTGAAGTGGGGCATCAGCGTACCGTGGGATGAGACCCAGGTCATCTACGTGTGGGTGGATGCCCTCATCAACTACATGAGCGCACTCACCTACGCTCCTGGTCGAGATCTGTTCTCGCGTTTCTGGCCGGCAAGCTATCACCTCATGGCACAGGACATCCTCAAGTTCCACGGCGTGATCTGGCCCGCGTTATTGATGTCGGCGGGATATGAACTGCCGGAACATCTTTTCATCCACGGCTATCTGAAGCTCGGCGGAGAGAAGATGTCCAAGACGCGTGGGAACGTGATGGACCCCTTCCCGCTCATCGAACAATATGGGGCCGACGCCTTCAGGCTGTACTGCCTGCGCGAGGTGAGTTTCGGGCAGGACGGCGTGGTGAGCGAGGAAGGCTTCAAGGCCCGCTACAACAGTGAGTTGGCCAACGAGCTCGGCAACCTTGTATCTCGGACCGTGTCCATGATCGGCAAGTACCGGGGCGGCACGGTGCCCGCGCCGCCCCCCGGCTATGCCGACCCCCCGGAGTGCACTCACGCGCACCCTGGTTCGCCACTCGCCGTAGAGGCGATCGCCGCCTGCGCCGCGGTCCGGACGCAACTCGAAGAACTGGATCTGTCGACCGCCTTGGACGGCGTCTGGACGCTTGTGCGCCGTCTGAACCGGTATGTCGAAGAACAGGCGCCGTGGAAACTGGCGAAGCAGGCGGAGGCTGAGGCGGCGGCGAGCGCGTCCGTGCAGATCTCCGCCGCCGTCCCTGGGCAGGGCGCCGTTCAGGGGTCGGCCGGCATTGCGCTCGACGCCGCCTTGTGGGATCTGGCCGAGGGACTGCGCGTTCTGTCGGTGCTGCTCTATCCGTTCATGCCGCAGACGGCGATGGCCATCCGGGAGCGGTTGGGGTTGACCCCTGTCGGCTCCGCCTCCGGTATTGAGAGCGGTCCGAGCTGGGAGGGAGCGCAGTGGGGACTGCTGCCGCCCGGCCTGACGGTGATCTCAGGCGGTGCCCTGTTCCCTCGGATCGAGGGCTGAGGCTCTCGCGCCGTGTGCTCTCGCCCTGTAGGTTGTCGTGCAGGAGGCCCCTTGCCTTGTAGGCTCTCGGGCAGCGGGTCCCTCGCTCAACAAGCCCCCGCCGCCGGATCTCCGCGCGGCGGGTCGCCCGCACGGCTGCTCCCCGACCGTGCAACACTCCTCAGCAGTCCTTTGGGGCGGGGGTTCGCCGCATGCTGATCGACTCTCACACCCACCTGGACCATTGCCGAGAGGACCCGGCCCGGCTTGTGGACGATGCCGCCGAAGCCGGAGTGGGGCTGATCATCCAGTCGGGCATCGACCTCCGGCGGTCTCGCCTTTCGGTGGAGCTGGCGGAACGATTCCCGCAGGTCTACGCCACTGTGGGGTTTCATCCGCACGAGGCGGGACGCCTGGATGAGGCCGGCCTGGCGGAGATCGAGGGACTGACCGCCCACCCGCGCGTGGTCGCAGTGGGGGAGACGGGCTTTGACTACTACCACGATCACTGGCCGCACGGGGTGCAGGGTGAGGTGTTCGCCCACCATATGGAACTGGCCCGGCGCGCGGATCTGCCCGTGGTGGTGCACACGCGCGAGGCGGCCGCCGACACCCTTGAGTCTCTCGGCAGGCACGGAGCCGGACTCACCGTGGTCCTGCACTGCTTCTCCCTGCCCGACCGGCTCGGCGAAGTGGTGGAGAGAGGTTACTACGTCAGCTTCGCGGGCAATGTGACCTACAAGAACGCGGTCCACCTGCAGGAAGCGGCCAGGACGGTCCCGGCGCATCTCCTGCTTCTCGAGACCGACGCTCCCTGGCTGGCCCCGATGCCTCTTCGTGGACGGCCCAACCGCCCGGCTTTGGTGGCGAAGACCTATGAGTTCGTGGCGGCGCTGCGGGGGGTCACGGTGGAGGAACTCGCCGTGCAGGTGGAGGCTAATGTGAGGGCGGCGTTCCGGCGTATCCCTCACGCCCGGTCCTAGACCGGCGGCGGCGATGGACCCTGCGGAACGGGAGGACCCGGTTGCCGTTTCCCGCCTGCGTCAGATCTCTCTGGCCCGGTTGGCGCAATTCGACATAATCCCAAAACGCGACCTGGGGCAGAACTTCCTTATCGACGACAATGTACTTGGCGTGATCCTTGGTCGGCTGGAGTGCCGGTCCGACGACGTGGCGCTCGAAGTGGGCGCCGGCCTAGGCGTCCTCACCGCCGCCCTGGCTGAGGCGGCGCAACATGTGCACGCCTTTGAGATCGACCGCAGCCTGGAGCCCGCCCTCGCAGTCACGTTGGGTGGCGCCGACAATGTGAGTCTCCATTTCAAAGACATCCTCAGAGTCTCCCTGGAGGAGTTGGAGCCGGCCCCGACTGTGTGCGCCAGCAATCTGCCCTACTCTGTGGCGGGACCGTTCATTATCGAGGCTTTGCAGCGGCTGCCCGGTATGCGCCGCTACTGCGTGATGGTGCAGCGGGAAGTCGCTGAGCGGATGGCCGCAGCTCCAGGCGGCAAGATCTACGGGGTGCTCTCAGTCTGGGTGCAGTTGTATGCCGAGGTCAGGAAGGTCCGCCCGCTTTCACGGTCCATTTTCTTCCCGCGGCCGAACGTGGACTCCAGCCTGGTGGTCCTCGACCGCCTTCCCGCCGAACGGTTGCCAAAGGCTGAACCCGCCTGTTTGCGGGCGGTGATCCAGGCCGCCTTCGGCCAGCGGCGGAAGACCCTTGTCAACTCGCTGGCTGCAGGCCTCCGGATCACTCGAGAAGATGCGCTCGGACTGGCGCGTTCGCTCGATCTGCCCGCTGATGTGAGGGCCGAACGGCTGACTCCCGGGCAGTTCGCTCAGCTGGCGGAACGATTGGCAGCCGGAGCCTGAGCGACCGACGGACACGGCTCCACATAGACCCTCCCCCTAGTCTTTCACGGGACCAAAGGGACTTAAGGAACGCTTCCGGGGTGCCGATGAAGAGGTATTGACTGTCGATCGGAGGTGCGCAGTGGGGATAGGATCCTGTCGTAAGCCTCGATGTGTAGGAGCCATTGCGACCTATCTCAATGCAGGACTGTGGGGATCTCGCTTCGTCGGCGATTGCGAGGTGAGCACCAATGGCGAACGTGTCTGGCTTAAGGGTCGCCGGATGCCGGCCTGGATGGCTTGGGCGCGCGTTCTCAGCTACGTCGCGTTTCTACCGGTGGCGTTCTTCACCGGTGTGTTGCTTGGCGAGACCGTTCTTGGCCATAGAGGATATCCTCCCTACTATTACCTTGCGTCCCTCCTTCTTACCTTCCTCCTCGTTGTCCTCGGCCTGTGGGGAGCGGGTATCTGGCACACCACTCTAGGGTCGTACGAGGCCGTGTCGTGGCCCGTGGCGCGAGGGCGACAACTCAGCATGAGGTTCATCCGCAGCAGGGAGGGTCGTCGCACGACGGTATGGACGGCTCTGAACAGCTTCATCCCGTTGAACAGGGGGATGATCCAAATGGAGGTGCCCATCGGACCGGGTGGCAAGCCTAGGCGTCTCATCCTGAAGGCGCGGGACACCGAGCTCCGGTCGATCCTGTTGGTGCTGTCGGGTACCTACTACGGACCCGTCCGGCAGGAGGCGCTACAATTGATGGACGAGGCAGTGGATCCCTGGTCCTGGAGCCGCAACTAGCCGGTTCTGTCACACGAGGCGCCGGAGGTAAGGCGCTCTCGTCCCCAGCACTGTTCCAGAGGTTGATATCGCACGGCCCGTCTGAACAGCGGGCCGTCATGTCCCCGGGCGGCGCGTCCTCGACCGGAAGTCGAGGAACTTATTCCAACTTTATTCCAACTGAGGTATCCTACGCTTCGCGCCACATACAGGAGAGGGGCATCGAACGTTGTGGGGCTCCAGTAGTCATCGTGCGCCGGAGGTTGCTCAGTATGCTGTCCTTGACTCGTAGGGCTTTGTGTCGCAGTCGTGCGATGGTCGCGGTGGCAGGCGGCCTGGCGTTGTCGCTGGTCGTCCTGTTCGTGCTGTTCGGAGGGACCGGTTCGGCGTCGGCCGTCACTCTGGCGACTCCCTACCCGGCGATGACCGTTCAAGCCGGGCAGACGGTCGGTGTCGACGTGTCCATCACCGACACGGTGGCTCAGCGTCTGGACCTGTCCTTGCAGGGTGTGCCGAGTGGGTGGTCGGCCACCGTCCAAGGTGGAGGCCGTCCGGTCTCCGCCGTTATGACGGACCCTGAGGACAAATCGTCGCTCAAAGTGCAGGTGGAGATCCCGGCGGATGCTGAAGAAGGCACCGAGACTCTCACCTTGGTCGCGCGTGCCGGAGCGACCACGGTCTCGCTCCCTATCACGTTGACTGTGAGCAATGTCGAAGGAGGTACGACCGAACTCACCGCCGACTACGTCTCTCTCCGCGGCCCGGCCACCGCTACGTATACTTTCACGCTCACATTGGCCAACAACACCTTGGAGGAGCGCACGTACAACCTGAGCGCGAGCGGCCCTGAGGCCTGGACACTCTCGCTGACGCCGTCCGGCGCCACGCAGGAGACTCCGACCATCAGCATCGACTCCCAGGGTTCACAGAACCTGAGCCTCAAGGTCACACCTCGCTCCAATGTGGAGATGGGCGTCTACAACGTGGCCGTTACGGCCTCGGGTGGGGGAGAGACCGTCACCGTGCCTCTGCAGGTGGAGATCACGGGCACCTATACCCTCAGCCTCACTACGCCGGACGGCAACCTGAATGCGGACGTGAAGGCGGGTGACGTCACTAGGGTTTCATTCGTCCTTACCAACAGCGGTACTGGACCTGTGCAGGACATCAAGCTGTCGGCGAGCCCACCCGCCAATTGGCAGGTCACTTTCGAGCCGCGCACCATCGACATACTCGCCGCGAATTCGCGCCAGGACGTGACGGCGGTCTTCACGCCGGCCGAGAACGCCATCGCGGGCGACTACGTTGTCACCCTCAGGGCCGATTCCGACCAGGCCAACGCCAACTCCGACATCCGCGTGACGGTCAAGACTTCCACGCTATGGGGTGTCATCGGGGTACTCATCGCCGTTGCGGCCATAGCCATCCTGGGGTTCGTCTTCCGCCGCTACGGACACCGCTGAGATCCCAGATGGGCGACGTGGTCGAAATAGAGGCGGACCGTGAGGTGCGTGAGGTGGCTGACAGTCAGGGACCCGTGATCGTCGCGTCAGGACTGACCAAGAAGTACGGCGATTTCACGGCGGTCGACAATCTCGATCTGGAGATCCTAGGGGGCGAGATATTCGGTCTGTTGGGACCGAACGGGGCAGGGAAGACCACCACCATCCTCATGCTGCTCGGACTCACCGAGCCTACAGAAGGCGCCGTGCGGGTGGCCGGTCACGATTCCGTCCGCGACCCACTGAGCGTCAAATCCATAGTGGGATACCTTCCTGACAACGTCGGGTTCTATCCGAACATGACCGGCAGGCAGAATCTGCGGTACACGGCGTCACTCAATCGAATCCCCCGCAAGGTGGCCGAAGAACGGATCGAGACGCTTCTCGTCGATGTAGGGCTGACCGAAGCGGCAGACAAGCGGGCGGGCAAGTACTCCCGCGGCATGCGACAACGCCTTGCTATCGCTGATGCTTTGATCAAGCATCCGACCGTGCTGATTCTGGACGAGCCGACTATAGGCATCGATCCGGAGGGCGTCCGCGATATGCTGGGCATGCTGGCCCGACTGCGGGACCAGGAAGGCATGACCATCCTCCTGTCCTCACATCTGCTCCATCAGGTGCAGGAGGTCTGTGACCGAGTAGGGATCTTCGTCGGCGGCCATCTGATCGCGGTGGGGCCGGTCCCCGAGCTCGAGCGCCAACTGGCGGAGAGAGGCGATCTGGAGTACGAAGTCAGCGTGGTCGCGTCGGACGGCCGGGAGGTGGGCGGCCCGGCCCTCGAACGGTTGGCGGACTCCCTGAGGTCGGTCGACGGTGTGGGGGACGTGAAGTCCGACCGCGGCATCTTGAGCGTAAGCAGCCGGCGTGATGTGCGCGCAGAGGTCGCAAGAGCCGTTGTCGCACAGGATCTATTGCCTGTTCACCTCAGGCAGCGGGGCCTTAGTCTCGACGACATCTACGAACGCTACTTCCAAGAGGGAGTCGAAGCCGATTATGCCTCAGCTTAACGGAACAGTGGCAGTAGCAGAGGGGGGAGGCGGCGTCTCCCCGAAAACCGGACCCACCTCAAGACTTCGAGGGCGGTTCTTCCCTGTTGGCGTAGGACCGGTGGCTCGAAAGGAGCTGGCCGATCACCTGTCAGGACTGCGTTTCGGCATCCTCCTGGTGCTGATCGGCGTGACCTGTCTGGCCGCCGTATACGCGGCGAGTACGTCCATCAGGGAAGCGGTGTCCCAGGCGATGACCTTCGACTTCGCTTTCTTGAGCCTGTTCACCTCGTCGGGGGAGAATCTACCTTCGTTCGTCAGCTTCATCACCTTCTTGGCGCCCTTGCTCGGCATCGCCCTGGGCTTCGACGCTCTTAACAGCGAACGCTCTCAAGGTACGCTGAGCCGCTTGATGTCGCAACCCATCCATCGTGACGCGGTGCTTCAGGGGAAGTTCGTGGCGGGGCTTGGAGTGGTTGGTCTGGCGCTGACGGCCTTGGTGGTGATCGTGGCCGGTCTGGGCATAGTGCTTCTGGGCGCTACCCCCTCCCTGGTGGAAGTAGGTCGGTTGGTGGCCTTCATAATCGTCACCGTCATCTACGTGGGCTTTTGGCTGGCTCTCGCCCAGTTATTCTCAGTGCTTTTCAAGCAGGCTGCGACATCGGCCTTGGCCTCCATAGCCGTGTGGTTGTTCTTCGCCGTCTTCGCCAGCCTGATCGTGGGGTTGGTCGTCGATGCCGTGGCGCCGGCGGGTGAGGGCGCCACGAATGCGGAGATAGTCCGCCATGAGGAGCTGTCTAATGATCTGAACAGGATCTCGCCCTCCACACTCTATGACGATGCGACCACCGCGCTTCTCAACCCGAGCGTCCGCTCGTTGGGCGTTCTGGTTTACGAACAGATCGATAGGGCGGTGGTCGGTCCCCTTAGCTTCAGTCAGAGTCTTGTGCTGGTCTGGCCACAGATCATCTCGTTGGTAGGCTGCGTACTGCTCTTCTTCACAGTGGCCTACATACTCTTCATGCGGGAGGAGATCAGGGCCTGAGGGCCGGGTCGTCCTACGGTGGAGGCGTAACCTCTGCTGCGTGAGTGGAGGTCGTAGCCGGAACCGGTTTGCAGTTTGTCGTGCATCGCCTCATCATTGAGTGAGTATCGCTCCTCCAACGGTGCGTGAACTTGCATGGAGAAGGAGGACCGTATGATCAACGTGAGGAGGCAGACGCCGGCCAAGGTCAACTTGAGCCTTCTGGTGGGACCGAAAGGCGACGACGGCAATCACGAGATCTTCACGGTCTTCGCTCCGGTTGACGTATATGACGACATCGAGATGTCTCTCGAAGCCCGGGATGGGGAGGGCCCAGGGGAATTGAGCGTGGAGTGCAGGACGGCCTCCGGTGAGAACAACCTGGCGGCTCAAGCACTGAGGGCTCTGGAGCGGCACACCGGTTGGAGCCTGAGCGGACGCTTGGTGATCCGTAAGGGCATCCCTGTGGGCGCGGGCATGGGAGGGGGCAGCTCCGACGCAGCTGCGGTCCTCATGGTGGGCGTGGAAGCCCTCGTCGAGGCCGGAGGGCCGGAACTGGACGATGCCCGGCTTGTGACCATCGCCAGGTCGCTCGGAGCCGATGTCTCCTTCTTTCTGGATCCCCGGCCGGCGATCGGTAGGGGGATCGGGGAGCTTCTCGAGCCTCTTGATCTCCCAGAACTCCACCTCGTTCTGGTGTTCTTCGATAGGATGCTCTCGACTGCGCGTGTTTACCGGGAGTTCGACTCCCAACAGCCCATGATCACCCGGTCGATGTTTGCGTTCAAGGCGGGCCAGGCTGAGAAACGGTGGCGCCAAGTGACGGAGATCACCCAGGTGGCGCACCTGCTGGAGAACGATCTTGAACGCGCCGGCTTCAGCCTGATCCCTTCGTTGGCGTCGGACCGGGAGATACTCATGAGGGAAGGCGCCATCGGCGCTCTGATGAGTGGTGCAGGCCCCACTCTCTACGCGCTCTCAGCATCGGACGACAAGGCCAAGGAACTGGCGGAGAGGCTGATGGTGCGAGGGTTCAATGTCAGGACGGCCAAGGTCATCGGCCCGGGCGTCGACGAGTATGCCGGAGTCTCGCGTGACGTACGGCTTTCTTGACACCCTTCCGCGGGCTGACCTATACTTCCAAGGCTCTTGGGGCCTGACCCCAGAGTCGGAGGCGATGGGGCGTGGCCAAGTGGTAAGGCAACGGGTTTTGGTCCCGTCATTCGTAGGTTCGAATCCTGCCGCCCCAGCTTCATCCTTAACTCCACAGTTCCATCGGGGTACATATCAGGGTGACTACTGACATCGGCAGCGTCGTCGTGCTGGCCGCGGGCCAGGGCAAACGCATGAGATCGAACCTCCCCAAGGTGCTCCATCAGGTATGCGGCCGCCCGATGGTCCTCCACGTGCTTGATGCCGTCCGGGAGGTCGGCGCCAAACGAACCGTGGTAGTGCTGGGGTACGGCCACGAGCAGGTGCTTCCGATCATTCCTCCCGGCTGCGTCGTCGTGCTGCAGAAGCAGCAATTGGGCACGGGTCATGCCGTCTTGACCGCTGCCGCCCACATTTCGCCGGGGGCATTCCTCGTGCTGCCTGGGGATACTCCTCTAGTCACAGGGGAAGTCCTGCGGAAACTGGTGCGCGATCACCTGGAGTCGGGCGCGTCGGCGACAGTTCTCACTATGGAGTTGGACGACCCGGCGGGCTACGGGCGCATCGTTCGCGACGCGGATGGCTCTGTGGTCTCCATCGTGGAGCATCGGGACGCCGACCCCGACCAGTTGGCCATACGAGAGGTCAACAGCGGCATGTACGTATTCACCGCCCCTCCGGCCTTGGAGGTGCTGGCGCAGGTGGAGGCTGAGAACGACCAGAGCGAGATCTACCTGACCGACGCCGTAGCTGGTCTGCGAGAGCGGGGGATGGAGGTGGGCGCCTCCAAGGTCGATGATGTCTCCTCGGTGCTCGGTGTGAACTCCAAGGAGGAGTTGGCGATGGCCGGCGTGATCATGCAGGCGCGGGACGATGGGCGGCGCGGGACTGGTGTCCGCGAACAGTGATACCGTACGATATGCAGTTACAGGACAAGGAGGAGCAGGGCATGACAGAGCGGGAACCGCGGCGATGCGCGCGGCTCACTCCCCAGCGGTCGTTGATGGTGTTCTCGGGTAGGGGCAACCCCGAGCTCGGCGCGAAGGTCGCCGACAAGCTCGGCATCGAGTTGGGAGAGGTGAAGATCAAGACGTTCGCCGACGGCGAGATCTATGTCAAGTACGGGGAGAGCGTCCGGGGGGCCGACGTGTTCATCATCCAGCCGACCTGCCGGCCGGTGAACGAGAACCTCATGGAGCTCCTCATCATGATCCAGGCCGCTCGTTTGGCTTCCGCTCACCGAGTCACTGCGGTCGTCCCGTGGATGGGGTATTCGCGCCAAGACAAGAAGAGCTGCCCGCGCGAACCGATCACGGCGCGATTGGTGGCGGACATCATCCAGGCGGTCGGCGCCGACCGCGTGGTCACTATGGACCTGCACGCCGGCCAGTTACAGGGGTTCTTCAGCGTGCCCGTGGACCACATGACGGCACTCTCCATGATCGCCGACTATTTCAAACTCAAAGGGTTGGACGACATGGTGGTTGTGTCTCCCGACGCGGGGGGCATGAAGACGGCCAAACGAATGGCCGATCGTCTGGGCTGCTCCGTGGCGGTACTGTCGAAGCTGCGCCCCGAGCATAACGAGTCGCGCGTGATGTACGTCATCGGCGATGTGGAGGGCAAGACGGCCATCATCGTCGACGATATATTCGACACGGCCGGCACTCTGGTTAACGGCGTGCAGGCTATCGTGGAAAAAGGCGCGAAAGAGATCTATGCGGCGTGCAGCCACCCCGTCCTGTCGGATCCTGCCTACGAGCGGATCGCGAAGTCGCCGGTCAAGGAAGTGGTGGTGACGGACACCATCCCTCTGCGCGATGATAGGGACCTAGGGAAGATTGTGGTACTATCCACGGCCGATATTCTGGCGGACACTATCAGGAGCGTGTTCGCCGACGAGTCTGTGAGTGAGCTGTTCCAGGGAGAGAACCAGCTCTTCTAGGGGCCCGCTTCGGACGGGCCCTTGAGACTGATGCTCGAGGAGACATACATGGATACCATCAAGCTGTTGGTTCACGAGCGGGAGGAGACCGGCAATGGGCCGGCCCGTCGCCTGCGCGCGAAAGGGACCGTTCCGGGCGTGACCTACGGCAAGGGTAAGGCTGCTACCCCTGTCTCGATAGATCTGGCGGACCTGAGGGCGGCGCTGGCTCACGGGCAGAATATGGTCCTGGAGCTTGACTTCGGCAAGGGAGCGAGAAGCGCCAAGGGCAAGACGGCCCGCTATGCCATGGTCAAGGAACTGCAGTTCCATCCGACCAAGCGCCACCTGCTGCACGTCGACCTTCACGAGGTCGACCTGTCCGTGGAGATCGAGGCTCCGGTCGCCATTGAGGCGGTGGGCACCGCGCCGGGCATCGTCGATGGCGGGATCATGGAGTGGGATCGTCGCGAAGTCTTAGTCCGGGCTCTTCCGGTCGATGTCCCGCAGTTGCTTGAGCTGGACGTGAGTGAGCTCCAGCTCGGGCGCCATCTCTCGGTAGCGGCCCTCGTGGCGCCTGCCGGGGTGACCATCGTGGACGACCCTGAGGCCGTCCTTGTGGCCTTGGTGCCGCCGCGTGTTGAGCAGGTTCCTGTTGAAGAGGAAGCTGTCGAAGAAGAGATGGAAGAACCGGAAGTCATCAGCAGCGACACGAGCGAGGAATGATCCTTCACTGGTAGGGCGGAGTGAACGTTGACCCGGTCTACCTGATCGTCGCGCTCGGCAACCCCGGGCCCGAGTACCAGTTCCATCGTCATAACGTCGGCTTCATGGTGGGCGAGGAACTGAGGCGTCGCCACGGCCTGCCGCGGCTCCGGTCTCGTTTTCAAGGCCTCGTCGGCGAAGGCTCCATGGTGGGCCGTCGGGTGGTGCTGCTCCTACCCATGACGTTCATGAACCTGTCAGGGCAGGCTGTGGCGCAGGCGGTCCGGAAGCATAGGATCCCGGTAGAACGGATACTGGCTATACACGACGAGGTGGAGTTGCCTTTCGGGGAGGTGCGGCTCAAGGAGGGGCAGGGTCTGGGGGGCCACAATGGGCTGCGCAGCCTGGCGCAGCATCTAGGTTCCCGAGATTTCTGGAGGGTGCGCGTCGGCGTCGGGCGGCCTGCCGGGATCGACGCGCCACTCATCGACCACGTGCTCGCGCCTTTCAGCGAGCCGCGGGAAGAGGTGCTCGTATTGGTGGGGCAGGCCGCCGATCTTGTGGACGAATGGCTGGCCGCACGGGGCGGCGCATGCCCCGGCTGACAGATCTCCTGCGCGGTTATCCACCGTTCGAAGAGCTCCTGACCCGCGATGGAGTCGAGGCAACGGTCCCGACTTTCATCCACGCGTATGTCACTGCCGGTCTCCTTGAGCACGCACCTTGGCGAGACCACACCGTTCTCGTGATCGTTCCAAACCAGGAAGTCGCGGGCGAGATCACCCACGAGCTCACCCTGTACTGTCCCGACAGGGTGGTGGTCCATCTACCCCCCCGCGGCGTGTGGTACGGATCGGAAGGAGAGGTGCCCGCGCCGGTGGTCGGTAGACGGGCGCGCGTGGTCGCGGCTCTCCGGCCGGATGCCATCGCCGAGCAGGGGTCGCCGGTGGTAGTGCTGGAGGCCGGCGCCCTCATGGAGCCAGTGGTCCGGCCTCCCGCAGATCCATCGACCATCACTGTTCAGGAACGGTGCGATTTTGAAGCTCTGGTCCAAAGGCTGGCTGCTTTGGGGTACACACGGGTCGACCAGGTGGAGGATGCGGGTGACTTCTCCGTGCGCGGGGGCATCATCGATGTCTTTCCCTCCACCGAGTCTTACCCGGTGCGCATCGAGTTCTGGGGCGATGAGGTTGAGAGCCTGCGTCGCTTCTCCGTGTACTCACAGCGTTCGTTGGAACCTCTCTCAAGCGTGCGCCTGTACGCGGCGGCCGAGGAGCCGGACGCCCGACCCGTCGGTGTTCTTTCGCTTCTTCCCCTGGGGACAAGGGTCGTTCGCGCCGATCCGACCCGCGCGGGTGCGCGTGTAGAGGCCTTCCAGAGCGACATGGTCGACGTCCTGGGCGAGGCGGCCTGCAGCGCGTATGTGAGTTGGCCTGAGGTCGAGGCGGGTCTTGCAACCTTGCCGACCGTCACCCTCAGCCCGCTCGGCCCCGTCTCGGACGACGGACCGGTCCCGGCAGTGCGGGCGACCAGCGGAGAGATGCCGGTCACCAGTCTGCCGGAGGCTGAGAACGCCGTGCGACGCCTGGTCGGTGAAGGGTACCGGGTGGTCATCGCCTTCGAGCAAAGGGCGGAGGCGGAGCGGGCCGGGTACGTGCTCAAGCGCGTCAACGGAAGCTTGACCGTGGGCGGAGAGATAGAGCAGGGTCCGGGGGTTTCTTTTCTGCCGGCGCCGCACCGTCGGCACTTCGTCATGCCCGACCTGAAGCTGGCCCTCTTGACCGACGCATTGATCTTCCCGCGGCGGCGAAGAGGGATGCCGGCGCGGCGAGCGCCTACCGGCCTCGAGCTCTCCAGCTTTCGCGACCTTCGCAAGGGCGACTTCGTGGTGCACGAAGACCACGGCGTAGGACGCTTTGAAGGCATATCCACGAAGACGGTGGCCGGGGTCACGCGTGACTACCTGGATCTGGCCTTCAAAGACAAAGACATGCTGTACGTACCGCACGACCAGATCACCAAGGTGATGCGGTATGTAGGCGCCGGGGGGGCGGCTCCCGCTCTCTCCAAGCTGGGCGGCAGAGCCTGGGAGCATGTCAAGAGCAGAGCGCGCAAAGCCGCGCGGGAGGTAGCCGGCGAGCTCCTTCATCTCTACGCGCTCCGGCAGGCGAGCAAGGGCTACCGCTTCTCCGAGGACGGCGAGTGGCAGGTGCGCTTCGAGAAGGCCTTCCCTCACGAGGAGACCGAGGATCAGCTTCGGGCGATCGATGTCGTAAAAGACGACATGGAATCGGAGCAACCCATGGACCGGCTGCTGTGCGGCGACGTGGGCTACGGCAAGACTGAGGTGGCCTTGCGGGCAGTCTTCAAGGCTACTCTCGACGGCAAACAGGTCATGATACTCGTGCCGACCACCATCCTTGCGCAGCAGCACTACGGTACTTTCAGGGAGAGACTGGCCGACTTCCCCGTGAAGGTGGAGATGATCTCGCGCTTCCGGTCGGCGGCCGAGCAGAGGCGCATCCTCAAGGACTTCGCCTCCGGACAGGTGGACGTGCTCATCGGCACTCACCGATTGCTCTCACAGGACGTGAGGCCCAAAGAACTGGGTCTCGTGATCGTGGACGAGGAACAACGTTTCGGCGTGACCCAAAAGGAAGCCTTGCGGCGTCTCAAGGTGAAGGTGGATGTGCTTACCCTTACGGCCACTCCCATCCCCAGGACGCTGCAGATGTCGCTCGCGGGGGTACGCGATATCACCACCATTGAGACTCCGCCCCGTGACCGCCATCCCATCCAGACCTACGTCGGTCTCTACGACGAAGGCATGGTGGCCAGAGCCATTGAGCGTGAGATCGGCCGCGGAGGCCAGGTCTATTACCTGCACAACAGGGTGGAGACCATCGAGAAGGCGGCCGCGAGACTCCGCGAGCTTATGCCCCGGATCCGTTTTGCCGTGGCTCATGGACAGATGCCCGAGCACGACCTGGAGAGGGTCATGCTGGAATTCCTACGGGGCGACGCCGACGTACTCGTGACCACCACCATCATTGAGAGTGGGCTCGACATCCCCAACGCCAACACCCTGATAGTGGAACGGGCCGACCTGCTGGGGTTGGCGCAGCTCTACCAGATCCGAGGAAGGATAGGGCGCTCGGCCCGAGTCGCCCATGCCTTCCTGTTCCATCCAGACGAAGCGGTGTTGACTGAGGAGGCGGTTGCGCGGCTGTCTACCTTGGCCGACTACACGGAGTTGGGGTCAGGCTTCAAGATCGCCATGCGCGATCTGGAGATCAGGGGAGCCGGAGAACTGCTCGGGGAAGAGCAATCGGGCCATATCGCAGCGGTGGGCTTCGAGATGTACCTTTCCATGCTACGGGAGGCGACCACGCTTCTCCAGGGTACTGAAGTGGCCACGGAGAAGGTCCCGCGGGTGGAGGTGGGCATCGACGCTCACGTGCCCGCAGGCTTCATAGGATACGAGGCCGCCAGGGTGGACCTGCACAGGCGGATCGCCTCGGCGGAGAGTCTGGAGGAGCTCGCCGACCTACGGGGAGAGCTCACCGATCGCTTCGGCGGGATCCCGGATCCCGTGGACAACCTTATCTTCCTGGGAGAAGTGCGGGTGACGTTGCAGAACCTGGGAGCCGACGCCCTGTCGGTTCGCCGGCATCGCCTCCAGATCAGTGGGTTGACCCTGCCCCCGGGGTCACGCGAACGACTGCGGCTTCGCGACCGGCGCTACGTATATGCATCTGTGCAGGGTGAGTTGTCACTGGGTCTACGGAGTGACGAACGGGTCCTGCGTCAGGCGGTTCGAGAAGTACTGGATGATATACTCGCGCTCTTGGGGGGGGACAGGGTATCCCCTGCGACGAAGTGAGGTCAAGTGTGATCAGAAGGCTCGCCATCGGCCTGCTCCTTCTGCCACTTCTGATGGTCTTGGGCTGCCGCAGCGACGTACCTGAGGGAGTGGTCGTTCAGGTGGGTTCGGGCAGCGTATCGCAGGAACAGCTCGATGATCTGAAGGCGGCCTACGACGCGGCGGGTCGCGCGCCCGACAAGGCCAAACAGCCTGAAGAGTATCGAAGATTCGAGCAGGCGCTGGTCGAACACCTGGTAGCTCTTGAGGTCATGCGGCAGGAGGCGTGGACCTTTCATATAGCCATCACCGAGAGCGACGTGCAGGACGCGTTGTCACAGATCAAGCAGATGTTCCAGGGCGATGATCTGAAGTTCGAGGCCGCTCTGGAGAAGCAGGGCTTGACGCCGGAGCAGTTGACTCAATCGGTGAGAGAGGGTCTGCTCATGGACGAGATGAGAGCGGCCGTCGCAGGGGACGTGACGGTCGATGAGCAGGATGTGCAGGGCTACTACGAGACTCACAAAGCCGAGTTCGTTGAGCAGGAGTCGAGAACCGTGCGCCATATCCTGATCTCTCCGTTCAAGGAGGATGAGGACGGCGTGCTAAGCACGACCGCCACCCAAGCGCAGTGGGATGCCGCGGAAGCGGAGGCGAACAAGGTCCGTAGCCAGATCCTGAACGGAGCCGACTTCGTCAGCATGGTCGAGAAACATTCGGACGACACCGCCACCAACGAATCGGGGGGTACGCTGGGCGCCATCACCCGGGGGATGCTGGTTCCCGATTTCGAGGAGGTGGTCTTCGATCTTAAATCCGGGGATCTCTCCGAACCGGTGAAAACACAGTACGGCTACCACCTGGTGCAGGTGACCGACATCACGCCCGAGCAGCAACTGTCCTATGATCAAGCGATGGAGAGGATAAGGAGCGAACTCCTCGAGCAGAAGCAAGAGGAGGCCTGGAACCGATGGTTGGTCAAAGCCAAAGCGGAGATAGGCGTCGTGTACCGGTCGGGATATGAGCCCCCATCGATCAGTAGAAGCGCGGCCAAACAATCGATAGACGGCCCGGCCGGCGAGTAGGGCGCATGGACCGTCAGGCTCTGCTCGACGAATTGGCGCGCTTGTACGACCTCACCAGGCGTTTGAGACAGGAGTGCCCGTGGGACCGCAGGCAGACTCAGGACAGCATCGTCGCCTACACGCTTGAAGAGACTTACGAGCTGGCGGACGCCATACAGGAGAGAAAGACCCACGGCGACACCGCGGTCTGTGGTGAGCTGGGAGACCTGCTCTTTCAGGTCTACTTCTTGGCCTGTGTCGCGGAGGAGCAGGGACTGTACGATCTGGGTGACGTGGCAGCCGGTATCCAGGCCAAACTCATTCGAAGACACCCTCATGTCTTTGACAATGCGAATGCCGAGACGCCTGAAGAGGTGCGAGAGACGTGGGATGCGATCAAGAGAGATGCCGAGGGCAGGGAAGGCATCTTCCACGACGTCCCAAAGGTCTTCCCTTCCACTCTTCTGGCGCAGAAGCTCCAGCAACGGGCGGCGGCAGTAGGCTTCGATTGGGAACGCGCCCTAGATATTCTCGAAAAGATCAAAGAGGAGACCGGCGAAGTCGAAGAGGAGCTGACCGTCGGGATCGACCCAGATAGGCTTGCGGAGGAGCTGGGCGATCTGCTCTTCGCGGTCGTCAACCTGGCCCGCCGGTCGAGAGTGGATCCCGAGTTGGCTCTGCGCGGTTCGGCTCTGCGATTCAGGGAGCGGGTGGAGGCGGCGGCCCGGGCGGCGGGGGACGACGGGCTGGTTTTTGAGAAGATGGGGTTGGACGAGCAAGAGGTCTACTACCAGCGAGCGAAGAAGGAGCAGACGCGATGACAGTGATCGTCGGCGTTCTAGGACGCCAGGTACTCGATTCACGCGCGAATCCCACCGTGGAGGTGGAAGTCGAGTTGGCGGGAGGCGGCTGGGGACGCGCAGCCGTACCGTCTGGGGCTTCGACGGGCTCGTTCGAAGCTGTGGAATTGCGTGACGGCGGCGAAGCTTACGGCGGTAAGGGTGTGATGAGGGCGGTCGATCACGTGAACGTGGAGATCTCTGATGCCCTGATGGGTGTCGACGCTCTCGACCAGCGCGAAGTGGACAGGTTGCTGATCGAGACGGATGGGACTCCCAACAAAGCTCAGTTGGGCGCCAACGCCATTCTTGGCGCCTCTCTGGCGGCCGCGAAGGCGGCCGCCGACGCGCTCGGTCTACCTCTGTACCGATACCTGGGTGGAGTCAACGCCCACGTGCTCCCGGTACCCATGATGAACATCCTGAACGGGGGCAGGCACGCAGACAACAACGTCGACCTCCAGGAGTTCATGTGCGTCCCAGTGGGGGCCGCGACCTACAGTGACGGCCTCCGTATGTGCGTGGAGGTGTACCATGCTCTGCGCGATGTGCTGCAAGACCGGGGTCTGTCGGTGTCGGTGGGCGATGAAGGCGGGTTTGCGCCCAACCTAGCCAGCAACGAAGAGGCCATCAAGGCGATCATAGAGTCGGTGGAAGGGGCGGGGTACGCTCCCGGAGTGGAGGTGGCCATAGCTCTCGACCCCGCCGCGACGGAATTTTTCGATATCGCCAAGGGCGCCTATGTGCTCGCCGGCGAGAACCGCACCTTGTCTCCAAGGGAGATGGCTGAGTATTACGCCGGCCTGTGCGAACGATATCCCATCGTGAGCATCGAGGATGGGATGGCTGAAGAAGATTGGGAGGGCTGGGTCGCCCTCACGGAGCTGGTGGGCGACACCGTGCAACTTGTGGGCGATGACCTGTTCGTCACGAATAGTGAGCGGTTGAAGCTTGGGCTGGAGCGCAAAGTGGCCAACAGCATCCTCATCAAACTCAACCAGATCGGCACTCTCACGGAGACTCTCGACACCATCTCCATGGCCCACAGAGCCGGCTACACAGCTGTGATCAGCCACCGTTCGGGAGAGACAGAAGACAGCACTATCGCCGATCTGGTAGTGGCCACCAACGCCGGTCAGATCAAGACCGGCGCTCCGTGCCGGGGCGAGCGGACGGCCAAATACAATCAACTGCTTCGCATCGAGGAAGAGCTGGGCGACCTGGCAGTCTACTCGGGCAGGGCGGCTTTCGTCCGTTGCCGGGCCGGGTGAGAGGACCCCGTCACAAAAGGACAGTGTCGCTGCGAGGGCGAATAGAACATGAACTATGACCAACGCAAGTGCACCGGCGGCGCCGACGCGATCCGGCGATATCGGCCCAGAGCTACAGCCGCGTCCCCCGTACGCGACCCGTCGGCGCATCCTCATTCTGATGGCGATAGTCATTGTGCTGGCCGTCGCTACGTTCTCGAACTACGGTCCACTGCAGGGCTACAAGGATGCCCGCGGACGATTGCAGAAAGCGACCGCCGAATTAGCGTCACTCGAGAAGCAGAAGGCCGACCTACAGGCGCACTTGGGCAAGCTGACCGAAACCGGCTATCTCGAGAGCTTGGCCCGCGAGGATCTGACGTACGCACGTCCGGGCGAGGAGGTCTATGTCATCACCGGTTCAAGAGAAGCGGCCGAAGATGACGCCGAGGTGGACGGCGGGTTGCTGCGACAGATCATCTCTGAGTTTGAAGGTCTCGACTGAAGGTCGCCGCCATGGTGGATGATACGGAATCCGGGCGCGACCGGCCGTCACGAAGGCCGGACCCCTCCTTTTTGGACAGACTCGCGGATGATACTGAGTGGCGGGAGTACGAAACCTCCAGAAGCGGAAGACGTGTGGACCGACACCGGCAGGGCGGCGCCCGTCGCGGAGCCGGTGGGAGACCAGGAGAGTCGAGGAGAGAGGGTCGAAGGCGCCTGCCGGCTTTGATCGTTCTAGTGGCGGCGGTGGCGGTCGTGGTGGTGGTGGGCTTAGAGGGTGGGACCTCCGAGTCGCCCGCCACATCCGGGGAGTCATCCCCCTTCCATATGCTGCCGTTCGACACCGGCGCGGTCACCTCCACCGTCTCGACGGAGCCTTCGTCAACGACGACCTCCCCCGACGACGGCCCTACCTCGGACAACATGACTCCGACCACGTTCAACGCTTCATCGTGACGGGCGAGGGCGCAAGAGAGACAGTCGGTCCCCGAGATAGGGCGGTGATCTCAGGAGAACTTGGGCGGCAACCTCATGATCTCACCGGCATCGCGGTACGCTGTCCCTTCGGTTACCCGGCTGTGGTCGAGACGGCTCCCATCCTCTCTGACGGAGCGCCCAACCCGACCCTGCTCTATCTGACCTGCCCCGTCGTTGCCGCCGCGGTGAGCCGTGTGGAGAGTGCGGGAGCCGTCCGCCGGATGAGGGCCGCCTGCCTCAGGGAGGGTCCGTTGAGGCGCCTGCTGTTGGAGGTTACCGACTTATACCGGGGAAGACGGGCAGATCTGGTCGGCGGTGAGGACGGCTCGGAGGCCCGGACGGCTCGTCTTGGAGCCGGGATCGGGGGACCCGAAGGACCCGAGGTGGCGTCGTGTCTACATGCGTACGCGGCGGCTCTTCTGGCCGTGGCGACCGGTTGGCTTTCGGCTCCCCCGGAACGGAACGCTGAGTTGCAGGCGGAGGCCCGCAAGGCTTGGGAACGCTTTCTGCCGCCTCTCGGCGAGACCTGGTGTCGTGACAAGCGGTGTGCACGATGGGATATCGGTCAGAGGCGCGCCGCGATAGACGTGGGGACCATGTCGGTGAGGTTGCTGGTTGCCGATGTCATAGACGGTCGGCCTTGGACGGTCGTGCGCAGGGCTGAGATGACCCGCATGGGGGAGGGCCTGAGACCGGGAGCGAGATTGGGCGAAGCCGCCCGACGTCGGACCGCAGCGACGGTGGCCCAGTATGTGCAAGAGGCGCGAAGCAACGGTGTGTATTCCATGGTCCTGGCCGGCACCAGCGCCGCTCGGGACGCCCTTGATGGTGAGGAGTTCATCCATGACCTGGGTCAGGAGAACGCTCTGCCTTCGGTGGTGCTGTCCGGCATCAGAGAGGCGGAACTTGCGTACATAGGTGTATGTCTGGATCTTGAAAGCGGCGTCGTCGTCATCGATGTGGGAGGCGGCAGCACCGAACTTATGTGTCGGGCTAAGACGGGGGCCGTGCAGGCGGTGAGCCTGGAGATCGGTGCCGGCAGGGCGACCGAGCGCTGGGTTGCCTCCGATCCCCCCACAGCGGGGGAGAGGTCGGGCATCTATCAGGAGTCCAACAGGTACTTCAGGCGAGTGAGGCGGCAATTGGGCGCCGGTCCTCCCGGGCGCGTTCTGGTCGGCGTGGCAGGGACGGTCACTACTCTGGCGGCCCTGGACGCCGGACTGGAGGAATACGATCCTGACGCCATCCATCGGCGTACCTTATCGCTGGAGGCCGTGCAGGAGCTGGTGTCCCGCCTTGGCTCCATGAACAACGCCGAGCGTGCCGCACTGCCCTGCGTGCAGGCCGCCCGCGCTCCCATCATCGTGGCCGGAGCGGTGATAGTCCAGGCGGCCATGGAGACCCTGGCCTACGAGAGTATGACCGTCTCCGAGCGGGACATGCTTGACGGCCTGTTGGTGCGGGGAGCGTAGACCGGACAGCCGGACTCCAAATGCTAAGCGGATCGTCGCGGCAGTGAGGCGCGGACAGCATCGGTGGACCTACTGACGAAGAGTAGATTACCTCTGGACCTTCAAGGGAAGTATACTTAGATGTAATCGTATCGTTTAGATCAGGCTGGTTATGATCAACGCAACGATGATCGTACGGGTGAAAACTCAAAAGGAGGAGGATCGATGCGTGCACGAATGATCAGAGGGTTCTTACTGGCTTTCGTCATGGTTCTGGCGCTAGGAGCCCCGGCCCTGGCCGCGGACTTCACCGACGTGGCGGGCAGTCCATTCGAAGCCAGCATCAACTCCCTTGCCGATCAATCCATTGTCGGCGGCTATGACGACGGGACTTTCAGGCCCAACAATCTCCTGCAACGCCAGCAGTTTGCCAAGATGGCTGTGCTGACCATGGGCTACGAGGTGACCACGGCGGATGTCTCCACTTTCCCGGACACCCCGGCGCCCTATGATCCCGACAACAACCCGCTCTACCCGGGTAGTTACGTGGCCGTGGCGGCGGAGAATGAGATCATCCTCGGCAAGGCCGACGGGAACTTCGACTTCTCCGGTAACATCACTCGTCAGCAGGCCATCACGATAGTGGTGCGGGCGGCCGGCGATCTGCTGGCCGAGCCGGACGCCGATTACGCGGGTGTACTCAGCTACACAGACCCGAACCACGGTGCCAACATCAAGAAGGCTGAATTCAACGGGCTACTGGCCGCGATCCCCGGCCTGGCGACGTGGGACCTGACTGCTCCCGCAACGCGCGGAGAGGCGGCCGAGGTCCTGGCGCAGCTTCTTGAGGTAGTCGGACCGGGCGACTTCAGCCGGGTGGTCTCAACCGCCTGGTTGGAGGCCAACCTCGACATGGAAGGTCTCGTAACCATCGACACCAGGCCGGCCGACGCTTATGCGGCGGACCACATTCCCGGCGCCATCAACATCCCCGCGGGTTTCTACGTGAACACCGCCCTAGAAGACATGGCTCCGGGCGGTCTGTACATGGAGTTGCCCGAGGATGACGCGCTGTTCGCGTTGATCGGGAACGCCGGTATCACAGCCGAGTCGAGAGTGGTCGTGGTCGGCGGGCTCGATCCGATGCCTACCTTTGGCTTGGCCGACTCCACTAGGGTGGCCGACACTCTCATCTACGCGGGTGTGAAGAATGTGGCGGTGCTGGACGGCTCGTACGTGAAGTGGGTGGATGAAGGCAGGTCCGTGAGCACCGAAGCTCCCACTGTGACCCCGGTTGAGTACACCGCCACCGTTGACGCAGGCATGTGGGTTTCGACCGAATATGTGGCCGACCACATAGGTGACGTCATCCTTCTTGACACTAGGGACACCGAGGTCTACACGGGTGAGGAAATCGAGCCTTGGGCTCCGGTGCCGGGCCACATCGAGTCGGCCCTGTCTCTGCCTGCCCCGCTGATCTGGGAAGAGGCAGGCTGGGTATACAAGTCGGTTGGCGAGCTTGAGCAGATCGTGGTCACGGTCTTCACGGCCGACAAAACCGACGAGATCATCATCTACTGCGGTGTAGGCGGATATGAGTCCGCGTGGTGGTATGTCCTCACTCAGATGCTCGGCTACACCAACGTCAAGATGTACGACGGAGCTGCACAGGCCTGGGTAGTCGATCACGATATGGTGGTGTCCGCCGAATAGAGTCTCCCGATGGGGAATGGCGGACGTGAGTCCGTAGCGGAGGCCGCCTGCCGGGTCCGGCAGGCGGCCTCCGCCGTCCTCGGGAGCGTCTCGGAAGCCTCCGAGACGCTCCCGAGATCAAGGAGGGGCTCAACCCGCGGCGCTTTTCCTTGTATTCTGGACAGGGCACCAGGCATGCGGCGGACGCGCCGCCTCCAGACCGGACAACGAAGGGATGCGCAGCGATGGGATCTAGATACGAACACGTATTCGCGCCTCTCAGGATCCGAGGGGTCGACTTCAGGAACCGCCTAGAACTGGCACCGCCGTCGCCGAACCTGGCGTCACGCGACGGGCGGGTGACGACCGAGTTCGTCAACCTCTTCAGGTCGTTCGCGCGGGGTGGAGCGGCCGTGATCACCATCGGCAACTCGGTGGTAGACATCAAAGAAGCAAGCGACGAGGAGCGCCAGCTCGACCTCTCCAGCGACGAGTGCATACTCTCGCTCACCCTCTTCGCTGAGATGTGCGCGGGCTTTGGTACGCAGGCCTCCCTTGAGATCAACCACAACGGTAAGGACTCCGACCCCGGCAAGACGGGCAAGGCGGCCTACAGCGCTTCGCGGATCCTTCCATCGCACGAGCTGTGGCGGGCCCCCCAACAGGGTCGCGAGATGCTCTACACCATCGAGATGGATCACCAGAAGATCAGGGAGACCGTGGAGAAGTACGCCCAGGCGGCTTACCGCTGCAAGAGGGCCGGCATGAAGATGACCATGATCCATGGCGGCCACGGTAATCTCATCGCGCAGTTCGCCAGTACCCTCTACAACAAGCGCAACGACGAATACGGCGGCTCTCTCGAGAACCGTGCGCGTTTCGCCATCGAGGTGCTGGACCGGGTCCGAGCGCTCTGCGGTGAAGACTTCGTCATCGAGTACCGGATCTCGGCCGACGAGATCCATCCCGAAGGCATGCATCTTCCTGAGACCCTCAAGTTCATCGAGATCATCCAAGACAAGGTGGACATCCTGCACGTGTCGGCCGGCCTGCACGGCGAGCTTCAGTACATGCGCAACTGGTGGCAGAACTACCTCATGGACCGGGAATACAATGTCCACTACGCCGAGAAGATCAAGAAGGCCTTCCCGAACCTGGTGGTGTGCACGGTGGGCTCCATCATGAACATCGGAAGGGCCGAGGAGATAATCGCCTCGGGCAAGGCCGACATGGTGGCCATGTGCCGCCCGCTCCTCGCCGACCCGGAGATGCCGCGCAAGTATGCTCATGGGCGCGAAGAGGATGTCCGTCCCTGCCTGCGCTGCCAGTACTGCGGTGCCAGGTTGATGATCCCCGCGGTGATCAACTGCGCCGTGAACCCCTACTTGGGCAACGAGACCGAGTTTCCCGACGGCAAGGTCAAGAAGGCCGAGGTGAAGAAGAGGGTCGCGGTCGTGGGCGGCGGCCCGGCCGGCATCCAGGCCATGCTGACGCTCTGCGACCGAGGGCACGACGTCACACTCTACGAGATGAGCGACCGTCTCGGTGGTCACGTAGTGCTCGGCGCCGCGCTTCCCTTTAAGGAGGACGTCCAGGACTACCTGGACTATCTGGTGCGACAGGCGACGAAGACTCCGGCCCGTATCCTCATGAACACCGAGGCCACCAAAGAGCTTCTCGACGCGGAGGGTTATGAGGCGTTGATCATCGCAGTCGGCTCGAAGCCGATCATTCCGAAGGTGCCCGGCATAGACAAGTCGCATGTCCATTGGGCGCCCGACGTCGATGCCGGCAAGGCAGAGCCGGGCGAGAAGACGGTGATCGTGGGCGCGGGCTCGGTGGGCGTGGAGTCTGCAATCGCTCTAAAACGGGCCGGCAAGGACGTGACCATCGTCGAGATGGCGCCCGACATGAGGTGTCTGAGCGCCTCAGCAGGCGGTGTGGCTATGGAACTCATGAGCATCGTCGAGGATCTTCAGATACCCATCGTTTTGAACCGCAGGCTGGAAGAAGTGACCGACTCCACTGTGGTCTGCTGTGACACACAGACCGGTGAGAAGATCGGATTCCCCGCCGACACGGTGCTGCTCGCAGTCGGCATGGCTGCGCGGTGCGACGTGGCCGACTCACTCCGCCGCAGCGCGCCGGAGACCGAGGTGTTCGTCGTCGGTGACGCTTCCGAGGTGGGCGACATCTCCGGAGCTGTAAGATCCGGATTCAAGGCGGCGGCCTATATCTGAGGACTGGCCCACAAGGATCATCCCTGGGAGCAGGAGATGCTAACGTAGACCGGGTGGTCCGGGGGGATCTTGGATACCCGGGGCCGGTGGGTTCTGAGTCCTGGGGCGACCTCAGCCGGAGTGGCGGAATGGCAGACGCAACGGTCTTAAACACCGTAGGGTTGTACCCGTGCGGGTTCGAGTCCCGCCTCCGGCATATTGTCCGATTTGCAGGGCTTACATGAGTTGGTGGGTAGGGCGGGAGAGCTGAAGAAAGGCCTCGAAGCAGCGCGCCATCGCCCACATCCTAGGGACCCTGGACGACACGATCGAGCTCAACCGGCGTATGAACGGGACGCTGGAAGCCATGGCCCAGGTGCTCTTCAAGTCATGGTTCGTGGACTTCGACCCGGTGCGGGCCAAGATGGAGGGGCGGGATACAGGGCTCCGCGGAGCCGGCAGAGCGGACAGGAACGAGCCTCGGCGGCGTACGATCCAGGGCTCTTCTTGTAGATAGGAGAGGCCGCCTTGACGGCAGTAGTCTTGCCCGTCCCGCGGAACCCTAAGGAATCTGAGCACGTCACCGATATACACGGTGTAATGCTGTGGTGCTTTACATATTGCAATACATTGATGTATGTTTAGTGGGCCTTGCGGGGAAAAGAAACGTCAACGGGGGAATGCGATGAATCAGGGAGGAACGGCGATGGCCGGCGGACGAGCGGCTAAGCTCTTCAACGTAAGGCTGCCGGGGTGGGCGAGCGATTTCGTGGATCAGCGGTCTGTGGAGACCGGAACCAGCAAGACTCAGGTTATGGTGGATGCGATCTCCTGTCTTCGTGCGGAGCATGTGCAGTCGCTCATGCGCGAGGGGTATGAGGAGATGAGAGAGATCAGCCGCCAGATGGCTGAGGAGGATATGGCCGCCAACTGTGAGAGCCTGCCTGAATGGTAGAGCTCTCGAAAGTCCGCCGCGGGTGTATCTACGTGGTCGATTTCGACCCTGTCAGGGGGTCGGAGCAGGGCAAGAAACGCCCCGCTCTCGTCATCCAGAACAATCTGGGAAACCTCACCTCGACTACCACGATCGTTATAGCGATCAGTTCTCGGGTGCCGACAAAGGCATATCCCATGCACGTGACACTCCCGGCGGAGATTCTCGGCAAACCTGGCATCATCATGTGTGAGCAAATCCGGACCGTCAGCCTGGAGCGAGTAGAAGGAAGGGTCTTGGCTGAGCTGTCGCCAGAGATGATGCAGCAGGTCGAGCAGGCCATCTATCACCAGCTCGGGTTCTCGGAAGAAACCGCTGGACTCTAGCGCAAGCAAAGCGGCCGGGTAATGCCGCCCCGGCCGCCTGCCTGAACCGCCTGCTAGGCTAATCAGTCGTCATCCTCGCAGCCGAACTCCTCCTCTTCCGTCGCCTGGTGGTCTATCTCCAGGTTCGGCACCCCGCAGATCGCGCAATCCACCTGCCGGCGCATGAGGCCCGGATGCCAGCCCTGGCCCTCGACCGCCTCCAAGCCCGTCTACGTCGATTCTGTGAAGACTCAGACGAAGGCCGGGAGACCCCAGACCCCGCGGCCGGCCAGAATGGCCGCTATATCGCCGTCGGCCGGTCGAGCCTTCCACTCGTCGTAGTCGCAGGGTAGGCTGCAGCCTGGTATGTCGGCGTCCAGGTCCGCATCGGACCGTGGCTCGATACCCGCCTCGCGGTCCCACTCGTGCATGATCTCGTAAGCCTTAGCATCATCCACCAAGTAGGCCCTGAGTCCCGCCGCGTGATCGCTTCTTGCCTCTCCCTCATACTCAGGCCGACCACCGCCGGCCTTGTACATCGCCTCGAGGGCTTCCTCGGGACTATCGGCAGGGTAATACGACAGGAACCCACTGTTTAAGTTCTCGACTCGATAGAGCGCCATCCTGGTGACGAACTTGTCACCCCAGGCATCCGAACGCGCTGTCAGACCACTGTCTGAGCTCAGCCGCCGGCAGCCTGCGCAGTGGGTCCGCGGTCGGCCGGAGCGATTTGTTGGGCCGCTCTTTCGACGGCTTCCATGAAACTACTCAGTTTCTCAGCATCAAGTGACCCGTTTGTGCGCACACCGCTGCACACGTCTACTCCAAATGCCCCGGTAGAGTGTAGGGCCTCCTCGACATTGTCAGCACGCAAACCTCCTGCGAGAAACACCGGCACAATCGAGCCTTGGACAATCCGCTTGCTGAGCGACCAATCGTGTGTGCGGCCTGTACCGCCAAGCTCCTTCACCGGCGCGCTCTGGTTGCCGGAATCGAGCAAGATCGCATCAACACGACGTCCTAACTCCAAAGCTTCATCTATTGATGACTCATCGCTGACGTGCACGACCTGGACTAGCGATATACCCGGCAAAGCCTCCCGAAGGGCAAGATGGGCCTCGGCTGTAAGGCGGTCACAGATCTGAATGGTATTTGCGCGGCAGCGTTGCTGCTGCGCGGTGATCTCTGCCGGATCGGTGCGGCTGGTAAGGAGGAACGTAGCGATGGGCGGCGGCACCGTGGCGATGATCTTAGCAATCGTACCTTCGCCGATCACGCCTGGTCCGCTGGGCATCTCAGACACGAATCCCAAGGCGGAAGCACCCGCACCAATAGCAAGACGGGCCTCCTCAGCCGACTTGATACAACAGATCTTCACTCTTACCATGAGTCACAACCTTGAAGTCTGTACCACCCCAAATCTAGTATAAGTCCACTGAGCAAGCATCGAGTTGTCGACATAGTCCCACGCTCAACGACGCCGGGGGGCGGAAAAGGCGCTTCACGCCGCAGCGGCGAGCGCAGCGCAGGGTGGCAAGGACGCCGCCCGGCTGTGTCGAACACAGGATGAGTGGGTAGAGGAGATTGGGTGACCGGCATTGTGAGCGGGCGGTCGGCATCTTGATGATCACGTTTGAATGGTGTCCGTTCGGTTAACTACAATGATGGCTAATACCGTGTGATTCCGGATAGAGGATGTCGTGCCGGATAGATGAGAGCGACCCTGGATCGTATGCAGACGGATGATCGTGCAAGAAGGAGCGTTTCAGTGTACAAGAGGAAGAGATGGTTGCTTGTCGTATCGCCTATCGTGCTGGTGCTGTTGCTGACCGTATTCGCGTTCAGCGTCGCCCGAGCAGAATACCCACCCACCGGCGACGATGTTCGAGGCTATCTGACCGGACTGGAGTTCACGGTGATCCAGGATGGGAGCACGATAGACCCCGGCGGCGATGTCGACAGCGAAAAGCCCATCTCGGTGAAAGTGTCGTTCAACGTGCCGGTGGCGGGTGATGATCCCACTCCTACTGATCCCGTTAAGCACGGTGACTATGCCGGCTTTGAATTGAGTGACGCCTTTGCTCTTGTCGGCAATACCGAGATCCCACTGGATTTCGGAGACATCACGGTCGGTACCGTCTATTTTCGCACAGAAGGTGGGAAGGTGATCGCGACCGTCGTCTTTGACGGTGACGAAGAGGTGTTCGACGAAGACGGCGGCTACAACTCGGTGGAGTGTGAGTTCGGCGCCACTTTGGAATACGACTCAAGCGGCGACTCTCCGGACGGGGGCACGAAGCAAGTAGAGATCGTCGAAAAGACCTTCAATCTCCGGATACCCGAGGCTTCCGTCACGTACACCGTTACCAAAGCCGGAGCGGTGGATATGGACGACAAGAACGTGGCTTGGACGGTGACGATCTCGGCTGCTGCTACGCGGGGCGGCAAGTCCGTTACCGCCCCCATCCCACTGGAGGGCTATCAGTTCGTTGATGATCTGACGGGTGTAGGGGACTACATCACCGGTTCCTTCACCGTCGGCGGCAGCACCCCCGACCCAGGACCGTCGTATGTGAACAAGGTACTGAGCTACACGTTCCCTGATGGTGTCAACGCACCTCAGACCGTCAGATTCAAGACCGAGATCCCTGACGGGAAGTACTACTCTTCTGGGGGCGGTCAACAATCGATCTCCAACACGGCCCAGCTGAAAGATGGCGACGAGATACTGAAGACCGGCTCGAGAACGGTCTCTTTCACCCCGTTGAGCTGGATCAGCAAGAGCGGTGCTCAGAGCGACACAGGGCTTGGTGGCTACGATCCCTCCGATCAGACCATCACCTGGTCCATCGTGGTGAACGAAGCGGGTCGAAGCCTTGAGGACGTTGTCATCACCGACGTATTGGCGGAAGGCCTGACGTGGCAGTCGGCCAAATGGGAGATCTGGGACGGTTCAGTGTGGGTGGCTCCCGCCGGGGGAGGGGATTTCAGCTCTCAACCAGCGCAAGGCAAGTACAACATCGGTGACATCAATAACCGGATTCGACTCACCATAGTGGCCAAAGTTCCGAGCCCGGGCGACGACGGATACCAGGTGGGTGTAGTCAATTACTTGAACTCAGCCACCGTCACCTGGACCGGCTCACCGGACGAGGGACACAGTGCCTCCACCACCGTGGGAGTCGGTTATAGCCCCATCAGGAAAGTCGGTTCGCTCGACCAGGAGACGGCTACGATCACATGGACCGTGAGCGTCGGCCCAAGAGGACAGAACATCCCCGACCCGACGGTCTACGATCTGATCGTTTACGGCGCCACTATCGACGAGGAGAGCGTGACCGGGCTTCCGAGCGGCATAACCATCGGCGGCCCAAACGGACTGACTCCGCGTGGCAATCAGATGTATGTTGACGGCTCGTTCGACGGGTCCGGTTTGACTCTGGAGGTCATTGCCATTATGGACGGCCCGACGCGGGTCGCCGATTTGCTGGTGGTCACGGGGTTCCCGACGACGGGTGAAGGCGCTGCCAACTGGACCAACTTCACCTTCGAGACCTTGGTCTTGGACCCCGATATCTTCGCCGGGAACTCGTCGGAGTCGGTGACAAACACAGCCACTCTCTTCTCGGGGACCACGTATCTGTCTGCGGTCACGGGGACGGTCACCTACAGCAGCAATGTGCTGGCGAAAGAGATGCTGGTGCGGGGGTACGGGTCCGACCCGGCGGCTGGGGTTAACGACTACACGTCAAGCCCCAACCTCGGCTTCGACTATATAGACAAGTCTGTGATCTTCCGTCTGGGCGTCAATGCCGACGGTATGGACCTCACCAACATGTGGATCGACTCGAGCGGGTCGAAGTTAGGTCCGGTCATCCTGACCGACACCCTGCCCGATGGCTGGGAGTTCGTAGAGATCGTCACCGGATCGATGTATCAGGTCTTCAAAGGGACGCAGTCCGGCGATACTGTAGATGCGTCGGGGAGTCCGCCGGTGCCATTGGAGGATGTGTCCGCTTTCCTAAGCGCAGTCTTCAGTGGCACGACGGCCACCTTCACCTTCAGCGCGCTTAATGAACCCTATGTGATCCTCGTGAAGGCAAGACCGACCGAAGCCACTCTCGAGGAGTATTTCGGCAAGAATCAGACGCTCACTGAAGCAAACGACGTCACACTGTACACTCTGAATTGGACCCCGGGGGTATCTGAGTCGCAGAACGTGACGATCAAGAGCGTCCTTCTGGACAAGAAGAGCGCTCTTGTGGAGGCAGGTGTCGTGCGCTGGACGGTGGAATACCGGGCGTACGATCTTGACTGGATAGGTACCGCACAAGTGCAGGACACGCTGCCCGCCGGTCTCGACGTGCGTACCGACGCCACCGGGGCTTTGGACCTGAGTGGCGGCAACATCACGGCTCAGGAGATGGAGTTGCAGCCTGACGGCACGTACGCGCTCTTCGGTAGCCCTCTGGATGTGTCGGACCCGAGCGTCGGCGTGAACCCCTCGTACGATACCGTCGGTCGTATCCTCACCTTGAACATCCCCGATGCCACGAAGGCCTACCGGTTCACGTATGTCACCGATGTGACCGGAGAACCGGGCACAGTGACCAACCGAGCGATGCTGTGTGGAGAAGAGGGGGAGCAAGAGGAGACCTCTGATTCGTATCAGATAACTCAAGAAGACGGCAGCGCCAGTCTGAAGAAGAACGGCTGGATCGAGATAACCAAGCTGGGTGATTCGGATGGGTCGTTACCGGGCGTTACGTTCAGTGTCCTCGCATTGGATGGAGTGACGGTCATACGGACGGGCATCAGCGGGGCCGACGGCAAGCTCAGGCTCAAAGTCATACCCGACGGCAGCTACATCCTACGGGAGGTGTCGACCCCGTCCGGATATGATCCGGAGAGGGTGGATCGCGCTCTGACGGTCACTACCCAGGGCTCGATTGTCACTGTCGCCATCGACGGCAATCCCGGCAACTCTCTCACGGTGCACAACTACAGAGAAGGAACTGCCGGGGACCTGACCATCAGCAAGGTGGTGGCCGGGAATGCCGCCGATACCTCCAAGCAGTTCGACTTCACGGTAGTCTTAACGTTCCCTGAAGACTTCAGCGGTGATCCGACCGCCTCGTACACATACGTTGGCACCGGTGTTCCCGGTGGATCGATCAGCAGCGGCGACACCATCGCTCTCGCCCATGGGCAGAGCATCACCATAGTCGGGCTGCCCAAGGACACTACGTATGCAGTGATTGAAGCGGATTATTCGGCCGACGATTACTCCACGATCGCCACCGGAGATATCGGTACGATCGTGGCCGACGAGGCCCAGGTGGCGGCCTTCGTCAACACGCGAAACGAAGGCGACCTGACCATCGTGAAGACGGTGGGGGGCAACGCCGCCAACTTGACGAAGCCGTTCAGATTCACTGTGACCTTCACCGGTGATCAGGATGTCGAGCACGCTTATGTGGGCAACGGTGTGCCCGATGGGACTCTGAAGAGCGGTGGGACCGTCTCTCTCGCTCATGGGCAGAGCATCACCTTCACGGGCCTGCCCGAGGGTCTAGGCTATACGGTGACCGAAGCCGACTACTCGTCCGACGGATATGTCACGACGGCCAAGGGAAGCACCGGCGCCATCGCCGCCGAGACCGTGCGGACGGCCGCTTTCAGAAATGTCTCCAACGTGGCGCCTGAACCGGTTAAGACCGGCGCTCTGACCATAACCAAGACGGTGGAAGGTAGCTCAGGCGACATGGACCGGCAGTTCACTTTCATGGTTGTCCTGAACGTGGCCGGGAGCTACTCGTATTCGGGCAGCAAGGCCGGGACCATATCGAATGGGCAGATAGTCACCCTCAGCCACGGCGAATACATAACCATCAGGGGTCTGCCCCGGGGGGCTACGTACCAGGTGACTGAAGTGGAGGCCGACGGCGACGGTTACGTTACCAGTGCCACCGGAGCGGCGGGTGCCATCACCGAGGCCGGCAGGACTGCTACGTTCGTGAACGCCAAGAGCACGACCACCACCACCGAGGATAACGGCACGACTACTACGACCACCACTGATACCGGCGACACGACGACCACCACGACTGAGGCTGAGGAGACCACGACGTCCACCACTGAAGATGGAGGTGCTACGCTGCCTACCAGCACTGGAGGCGGAGGTACCACGACCCCCAGCACTGGAGGGAGTGGCAGTACGACCCCCAAGACCGGCGACAACGACTGGAGGGCGATCTGGGCCGTCGGGCTGTTCGGCTGCCTGTTGTTGCTGGGCGCGTTGGTGAGCTTGAGGGTCGGTCTTAGAGGTAGGAAGTAACGCGAGGTAGGGCGCCTATCTGCGGTAGGCTGAGCTTGTGGGGCCGACGCGTGCGTCGGCCCCACAAGCGCCTTGTCTTATGAGGACTCGAGGATGAGTGAACGTAGCGAGGGGCGCAGGACCCTCACTCGCCGGTCGCGCACAGTGCTTCATGTTCTGATGGCTCTTTGCGTGGCGGGCATCGTGGCGTTCGCCTGGCTGCTCATCAGCAGCAGCCAAGAGTACTCTCGAGGCGGCGATACTTACGAGCATATCCGTGCCGAGATCTTCCCCGTGAAGCCTATGACGGGGACAGAAGCCGGCCGGAACGCGGTCGAGGATGCGGCAGGCTCCGGCGATGAGAAGGGCTCCGTCGGCGAGAAGGGCTTGGGCGATGAGAAGGACTCCGACCGAGTCGGTTCGGAGGGTGCTCCCCCTGAAGCGCCGTCACCATCCGTGCTCGATTTCCTTGCGTTGCAAAGGCTGAATCCCGACATCGTCGGGTGGATCGTGGGGGGAGAGACCATCGACTATCCCATCGTACAGGGCGACGACAACGACTACTACCTGTCTCATCTCGTCAATCATGAACGCAACAAGGTAGGGTCTATCTTCATGGACTATCGCAATCAAGGCGATTTCTCCGACAGGGCCACCGTGATATACGGGCATAACATGAAAAACGGCTCTATGTTCGCGCCCCTGGCGAAGTACAAGTCGCAGAGCTACTACGACCGCTTCCCGACCATGGAGTTGTACACGCCCGACGGTGATCACACGCTCCAGCTGTTTGCCGGGATGGTCGTCGACGGTGACGATGGACCGCTCTACCTTGACTTCACCGACTGGGGGGGGTCCGAGGGACACATCGACGGCCTGAGGAGAGCTTCGACATTCCGGAGCGATACGGTGGTAGGGTCGGGCGATCGCATCGTGATCTTATCCACCTGTTCGTATGAGTCCGGCAACGCCCGGTACGCCGTGTTCGGGAGACTGGCCCCTGTGGGGTGGTCCGAGAAGCAAACAGGGCTGCACCACTAGATCGATCTGCCATGTAGGAAGTGCGAACATGGGAGGCCTATGAGAGAGGTGGGCAGGCTCGCCGTCGCGAGCTTGAAGGCGATGGCGAGACAGGGTCGGGGAACGCGTGATCGCGGCTCTCTTGTCCTAACGGTAGCGGATACGCGGATTGAGCAGCGCATACACGATATCCGCCACCAGGTTGGCAAGGACGAAGATGACTACGATGAGGATCGTCGTGGCCTGGATGAGGGGCAGGTCGCGCCTCTGGATGGCGAACAACACCAGCCTGCCCAGACCAGGGTAGTTGAACACCGACTCGGTCACGATCAACCCTCCCATCAGCCATCCTACTCCGGCGGCAACCACGGTCACAGTGGGGAGGAGCGAATTGCGAAGCACGTGCCTGAACAGGATGCTTGGTGTGGATAGGCCCTTAAGGCGGGCGGTGCGTACGTAGTCTGTCTGCAATACGTCGGCCGTACTGGCTCGGGTCATGCGCACCACGTAGGCGAGGCTGGTGAGCGACACAGTCAAGGCCGGCAGGATGAGGCTGGGGAAGGCGGTGAAGAAACCGCTGCCGGGGTCGATGGCCGAGGATGCGGGCAGCCAGCCGAGCGCGCGCGAAAAGAGGGCGATGAGGAGTACGCCGGTGACGAACTCCGGCAATCCGATGAAGGCCAGGGAGCCGGTCGAGATCACCTGGTCGAGGGGAGAGTCGCGGCGCCAGGCGGCTACTACGCCCAGGAAGATGCCGAGCGGCACGTACATGAGGAAGGCCACCAGGGCCAGCATGGCCGAGTTGCGTAGTCTTTGAAGGGCCACTGAGCGCACATCCTGCCCTGTGCTGAGCGAGTCCCCCCAGTCTCCTTTGGCCATGTTTCCGAGCCAATGACCGTACTGTACGACAAGTGGCTTGTCGAGTCCCAGTTGACTTCGCAGCTCGTCTTTGGCCTGCTCAGAGGCTTCCCGCCCAAGGATCATGGTGGCTACGTCGCCGGGCAGGACGTTCGTGGCTGCGAAGACGACCATACTCGAAAGCAGTGCGGTGAGCACTACGAACGCGAGCCGCCGGGCGATGAAGCCGCGCATCTATCCGGCCCCCTGCAGTCTGACCAACTCCTCCAGTGGGATATGACAGGAGATAGAGTGGGCGGCCTCGGCGGGTCGGTCAGGTCCGGCAGCCGAGGTGGGCGCCAGGGCGGGGATCACCCGGCCGTCGGATAGGCGCCACGGCGGTGCCTGCAGCCTGCAGATATCGCCGAGATAGCGTGGACAGCGGGGGTGGAAGCGGCACCCGGATGGTATCCCAAGGCTGGAAGAAACGCTTACATGAAGGCGAACAGGCTTGGAGGCGGCCGTAGGATCCGGAACAGGGACGGCCGACAGAAGGGCCTCGGTGTACGGATGGTAGGGCGGCGCCAGCACCTTCGCTACCTCGCCTATCTCCATCAGTTTGCCCAGGTACATCACGCCCACCCGGTGCGAGAGGTGCTCGACGACTGCGAGGTCGTGGGAGATGAACAGGTAGGCGGTGCCCGCCTCCTCCTGCAGATCGGCCAAGAGGTTGATGACGGAGCTCTGCACCGACACATCCAGGGACGAGATGGGCTCGTCACAGAGGACGACGTCCGGATCTCCCGCAAAGGCCCGTGCGATCGCCACCCGCTGCTTCTCCCCGCCACTCAGCTCGGATGGGTAGCGGTCGAAGTGCGAAGCGGGCACCCGCACGGCTTCGAGCAGCTCAAGAGCGCGTTCACGAGCGTTCTTCCGGTCTAAGCGGTTCATGATCATAAGGGGTCGCATCAGGGCGCGCCCCACGGTCATGCGCGGGTTGAACGAACCGTCCGGTGACTGAAAGACCATCTGCAGACGACGCAGCATGTGTGGCCCCCGTGCCCCGACCGAGGGCTTGAGCGATTCGCCGGCAAGGAAGATGCGGCCGGAGGAGGGGAGTTCCAGCCCGGCTATCACTCGGGCCAGAGTGGTCTTTCCACTGCCGCTCTCTCCGACCAACCCGAAGGTCCGTGCTTGAGGGACCGATAAGCTTGCTCCGTCCACTGCTTTCACGTGGGCACGGGAGCGTGCCGGACCGAAAGCTTTGGTCGCGTCTTTCACCTCGAGAACAGGGACGGACACAGCCTCTTGGCTTGGCTGCAGGCCGCCATCCGCTAGTGGGCCGCGTGAGCGCGTATCCTCTACAAGAGGTGGGACCCCGGCTCTGGTTTCCACACTCACGGCCTGGGCCCGCCCTTCGTCCGATAGAAGGACTTGCCAGCGCAGGCACGTGCTCCAGCGGAGCGGCTCTACCTCTACCAACGGCGGCCGGGAGACCCGGCAGAAGTCCATCACCAAAGGGCAGCGCGGAGCGAAGATGCAGCCTCTCGGCAGGTCGTCCCACGGAGGTAGAGAGCCGGGGATGCTCGCCAGTCGGGCGCTCGGGATCCCCGACGCGTCGGCTTCGGCGGCCGCAGCTCTGGTGATCCCCGAAGCTTTGCCGTCCTTCGGTCTCTCCGCCCGAGCGCCGGCACCGAGGTGCGGTACGCAGCGCAGGAGGTTCAAGGTATAGGGATGCAACGGTCGGGCGAAGAGCGCCTTGACCCCGGCTGTTTCGAGCATCTCACCTGCATACATGACGGCGACCCGGTCGGCCACCCGGGCGATGACTCCCAAGTTGTGGGTGATGTAGAGCGCGGCCGTCTGTAATTCCGTCTTGAGTTCGGTAAGAACGTCGAGGACCGTCGCTTGAGTGGTCACGTCTAGAGAAGTGGTCGGTTCGTCCAGGATGACGACTTCCGGATGGGTTAACAGCGCCATTGCGATGGCACACAACTGCAGCATGCCCCCGGAGAGCTGATGAGGATATCGACCGACAACTGAAGGTGGGTCGGACATCCCCATCTTCCCCAGCATGGCGAGGGCGAGGTCCCGGGCCTCCCGCCGGCCGAGTCCAAGGTGTCTGCACCCCATCTCGTCCAATTGCCGGCCGATGGTCAACGTCGGGTTCATAGCCGATCGAGGGTCCTGGCTCACCAGACCGATTCTGGAGCCCCACATCCGCGGCATCTCCCTCTTGGGAAGACGGAGGAGGTCGAGGCCGTTCAGCCGCGATGCTCCTTGCTTGACCCGCCCGTTGGCCGGTAGATAGTTGATGGCGGCCAGCGCAAGTGTGGTCTTGCCCGAGCCCGACTCACCCACGAGACCTAAGGTCTCGCCTCTGTCAACGCTCAGGCTGATTCTGCGAGCGGCCGGTACGGGCCCGGAGTCGGTCTCATACACAACGCTAAGATCTTGGACTTGGAAGGTCGGTGGGGCCATGTCACCGCCTCCGGCCTTCAACTGAGGGATCGAACACGCGGCGGAGACCGTCGGCCATCAGGCTGGTGCTGATCACCAGGGCCGAGATGGCGGCGGCGGGGAAGAGGAGCATCCAAGGAGCGACATCGAAGAAGGTGCGGGCGTCGTTCACCTGGCGTCCCCAATCGGGGGAGGGCGGAGCGACGCCCAGTCCCAGGAATCCCAAAGAAGCTACCAAGAAGATCGAGTAGGCGAAGCGGATGGAGGCCTCCACCAGCAGCGGGGCCACGGCGTTGGGGAGCATCTCTCCGAAGAGGATGTAGCGGCGGGATTCGCCGCGCAGGCGGGCGGCTTCTACGAACTCCCGGGTGCGGAGGTCCAACACCATGCTGCGGGCGATGCGGGCGAACATAGGGATGTATAGGATCGTTATGACCAGGATGAGGTTGATATCGGACGGTCCGACGGTGGAGAGGAGCACCATGGCTAGGAGCAGGGCAGGAAAGGCCAGAAGAACGTCCAGAACGCGCATTATGGCTTCGTCCCAGAGGCGGCCTGCGTAGCCGGCGATGAGTCCCAAGGCTGTACCGAGGACGGCCGCCAAGAAGGTGCCCGCGCCCCCCAAGTAGAATACCCCTTGAGTCCCAACCAACACGCGGCTGAAGACATCGCGTCCGAAGTTGTCTGTGCCCATGAGGTGGGCCGGGCTGGGGCCCTGCAGTCTTTGGGCGGCGTCCTGGGCGGTGTGGTCGTAGGGTGCCACCAGGGGGCCGAAGAGGGCGGCGAACAGGAAAAGGATGAACACCGAGGTGGCGGCAAGTGCCACCGGTTGACGGCGGAGCCGACGCCAATAGGCCGTCGCTCCGCGCGAGGGGGTACCGGTAGACCCTCGCCCTTCCCTATCCAAGGCTCACTTCTCGAAGTATGCGGTACTGAACAGCGTCCGCGACCAGTCGGGGGCCAACTCGACGTCGCCGAGCCGGGCGTCGGCGCCTGCGGCCGCCGTCTCGAAGAACGGTACTATCACCGGACCGCGATCGATCATGATGGTCTGAGCCTCTTTGTAGAGCTGGATACGCTTCGCGCGGTCGATCTCGCTGTTGATCTGGGCTACGAGGGCGTCGAAATCTAGGTCGCTCCAGTGTGATTCGTTGTAAGCGGCGCCGGTCACGTAGGCTACGTTGAAGTAGGCGTTCGGCGTAGCTCTGGCGCCCCACTCTGTGATACCGAAGTCGACCTTGAGCCAACTCGTGTCTCCGTCACCGTAATAGACATCGGGCGGGATGGTCTGGATGTCGACCGTCACTCCGATAGTCTTCATCTGCTGTTGCCAGACGGTGGCGATGGCCGGTATCTCGAGCGCCTGCTGCGCGTGAAGCGTCAGGCTGAGGTCGGGCACACCCGCCTCCATAAGCAACTGTTTGGCCAGCTCAGGATCGTGGGTCGGCGGCTGGTCGAGATAGTAGTCACCGTATGCCGGTCCCACCGGGGTGCCGTTGCCCACCACCGCCAGACCGGGCCGCACCTGGTCGATAAGCCCCTGATGATCGGTCCCCAGTTGCAGAGCCCGGCGCACGCGCCGGTCGGCGGCCGGGTGTCCGGGGTCGGAACGCATGTGGATGACGTAGTGGAACGCGCTCGACGGGCCGGTGATGACCTTCAGCTTCCCGTCGCCTTTGATGGAGTCAACGAGTTCGGACGTAAGCCCTGCGAGAAACTGCACCTGACCGCCTCTAAGAGCGCTGACCTGGCCGGCCATGTCCGGGGAGAAGATGAGGTCGATCTGGTCCAAGTAGGGGAGTCGGACGCCCCGTGTGTCTTTCATCCAATACTCGAGATTCTTAGTCAAAGTGGCCCGCTCCTCGGCTGAGTAGGCGCTGAGGATGAAAGGGCCGGTCCCGATCCACTCTACGGCCGGATCGACCACCGATCTGCAAAGTACGGCCGCGTGGTAGTCGGAGACGTCGCTGGGGAAGTCGGGGTTCGGCTTGTCCAGCGTGAATTCCACGTGGGTCGGGTCCACCGCTTCGACACCGCTCACGTTCTCATACAACTGGACCCCCGGCGAGCCCACCTGAGGATCGCGCAGACGGTTGAAGGTGTAGACGACGTCGTCGGCAGTGAATGGCTCACCGTTTGAGAAGATCACTTCGGACCGCAGCGTAAAGGTCCAGATCCTGCCGTCGGTGGACCGCCAGTCGGTGGCCAGTCCCGGTATCACTTGGTTCTGCCCGTCGACCTCGGTCAGCCGCTCGTACACCTGCTGGTTGATGAGGATGTCCGATCGTCCGCTGGCAAAGGCCGGGTCGCGGTTGACCGCCGGCTCCGCGGCGACTTTCAGAATCCCCCCGACCTGAGGGTCGACCGGCCCTGAAGCCGTCGACGTGTCGCTCCCGGCGCCATGGGTGGCGACGCTACCGGTGGATGTGGCAGTGGTGGTGTTATCCCCGCAGGCGCCGATCACAGTCGCCGTCAGGATCAACAGCAATGCTGAAACCGAAACGACGCATCGTACCGCCATTCCTCTTCTGAGGGACCCGATCCACGCTTGCATCTCTCGTCCCTTCTGTCGGGGGCTAGGCTGTGCCCAGATGGCAGTAGTGGTTCCCCTGTAGGTGGTTCTCGGCCCAAACCAGGCACGCGGGGCAGTTACACATGTTCACCACGGCGAGATCGGTGCAAGAGGCCTTGCCTGTGGCACAGTAAAGACCCGGCAGGCGCTCAGGGGGCGGCAACCCTTGGGCGTCTTTCGCCTGCTGATACAGCGAGCGGGCACAGTCGCTACTTGCCTGCACGGCGCACTGTGAGCACCAACATTTGGCCGCATTCTCTTCGGAGTAATCGACTTTGTCCATGACTTCTCCTCTCCGAGGGAGTGAACGGGTCGGCGGAAGCGCTTGAATAAGGTGAGTACCCCGTGTGCGACTTCTCGATGCATCGTTCGTTGAGACTGCGTTTGTCGCAGTCGCGTGCGCCCCGTTTGTCCTGCACTTCACGCGGGTACGTAAGCAACATGCCCGACGTCGAACAGTTCGATGCGATCATTGTGGGCGCAGGCCAGGCCGGAGTCCCGCTGGCGCGCGGGTTGGCGGAGGCGGGTTGGAAGACTGCTCTCGTTGAGCGAAAACACATAGGCGGCAGCTGCGTCAACGAGGGCTGTACACCCACCAAGACCATGGCTGCAAGTGCTCGAGTGGCTTATCTGGCCCGACGCGCCGCCGACTACGGCGTGCAGCTCGGGTCTGTTACCGTGGACATGCCGACCGTGCGTCGGCGGAAACGAGACATGGTGGAGCTGTGGCGGACGGGCGCCGAGCGACGTCTGCGCGAGACGCCCGGTCTGAGTCTTATCTTCGGGGAGGCCCGCTTCATCGGCAGGCGCGGCCTCGGTGCCGAAGGACAACGTAGCGGCGAACAGGACGCCGGAGGACCGGATACCGGCGCAGACCTCGCCAACATGCATCATACCGGCGCTCACAGCACCGGCGTGTACCACGCCGATACGCACCGCCTGCTGGTGCGGACGGAGGCCGGCCAAGAACAGTTCCTCGAAGCGCCCCGAGTCTTCCTCGATACCGGCGCCCGGCCTTCCATACCGAATATTGCCGGACTTGGAAGCGTTCCCTATCTCGATTCGACCGGCATCATGGAGTTGGATGAGGTGCCCGACCACTTACTCGTGCTTGGAGCCGGCTACGTGGCCGTGGAGTTCGCCCAGATGTTCCGCCGCTTCGGCAGCCGCGTGACCATCATCCACCGGGGGGGACGGGTGCTCTCCCGGGAGGACCCGGACGTGGCCGGCGCCTTGACCGAGGTCCTACGCGAGGACGGTATAGACATGCTCCTCCACAGTCAGGTTGAGGAGGTAGGCGGGCGTTCCGCGCGGAGTGCTCTCGCGGGAGGGATCACTGTGAGGCTGCGCTCTTCCGCCACGTCCAAAGTGATCGAAGGCTCTCACCTGCTGGTCGCGACCGGTCGTCGGCCGAACACCGAGGACCTCGATCTCGCGGCCGTCGGGGTGCAGACCGACGACTACGGCTACATCACGGTTGATGAGCGGCTGGAGAGTTCGACGTCGGGTATCTGGGCTCTGGGCGATATCAAGGGCGGGCCGGCCTTCACCCACATCTCTTACGACGACTATCGTATTGTCAAGACCAACCTGCTCGGCTCGGGAGGGGCTTCGCTCGTCGACCGGGTGGTGCCGTACACCATCTTCACCGACCCTCAGCTTGGGCGGGTAGGGCTCAGTGAGACCGAGGCGCGGGCCAAAGGCTACGACGTAGAGGTGGCGACATTGCCCATGGGTCGGGTGGCGAGAGCCCTACAAACGGCGGAGAGCCGGGGCTTCATAAAAGCAGTGACGGAAAAACAGACGGGCCGCATACTGGGGGCGGCGGTGCTCGGCGTGGACGGCGGCGAGCTGATGGCGGTAATTGAAGTGGCCATGCTCGGCGGAGTGACTGCCCAGATCCTCCACAACGCAACCTTCGCCCATCCTACGCTGGCTGAGGCGCTGAACAACCTCTTCGCAGCCGGCTAGACCCGTTTTCCATACTGTGCGGCTGTAACCTCTTCCCTTCGGGGGGTCAAGGCGACTGGATCCCGAGTGTCCTCGCTTCCCACATCGAGCCCGTCTACTCAAAATGGCCGGCTGATCTGTATCACATGGTCATATTGATACATACGATATGATGCGGAGTGTCTTGATTTATGTCACCACCATATCCATGATGAAAGAATACCTGCATGGACTCTTGTGTTTCTTCAAGATCGCCGTTCGGCGGGCTTCAGGTTTCGATCTGTCGGGAGAGGGGGTGACCGTCACAAGGACTGATCCCATCGGCCTACGCGTCCGGTACACGTCTACATGAGGAGTGTGACCTGTGACTCACAAACGCTACTTCGTACTGCTTGTCGGGTTGGTGATGATACTCGTCCTCGGCTTGGCCGGGGCAGCCTTCGCCCTGGATCCCATCCCGACCGCCCGGGGGACCGATTTCGCCGGTGAGCATGCCGGTGACTTCGAATCGGGCCTCACCGACATCGGTAGTCTCGCCCCCGCCACCCAGGAAGCCGTCGAGTGCATGGGCTTCTACGGCATAACGCTGGGTTATGGCGATCACACCTACCGCCCGGCGAACAACGTGGCGCGGTGGGAGATGGCGCTCTTCTTGGCGCGGCTGATCGACTACGCGGCCGATAACACCGAGTTCGACGTGCCGGCCACAGTTGAGGACCCGGGCTTCACCGATATCGCCGGCTTGTCCCAGGAGGCCAAGGACGCCATCGCCCTCCTTCACACTCTGGGTGTTACCCAGGGGGTCACGTCCACCCAGTTCGACCCCACCGGCAACGTCACCCGCTACCAGATGGCATCGTTCCTGGTCCGCGTGGCCAACCTGCTCGAGGAGGACGCCTACAAGACCACCAAGGAGTTCTTCGTCGACGTCGACGCGGCCACCTTCGCTCGCGCCGCGGACGTGAACGCGCTGGCCGCCCAGGGGATCGCCGTGGGCTACAGCAACGGCAAGTACGGGCCGCTGGACTACGTGACCCGAGCCCAGATGGCTCTCTACATCGTGCGCATGGTGGATGAGAACGTCGAGCACTGCCGTCTGCCGGTCGCCGTTCTCCCCATCGATGACACTCCGGTGGCCTTCAGCGTGGCGGCCGGCGAGGAGTGGGTCGTTGCTGAGACCACCTACGCTCAGGTGCTCACCGTCGGCGCCGGTGCGAGCATCGTGGTTCCGGAAGGCAAAGAGGTCACCCTCACCGTGAACGGCGTAGAGACGGGCGGCAAGCTCGTGACCACGACCGGAGTGGAGACCGAGCTGACCGGTCCGCTCAGCTACACGGGCAACATCGTGTTGACGGTCACAGACGAGAACCTGGTGCCGTACGCACAAGTCGGCGGCCCTCCCGGAGGGGACCCCGCGCCGCCGCTCATGTTCCCCTTCCGCCAGGCCCTCTACCTGGATGGCACCGGCCTGGTGGAGTCCAAGTCGGTGTCGGCCGCCGCCTCGGGTGCGACCGTCACCGGTGGCGCGGTCGACGGTGGTTGCTTCCGCTCGACGGGTGAGAACTTCAACGCCATATTCGCGGCCGGCGGCGACTGGATCATCAGAGATGCCAAGATCAGCCTGGTGGGCAACAGCCGCAGCGACTTCATCGGCACAGGGGCCGCTCTCACCGTGCGTGGCGAGGACACCAGAGTCATCGTGGACGGCGTCCGCATCGAGAACGAGGGCGTGGTCCGCACGGCTGTGATAGCCGACCAGGGCAGCAACACCATCGTCAAGAACTCCTATCTGTACGTGGCCGACGGCATTCTGCCGGCCGACTACATCCCCACCATCGACACCGCCCAGATGCGGTCGGTGCCCTGGATGCTGGGCCTGGCCGGCAACGCCCGTGCCACCAACCTGCTGGGCACCAACACCAAGGCCAGCTATATCAACTCCTATATCGGCGCTGAAGGATGGGGCGTGCTCTCCACCGACGGCTGCACCACGCCGATCCTCACCGCTATCAATAGCAAGATCGAGATCACCGGTGAGGACGGCTACGGCTCATACGGGATCGGCGATGCCACCGAGTACTTCCTCGGCTGCGAGATAGACGTGCCCAGCTGCGCCACCATCAGCCGGGGCAGCTTCCTCTTCTATGGTGATAGTGACGCGGCCAAGGTCGCCGAGTTGAATACGACGCTCGATCTCGGGCTGACGGCCACGGAGCTGGCCGCCATCCCCGACAAGCCTACTGTGGTCAACTCCGACCGCTGGGGTGTCATGTGGCACGGCGGAGGCACGCTGGATGTGAGCGGCGGCACCATCTTCAACACCGGGAAGGCCGTCTTCCTCGACAAAGGGCAGACCATCGCCATAACGGTGGACGGCTCCGAAGGCGCGAAGCTGAACTCCGCCGAGGGCATCATCATGCAGCTCATGGATGACGACGACCCCGGGCCAGACTTCGCCACCATGCAGAACACCAATGTCTATCACGACCCGGTCCTTCCGCCGGCCAAGGCCGAGGGATTCGACCTGACTGCGGCTACGGACGCCGCGGTGGCCACGTTCACCGATATCGAGCTGGACGGTGACTTCTTCAACTCCATCACCAGCATCATGCCGATGGGTGGGCCTCCGGGTGCCGACCCCGGTCCTCCGGGTGCCGACCCCGGTCCTCCGGCGGGCCCCACCGGCAAGAACCTGGTGCTGACCTTCGACAACAGCAGCATAGAGGGTCTGATCACGGCCTCGACGGCCCGGCACTTGGGGGCTACCGCCCAAGACGGCATCTCTGCTGAGGACTACCGGGAGATCGGCATGATCACCAACACGCCGGCAGCCGCCGTCAATAACGGCGTGATAGTGACTCTGACCGGCGACTCCAGGTGGGTCGTCACCGGCACCTGCTATCTCACCAAGCTGGTCGTCGGCGCCGACTCCGAACTCGCCGCCGCCTCCGGTACTCTGACGATGACTGTGGACGGCGTCGAGACGACGATTCTGCCCGGTCAGACCTACACCGGCGCGATCGTTCTTACACTTCAGGGCTCCTGAGGAGGTTGTTGGGCGCGATGTGACTGCGATTGACGCGCCCGGCTCTTAGGAGCACGGTGGCCCGGGGCCGCCTCGGAAACGAGGCGGCCCCGGACGTCACCCCGCGATCTGGGTCAATCAGGCTCGTTGCGCCGGGGCGCCTTGCATGACGGCGGCGCCACGCGGGTATCTCCCGCGGGGCGGCGTATTCCCCAGGATCAAGGTTATCGCAACGGCGCCACAGACTTAGGTGTGGAGAGCGCCTCCGGGCCGGTCGGGGCTTCTTATTTCCCCGGACATTGCCGACAATAGTCGAACGTGCAAACTAGCAAGCGGCCGGTTCCACCAGGGACCGGAGGAAGGAGGGGAGTTGAAGCGCTGCCTGCCGCTCTTACTGGCGATGCTCCTCCTCATGGTCATGCTGCTGGCTGTCGGCTGTCCCTTGGGTAGCCCCTGATGATGACGGTGCCCGCCGTGCGCGGGTCCGCCGATACAGAATGCTGGTGAACGATCGCAGCCGCGCCAAGGGCGGCGACGCGGCCGGGTCTTGAGGGTCGGCCTCGCTCGGCGGCCCCTGTCCCAACGCGCGATACCGCCCCGGCCGCTCTCCCAGGTCGGTTACCGCGGGAAGTCCTTGGAGATCCGGACCTCCATCTCCGGATGACCAGGTCTCGCCGGTCGGATAGACGGAGGCCCTCATGATGATCGGCAGCGGTGTCGACCGCCTTTGACCGACGGTGCAATCCGTCTATACTGCGTCGGGATGGATACAGTGCTCGAATATATCCGCCGAGAGCTGCGCTACCGCCTGGAAGTGGAAGATCAGGAGGTCCTGCTCGAGGGCGCTACCGTCCTTACCGACCGATCGGATACCAGGGGAGCCGTTATCAGCCTGGTCAACTTCCGGGTGAGCGCCTATCAGGGCACCGGGCTGGGCCGGACCGAACTCCTCGATTCTCTGGAGCTGGTGATCCTGGTGTCGTTTCGTTTCAAGCGCTACGAGGACAGCATCCGACACCTCTACAGGATGATCCGGTTGCTTCACACGAAGCCTGCCTACACCGCCGCCGACAGTCACCCGGAGAACCCTTTCCCTTCCCACATCGACAAACTGCTCTTCACCCTCTCACCTATGGAGTTCGATAGCTTGAACGCTTTGTGGAGCATGCAGGGCCGGGTCATGTTCCCCTCAGCTCTCTACAGCGTGCGTATGGTCAGGAGCCAGCGTGCATCGTCAGGAGGATAGGATCATCATGAGACCGAGATCGACACGGGCAGCGCACCCTACGAAAGGGAAGCAGAGGAGATGGGCAGTCGATGTCATGGTCGGCGTCCTCGTGACTCTGGCCTTGGTGGTGTCGGTGGCCTCTCTAGCCGTGGCGGCCGCCACGGGCTTCTCCGACGTCCCGATCTCCCACCCCCACTACGCCGCCATCACCGACTTGGCGTCTCGCGGCGTCATAGATGGTTACGCTGATGGTCGATTCGGTCCCGACGACCCCGTGAAGCGCCAGCAGTTCGCCAAGATGATCGTCTTGACCGCCGAGTACCCGGTATCCGAGGCCGATAAGTGCCTATTCACAGACGTGGAGAAGAGCGGACCTGCCGGCTTCTATCCCGACAACTTCGTGGCGGTGTGTGCCGCCCGGGGTATCACCAAGGGAGTGGGCGGGACGAAGTTCAACCCCCAGGGCTCCATCACCCGGCTGCAGGTGACGACCATGGTGGTGAGGGCCGCCCACGACCTGAAGCTCGACCTGCTCGAGGCCCCGTCTTCCGGCCAGAGCCCCAGTGACAGCTGGAGTTCAGACACCAACCACGGGTCCAACGCCGCGGTGGCTGAGTACAATGGATTACTGGATGGCCTGGATGTGTGGGCCCTCAACCCCACCGCTCCCATGCCTCGGGGCGAGGTGGCCCAGGTGCTGCACAACCTCCTGACGAAGCTCACTGCCGCCACCAGCACCACGACGACCGCGGCGCCCACAACCACCACCACCCTGGCTCCGACCACCACGACCAGTTCTACCACCACGACGAGTTCGACCACGTCGACGACCTTCCGGAACCCATATCCCACGACTACCGCGTGCGGCTGAGGGAGTTGAAGTTTCCTGCCGGTCGGCAGGTGAACAACAGACAGACGGGCGGCATGCGTCGTCGGGGCGGGATAGGCCGTGCGGCCGGCCTTCGGGGTGACGAAAGGTTCAGTTATCCGCCGCAGCGCGCCGGGTACGTAGTCGCCGCACCGTGCTCGGAAGCCGGCCCCTTCTTCTTGGGCTACCCCGCTCAGTCGGGAGAATACGGCCTCTCGTGCGTCTCGATGGCCTCGTCGAGCTCAAACGGTTTCAAGGGCTCTGCGGGCAGTCCCCAGAGCGCCATCCCCTTCTTGATGGCCGGCACGTTGCCCTTTTCGAGCAGCATCTTCCAATCCTCGTAGTCGGCGTCCTCCAAGAGGGCCGGGACGTCTCTGTCGAGATCCTCGTCGCTGCGCGGCTCGTTGCCGACCACACGGTCCCATTCGTGCATGATGTCGTAGGCGTTCACTCCGTCTCCTTTCTCTTGATCCCCACAACAGGGCAGTCGGCGAGAAGAAGGATCTCGAGTGCATCGCTGCCCATGATTAGTTTGCCGGTCCGCGATCTGCGTCGTAGGCCGATGGCTATGACGTCGGCGCTCTCCTCGGATACCACGCGGACGAGGTCCTCAGCGGGAGTGAGCCCGCGGATCAGGCGGCGTATGGTGTGGGGGACACCTTCATCAGTCAGTCGCTTCTCGATCTCGTCGAACTCCTCGCGGTAGGTGAGCATCTCTTCCCTCTCGGCCTGCTCGTTTCCACCGCCACGCATGGAGTGGACGACGACGACGTGGCCTCCGCGCTCTTTCACCTCGTTGACGGCCCAGTCGAGCGCCGCCTTGCCCTCCTGGGTGTTGACGTAACCCACGACGATCTTCATCCGCATCCCTCGCTTGGTAGACGGTGGCCGAGCGCTGGATCCGCCGGCCGGCCGAACAAGATCCTCTCCCCTTTGAGGCGCAACGTCAATCCTATCAGCCATCCGCTGATAAGAGTCGGCCGAGGTGCGTCGGCCGGACACTCCGCACACTTGGAGGCCGACTCCGGTGGCGGTGGAGGTCTGTCCGGGCTGCTGTTCCCGGGTTGCTACTCCTTCGGCCGGGCGGTATGGCGTTCGTCGGTCATGCTCCTGAACGGGCGGCTGGGCCGGCCGACAGCGGTCATATACATGATCCCTTCAGTCTCACCGTCGATCCCAAGCAAGGTGTTCACTTCGTCGTCGTAGAAGGCGGCGATGGGGCAACCACCCAGGCCCTGCGCGACCGCGGCTAGAGCCAGCTGTGCCGCCATATGGCCGGCATCCAGATAGAAATACCGGTAGGCCCTCTCCTTGTACTTCCAAACGGAGCGTGCGAACACGGCGGTCCACAGGAAGACGGCGCCGGCCCTGGCGCATATCAGTTGGTCGAGGGCCGCCGCTGCCATCTCGCGGCCCAGGTCGCCGGTCCTGATCTGCTCGAGCGCGTGACTTCCCTCGGCGATGGGACGTTCGAGGATGTCGAGGCCGGCCACGCGGTAGTGATAGAGACCGGGTTCGAGATCCTCCACCCTGTTGACGACCACATATGTCTCGATGGGGTAGAGGGCACCCGCAGTAGGGGCGGCGCGGTAGAAGTCCTGGCCGTGCGGAGTGATGTATGACGTCGTGATCCCGGCCGAGGCCCATAGCAGCCGTGATAATTCGAGCAGCGAGATGGGCGTGGCTCCGAAGGAGCGCACGCTTCGGCGCTTCGCCACGCAGGTGAAGAGGTCCGGCGCCGGGTATTCATCAAGGGCGGGTGCAGGTATCGGGAGGCTGATCACGGGAGCGTGGTTATAGAACTTGTATATTGGGGGCTTGCTCCTCCAGTCGAGCTCGTGTTCCTCCATGGTGTCTCGACGATAAGATGTTTGTTCCTGAAACGCCCGTCCGGGCTTCTCGTGCATTGTTCCTCCCGCCTGCCTCAACGTCCGCGCGACGCGGTAGCCGCTGCCGACTGTGCCCCACGCGCCTTCACTCTTGTAGACTTGGATGCAAAGTTCCCACATGAGCAGCCAAGACACAAGTCGACTTGGCGAGGCTCTTTGGCGGATAGAGTGGTTCTGGTTGGGGACTATGTGCATCGTGGGCCTCCCGGCGGCAGCGTTCTTCATCGTCTGCAATGTCCATGAGGGGTTGAAGACCGGAAGGCTCAAGGGCGATCTTTCCGTTGACACGGGTGACTGAGGCGGTACACTTCGTCTCATGGAGAAAGAGCTCAGTTCTGAATGGGTCGACCAGCGGATGGATGAGAGACGCTTTGCCCGTCGCGGCTTCGTGCTTCACGAACGAAGGACGGGCTTTGACAGGCGTCTCTCGGGATCCGGAGCAATGGCCGGCACTTTCGAGCAGATACTGCTGGGGCTGCGTGACCGCCCGAGACTGCTTTGGATGATGCTGGCCGTCGTCAATCTGCTCAACATCGCCGATTTCGTCCTCACGCTCAACGTGCTCGCTTCGGGAGGGGCGGAAGCCAACCCGATCATGCGCTCGTTGTTCGACCTCGGCCCGATATGGGCCGGAGCTTTCAAACTGGTAGCGGTGCTCGTAGCGACCGCTTTGGTATGGCGGTGTCGGCGATATCGGCTTGCCCTGGTGGCGGCTCTGGTGGTGGCGCTGGTCTTCACGGCCGTGCTCTTCTATCACGCTGTGGGGTTGACGGCGATCGCATGGTAGGCGGCTGAGAAGAGAGGGCAAGGCGGGTGTCGGCGGACGAGGCCGGTGCTCCGGGACTACAGTCGGGGTCTATCTCGAGCGTCTCTTTCAGCCGTCGGGCCTGCAGATCCGGCGATCCCGCCGTCAGATCTCCATCAGACCCGTAAGTTCGGCACCGAGGCGGGGAAGGCCAGAGCCGAAGACGGGGCTGGTGACGACGATGTCGACCGGTCAGGGTCCAGCGGCAGCAGCGCGCGCAACTTATCGTCCTTCTCCAAGACGGTGAGTAAGGTGGCTACTACGTGCGGATCGAACTGGCTACCGCTGCACCGCCTGAGCTCGCGTATGGCCTCGCGGTGGGTACGGCCGGAACGATAGGGCCGGTCGGAGCGGATGGCGTGATATGCGTCGGCCGCCGCGATGATGCGGGCGCCCAACGGGATGGTTTCACCGCTGAGTTGCGATGGATACCCGGTGCCGTCGTAACGTTCCTGATGATGCAACACCAGAGGCATCACGTCCACCAGTTCGGGCGCTTGTTCCATGATCTGTTTGCCGAGCACTGGATGGCGGCGTACGCACTCCCACTCTTCCGTAGATAAGCCGCTCTCCTTGGTGAGGATCGAATCCGGCACGCCAATCTTGCCCACATCGTGCAGCAGCGCGCCGACTTTCACTCGTCCGATCTCGGCCGTCGCTAAACCGATGCGTCGTGCAATAGCCGCGGAGAGCTCAGATACCAGGAGCGAGTGTTCGTGCGTATAACCGTCACGGACGTCCACAGCCGCCGCCAGGCTGCGCACTACGGCTCCCCGACCGGTGTGAGGCATCGAGACCACGTTGCCCGGGGCTTCCCGGCTGTGCAGGTCTCGATAGAGTTGCACTTGGTTGCCACCGAGAGCCTTGGCGAAGCCGAGGGCCTTCTGGGCCACTTCCACTAAGTCCGGTGCGGAGGCGCCGTCGGTGGGATAGGAGCACAGTCCTAGGCTCACCGTAAGGCGGATCTCCGCCCCTTGAGGAGTCGTGAAGGCCCAGCCGGCGATGCTCAGACGGATGCGTTCAGCCACCTCGACGCCACCCTTCTCGAACGTGTGAGGGAGGATCATCGCGAACTGGTCGCCTCCGAAACGCGCCACCAAGTCGATCTCCCGTAATTGGGCGCGGAACCGGCGGGCCAAGTCGAGCAGGATCCTGTCGCCGACCCGGTGACCGTGGCGGTTGTTCACCTGGTGGAAATCGTCGAGGTCCAGCATCAGGAGCATGAAGGTGTCGCCGAACCTGTACGCGCGCTCGCATTCGTGGGCCAGCCGGTCTTGGAGAACCCGATGGCTGGCAACGCGGGTGAGAGCGTCGACCGTGGCGGCATCTACCAGTTGCGCGGCATCGGAGCTCCGGCTCTTGCGTATGGAGAGGGAGACCCAGAACAAGATGGCGGCTGCGGCCAGCAGTATGACGAGAGCGATGGGAAAGCGGCCTGCGAACACCGGTGGGTCGAAGGCGAGCACCGCGGAGAGGCCGACGAACAAGGCGAGCAGGAAGACGCCGGCCATCGGCCGGACGATATGGTCGAATCGTCGCGCTCCCGAGATCGGTGCGATTACTACGAAGGCACCGGCTGCGAGCCCGGTCGCGGCTACCGCCAGCACCACACGAAGCAGGGCAAAGGGATCGATGGTCGCGCTCCTTTCCTCTAGAGCACAACCTTTCGACGGGGTATCGGGGTCTCCTCCGAGCGCGTCTCGAGGGCTTCGGATCATGCAACGGTGGGAAGATGCGAAAAGAGCCGCTCCCGGCGGGGGCGGCTCTTCTTGAAACGTTCAGATTCGAATGGGGCTCCGCGAATACACCGCGGTGCGTCTACTCGATGCTGATGGCGCCTTCCGGGCACTCGTCAGCGGCTTCCTCGCAGCAGCCGGCGTCTTCGCACGCATTGGGATCGATCACGTGGCAGATGCCGTCATCGCCGATCTCGAATACATCCTCGCAGATATCCTCACAGACGCCGCACCCGGTGCAAAGGTCGGGATCGACTTTGGGAACACCCATGGCACTCCTCCTTTGGGACTTACAAACGTGCCAGTATAACCAAAGCCGCGAATGGAGTGCAAGATGCCGCCGTGGGTTCTATTGGGCGGTTTCAGTCGCCGTACCGAGCAAGCACCGCGGCGAGAGCCGTTCGCTCCGCCTCCTCGAGCACGGAGTGGAAATCGACGGTCTCCAGCGGCGTGTAGCGCGGGCCCGGGTCCCACAGGAGCACAGGCGGGGGATCACCTTCCGCGAGTCGAGAGGCCTGCAGCCATTCCTCGGGCAGCACCACATTCTCGATGTTCCGACCGAGAACTGTGCCGATGAAGGCCGTCCACGCTCGTGGAGTGACGTCGGCGGGGTCGTAGCCTCCGCCCCCAACGATGACCCATCTGCCTGAGGCGCATTCGTGGGCGAGATCGTGGAGCCGTGACGCCAGCCGGGGAAAAAGCTGAAGTGTCGCCGTCAAGTGAGTCAAGGGATCGCCATGATGAGCGTCGACCCCGGTCTGGGTGAGGATGATGTCCGGGGCGTAGGCCCGCACCGCCGGCTCGATCACCCGTTCGAATGCTTCAAGTACGGCTTCGTCGCCGGCAAAGGCGGGCAGGGGGATGTTAAGGCAGGTCCCCAGGCCGTCACCTTCACCCGTCTCCGCGACGTCCCCCGTGCCGGGGAACAGATACTGCCCGGACTCGTGGATAGAGATGGTGAGCGCGCGCGGGTCGTCGTAGAAGGCGTCCTGAACCCCGTCCCCGTGATGAGCATCGAAGTCGATGTAGGCGACCCGTCGCCCGGCGGCGATGGCGGCGGCGATAGCGGCGGCGCAGTCATTGTAGACGCAGAATCCGGAGGCCTGAGACCGATGGGCGTGATGCTGTCCGCCTGCGGGGCTATAGGCGTGTACTGCCCGTTCCTCGAGTACGGCGGTCATGGCCTGCAGGGTAGCGCCTGTGTAAAGGGCCGCCGCATCGTGGATGTTGGGGAACAAAGGATCATCGGAAGTCCCCAACCCGAATATCTGTAGGTCCACGGGCGGGCGATCGCCGCGAGCGATCGCCTGGCCGGTCTGCACGGCCTGTACGTAGGCGTATGAATGCACGGTAAGGAGTTCGGAGAGCGAGGCGAAACGGGGGGTCTCGAATGTAAGCCCCGGATGCTCCAGCCAGCCCAGCGACGACAGCAGAGACATGGTGAGCACGTAGCGGCTCGCCTGTAGAGGGTGGTCTTCGCTGAAGCTGTATGAGGCCAGCTCAGGGCCGTATACGATGGTGATGGGTTCATCTGAGCCGGGCATGGCTTCTATCGTGCTTCCGTCGTCCACCGCGGCCTTCCGTTGAGAAGGAGACGTTTTCTCCAAAGAGTACAATAGCAGCCTCTACAGGCACAGATAGGAGGAGGTAGGCCCGATGGTCTCGGCGGCGCGACCGAGAAGGCGGGGGCGCCCGTCTCTCGCCCGCAAGGCGCGTGGGCTTATGGCTCGTGAGCGCTTGTTCCCTGCCGGGTCGGGCGCGTTGGTGATGGTGTCGGGCGGCCAGGACTCCCTCGCGCTTCTCCACCTCCTGACGAGCGGAGCGGGTGGGAAGGTGGGACCCGCCTTCCTGCATGCATTACATATCAACCATCATCTGCGCGGTGGCGAGAGCGACCGAGATCAGGCTTTGGTGACCCAGGCCTGCGCCGCCATGGCCGTTCAGTTGACGGTGCTGCATCGTCCCGTGGAGAAGGAGAAGGGCAACGTACAGGAAACGGCGCGGGACGTCCGGCGGGAAGCGGGCATCCGTGTGGCTTCGGAGCAGGGTTGCGCTCGGATAGCTCTTGGCCATACCGCGGACGACCAAGTGGAGAACATGCTCTACCGATTGGGGCGGTACGGGGGAATGGCCGCCTTCGCCGGAATGGCCGCCTGCGATCCGCCCTGGGTGCGTCCCCTGCTCGAGTGCAGACGCGGGGAGACGGCCGCATACTGCGTCGAACACGGTCTCGACTTCGCCGATGATAGCGGCAACGCCTACCCCGGGTATGCGCGGACCGCCATCCGCAGCAACGTACTGCCGGCCTGGGAGGACGTCCTGCCCGGCGCGGTGAACGCGGCCTGCCGCGCGGCTGAGGTGGCCGGTGAGATGCAGGCGCTGGCCGAGGAGATCATCCAAGGGGCTTTTTCAGGTGTGACGGAGGGGGGCTTTGAGGGCGCCGCGGCGGAGGAGTTGAGTGTGGCGGGACTGCTGGAGCTGACGCCGCCGGTACGGCGGCTGTTGTTGCACAGGTGGTTGGAGGCGCGCGCGAGGCCTGCGGCCTCGCGCGCCGCCGTGCTCGCCGTGGAGTCTCTGCTCACCGTGTCGGGTTCGGCGGAGCGAGCGCTGGCCGGTGGGTGGCGCGCCCATAAGCAGTACGATCGTCTGCGATTGGAGAAAGGGACGCGGGCTCGCCGGACCGTCCCGCGCCCCGTACCCTTGGCAGTCCCGGGTGAAGTCGACTGGGGGAGATGGACGGTGCGGGCCGAGCCGGCGGATGTCTACGTGTCGCCTGACGTAGCCGTTGAAGCCTACCTGGACGCCGCAAGTCTCGACGGACCGCTGGAGGTGAGGGCTCCGTGCCCGGGCGACCGGGTCCGTCCTCTGGGAGCGCCGGGCCGTCGGAAGCTGCAGGATGTGTTCGTAGATCTGCAGGTGCCTGCGGCCGAACGAGGCTGTTGGCCTTTGGTGGTTTGCGGCGGGCGGATAGTGTGGGTGTGTGGTTTGGTGTTGGCGGAGGAAGGTAGAATCACCGGTAATACCGAAGTCCTCGTGCGGTTGAGTGTGAGCCCCGTGGGAAGGGGCGACGAGATGTCTAACGGAGCGGACGACGTGGAGGGTGACCGATGGTGAGGATGCTTGTCTCCGCGGAGGAATTGCAGGCCAGGATCGACGAATTGGCGGCCGTCGTCGCGGCGGATTATGCGGACAAGCATCCTGTGCTTATCTGCGTCCTCAAGGGGGCGGTGTTCTTCATCGCTGATCTCACGAGACGGCTCCCCTTCGACCTGGAGATAGAGTTCATGGCCGTTTCCAGTTACGGCCAGTCCTCGGAGAGCTCAGGAGTAGTGCGGATCCTCAAAGACCTCGACACCGATATCGAGGGCCGGCACGTCTTGATCGTGGAAGACATCATTGATTCCGGGCTTACGCTCCAGTACCTGACGAAGAGCCTCCGCACCCGTAATCCGGCCAGTCTGGAAATATGCACACTGCTCAGCAAACCCAGCCGCCGCACGGCCGAACTCGAGTGTCGCTACACCGGATTCGAGATCCCGAACGAGTTCGTCGTGGGCTATGGACTGGACCACGCCGAGAAGTATCGCAACCTCCCCTATCTGGGGGTGGTCGACGGCGGCGCGGATGGGGGCTCTTGTGGTAGTATCTTCGCCCAATAGAACGACTGTGGAGTCGACTTGAGCAGGTTCTTCAAAAGCGCCGCTTTCCCCATTCTTCTGGTGATACTGCTCGCCTTCTTCGTGCAGAACCTCTTCTATGGTCCAAACGGCAAGGAGAAGATGACCTTCAACCGGTTCCAGACCGAGGTCCAGGCCGGCAACGTCAAGGACGCGGTGCTTAAGACCAAGGATAAGGTGGTAGAAGGCAAGCTCGAGAGCACGAATGCCTCGTTCGAGATCGGTTTCGAGACCTTCGAGATGGAGGAGTTCCTGCTCGCCAACAATGTCGAGTTCACCACCGACCCTCAGAAGAGCTCTATCTGGGTGACCCTGCTCACCAGCTTCCTCCCGATCCTCCTCATGATCGTATTCTTCATATTCCTGATGAACCAGATGCAGGGTGGCGGAAGTAAGGTGATGAGCTTCGGCAAGTCCCGGGCCAAGCGCATGGCCGTTGACCAGCCTAAGATCACCTTCAGGGACGTAGCCGGGGCCGACGAGGCTGTGGAGGAGCTCGACGAGATCAAGGAGTTCTTGGAGAACCCCAAGCGCTTCCAGAGCCTGGGCGCCCGCATCCCCAAAGGCGTGTTGTTGTTCGGCCCGCCCGGCACCGGCAAGACACTGCTCGCCCGCGCGGTAGCCGGTGAAGCCGGAGTACCGTTCTTCAGCATCTCGGGTTCGGACTTCGTGGAGATGTTCGTAGGCGTCGGCGCCAGCCGGGTGCGCGACCTGTTCGACCAGGCCAAGCAGAATCAGCCCTGCATCATCTTCATCGACGAGATCGACGCCGTGGGGCGCCATCGCGGCGCCGGCCTCGGGGGTGGGCACGATGAGCGCGAGCAGACCCTCAACCAGTTGCTGGTGGAGATGGACGGCTTCGAGGCCAACGAGAGCATCATCATCATGGCGGCCACCAACCGGCCCGATATCCTCGACCCGGCGCTGCTGCGCCCCGGACGTTTCGATCGGCAGATCATTGTCGATCGGCCGGACCGGGAAGGTCGTAAGGCCATCCTGGCGGTCCATGTCAAGGGGAAGCCGATCGCCCAAGGGGTGAATCTGGACAATCTTGCCGCTCAGACGCCGGGATTCACCGGGGCCGACCTGGCCAACCTGGTCAACGAGGCGGCCCTCTTGGCTGCGCGTAGGCACAAGCGGGTCATCGAGATGGACGAGCTTGACGAGGCCGTCTTGAGGGTCATCGCAGGTCCGGAGAAGAAGTCACGCATCCTCTCCGAGGAGGAGAAGCTCATCACCGCTTACCACGAGACCGGGCACGCTCTGGTTGCACACTATTTGCCCAACGCCGACCCGGTACACAAGATCTCCATCATCAGTAGGGGCCAGGCTCTCGGCTACACCATCACCCTGCCCACCGAAGACAAGTTCATGGTCAAGAAGAAGGAGATCATCGATAAGCTTTCCCACATGCTGGCGGGCCGAGTGGCGGAAGAGATCCGTTTCGACGACATCACCACAGGCGCGTCCAACGATCTGCAGCGCGCCACGGAGACGGCCCGTCGCATGATCACTCAGTACGGCATGAGCGAGAATCTGGGACCGCTCACCTTTGGCCACGATCCGGCTCAGCCGTTCGTAGGCCGTGACTACGGCATGGGGCAGGAATATTCTGACGAGACGGCGGAAAAGATCGACGCCGAGATCCGTCGGGTCGTCGATGAGGCGTACGACGCCGCCGCTCGGATCCTGACCGACCATCGCGAGGAACTCGACAAGGTCTCTCTACTCCTGATGGAGCAGGAGACCATCGACCGCGACGAGTTCGAGGCGATCCTTGCCGGCAAGGACCCGGAAGAGGTCTTCAGGGCGCGCGACGAGGCCGAGGCGCGTAAGGCCGCGGAGAGCAAACGTCTACAACGGCAACGCCGCCCACGCGAGCGTGAACTTGAGCCGGAAGCGCAGCCGGGGGTGGCGGCGGGCGGTGTGACGCCCATGGTCTCCCACGTCGAGGACGAGGGTTAGAGCCGGTCGTGGACAAGGCCAAGATCGAGAGGAGCGTTCGTCTTCTTCTCGAGGGCATCGGAGAGAACCCGGACCGCGAGGGTCTGTTGGACACTCCACGCCGTGTGGCCGATATGTATGAGGACATCCTCGCCGCCGAGTCGGAGGATCTTCTGTCGATCGTGGCTCCCATCGGGTCCGACACCCACCAGGAGATGGTGCTGGTGCGCGAGATCACCTTCCACTCTCTCTGTGAGCATCACCTGCTTCCCTTCTACGGGGTAGCTCACGTGGCGTATATCCCGTCGAAGAACGGCAGCATCACCGGCATCTCCAAAATCGTACGTCTGGTACGGACGGTAGCTGCCCGCCTGCAACTGCAGGAGCGGCTCACTAGTACGGTAGCGGACACTCTAGTGCAGTCCCTACACCCGTCGGGGGTTCTGGTTCTGATCCAGGCGGAGCATCTCTGCATGTCCATGCGGGGAGTGCGGGCGCCCGGTTCCTTGGTGGTCACCTCCGCGGTGCGCGGGCTTTTTCATACCAACGCGGCCAGCCGGGCTGAAGTACTGGCCCTGATCGAGGCCCCCAAGGCCTGATCGGAGACCGGATGGTCCCAGGCGAAGATCACCCCCAGGTCCTGGTTCTGCGGGACCTTACCCAGGTTAGAGAGGCTCTGGACTACGCGCGTGTCTCTCAGGCGGGCATCGATATCATGGAGAAGAAGGCCCTCATCCGGATCGTGCGGGTCAAGGATCTGAGCCTCCGGGCGGCCAACATCCTCAAGCAGGAGATGCTCGCCCGAGGAGGCGAGGTGGCCATCTCGCGGGAAGTCTACGAATGGTGGGGAGAGAAGGCCGACTGCATTCTCATGGGCACCTTGGCTCACTTCGATAGGTTGATCCCCAAGCTGAAGGCGCAGCCGTTCGGTCTCCGGGCACTCGCCGTGTCTATCGAGACGGCGCTGCGCAACTACGATGAGATCCGGCCGGCCGGCCCCGTGGGATTGGTACTGGACGACACCCCTGTATTCATGGGAGTCGTGAATGTGACCCCCGACTCCTTCTCCGACGGCAACGAGTGCTACGACATCGAGACGGCGGTGAAGGCGGGTCTGGCGATGGCAGAGGAAGGAGCCGCGCTGATCGACGTCGGTGGCGAATCCACTCGGCCTGGAGCCGACCCGGTGCCGGAAGATGAGGAGTCTGAGCGGATCCTGCCGGTCATCAAGGCCTTGGCAGCGGCGCTTCCCGGGCGCGTCTCGGTGGACACTTACAAGGCCAAGGTGGCGGCTGAAGCTCTCGAGAATGGCGCGTACATGGTGAACGACATCTCGGCGCTCCGTATGGATCCGGAGATGGTCGCAGTGGCGCGCGACGCGGAGTGCCCGGTGGTGCTCATGCACATGCTGGGCGAGCCGAGGACCATGCAGAAGAATCCCGAGTACGGCAGTGTAGTGCAGGAACTGTACGAATTCTTTGTGGAGAGGCTTAATTGGGCTGTGGACAAGGGTCTCAAGGAGCAGAATCTGCTTATCGACCCGGGTCTGGGCTTTGGGAAGACCACCGCTCACAACCTCGAGATCCTGCGTGACCTCGCGGCCTTTCGCTCTCTGGGGCGGCCTATCGTGGTAGGGGCGTCGCGGAAGCGTTTCTTGGGGGATGTCCTCGGCCTCGACGATCCCAAAGAGCGTGACGCTGCCACCGCCGCCACAACCGTCGTGGCCACTATGGCCGGTGTGCAGATAGTGAGAGTGCACCGGGTAGGGCCGAATCGTGACGCGGCGCGGCTGGCCCGGGCCGTGTTCCGGCCGCGGGCCGAATAGCCTGTCAAACGGAGAACGGGGGTCAAGTGGACATCTTCATCGAAGGACTGGAGCTCTACGGTCATCACGGAGTGGGTAGCGAAGAGAAGGTCATCGGACAGCGGCTGCTCTACGACGTACGTCTCACCATCAACGACTGCGGAGCGGCGGAGACCGACGAGGTGGTCGACACTGTCGACTACACTGAGGTGCTCGACGTGATTGTCGAGGTGGCCACCGTGAAGAGCTATAACCTGTTGGAACGCTTGGCTCAGGTCACTGCGGAGACGATTCTGGCCAAGTTCCCCATTGACGAGGTGTGGGTGCAGGTTACCAAGCCTCATCCGCCGGTGGAGTGTGCCCTGGCAAGTGTGGGCGCTGCCGTGGAACTGCAGCGCGCCGACCTCGAGGGCTCTAGTACTTGAGCACCGTGGATCGCAGCCCGGCTCTAGTCTACCTGGGGTTGGGGTCTAACATGGGATGTCGGGAGGCCAATATCAAGCGGGCACGCGCGCTGCTCGCGGCTTTGCCCGACACCACCCTTACCGCGCAGTCGAGCATGTACAATACGGCGCCTGTATGCGGTCCCGACCAGGATGACTACCTGAACCAGGTGGCGGAGTTGCAGACCACCCTTTCCCCCCGCGATCTGCTCACCGCGGCTCAGGGCATCGAGAACGAGCTGGGCCGTCGGCGTACGGTCAGGTGGGGGCCCAGGACCATAGACATAGATATCCTTTGGTACCATGGGTTCTCGAGCACGGATGCCGAGCTGCAGGTCCCACACCCCCGCATGGAGGAACGACGCTTCGTCCTTGAGCCTTTGGCTGAGCTGGCGCCGGACCTTGTGCTGCCGTCGGGGAGGAGCGTAGCTGAAGCCTTGTGCTCGGTGCAGGACCAAGTGATGACACGCGTGTCTTCCGAGACGGGCGCGATCGCGCTACGAACGAGCAAGAGGTTTTCCATGGACTATGCAGCCATCCACGCAGAGATCCGCCGCCTTGCCGCTGAGAAGCAGGCTGTGATCCTGGCCCACAACTACCAGCGTCCGGAAGTGCAGGATGTGGCCGATGTCACCGGTGATTCGTTGGGTCTGACCCGGGAAGCGGCGGCGTCATCCGCCCGCATGATCGTCTTCTGCGGTGTTCACTTCATGGCCGAGACCGCGGCTATTCTGATTCCGGATCGGTTGGTCATCGCTCCAGAGGTGCAGGCGGGATGCCCGATGGCCGACATGATTGACGAACGGGGGCTGAGGGCGCTCAAGGCCGAGCACCCGGACGCGGTGGTGGTGAGCTACATCAACAGCACGGCCGCGGTGAAGGCTCTGTCCGACATCTGCTGTACGAGCGCCAACGCGGCGGAGGTCCTCCGCTCCGTCCCGGCGGACAAAGAGATCATCTTCACTCCCGATCGCAACCTCGGCGCGTGGGCGGCCAAGAAGGCGGGACGCGACGTGATTCTGTGGCCCGGGTTCTGCCCCACCCACGATCTCGTCGAGGTGGCCGATGTAGAGAGAGCTCGGGCCGTCCATCCGGCGGCGAAGGTGGTGGTGCACCCGGAATGTCGTCTTGAGGTCGCCGAAATGGCCGACGCGGTGGAGAGTACATCGGGGATGATTCGCTACTGCCGGGAGGACGATGCTTCAGAGTACGTCATCGGGACCGAGATAGGCATGCTCTATCGTCTGTCGAAGGACGTCCCGCGCAAGCGCTTCTACCCACTGAGCGAGATGGCCGTTTGCCCGTACATGAAGCTCACCACGCTCGAGAAGGTGCTGAGGGCCCTGCGTACAGAGGAGTCCGTTGTCACGGTCGATCCAGAGACACGGGAGAAAGCGCTGGGTGCGGTGCAGCGGATGATCGAGATGGGCGGCCGATGAAGAGTCGACGGCCGACCTACCCTCAGGTCTAGCTGAGGCACGATCGTGATCGATCACGGACAATCGGCTGCATCGTTCATATCCCTCAGAGGGGCCGATCTTCGCTACTCCAGTTATGACGTGCTGGTGGTCGGGGGTGGCATCGCCGGCTTGACGGCGGCTTCGGGCGCCGCCCACAGATGGAACGTTGGTCTCATCACCAAGGGCACGCTCGATCAGACCACCACGTTTCTCGCCCAAGGTGGTATCGCCGCCGCTATGAGCCCTCATGACTCGCCTGAGTTGCATCTGAACGACACCCTGGAAGCGGGAGCGGGGCTGTGCGATGACGAAGCCGTGCGGGTCTTGGTCGAGGAGGGACCCGCCAGGCTCTTGGAGCTGGAGCGGCTGGGGACGAGATTCGACAAGCGTGACGGCAAGTTGATCCTGGGCAAAGAGGGCGCTCACTCTATGGCTCGGGTGGTCCACGCGGGAGGCGACGCCACCGGCAGCGTAGTGGCGAGCGCTCTTGCGGAAGTCATCACTGTCGGTGGGCGGGTCGAATTGCACGAGAACGAGTTCGTGGTCGACCTGCTCATGGACGCGGGTCGTTGTGTAGGGGCGCTCTCTCTGGGAGAGCAGGGCGAGCTGACCGTGAGTCTCGCGAGGTCCGTAGTGCTGGCATGCGGCGGAGCCGGGCAGGTCTTCGCCCACACGACCAACCCGCTGATGGCTACGGGCGACGGCCACGCCATGGCCTATCGAGCGGGCGCAGTGATGCGTGACATGGAGTTCATGCAGTTCCATCCCACGGCCTTCTACGGCGCGGAGAATCCCACTCTCCTCGTGACGGAGGCCCTGAGGGGCGAAGGGGCCTATCTGCGCGATGATTCTGGGGAGAGGTTCATGGTGGGATCTCATCCTAGAGAGGAACTCGCGCCGCGCGATGTGGTGGTGCGCCACATCCGGCGGATTCTCGACCGGGACAAGACCGGTCACGTCTGGCTGGACGCCCGTCATCTGGACGCCCAGTTCCTGCAGGAGCGGTTCCCCACGGTCTACAGCGGGCTCAAGAAGCGTGGATACGATCTCTGCGAAGAGCTCATCCCCGTGGCTCCCGCCTCTCACTACTTCATAGGGGGCGTTCTCACCGACACCTGGGGAAGGACGAGCGTGCCCGGTCTATACGCATGCGGGGAGACGGCCAGCACGGGCATCCACGGGGCCAATCGGCTGGCGTCCAACTCGCTGCTCGAAGGCCTGGTGTTCGGAGAACGCACGGTGCGGGAACTGAACCGGTATCTGGCGGTGGCCGATCCGGCGGTACGCAAGGTGAAGCTCGATCTTGCGGACGAGCCCAGAGAGGGCAACGACCCGACCGTGGTCACGGAGGGTCGTGTGACGGTGGGGGAGACCATGTCCGATCTTTGCGGAGTCGTGCGCAACAGGGATGACCTGGAGAAGGCGCGGCAGACCCTGGATGTACTGCAGGCTTCGCTTGCAGCACCAGGTCTCAACGTGGCCGAGCTCGAGCTCTTCAATCTGCTGACGGTCGCTCAACACATGGTCGTAGCCGCGGCCAGGCGGGAAGAGAGCCGTGGAGTTCATCTGCGCAGTGACTTCCCGGAGCGCGACGACGTCGACTGGCGACGGCACAGCCTTATACACAGGGATCCTATGACCGACGAGGTGGTGGTGGGGACAGGTGCCCCAAAGGGGTGAGTACGATAGGCGGTGAGAGTAGACGATGATCGATCGGGCGAGTGTGGAATCAGTGCGGCGCGCCTTGGCTGAGGACCTGGCCGGGTATGGGGACGTCACCTCGAGGTGGACGGTTCCTGCCGATCTTCAGGGTCGGGCTGTGATAGAGGCGCGGAAGGAGATGGTGCTCTGTGGCCTGTCGCTGGCTGCGGCCGTCATGAGGGAGATCGATCCCGAAGTGGTGTTCACTCCTATGGTGAAGGACGGCGCATTCATGGCCGGTCGTGCCGACCTGGCCCTTCTGGAGGGGTCCGCGCGCAGCATACTCAGTGCCGAACGTACCATGCTCAACTTCCTCATGCATCTTTCAGGGATCGCCACGCAGTCGCGGCGTTTCGCTGAAGCGGTGGTCGGTACGGGCGCGACGGTGGTCGACACCCGCAAGACTACCCCCGGCCTGCGGATCTGGGAGAAGCGGGCCGTGGTCTTGGGCGGCTGCAAGAACCACCGTTTCGGGCTGTTCGACATGGTCCTCATCAAGAACAACCACCTGGAAGCGGCGGGTGGGGTGCGGGCGGCTCTGGACAGGGTGCGGGTCGCGGCCGCACCCTTCATCAAGATCGAGGTGGAGGTGGAGACTGAGGCGGACCTGCGTGAAGCCATCGCCTGCAGGGCCGATGTGATCATGCTGGATAACCAGGAGGTGGAGGCGCTTCGACACCTGGTGCGGGTGGCCCGCGAGATCGAGCCCGGAGTGGTTCTCGAGGCGTCGGGTGGGGTGTCTCTGACCTCGGTCCGAGCCATCGCCGAGACCGGAGTCGATCTCATATCCACCAGCGCGCTCACCTTGGGCGCGCCCCCGGCGGATCTGGGTCTGACTCTCAGCATATAGACTCTCACCACAGAGGAGGGGATCATGCTTCTGGTCGTCGACGTGGGCAACACCCAGACTCATGTGGGGCTGTACTCGAAAAAGGAATTGGTCGCCAGCTGGCGGTTCGCCACGGAGAGAGAGAAGACCGGGGACGAGCTGGCCGTTACTCTCGATGGACTACTCCGGCTCGATGGGTTCTCTCGGGACATGATCACCGGTTTCGCCGTAGCCTCGGGAGTGCCGAGGCTGGTGAATGAGTACTCCGCGATGTCGGGCGATAAGCTGGGAGTGGAGGCTTTGGTGGTCGGTCCGGGCATCAAGACGGGCATGCCCGTCCTCACCAGCGATCCACGCACCGTCGGTCCTGATCTCATCGTGCAGGCCGTGGCGGCGCAGGAGCTCTGCGGTGCGCCCTGTATCTCGGTAGGTTTTGGAACCGCGACCACCTTCAGTGCCGTATCGGCGGCGGGCGAATACCTCGGTCACGCCATAGCTCCCGGCATCGAGGTCTCGCTGGACGCTCTCGCCACGCGGGCGGCCCGGCTGATGAAGGTGGAACTGGTGGATCCCGGCGTCGTCATCGGCAAGACCACCACGCAGTCCATGCAGGCAGGGGCTGTCTACGGCTTCGCCGGACAGGTGGACGGTATCGTGACCCGCATGAGGGCCGAGCTGGGTGTAGACGCGGTGACCGTGGCCACCGGTGGCCTGTCCTCCCTCATCTTTCCCCATGCCTCCACCCTCGACAAGCTCGATCCTCTGCTCACGCTGCGTGGTCTGGAGATCGTTTACAGCCGTAACCAGCAATAGGATGCGGGCCGCGGGGCTCATCGTATGCACTTCAGCTGTGCACAGGAGCCTGCGCGACTCTTCTTTGGAGACGACGATCCTAGTGGTTCATGCCGGCCGGTGGAGATGATGAGTCCCGCGCCTGCCGGACTCTTGGACGGAGGTGTTCGGGGCGTGCTCTCTCTGGCGGCACCTTTTCACATCGGTTGCGCGGAGGCGCCCAACCGAGTGGTTCTGGCGCCGATGGCCGGGCTTACCTGTAGCGCATACCGGCGCCATCTGAAGTCTCATGGAGTCGGGCTGGTCACCACGGAGATGGTGAGCGCGTACGGTCTCATCCACCACAACGCGCGCACCACCGAGTATCTTGACTTCACTGAGGAGGAACGGCCCATCGCTGTGCAGCTATTTGGCGACAAGCCCGAAGTGGTCGCTCGGGCCGCCGAGCTGGTGTTGTGTAGGGCGATGATCCCCGACATGATAGACATCAACATGGGCTGTCCGGTCCGCAAGGTGGTGAAGACGGGAGCGGGAGCAGCGCTCTTAGGCGACCCGGACCGGGCTGCTGAAATGGCCGCTGCGGTGGTCGGGGTGGCGGCTCAGAGCGGAATCCCGGTCACCGTGAAACTCCGCAGTGGTCTACACACCGGCGACCGCACGGCGGTGGAGTTGGCTCCCCGGCTGGAACAAGCAGGAGTCGCCGCGCTGGGAGTCCATCCTCGGGCGGCCGGTGACTTCTATCGAGGAGCAGCCGACCACACCATCACAGCCGCTGTGGTCCGGTCCGTGGGTATCCCGGTGATGGCGTCAGGTGATGTCACCAACGTTGGGTCGGCTCTGACTATCGTAGAGACCACCGAGGCGGTCGCCGTGATGGTCGCGCGCGGGGTGGCCGGCAATCCCTGGCTGGTGGATGCGCTTCTCTCTGATGGGGCTATAGCTCGACCCCTGCTCCCTGAAGTTGTGGCCGACCTACGGCGCTTGTTGGGCCGGGTGGTGGAAGAGCAGGGGCCCGAGCGGGCCACGCGTTGGATTCGCAAGGTGATCGGCTGGTACCTGCGACCGTCGGGGGTAGCAGCTCCAACAATAGAACGGCTGCGGATGCTTCCCGGGGCAAAGGAGTTGGACGAAGCATTGGAGGCACTAGGCGCGCGCTGATGGATGACGGCTGCGATGCAACGCCGGTCCCATACGCCCGCCTGGAGAACCGGTCCGTCTGGGACTCCGTGCGCCGAGCAGGGAGATCAGGCCCGTTGACAAGTCCCGCTCTCTTACCTATAATGCCCCGCTACTTTCAGGCGCAGTCCACCTCACCAGTTCTCAAGGAAGGTACTCGTGTCTCGAAAAGAAGTCATTCTCACGGAAGAGGGCCTCAAGCAGCTGCAGGAGGAGGTCAACCACCTTTCCACAGTCAAACGGGAAGAAGTGGCCGAGCGCATCCGTACGGCGCGCGAATTCGGTGACATCACCGAGAACTCGGAATACGACGATGCTAAGAACGAGCAGGCTTTGCTCGAGCATCGTATAAGCCTTCTACAGGAGAAGCTCCGGCGGGCGCGGGTGATCAAGGACTCCGATATAGATACGGACAAGGTATCTGTGGGGAGCACTGTCACACTACGCAACAAAGATGCCGGCGAGATCCGCATATACACGTTGGTGGGTTCCGCCGAGGCCGATCCGTCTAAGGCTCGACTCTCGAACGAATCCCCCGTGGGTCAGGCCATCATAGGCAAGCGGGTGGGTGATGAGGTCACCGTGCCCGTGCCCGTGGGCGCTCTCAAGTTCGAGATACTGTCCATAGGGAAGATGTCGTAGATGGAGCCCTCCGTTCCACCGGAGGACCGCGGCGGGGGCGAGCGGCGCGAAGGGCGGCCACCCGAGTGGGAGCAAGAGCGGCTGGCCGAGATCGACCGGCTGCGCAGCGAGAACGTCGAGCCATACGCGCGCAGCTTCTTCGGTCGCACCCCTTTGGGGAAGATAGCCGAGGATTACGCTTATCTTGAGACCGACCAGAAGGCCGAAGGCTCGCACTGCCGGATCGCCGGCCGGGTGATGTCCCGTCGGGAGCACGGTAAGGCCTGCTTCCTCACTCTCAGGGACGGCTGGGATGATCTTCAGGTCTACGGCAACATCGACACGCTTGGTGAGACTGGATTCTCGCGGTTCAAGTCTTCTAATGTGGGCGACATCATCGGTTGTGAGGGGCACGTCTTCCGCACCCGACGGGGAGAGTTGACCGTCTTCGCTGAGTCGTCGATCATCCTCACGAAGTCGCTTCGGCCTCTGCCGGAGAAGTGGCACGGGCTGCAGGATCGTGAGACTCGCTATCGTCAGCGCTACGTGGATCTCATCGCCAACCCGGAGGTCGCGCGGCAGCTGTGTGGTCGGGGCAGGCTGGTCGCGGGTATGCGCCGGTATCTGGAGAACCAAGGCTTCGTGGAGGTCGAGACCCCTGTTCTGCAGCCTTTGCCGGGTGGGGCCCTGGCTCGGCCTTTTATCACCCATCACAATGCGCTCGATACCGACCTGTACCTGCGCATCGCTCCCGAGCTTTATCTCAAGCGGCTGCTGGTGGGAGGATTCGACCGTGTTTTCGAGATCGGGAAGAACTTCCGCAACGAGGGTATCTCGCTGGTTCACAATCCCGAGTTCACGATGATGGAGCTCTACTGGGCCTACGTGGACTATAACGCGATCATGGAACTGGTGGAAAGCATGGTCCCGGTCTTGGCCGAAGAGGTCACCGGATCCACCCGTATCGAGGCCGCCGGGGAGGAGATCGAATTGGAGGCCCCATGGCCTCGTCGAACCATCGATTCCCTGCTAGAAGAGCACCTAGGCCTCTCTCTGGCCGGCATGCGTGCTGAGCCCCAAACGGCGAAGACTCTGTTGCGCGGCCGTGGTATCGACGTGGAGAACCGCGACACCTTCGCGATGCTTGTGGACAAGGCCCTTAAGCATGCTGTCTGGCCGTCGATCGTGCAGCCGATGTTCGTCATCGATTACCCGTTGGAGCTGAGCCCTCTGGCCAAGAGCAGCCCGAACGACCCGCTCATCGTCGAGCGCTTCCAGGCGGTCATCGCCGGCAAGGAGATATGTAACGCCTTCTCCGAACTCAACGATCCCGTTGATCAACGCCGCCGTTTTGAAGACCAGGCTCGCAACAGAGCGGCCGGGGACGAAGAAGCCCACGTGCTGGATGAGGATTTCCTGCGCGCTCTCGAATACGGCATGCCGCCCGCGGGCGGGCTGGGCGTCGGAGTCGACCGTCTGGCCATGCTGCTCCTTGGGGTCGACTCGATCCGCGACGTGATCCTGTTCCCGCAACTCAGGCCCGAACAGTAGCCGGAAGGACGTTCACCGACGGCCCGCGGCGGCGTTCGGAGGCCGGTTTTGCGGCCGAGTGCATCCGACGCGGGGATGGGCTCCAGTAAGGAGAACCTGGATGTCCCGTATGCTACACTTCCCGCGGCTGTATACGACCTTTCCCGGCACAGTACGCGCCGAGTCCCTAGTACGTTAGTGCCGGTGGGCAGGCCGGCCATTCCGGTCTGCTGTGTGAGGAGGAACGGGTGTTTGCCGACGAATCACCCGATTGGAACCTAGACTTAGACGGTTCGGTCACGTGCGAGCTGTGCGGCGAAGAACCGGCCGCCCTGCATCTGCTGCGGGTGGTCGACGGAGTCATAAGCCATACCCATCTCTGCCCGAGCTGTGCGGAGACCGTGGCCGACCAGACGGAGGGATTGGCCTTGGTGCTCGCCGTCCCTTCGGTCTTGCGGCGGTTGGGCAAGAGCGCTCCTGAGGCGGAGGGTATTCAGGCATCGGACACGGACCAAGATGTGCGCTTCTGCGCGGTGTGTGGAACCACGCTGAGTGACCTCAAGGAGTCGGGCGTGGTGGGTTGCGTCAAGTGCTACCAGGTCTTCTCCGAATACCTGGCCGCCTCCGTGTCCGGAGCGGCCGAGCCGGTGGAGCACCTGGGTAAGATACCTCACTGCGGTCCGGAGGATGATAGCTTGCGGCACGAGATGATGCGCCTGGAGCGCATGCTGCGGGAACTGGTCGCGTGCGAGCGCTTCGAGGAGGCGGCGGGGGTGCGCGACAGGCTGACGGAGTTGGGAGAGAGATTGGAAGGGGGGGCTGCGTGACGTCTTCGGTCCTCACGGCCTCCGCATTGGGCCTTTCCCGCAACGAGTCGGGGAGACGCTTCCCGCACGCGGAAGATGCCGCCGCCCTCGAGGAGTTGAGAAGTGGGGTGATCGAGATCCTTACCGGCGGGTCTTGGGACCAGCCGTGGCACGTTCATGACCTCGAGAAGATGGATGCTGTGGAGGTCGATCACCTGGTCGAGCGGGGGCTCATGACTCCCGCGTTCGCCGACCGGACCGGAGAGGGACGGGGTTTCGCCGTCTATGGTGACGGCGAGGCTTCGTTGGAGATCAACGGTGAGGATCATCTGAGGCTGTTGGCCTACCGTCGGGGTGGGGATCTCACGGCGCTGTGGTCACTCCTCAGCCGTCTCGATGACGGGCTGGAGACGGTGCTCTCATACGCCTTCGATCCTCAGTGGGGATATCTCACGGCTCGTCCTCATCGCGCCGGCAGCGGGATGCGAGCGTACGCCACCCTGCATCTTCCCGCACTCACTCTAATGGGCCGGTTGTCGGAGACGGCGCTGGAACTCGCCGGGCAGAGATTCGGTCTAACTCCATTGTGGGGAGGTTTGGGCGGCATCATCCAGGTTTCCAACCTGGGCCCACAGGGTAAACCAGAAACTGAAATACTCCAGCAAATAGGCCATATTGTTCGGGGCGTTATTGAAAAGGAACGGTCGGTGAGGAAGATGCTCTTCCGAGAGAACCCCGTTCAGAGCCGAGACCAGATCGGCCGTGCGCTTGGCCTTCTGCAGCAGGCCTGGTCGATGCCGTTCCACGAATCGGTCAATCTGATATCTGCCGTGGAGGTGGGGATAGACGCCGGGTTGGTCGAAGCGCCGGGCCTGGGGTCGGAGCCCACCTTTGGTTTGATGAGCAGGCTACAGCCCGCACACGTAGTGGTCGATTACATGGACAGAAGAGTCGGGTGCTTAGAGAGCCCCGCAGTAGACGAGCAACGGGCACGGCTGTTGCGAGAGCTGTTCGCCGGCGCCGTCATCATGTCGTAGGAGAGAAGAGATGTTCGAGAGATTCACAGAGCGGGCCCGACAGGTGATAGTCCTGGCGCAGGAAGAGGCTCGGGCTCTCCGTCATAATTACATCGGCACCGAGCACCTGCTCTTGGGCCTCCTGAGGGAGGCGGACGGGGTGGCGGCCCGGGTGCTTGGTTCTTTGGAGGTCAACCTGGACGAGGTCCGGGCTGAAGTCGCCCGCATCGTGGGCGAAGGCGACAGCGAGTCTCAGGGGCAGATCCCCTTCACGCCGAGGGCTAAGAAAGTCCTCGAGCTGGCTCTTAGAGAGGCCCTCTCGCTGGGCCACAACTACATCGGCACCGAGCACATACTGCTAGGTTTGGTGCGGGAGAGCGAGGGCGTGGCGGCTAGGATCCTGAGCGATCTTGATGTCAATCCCGACCGCATACGACAGGAGATCATGCGGATGCTGTCGGCCCCCACTAGGCGTGCCGCCCGAGGTGGGGCCGCCACGGCTTCGTCTGAAGGTAAGGAGCGTCGTGGGTCCAAGGTGCTCGACCAGTTTGGGCGCAACCTCACCAAATACGCTGAAGAAGACAAGCTCGATCCTGTCATTGGACGCGAGACCGAGATCCAGCGGGTCATGCAGATACTGTCGCGGCGCACCAAGAACAATCCGGTGCTCGTCGGCGAGCCTGGGGTGGGGAAGACCGCGGTTGTAGAGGGGCTGGCTAGGCGTATCGCCAAGAACGACGTGCCCGGTCTCTTGAAAGACAAGCAGATCTATACGCTCGACTTAGGCGCCTTGGTGGCCGGGTCGAAGTATCGAGGCGAGTTCGAGGAGCGGCTCAAGAAGGTCATGAAGGAGATCGGTGAGCGGGGTGACATCATCCTCTTCATCGACGAGATACATAACCTCGTGGGTGCGGGGGCGGCTGAGGGCGCCATCGACGCGGCGTCCATCCTGAAGCCGGCTCTGGCTCGAGGGGAGCTGCAGACCATCGGAGCCACCACCTTGGACGAGTATCGCAAGCATCTCGCTAGGGATGCTGCTCTGGAGCGGAGGTTCCAGCAGATCCTGGTGAAAGAGCCGTCTGTTGTGGAGACGAAACTAATCCTGGCGGGCCTCCGTGAACGCTACGAAGTGCATCACAGGGTGCGGATCACCGATGAGGCTCTGGAAGCGGCAGCCTATCTGGCTGATCGCTATATCAGCGATCGCTTCCTGCCCGACAAGGCCATCGATTTAGTCGACGAAGCGGCCTCACGCAAGCGCATCCAGAATATGTGCTCCTCTCCCGACCTGCGGGAAGTGGAAGACGCCATCCTGGAGGTGAGGCGCGAGAAGGAGGGCGCCATCGACGTGCAGGACTTCGAGAAGGCGGCTTCACTCCGTGATCGCGAACGCAAACTGCTCAACCAGCGGCGCGAGCTGGAGGAGAAGTGGAGGGAATCCGACGTGGCGGCCGAGATCTCCATCGGAGAGGATGAGATCGCTGAGGTGACGGCCATGTGGACCGGGATCCCGGTCACCAAGCTCAGTGAGGCCGAGACGCATAGGTTGATGCGCATGGAAGAGGCCCTGCATCAACGGGTGGTGGGTCAGGACGAGCCGGTCAAGGCTGTGTCGCGGGCCATCCGTCGCTCGCGCGCCGGACTCAAAGACCCACACCGTCCGTCGGGCTCTTTTATCTTCCTGGGACCCTCAGGCGTGGGCAAAACCGAGCTCGCCCGTACCCTGGCCGAGTTTCTGTTCGGCGAAGAATCAGCGCTTATCCAGGTGGACATGTCGGAATTCATGGAGAAGCATGCGGTGAGCCGTCTGGTGGGTTCGCCGCCCGGTTATGTAGGTTACGACGAGGGTGGTCAACTCACCGAATTGGTAAGGCGGCGGCCGTATTCCGTGGTCCTTCTTGACGAGATCGAGAAGGCCCATCCCGACGTGTTCAACATCCTGCTGCAGATCTTGGAAGATGGAAGGCTCACCGACGCGCAGGGACGCTCGGTGGATTTCCGCAACACCATAATCATTATGACGTCCAACATCGGCGCCAATACCATCTCGAAGGGACAGGTGCTGGGCTTCGGCGAGCCGGTGAAGGAAGGGGGCCTCGACTACGAGGAGATGAAGACCCGGGTCACCGGCGAACTGAAGACGGTGTTCCGACCGGAGTTCCTCAACCGAGTGGACGAGGTAATAGTCTTCCGCAAGCTGTCGCGTGAGGAGATCAGCGATATCGTCGGCCTCATGATGTCGCGGGTGGAGGAGCAGTTGAGGGACCGCGAGATCGGAGTAGCCCTCACTCCGGAAGCCAAGGAGTTGCTGGTCGACGTTGGATACGACCCCACCATGGGTGCGCGCCCACTGCGGCGGGCCATCCAGCGGCACGTGGAGGATCTGCTGGCCGAGGAAGTCCTCTCAGGCAAGTTCCCACGGGGCAGTACCGTCGTGCTCGAACGCGAGGACGACCACCTGGTCATCGTCGAGGTCATCCAGGGTGCGCCGGACGTGCTCGTGGCCGACGAGACTGCATAAGAGGCCGGCGCGCGACCCCATGCCGCGGCACGGATGAGCGATGCGTAAGGGCTCCTTCGTTTGCCGGGAGTGTGGGTACTCATCGCCGGGCTGGCTGGGACGGTGTCCTGGTTGTGGCCGGTGGAACACCATCAGTGAAGAGGCGGTTGCGGTGCGGCCCGGCCGGCGGAACGCCGGCCGGGCCGCACCCGTCACCGCCAGCCCCGCTCCCCTACGCCTGATAGATGTCGACCTGGACGCCCAGAGTCGTACGGAGAGCGGCCTGGCTGAGTTCGACAGGGTGCTGGGCGGTGGGTTCGTGGCAGGCTCCGTGGTCCTGGTGGGCGGGGCGCCGGGAGTGGGCAAGAGCACCCTCCTCCTGCAATCGCTCCTCAGCATGGAGGCCGCGGGTGTCTCCACCCTCCTTGTGTCGGGCGAGGAATCGGCCGGACAGGTCAAGCTCCGAAGCATGAGGCTGGGCGGGGAGGGCAGTGGGCTGCGGTTGCTTCCAGAGACCCAGACGGAATCTGTGATGGCCGCCCTCGAGCATCTGAAACCCGCCGTCTGCGTGGTCGATTCTGTGCAGACGCTCTGGTCCGGCGAAGTCGGCTCCGCGCCGGGGTCGGTGGCACAGATCCGCGACGCTACGGCGCAGCTGGTGCGCGTGGCGAAGGACAACGGGATCACTGTGGTTCTGGTGGGGCATGTGACGAAAGAGGGAGAGCTGGCCGGGCCACGAGTGTTGGAGCACATGGTCGACGCGGTGCTGTCCTTCGAGGGGGAGCGCACTCAGCCTTTCCGGATCCTTCGGGCCGTCAAGAACCGCTTCGGTTCCACGAACGAGGTGGGCGTGTTCCAGATGGCCGAGCAGGGCTTGGTGGAGGTGCCGGATCCCGCCTCGGTCTTTCTTGAAGAAGGTGATCTCCGCTCGGGGTCGGTAGTGGTGCCGGTCTTGGAAGGCACGCGCTGTCTCTTGGCGGAGGTGCAGGCCTTGGTGGCCCCGAGCAGCCTCGCCCTGCCGCAGCGGGTCGCTAGGGGGGTGGATCGCAACCGCCTCGCTATGATAGTGGCCGTTCTCAGCAGACGGGCCCGATTGCCGCTCCTCAAGTGCGACATATTTGTTAACGTTGCAGGTGGGCTCGCGTTGGAGGACCCTGCGGCCGACCTTGCCGTGGCGCTGGCGATCGCCACAGCCTGGCGGGACGGCGCCGGCGGACAAGGCGTGGCCGCCTTCGGAGAGGTGAGTCTCACCGGGAAGGTACGATATGCCTTGCAGGGGGAAAAACGTATCCAGGAACTGGTGCGCCGTGGGTTCTCCCAGATCCTCGTACCAGGCCGCAATGTCGAGGAATTCTCCAAGGCGGGTGGAAGAGACTCAGGGTTGAGATTGCAGGCGGTCTTCGATGTCGAACAGGCCGTCAAGCGGGTGACAGCGAGGAGCAACGGTGGATAGACAGCCCCTGGCCACACAAGGCCGACTCATCGAGGCGCTCAAGATGACCGCTCCGGGGACACAGCTCCGGCAGTCCATCGATAACATAGTCCGAGCGCGCACAGGAGCCCTTCTTGTCTTTGCCGACGAGGAGAGCATCCTGTCGTTGATCTCCGGAGGCATCCATATCAACGTGGCCATGCGGCCGATGATCCTCTATGAACTGGCCAAGATGGACGGAGCCATCCTCCTCGATCCCACCGGCAAGTACATCAGCCATGCCAATGTGCAACTGATACCTGACGCGAGCATAGACTCTCAAGAGACCGGTACACGCCACCGCACGGCCGAACGGGTGGCCAAGCAACTGAAGGCACTCGCCATTTCTATCTCTGCGTCGCGGGATGTGGTTACCATCTATGTCGGGGACGTGCGCTACATCATGGACCCCATCCGGGTCATCTTGAGCAAGGCCGATCAGGCCCTGCAGACGCTCGAGCGCTTTCGGAGCCGTCTGAATCTGGTCATGGACTCGTTGTCGACTCTGGAGTTCCAGCAGGCCGTGACTCTCTTCGACGTGACCACGGTACTGCAGCGCACCGAGATGGTGCTGGCGCTTTCCCACCTGGTCGAGCGCTACATCATCGAGCTGGGCATCGAGGGCCGTCTGGTGCAGTTGCAACTGGAGGAGCTTCTGTTCAATGTCCGCGAGGACAGGTCGGCCGTGCTGGCCGACTACCTGCCCGATCCCTCGCCCGAACACTTGGCCGAAGCCGAACGGGCACTGGGTGATCTGCCCTCCGACGAATTGCTGTCAGCGGGGAGTGTCGTTCGCATCCTTGGCTACGGACCTGATGTGGAGGCGCTCGAGTTACATCTCCATCCTCGTGGCTACAGGATGCTTCGCAAGATCCCCCGCCTGAGCCGTTACGCCATCGAGAACGTCATGGCCCGGTTCGGGACTCTGCGGGGCATCATGAGCGCTCCCGTGGAGGACCTGGCCGCCATCGATGGGGTCGGAGTGGCCCGGGCCCACGACATCAAGGAGGGCCTTATCCGCCTGCGTGAGCTAGACCGGGTCGAACGGCACGGATGATGTTCGAGCCCGAGCATATCGTCGTCCGCCCCCACCATGGAGCCGGCTGCGTGGTGGGACAACCCCGCCTTGTAGGGCGGGCAAGGGCGGTGACCTGATGGTATTCGCCGTCAGATTGCTCCTAGCGCTGGTGGGCGGCGTGACCGGTTACGAACTGGCCATCCGCTACCTTCCCAAGGCCAACCTCGGCTCGGTGGAGTATGGGTCCGCCGTCACGGGGGCTGTGATCGCCGGTATCATCGTCGGAGTCGTTGTCGGGCATTTCTTGGGCAAAGCCGTCACCAGGCTCGGGCGGGCGTTGGACCGTGGCACGTCTCTCGTCACGGCGAGCGGGCTCATCTTCACCACGATTGGTCTATTAGGGGGGCTCGTCATAGCGGCCTTAGGTGGTCTAGCCATCAAGGATATGCCGGTGGTCGGGCCGTATCTTCTCCCGCTCCTCTATGCGGTGAGCGGCTATCTCTTCGCCTATCTGGGTTACAAGCGTCACACGGATCTGGCCCGCGTCCTGGGCTTCAAAGGGCTTCTACAACAACCCGGCGCCAAGCAGTTCATAAGGCCCAAGCTACTCGATACGTCGGCGATCATCGACGGTCGCATTGCTGCGGCCGTGGCCGGCGGCTTCATCGAGGGTGATCTGGTGATCCCCGGCTTCGTGCTCGAAGAACTGCAGTCTATTGCAGATTCCGCGGAGCCGGGCAAGAGGGCCCGTGGTCGACGTGGACTGGACACGGTGCGTAGTCTGCAGGATAGCAGCGGCCGTCTGACCATCATCGAGCGTGACTTTCCCAGCGTGAGCGAGGTAGACATCAAGCTCATCAAGTTAGCCAAGGAGATGAAGGCCTGTATCCTCACCACCGACTACAACCTGGATAAGATGTCTCATATCCAGGGGGTGGAGGTCCTTAACATGAATGAGCTGGCCCATTCCCTCAAGGCCACCGTGCTACCGGGGGAGAGCCTGCAGGTACGGGTCATCCGGGAAGGCAAGGAAGAGGACCAGGGTGTGGCCTACCTCGACGACGGGACCATGGTGGTCATCGAGGGGGGGCGCAGGCGGGTCGGTGATGACGTGGAGGTCGAGGTGACCTCGGTGTTGCAGAACCCGTCGGGCAAGATGGTCTTCGCCCGTCTGGTCTCCTGACCGGCAGGGGGTGTTGTGGGCCGTACCAAGCTGAGTCTTGCGCTGGTGGTCGCTGCGGCAGGCCACGGGGTTCGTCTCGACTCCGGTCTTCCCAAGCAATATGTGCCGCTCTTAGGCATCCCCATGATCCAGCGCACGCTCGGCGCTCTCAGCATCTGTGACGCTGTCGGCGCCATTGTGGTGGTGGTCAACTCGCAGGATGTAGAGTACTGTCAAGAAGAGATCAAGCTGGAACGCATCGCGAAAGTCGTGCGCGTGACGGCCGGCGGCGACGAAAGGCCGCTCTCCGTGAAGAACGGCCTCCTGGCCTTGGCGGAGATAGGCACTTACGACTTGGTGGGAGTGCACGATGGCGCCCGCCCGCTGGTCACCTGCGAGGAGATCAGCAACGCCGTGCAGACCCTCGAGATGGATCCGAGTCTGGAGGGCGTGGTCGTGGCCGTGCCCTGCGTCGACACAATCAAGGTCGTGGACGAGTCCAAGCTCATCAGGAGCACTCCCGAGAGGCGTTTCTTGTGGCGCGCTCAGACACCGCAGATCTTTCGTAGAGAGGTGTTGATGGACGCGTACAATGTTCCAGAGGACGCCCTGCGAGGCGTCACCGACGATGCGTCCCTTGTAGAAGCACGAGGCGGGCGATTGGCGGTGGTGGAAGGCTCGCCGGAGAACTTCAAAGTAACGAATCGCGTCGACCTGCGGCACGCCGAGCAGATATTGGCGGAGCGCCGGCGGTGAGAGAGATACAGCAGATCGGCTGAGGTACGATGATGAGAAACGATCCCTGCCCCCTCCGGGTGGGCGTAGGCTTCGACGCCCACCGTTTCGTTCCCGACCGGCCTCTGGTGCTCGGTGGTCTGCGGTTGCGCGGGCACGATGGTCTGCAGGGCCATAGTGACGCCGACGTGCTCAGCCACGCCGTCATGGACGCGTTGTTGGGCGCGGCAGGCTTGGAGGACATCGGGAGCCTGTTTCCCGAGACGGCCCCCGCCTTCGCGGGCGCGGACAGCCTGGAGCTGCTCACGACCGTGGCGGGCGTTCTCCGGGATAAGGGGATGGAAGTTGTGAACGTTGACGCCGTGATCGTCTGCGAAGAGCCGCGCATAGCCCCCCACCGGGGGGCTATGCGCGCGCGACTCGCGTCCGCCATCGGCATAGGAGTGGAACGGATCAACCTACGAGGGACGACCACCGAGGGCATGGGCTTCACCGGACGGGGAGAAGGCATCGCCGCCCAGGCGGTGGCTCTGGTGGCGTGGCCGGAGGCGGGGAAGGGAACGGTGTCGTGAGCGGCGTGCGTGTACGGTTCGCTCCGAGCCCCACCGGTTCGCTCCATGTGGGCAGCGCCCGAACCGCTCTCTACAACTTCCTCTACGCCCGTCACTGCGGAGGCACCATGGTCCTCCGCATCGAAGACACCGACCTTAAACGGTCCGATACAACCCACGACGCCAGCATTCTGAGAGATCTGACCTGGCTCCGTCTACAGGCGGACGAGGGCCCCGACGTGGGGGGCGAGTATGGGCCATATCGTCAAAGCCGGCGGGCGCATCTCTATGAGGCGGCCGTCGACAAGTTGTTGGCCAAAGGGTGGGCCTACCCGTGTTTCTGCTCCCAGGAGGTACTGGAGGAGCGCAAGGAGCGCCTGCTGGCCCGTGGCGAGATGCCGGTGTACGATCGTACCTGCCTAGGCCTTTCGGCCGCGGAGATCGAGATGCGGCTCGCCGCCGGAGAGAAGGCGGTCATCCGATTCAGAGTCCCGGAAGGCGACGTCACTTTCGAGGACCTCATCCACGGGTCCATCACCTTTTCCTCCGACGTCATCGGCGACTTCATCATCAAGCGCACCGACGGAGGCTATTCCTACAACTTCGCCGTCGTGGTCGATGACGCGGGGATGGAGATCACTCACGTCATCCGCGGTGAGGATCACATCACCAACACGGCCCGACAGCTGATGCTCTTCAGCGCTCTGGGCGAGCCGGCACCCCGCTATGGTCACCATTCTCTGATACTCGCACCTGATGGGAGCAAGCTCTCCAAGCGACATGGAGCCACTTCCATCGGGGACTTTCGAGCGCTGGGCTACCTGCCCGCCGCCATGGTCAACTATCTAGCTTTGCTCAGCTGGCACCCGGCCGACGAGCGCGACAAGTTCAGTCTGGCAGAATTGATAGCCGAGTTCGACATCGAAAAGGTGTCGAAGAGCCCGGCCGTCTTCGACGTCCAGAAGCTCGACTGGCTGAACGGCCTGTATATCAGGGAGTTGGAGGTCGCGGAGCTCTACCGGCTCATCGAGCCTCATCTGGCTGAGGCCGGACTGAGACTGGCGCCGGTTCAGCGGGAGGTGGTTACGGAGGCCGTACAGTCCAAGCTGACGGTGCTGGGGGATGCCCCCGACTACGTGGCCGTGTTCGTGGAGGAAACTGATCCCACGGCCTGCCCGTGCGCGGACGGGCTGCTGGCGGCGGACAGCGACACGCTGTTCGACCTGGCCCGAGAGGTCTTCTCAGCTATGCCGAGTGAGTATCTACCCGCGAAAGAGGCTCAGGAAACGCTGCGCACACTGGTAGAGAAGGCTAAGGAGCAGGGTATCAAAGGTAAGGCGCTCTACCATCCGCTGCGTATAGCCCTCAGCGCGCGCGATGAGGGGCCGGAGTTGTTCTACTTGGTGGGAGGACTGGGGAGGAGTACCATTCTTGCCCGCCTGGACGAGGCCTTGGCCTATGTGGCACGGTACAAGGAGGCGAACTCGCCCTAGGCGCGAGCCGTCGTTCAATCGAAGATCGGGGCCCCGACACAAGGAGACCGATAAGTGCGACTGTATGATTCGATGAGTCAGGAGAAGAGAGAGTTCGTCCCCCGTGACCCGGACCACGTGACCATGTATTTCTGCGGTCCCACGGTCTACAACCTGGTACATATCGGCAACGCGCGCCCATTCGTGGTCTCCATGGTCGCCAAACGTTACTTCGAATCGCTCGGATACCGAGTCACCTTGGTGGAGAATATCACCGACATCGACGACCGCATCATCCTGAAGGCGATCGACCAGGGGCGGACGGCTGCTGAGGTGGCCGCGGAGTTCGCCCAGGCGTACCGTGAGGACACCGACCGCCTGGGTCTGGGCCGGCCGGACGTGGAGCCGCTGGCTACGGAGCATATCAGCGACATCATCGGTCTTATCACCGAACTGCTCGAACGGGGCCATGCCTACCAAGCGGGCTCCGACGTGTACTTCGACGTGGACAGTTTCGAGGAATACGGCAAACTGTCGAAACAGCAGGTGACGGAGATGCGACACGGCGCCCGCGTGGCCATGGGGGAGGACAAGCACGCCCCCCTCGATTTCGCCCTTTGGAAGGGAGCCAAGCCGGGAGAGCCCGCCTGGGACAGCCCCTGGGGTCCAGGTCGGCCGGGATGGCATATCGAATGCTCGGCTATGAGCTTGAAGTACCTGGGACAGGGGTTCGACATACACGGCGGCGGCCGCGACCTGATCTTCCCACATCACGAAAACGAGATAGCACAGGCTGAGGGCGCCCGCGAATCGCAGTTCGTCCGTTTCTGGATGCACAACGGCATGCTCAACCTGAGCCAGGAGAAGATGTCGAAGAGCCTGGGGAACATCCTCACTTTGAGGGAGGTGCTCGACCAGCACAGGCCGGAGGCGCTCATCACCGTGTTCCTCGGGAGTCACTATCGCAGTCCCATGGAGTTCAGCGAGGAGGTTCTCCGCGAGGCCGAGCAACAGGTGGACAGGCTGAGGAACGTGTTCCTGGAGCTGGCCGACCGAGCGGGGAGTGCCGCCTCGGCGCGCGTGTCTGCCTTTCAGCCGGGCGCCGAAGTCAGGCCCGCCGGAGCCGATGGAACAACCCCGGAAGGCGTCACCGCGGCCGGATCCACGGCCTCCATCCTACAGAAGGTTGCGACGCGGCAAGAGGCCTTCGCCGATGCCATGGCTGATGACCTCAACACGGCCGCCGCTCTGGCCGAACTATTCGGTATCGCGCGAGAGGCGAACGCCGCCTTAGCAGCCGGCGAGCTGGATGCGGACACGGCCGCTCAGATGCGGGCGGAGATGGTGAAAATGGTGCATGTCCTAGGTTTGGACGCGGTAGCCGGAGGAAACGACCATGTCCCTGACGAGGTCGCGGCCATGGCGGAGGAGAGGCAGCAATGCCGGGCCCGGCGCGATTTTGCCCGCGCGGATGAGCTACGGACGACCATCGCCCAGTGCGGATACGAAGTGCGGGACGTTCCAGGTGGCTACAAGATTGTTAGAACCAGATAGGGGCCCGGCGCTCGACCTGATCTACGGCCGCAACCCCGTGCGCGAGGCGCTGCGGGGGCGGAGGACGGTGCACGTCATCCTGATTGCCACGAGCAAGGCAGGCGACGATCTGGAGGGGATGCTCCCTAGTTGGTGCGCGGGCGTCCGCGCCGCTCAGCCCCCGATAGACCGGGTCTCGGCGGCCGAGCTGACCAACCGGCTGAAGACGTCCGATCACCAAGGTATCGCCGCCGTGGTGGATCCGTTCCCGTATCTGGAGCCCGAAGACGTTCTCCGCGACCACACCCTCATGGTGGCCTTGGATGGGGTGCAGGATCCTCACAACTTGGGCGCCGTTATCCGATCGGCTGAGGGGGCCGGAGCTGCTGTGATCATTCCGCGGCATCGTGCGGTCGAGGTGACCGGGAGCGTCGTCAAAGCCTCGGCCGGCGCCACCGAGCACGCCGCGGTATGCAGGGTTCGGAACCTGGCCGACTTCCTGGGCACGGCGAAGAAGGAAGGTTTTTGGATCTACGGCGCGGCGGCCGGGGCCTCGGAATCGTACACGGGGCAGGACTATGGGTACTCGACCTGTTTCGTGCTGGGCTCCGAGGGTGAGGGGCTTGGGAGGAGGGTTGCATCCCTCTGTGACGTGATGGTCGGTCTACCCCTTGCCGGACGCGTTGGATCGCTGAACGTAAGCGTGACGTCCGGCATACTGCTATACGAAGCGGTACGACAGCGCCGCGTCAAGAAGGTCGGTGCCGGATGACCGTCTACGTGATCGACGGCTACAACGTGCTTCATGAGCTGCTGGGACATGTCGGCATCCTCGACCTGGAGGACGAGCGCAGGCGGATGGTGGACCGTATAGCGAGCTACATGGGCGGCACTACCGACCGGGCCATCGTAGTCTTCGACTCCCGCGTGCAGATGTTGCAGAAGACAGAGAGTGCAACTGCCAATGTGGACGTCTATTTCGGGTCCTTCACCAGGTCGGCTGATAGTATCATTGAACGAGAGGTTTATAAGCTTAGTGCAGGGGAAAGTGTTGTGGCGGTGTCCTCGGATTACCAGCTTCAGAAGACCATCCTCCGGCCCAACGTCATTCGGCGGTCCTCCAGGCAATTCGTCGGTGATTTGCAAGAATACACAAGAAGGATTGCAAATCCTGAGAATTGCACTACAATAGGTCATCGGATCGAGGAGAGGGCCGATCCGGGCACGGTGGACAAGTTGAGAGCGTTGCGCGATGCGCTTGGCGCGCAGCCGGAGAAGCCGGGCCGGCCAAGGCAGGGGTCGGATGCTTGACCCGCAATCGCAAAGCGGGAGGGATGAGGGATGGAGAGTGCGGCGTTTGCCAGGAGGACTCAGGATAAGCCCCCGATCGAGCCGAGCGATGAGGAACTGGTGGCCCACGCAAAAGCCGGCGACCCTGACGCCCTCAGGTGCATCTGGACGAGATACAGACAATTCGTCCGGCTGAAGGCCAATTCGTATTTCCTGGCCGGTGGTGACGGGGACGACCTCATCCAGGAAGGCAACATCGGGCTGTACAAGGCCATCCGCGATTACGAGTACGGCCGCAGCACCACTTTCCGCAGCTTCGCCGAACTGTGCGTGACCCGCCAGATCATCACGGCCATCAAGACAGCCTCCCGGCAGAAGCACGTACCTCTCAACACCTATGTGAGCTTCAGTCACTCGCCTTCCGGAGCCGACTTCGACAACCGTACGCTCGCCGATATCATCCCGTCGGGGCGAACGAGTGACCCGGTGCAGCAGGTGATCAGCTCCGAGGAGTGTGCGAGCCTCACTGACTGCTTGTTGCGGCTGCTCAGCCCGCTGGAGTCGCGAGTGCTCAAGTACTACCTGGAGGGCAACTCGTACGAAGCCATCGCCGCCGAAATCGGCCACGACACCAAGACGGTGGATAACGCGCTCCAGCGGATCAAGCGCAAGGTGACCCTTCATCTAGAAAGCCGGCGGGTGGTGCTGTAGCGGCCGGCGCGCAGCGTGGCGGGTCGGCACGCGGGCAGCCTCGCCCAGCGCGACGTCGGCGCGCTACAATCTCCTGACCTCGCCCTCGTTGGTGAATGTACGCCGGCATAGCTCAATTGGTAGAGCAGCTGATTTGTAATCAGCAGGTTGGGGGTTCAAGTCCCTCTGCCGGCTTTGTCATTACCCCGTAAAAGCCCCGTAAACGGGGCACCTCTTCCCGTTGACCTTCCACCGTGGTACGCTGACGTTGGCATCCGTTTGACGCTTTCTGGTGACGCAGTGGTGACGTGGAGGCTTTGAGGGAGGCACACATGCCCAAGTTGACAAAGCGCGTAGTTGATGCAGTTGAGCCCCGCGAGAATCAGTACACGATCTGGGACAGTGAAATCCGGGGCTTCGGGTTACGCGTGACACCGGCCGGAGTCAAGAGTTTCATCGTTGACTACCGAACAACGGGCGGCCAGAGGCGCCGCTTCACGCTGGACCGCTTCGGTGCGCTGACATGCGATCAGGCCCGTGATCGGGCCCGTGTTGTGCTCGGCCAGGTGGCCCAAGGTCTGGACCCGTTGGACATGCTACGCCGGACCAAAGAGACTCCGACCATGAAGGAACTGGGCAAGGAGTACTTCGCTAGGCACGCCGACCTGCATAAGAAGCCCAAGAGCGTCGCGGAGGATCATCGTCTGCTGGACGACTACATCTTGCCTGACCTCAAGGATCACAAGGTGGCAGAAGTCACCCGGTCGGAAGTGGTCAGGCTTCACAGCAAGATGAGTAACACGCCCACCCAGGCTAACCGAGCGGTGGCGTTGCTCTCTAAGATGTTCTCCCTGGCCGAGCTGTGGGGGTATCGCCCTGACCACAGCAATCCTTGCTATCACGTGCAGCGCTACCCGGAGGTCAGACGTAAGCGTTATCTGAACGCCGAGGAAGTGAAGCGACTGGGGATCGTACTCGAGAAGGAAGAGGCCAAGAGCCCGGCCTGTGTTCTTGCCGTGCGGCTGCTGCTACTCACCGGCATGAGGCTTTCGGAGGTTTTGGGGTTGCGCTGGGAGTCGGTGAACCTTCAAGGCGGTGTGATCCACCTGGCTGACAGCAAGACCGGGGAGAAAGACGTACAGTTGGGCGCCGCGGCTGTTCAGCTCCTCCTTGCCGCGCCGAAGGACTCGGAGTGGGTTGTGCCCTCAAGTCGCCGACGCGGGCGTCCTATGACGAATCTGAACGGTTTCTGGGGGAAAGTACGCACCGAGGCCGACATCAAGGACGTGAGGCTCCACGATCTACGGCACACGTTCGGAGCCACGGGTGCCAGCGCCGGACTGTCTTTGGTGATCGTGGGGGGTCTACTCGGACACTCCCAGCCAGCCACGACCGCGAGGTACGCTCATGCCGCTCCGTCTCCCCAAAGGGCGGCGGCAGACGCCATCAGTGGAGAGCTGGCGGCTCAGCTCGCCAGCCGGGATCCGGCCGACGTGGTGGAGCTCCACTCCAACACCGCCAAGTGAGCGCAGGGACACACCGGGTATGCAAAAGTGTCGTTTTCCAGGTCTTTCCTCTTGATACTTCGTAATTGGCGTGCTAACGTTTGGACAAGTTGACTAACGGACAAGGCGATGGTGCCGGGATACGTGTACACCCGGGGCTCCATCAGCTGGTTAGGGATGCAACGACCGAGAGCAGGAGTTCGGGCCCTGTATCCGCACGATCGCAACAAGCGAGGGCGCAACTTCCGGGACACGTAGACGCTGACCGAAGGCATCGGGGGCGCAACCAGGCAACTGGCGGCGTCTCCTTATTTCGTGGGACGCGGCCCGAGTCGAAGGGAAGACGTCTCATGATTCTTCTGACGCAACTCCGCAAAGCCCAAGGCTGGCCCCAGGTCGAGCTGGCTCGCCGGGCATACGTCCATCCCTCCCTCATCAGTCAGATTGAGGCTGGGCTGCAGAGACTGAACCCTGACAGTAGGCCCCTGCTCCGCCTGGCCGAAGCGCTCGGGTGGACAGGCTCCCCCGAGCGACTCTTGGAGGAGGTCCACTGATGGCTCCTCTCCAAACACAACTACTGACTCAAGAGCAGGTCGCCGCCGAGTACGGTCTCAGCCCGTCGTGGTTGGAGCGCAAGCGCTGCTCTGGCGATGGTCCCAGGTTCGTGAAGCTCGGTGAAGGCCGGTTCGCATCTGTGCGGTATCGGCGTTGCGATCTGGAAGCCTACATAGAGGGCTGCGTGCGCCAATCGACTAGCGATCCGGGGCCTCAGTCATGAGCGCCTCGTACAGCGTCCACCGCCTGAGTAAGAACCGTGGCGATGCTGTCAGGCTTTTCTGCATGGAGTGCATGGGCGCGAGCATCGATGCTGGTTACGAGTGCCGACCCTGGAGAGAGGTGCGCGAGTGTCCTTGCGCTGCAACCTGCTCCTTATGGCCGTATCGGCTGGGAGGCGCTCGTCAACTCTTGCCGTCTACCGGCCATATAGAGCCCAGTCAAGCTCCAGGAACGCGACGCGAGGCCGTGGACGAATACAGGAACGGTCCGCCGTCGTCTAGCACTGGAGGTGCGTCATGAAGAGCCAGGGCGAAGCCCAGAGGCGCGCTGACTCCGTCCCTATGGGCATCGACGAGTCTCTGTGGGTGGTAGACGGTGCCGGAAACTGGGACCGCCTGCACAACTGTAACCGCAACCTATGATCGGGGGACGAGATGTCACACGAATCGGACCCGATCCAACGAGTGCTCGACCGCCTGGAGGGTGGTAAGCGGAACGGCCACGGCTATCTCGCTCGTTGCCCCGCCCACGATGACCACAATCCGAGCCTGTCCGTCACTGAGGGTGACGGCGGCCGGGTACTGCTCAAGTGTCACGCCGGGTGCGAACTGAAAGCCATCGTCAAGGCAATCGAGCTCGACACCCGGGACTTGTTTCCCGAGGACGCCAAAACTGAGCGGAAAATCAGCGAAACCTACGACTACACCGACGAAGAGGGAGAACTGCTCTTTCAGGTGGTGCGCTTTCACCCCAAGGACTTTCGACAGCGCCGACGGAGCGACGATGGAGAGTGGGAGTGGAAGCTCGGGGACACCCGTCGCGTCCTCTATAGGCTTCCTGAGGTGCTCACTGCGGTCGCTGACCGCGGTGAGGTGTACGTGGTGTACGTGGTGGAAGGTGAGAAGGACGTTCACGCGCTTGAGGCTGCCGGGTGCGTAGCAACCTGCAATCCGGGCGGCGCTGGCAAGTGGCGACGGGAATACGCGGGGTGCCTCGCCGGTGCGAAGGTGATCGTCGTAGCCGACAAAGACGAGCCCGGCCGCAAGCACGCCGCTGAAGTAGCGGCAAGCCTCCAGGGGAAGGCCGTCTCAGTGACCGTGGTGGAGGCGAAGGCCGGCAAGGACGCCGCTGACCACCTGGCCGCCGGCCACGGACTAGACGAGTTTGTCCCTGTGGACCTGCACAACCCGGAACCGGCACCCGCTCAGGAATCCTGCAGTGCGTTCGATCCTTGGGACTCCTTGGCGCCCACCGTCGCGGTGGCCCCGGGCTCGTATACCATCACCTGGTCCTTCCCTGATGCCCGGATAGACTTCGAGGCGGACCGTCTCAAGTCTCACTCTGACGGCCGCACACAAGCACAGGTAGTTATCACCGCCACTTTGCCCGGCGGCACAGTGGAGCCGTTGAACCACGAGATGATGAACTTGGCAGCCGGCCAGACGCGACGCAGCCTGTCTCAGGCCCTGGAGAAGCGATTCCCGCGGAAGAGTATCAAGTGGGACACGGTGATTGAGGAATCCTGCCGCTTGATTCTCGTGCACGAGCAAGAGGGCTCTCCGACTGTGCGCCTGCAGCCGGTCGATAGTGTAGGGGTGAGGTACATACTTGGCAATATGGTCTTAGAGGGTCTCCCTGTCCTGAGCTACGCACCAGGGGGCACGTTCAAGAGCTTTCTCTCGCTGTACAAGGCCCTGTTGATAGAGAACGGGCTTCCCTTTCTTGGCGCAGACACTCCGCAGGCGAACACGATAATTCTGGATTGGGAGGTCTCTGAGGCCGAAGCAGCGCGGCGCTGTGTCATGCTGGCAAATGGTCTCCGGCGGACCAACGTCGATCGCGATATCAGGTTGCCGCTCTACCGGCGCTGCACAGGTCCCATGACGGACGAAGTCTCGGAGATCGCGAAGGTGATCGCCAAGAATGACGTAAGGTTCGTGGTAATCGACTCTGCGGGTCTTGCCTGTGGGGGAGACGTGGCGAGCGCTGAGCTCACCATCCAGTTCTTCAACGTGCTTCGTAAGGTGACGGCCTTCACGGGCGCCGCCGCCGACATCCAGACCCACACGACCAAAGCAGATCGCCGGGAAGAGAATCACCAGCGGCTTCCCATCGGCTCCATCTACTGGGAGAACCTGAGCCGCATCACCTGGGAGTTGCGTTCGGAGCAGGAGCGCAAAGGCGTCTACCGGCTGGGACTATTCCCGCGCAAGTGCAACATGGGGCAGCTTGAGCCTGTGGGCCTACGCATGACGTTCGACGAGGACGCCTTGGTGGTGGAGTCGACCACCGTGAACGACGTAACCACCGAGCAGGGCGCAGTCCGGGCCATGATCCTCGCAGAGCTCGAGAACGGCGCCTGTGGACCGTCGGAGCTTGCGGAGGCGATTGGCACCACTCCAAGCGTGGTCAGCAAGACCCTCACCGACATGAAGAACCGCGGGCTCGTAGAGAACGTGGGCCGCGGCAAGTGGACTCGCACCGGCAACCCGAGGGGGAATGACGATGAATCTTACCCCGGTAAGAATCAAGAATCTTACCGGTAAGGGAAATGAAGAGAACGGTGAATCTTACCGTTCTTCTTTCCCTATAGGGGTAAGAAGTAAGATCCCGATTCGAAGGAGGTTCTGAGCCATGACCGAAACCGAGATGACCTTCAGCGAGCTATCCCGTAGAGAGCCTGCTCTGGCAGGTTTGCTGGCAGAGGCCCGGGCGGTATCATCCAAGAACGATCCCGACTACTGCGCGAATGCTGTCTGGTATGGCTATGGCCAATACCAGCACTCGGGGCTGAAGCCGCGTCTCCTGCAGCTGGTGGGCTGGCGCGCTTGCAAGGATGATCCGATCCTTCGTAGTGAGAAAGCCTATGACGTCGCATACCACACCATCTGCAACGCACTCCCCGACTGTCGAGACTGCGGAGACTTGGGCGAGTGACCATGAGTGTCCACTTCGCTATCTTCACCAGCCACGCCAAAGCTTGAAGAAGACGTCATCATACCGTGTCCGCTACCTTACACGCCTTGACGTACACAATCCCCAGAGACGCTTGCTGTGGAGGGATATGCGAGTCTGAGCACACCCACCCCAGGGACATTAGCGCCGAGCACGGGCTGAGAAGGGGACAGACAGTCTCCCAGACTACCTACTCACAGGCAATGCGCACAGGAGCGTCACGCTCACTGCAGACCCATACCCGATAAAACTTCATGCTTGTGTAATTACTACCGTGCAGCAAAGTGATGGAGTGGGCCGAAAGCCCGGCGGCGTCGCTACTGACCAGAGGACTAGGCGCCATTCGCCGCAATCTGACACCACGGTGACCCCGGAATATGCTTCCAGCTAGGGCATTTTCCCAAATCGGGCAACCTCATCGCCGATGACCATTGGAACGCGCTGCATGGCATCCTCATCCTCCTGGTAGTTCTCCAGGACTTCACCTGTGGGAGTGCCTCGTACAAGAACCACGTCTCCATCGGAAAACGTCAGTCCAACGTCGGCGCAGACAACAATCACCCAGTCCCAAGGATTAGCACCAGATACCGGCCCTACGATCAGGGACGTGTAATCCCCGATAGACTCCTCGTGTCGTCCAGGGTTGACAGAGATGACCCAGCCGTCGAACTGGACCTTCTTGCCTTTCAGATTGTCCGGACGGGCCACCAAGTCTGAGTAGTCGACCGTGAGATAGCCCTCGGCTTGGCTGCCCCCTATTTCCCCGGCGAGCAGAGTGAGGTGCGCTTTCGCTATCGCGATGCTCTCCGAATCAGAGCGGGGATCCGCGCAGCCTAGGAAGGTTTCATATGATGACACGGCTTCTGCACTCATCCCGAGACCTTTCTCTATCGCGCCCCGGCTGAACCACGCGAACGCATAGTTCGCGTCAAGCCGTGTTGCTTCCTTGGCAGCGCCAAGTGCGTCTTGGAACTCACCCAGGGCAGCCAACGCATTGGCAAGAACGAGATGGGCATGCGCCGAGGTGGGGTCAAGCTCCACGGCCCACTGAGCGAGGTTGACAGCTTCGCTGGGACGGCTAGCCTCCAAAGCCGACTCCGCCTTTCTCCATGTGTCCTCCGCCTCGTCGCTCTTGCTGCTCGGAGTACTTGCAGTTGCAGAAGCGGTTGTAGCGGTCGTCGAAGCGCTTATCGGGTCGGTGGCGCCGTTGTCCGCGTAGAAGATGGCACCTGCGATCACTGCGATCACAACAGCGACAACGCTCAGACTGGCGCCGAGATACAGTGGGACTCTTTGCGACACCTCGCCCTTTCGATTGGCTCCATGTGTCCGTCGGCCGACAAGATACGCAAGGACTCCGCCTAGGCCGCTGAGAGCGATGTACGGTATCGCAATCCAGAGCATCCAGAGCACAGACATCACGAACTGGAGCGAGCCAAAGATGGGGATGCCCCTTGTTACCCACGCAAGTCCGGCGAAGACGACCCCAAAACCGAAGCCGAGTCTCCAATCGGGAATACGCCCTGCCAGCGTTCCGAAGATGAATCCTCCGAGAACAGGAGGGACCAGTATGGCGGCAACGAGAGCAGACAGGTCTATCTCGCTTGTTTCCAAACCTAGCGCCAACCAGATTGTTTCCAAACCGAGCGCCAACCAGACAATCGCATACAGAAGAGCGGTGCTTGCGACCAAGGCGACGAGCCCACTCCCTACGAACCTCAGGAACTTCAGGAAACCTCGTCGAATCGCTCCGCTCGATTCAGATGGTGAAGCCGGTTCGATGGCGCGCGCAACAGCTTCGTAGTCGCCAATGAGTCTCAGGGCCTCATCCTCTTCGATCTCCATAAGGCTGGAGAGAGTTGTCTCCGGGATTGTGCCCTCGAGGTGAGACCGGTGCCCTTGTGAGGAGACCGCCTCCCAGAATCCTTCGCCCTGGACGTACACCAAGGGAGCTGTGTCGAGGAAACGCGACTTGTAGTAAGTAGGCACTTCGCCCCCCGTAATTGCTGCTTCGGCGGTCGGGTGCTATTGGGTGTATGTGACGCCGAGAATTGGGAACGCGCCCGATTCTTACGGCTACGCAGCCCCACAACCTTCGCCAAGAGGACAGTTACAGGGTACGCCAGAACACCACTTGGGGCAAGGAGTCACCTGTTCCGGGATAGACAGAGCGCCGCGGCCCTCAGGAAAGGGGTATAGGGGAAATCGGCCAAAACGAGAAAAGCATTGTCGCGTCGACTATACTGATTCACCACTTGCGCCGATAATAACCCCCCGATCTTGAGCTGTACGTTGCCTCGCCTTGCTGCTCGATTCTGGGCAGAGTGGAGCAGGCCGAGCACAGCGTGAGCCGGCACCCGGTCGCCCGTCTTTGCGCCGGACGCTACGGCAGGGGGGTGGGGTTACCGGCTGCAGACTCTCTGGACTCCGAACGTGGGTACACGTACCATGAATGCGCGAGGCTCCTACAGCATCGACCAGCATGGGGGCATGGGAGATGAGCAGTAGCCGACGAGCCAACTCAGAGGGTGCCGAGCGCGGCGGAGTCCGCAAGGCGTGGCCTCTTCTACCCGTCGTGACCATCCTGATTCTTCTTCCTATCCTCTTCACGACTGTCGGCTGTACTTGGGTAGCCGACAGTTCCAGTTCGACCTTGTTGACCACGACTTCGACAGCACGTATCACCACCAGTTCTTCCCTCACGGCTACAGCCGCCACGGACACCAGGCCATGGGGCTTCTCATCCGCCGACCTCAGCGTGGCCGAGAGCCTGTACGCAAGACAGATCGGCCTGCGGCTCTACATGCTCATCGATTCTGCATGGACGTTGGATGCCGCTGCTGTCAAGAGTCTTCTCAACGGAAACGTTGAAGACGTGGATGACACCAAGCTCCAGAACATGGCTTCCCTGGCCTTCTTCACCTACATTGAGGCGGATCGTACGTCGGCGCCGACCTCGCGCCTCCAACCGATGCACACTGCGTTCAAGGAGGTCATGTACCCCTACGCCAAGACCCTCGTTGATCTGGACCTGGCCGTTTACGAAAGAGACAGCGTCAGGGCGTCTGCTCTGGTGGCTAATGAGATCGTGGCGCTCGAGGGAGTGATCGACTTCGTAGGGCAGCTTCTCGCCTGCGGCACGATTGAGGTTCCTCCGCTGCCGTCTAAGGAGAAACTGACTAGTGAGGAGCAAGCCTACGTACTTGCAATCCTCCGAATAGGTGCCGATTTGAGCGGTCCGATGACGGAGGCGCAACAGGTGGTGGAGGCTGGGGGCTCTCCGCAGCAGCTGGCCTTGCAGCTCGCCAGCATCAACGCTGCCGTGCTTGAGGCTCAGGCAGAATGGCAAACCAAGGTCCCTCCGAACGAGGGATTCATGGAAATCCACATGCAGTGGACCTGGATGCTTGGCTACGCTGCCGTCGGTCTGGGCTCGCTATCAGACCCTGGGGAGGACGAGCGTTCCTGTATTGCCGACTCCCGGACGCTGCACAGGCTTTCGGGGGTTTATAACTCGGCCGTCTTCAATGCTGTGGAGCCTCTGCTGTAGCTTCTGGGTGTGACGCACTGGTGACGTATCGATAAAAACATCTAGATTTGCTGGGAATATTGGCTGATTTGTAATCAGCAGGTTGGGGGTTCAAGTCCCTCTGCCGGCTTTTTTCTCTGCCCACGACGCGCTTTGGTCGGGACCGCTACAACAGGCCGGCGGTCTCTCCGATCTTAGGGGTCTGCGCTATTGTAGACGGCGTTGCATGATGGAGGAACAACCTCGCCACCGGCGGGGCGTGATTGAGAGGGTAGATATGGCATATCCGCGAAAGTGGGAGTACGACGCCGACGACAACCTGAGCGTTGGTGCGAGCGCTGAGGAGATCGTCGAGCATCTGGATGCTATGGGGGAGGAGGGGTGGGAACTCGTGGCGATTCAGAAGCAAGGCTCACTCTACCGCTGTGTCTACAAGCGTCCTCTCCAGGGTGGGGATGATTACGAAGACGACGAGGACGACTACTATGAGGACGACGAGGACTACGACGAGGACGACTACGACGAGGATGGGACCATCCGCGTGAATCCTCCCCCTCCGGAAGCGCCCAGAGGCTTCTGGGGCAGGTAGGACTGCATCGCAGAGGGCGTGAGGGGCGGCGCCGTCTAGGTCGGCGGTTACTGGACTTGGGCGTCGCGGGTATACCGTAGGTGCTCGATCGCCTCGTCGCACCGAGCGAGACGTGTCACCAGCTCCTTCGATGTGTCGACGACCTCGGCGCATCCGTTCAGACTGGAGGCTCTGTCATTCAAGTCCAGCGCCACAACGGTCCTACAGCGCGGGCACAGCCCGAATCTGTCTGTGAAGACGAACACGCCGTCCTTGTCACAGTGTATGCACCGACCCATGTCATGCTCCTCAGGCGACCCGTCCGGGCGCGCGGGGGCGCTTGTCAAGGCAGTGGAAGGGCGGACCGGTACTGACCGCACCCGCATCAGGGCAGGGCGCGCACGCTACCTGGTCCGAAGCCCGGCGATATGTTTCACCTGGACCGCCAGGTTGATGAAGTGGCCGGCGGGCAGCTTTGAGTCGTCACCTTCGGCCTCTAGCTCGGCCTGCACCATGCGCCGGACGGCCTCGTCGACATCGCCTCCCACCGCGTCGAGATGGCTCTCGATGAGCGTTCGGTACCGGAAGGTCTCAGCGAGAGAATAGTCGAGGAACACGCCCGCGTCCGTGTCTGTGAACACCCAATTGTGCGCCAGACAAACGATCTCCGGCCTGAGCGCGATCAGCGATCTGAGCGAGTCGACATAAGCCTCATAGGATGTCACGAACCCCACCTGTAGACGGGCGGAGGGCCCGGTTCGTAGAACGCCGCATGCGTCGCCGGGGAACAACACCCCGATCTCTGGGAAGAAGAAGGAAAGCGACTCCTTCGTATGCCCCGGAGTCTCGTACACGTGGCAAATGACACCGCCCAGGTCGATCCGGTCGTCTTGTCCAAGTAATAGGTCGATCTCGAAGGGTCGTACAGTCACGTCCTCGTTATCGCGGTTCAAGTGGAACAGCTCGGTGTGGCTCATGCTGAGGCGGTTCACGTCATCCAGTGCGGTGGGCTTCTGCGCCAGAGCGGCCGCACGTTCGTGGGCGCCGATGCGCAATCCCGGCAACCGCTGTTTGAGGTAGCCGGCCGACCCAGCGTGGTCGTAGTGGAAGTGAGTGAGGAAGAGGTAGTCGAGATGCCCATCGTCACCGAGAAGCTGTTCGAGCGAAGCCGCATAGAGCGGGCCGAGGTGGTTGATGCCGGAGTCGATCATGAGACTTCCTGAGTCTCCGCGGACGACGTAAGCGGGATAGGCCGGACCTCCGATAGCTGTGACTCGCTCGTGTATGTAGCCTGCCGCCTGCTTCTTCACTCCGCACCTTCTCGGCCGGTACGTCTGGGTTACAATAACCCATCCAGCCTCAGTGATGAGGCTGCTCGGGAGTGGAGCTTCCGAAGAAAGGAGCGACGGCGGTGCGCAAGTTGCTTGTTATGACGGTGGTCACGCTGTGCATTCTTGTTGTATGGACGGCCGGCTGCCGCGATGACGATACTGATACGGAGACCTCGATGTCCGCAGGCGTGTCGACCACTGGGCCGGGTTCGACTTCCGAAGAGGTGACGGCGACGAGCTCATCCGTGTCGACGGAGCCCGGCTCCACCACAGACGCTACCTCTACGGGAGGCCCTGGGGCCACGACCATCCCGGTGTTCAGCGACTATGGTCTCTGGGAGGACACCATCAAGTACGTGAACGGTGACAAAGAGATAGATCTCAGCCTCACCGTGTCCATCCCTGAGGATTTCGCCGATGCGGGCGGCATGAGCGCTCCCAAGGAGAACAAGCTCGTAGGGGTCTGGGTCAGGATCGACTATATGGGCGGCTCCAGCATCAAGATCTCCCCACGCTGGTTCACCATGAACGACACCGACGGCAACGTCCATGAGAGCATCACAGTCACCGGCTCGGATCACCAGGTGATGGAGTCTGTCGAACTGGAGCCGGGCAAGACGGCTGAGGGCTATGTGTTCTTCGAGGTGCCCGAAGATATGGCCGTCGTATCCGTGACGTGTGATGTGAGCGAGGGACAAGACCCCGGCGCCCCACGAACCTGGTCCGACTAGCGCCTGATCGCGCCTCCTCGTGGATCTCGAGCACGTTCATCCCTGGCGGGTCACGCGCGCAGAAGCTGCGGCGATCCAGGCGGCGTTGGCCCGGAACGTGGTGTTGCGGTCGGTGGCCGTCGAAGGGCAAGGGAGCCCGCGCTACGCGGCGGGAGTCGATGTATCGTATCAAGGAGAGGGCTCGCGCGCCTGGGCGGCGGCGGTCTTGATGGACCGTCGCTTCAGGATTGTCGAGACGAGCGTGGTTGAGGGGGTGGCCGATAGTGCTTATGTCGCTGGCTACCTCGCCTTCCGCGAAGGTCGGTTGACGATCGAATCTCTCACGCTTCTGGAGACACAGCCCGATCTCGTTTTCATCGATGGCCACGGCGTGGTTCACGAGCGTGGCCTGGGGCTGGCTTCGCATGTAGGCGTGGTCGTTGGACTTCCTACCGTGGGTGTCGCCAAGACCCCCTTCCACTCCATCGACCATGACCCTGGCCCGGAGCGCGGCGACCATTACGTCCTCACTAAGGAGTGGGGAGCCCGGGGAGCGGCTGTAAGACTCAAACGGCGCGCCAAGCCTGTCTACGTTTCGCCCGGCCATTTGGTAGATCTACCCAGCGCGCTTGCCCTGGCTCTGGCGTGGTCAAGCGGGCGACACCGAGTGCCGGAGCCTCTGTCAGCGGCGCACACTCTATCTCTCGTGGCGCGTAACGAGCGGTCTTCACCAAGCACGGGGGCCGCTACGACGAGATCGCCGCGGCCTACGAGGCCATCCAGTCCTACGCCAAGGCGAACGGCCTCGAGCCGGCCGACATAATGTGGCAGAAGTACCCTACCTCTATGGTGGACGAGCCGGACCTAGGCAGGCACGTGACCAAGGTCTGCTGGTCGCTGGCTGGGTGAACGGAAGCCACGTGCGATACCGGGCCGACACGATGTTACTGGGAGCGCTCCGTAAGGCCCTAGGCGATTTGGACGCGGAGAGGATCCTACCGCCGGCGCTGCCGGAGCCACCTCGAGGGCGCACCGTCGTGGTGGGTGCCGGCAAGGCTTCGGCCTCCATGGCCCGGGCGCTGGAACAGCATTGGCCCGGCGACCTGTCCGGCCTCGTCGCCGTCCCTCACGGCTATGCTCTTCCTTGCGAGCGGATCCGCGTGGTGGAGGCCACCCACCCCATGCCCGACGATGTGGGGCTGGCCGCCGCCCGCGACATGATGACCCTGGTGCGAGGCCTCACCCGGGATGATTTGGTGGTCGCTCTGTTCTCCGGCGGCGGGTCTGCTCTCCTGCCGTTGCCTGCCGGCGGCGTGACCCTGGAGGACAAGAAGTCGCTCCTCCTCCAACTTCTCGCGGCGGGCGCGAACATCAAGGAGATCAACTGTGTGCGGAAGCATCTGTCGGCCCTCAAGGGCGGCCGGCTGGCCTGCGCACTCGGGCCGGCAAGGTTGGTGAACCTGCTTGTCTCCGATGTTGCCGGTGACGACCCCTCCGTTATAGCCTCCGGACCCGGGGTTCCCGACCCGACGACACTCGCCGAGGCAAGGCAGGTCGTGGAGAAGTACGGCCTGCGGGCGTCCGTCGCCGTGCACAGGCATCTTGCCGACGAGGCGAACGAGACTCCCAAGCCCGGCTGCGCTTGCTTCTCCCGTTCCTGCACCGTGGTACTGGCTTCGTCACAGGATCTCCTGGAGTCGGCCGCGCGGTTCTTCGAGGCCGAGGGTGTGCCCGCGATGATCCTGAGCGCCTCGGTGGAAGGCGAGTCCGTCGACGTCGCGCTCGTTCATGCGGCCATCGCCAGGCAGGTCGCCGCTCACGGCCAACCGGCGCCGCCGCCTTTGGTCCTCCTGAGCGGCGGAGAGACCACCGTCACCCAGCGGGAGTCGGGGCTGGGAGGGCCGAACGCTGAGTTCCTTCTGGCCCTCGCTCTTGCTCTGGGAGAAGATGTGGAGTATGTGGCGCTCGCCTGCGACACCGACGGCGTGGACGGCGGGGGTGGGATCGCCGGAGCCGTGGCACGGTCCGACACGCTGCGGAGGGCGCAGGCCCTGGGGCTGGAAGCCTCACGGATGCTGCGTGCCAATGATTCCCATGCCTTCTTCGAAGCTCTTGGCGACGCTCTGGTCACAGGGCCGACCTTCACCAACGTCAACGACTTCCGCGCCATACTGGTGTTCCGAAGCAGTCAAGCAACTCGCACGACAAAGGCCTGTTAGCCAAGGTCCGCGAAGGAGGCTTTCGTGTCTGAGCCGGTCCCTCCCGGTCGATACGACACCACGCTGGTCGTGAATTGAGGGATGCACAACTGATCCTGGATCCTCAGAAGCTGCAGATCTCCTCGTTCGCATCAGGCGGAGCTCGAGTCGTCGGTGACGATTACCCCGCTCGTAAGGTCCGACTCCACCGGGTGTCACTGCCGCCTGCGGTAACGAGCGTACGCTCCAATGCCCAGGATCACTCCGGCAACGGCTATGATGATGCCGCGGGAGGCGCCTCGGGAGTATTCGACGATCCCTAGGGCCAGCATGATGACGGCGATCGTCGCCATCATGTAGACGCGGTTCCTCGATGTCGCGGCGTCGGTGGGTCGTGTCTTCTGAGCCGGCGAGGCGGCCCGGTCGGCGTATGCGCCCCGATCCACGGCCGGCGCCGCTGCTCCAGAGACAGGTGCCTGGGCGGTCCGCGGCCGGATCATGCTCCTCAGGCGCTCCCAGGTGAGCGCGCGATACGACAATAGATGATCGGCCCGGAACAACCGTCCGGCCGAGAGCACGCACAGATAGGCGGCAGCCGCCAGCAGCACCAGTCCCACCGCCAGTTGCCACCAGGGGACGGGTGTGGCTCCCAACCTGGCAGCCATCGCCATCGGAGATGTCGGGGGGAAGAGGCTGAGCACGCAGGAAGCAGCGCCGTTGGGCGATTCGCTGAAAACGCTAGGAAGCAGCAGTGGCACGATGAGGGGGAGGAGCGCGACGATCACGAACTGACCGGCGTCGCGGGCGGTGGCGGCCAGTACGCTCAGGACGGCGTACACCGACGCATACAGGATGTAGCCGAGCAGGAAGTAGACGATAGCCCAAGGGATCACACGGGCCGCGAACCCGCCACCCACGGACAGGTCGATGCCGGCGATGGTCCCTCTGGTGAGTAGCAGACCGAAGATCACGGCAAGCCAGATGGCCACCTGGAGCAGCCCTGCGGCCGATAGACCGGCGATCTTGCCCAGCATCAGGTCTCGCGGCTTCAGACTGACCAGGAGCACCTCGGCGGTGCGGTTCTCTTTCTCTGCGGAGACGCTCTGCAGCATGAAACCGCTGGTCATGACGAGCGCCCAGTAGAGGACGAACATCAGGAGGTGGGGAAGGAAGTCGGCCGACCGCGGGTCGCCGGAGGTCTCGGAGGTCACAGGCGCGAGAGAGCGGGACCGGCCGCCGGGTGTAGGGTCGAGTAGCAGACCGGCCGTCGTCTCGCTGCCCGTGATGCCGGTGTTCACCACGTAGGTGATGAGGTCCTTCCCGTCGAGGGCCTTGAGGGGCTGGTAACGGGTCTGGACTACAGTGAGGCGGCCCGAAATCAGGTAATCTTCGGAGACGAGGTAGTAGCGGTCGATGTCGGTTGCGGCGAGCGCGGCCTGCGCCTGGGCTTCGCTGTCGTACTCCCTGACCAGTCCCGCCGGAAGACGAATCGGACTGGTGTGGAGCACTCCCCCGGGGTCGACGTAGCCGATCGTCCTGGAGTCGAGGCCGGCAGCGGGTACGGGGCCGTTGTTCCCGCGGGTGTCGGTGAACAACTGCGGCAGGAGCACAAGAACGATGGCCACGGCAGGCAGTAGGAAGGTCGTGAACCAGAAGGCCTTGCGGGACAGGGTCGTGTGTATCTCGTGGCGGGCCGTCAGCCAGACGTGGCGCATGTGGCTGTCACCCCGGCGCCCGGACGGCCGCGATGACTCCTCGGAGGCTCATGCGTTTGCCGTACCGCAACATCCCCTGGCGGAACACCCGGGGGGCGAGCCAGAATCCGAACCCCGCGCATGTTACGAGGATCGCCCAGCTCACGATGATCTGCCACAGGGGGATGATCGTCGCGCCCCAGCGGACGGCGATGGTGAGCAGTGACGTGGTGGGGAACAACGTAAGGAAGACCATTAACGGCCCATCGGGGTTGCTGCCCAGAAGCGGCGAGAAGAACAGCGGAAGAAGGAAAAGCACGTTGAAGGCGCCTACCAGCTGCTGGCCTTGTCGGGCGTCGGCTACCGCCACTCCCAGGGTGACCACCAAGGCTACGGCCAGGACGAAGAGGGGCACGAAAAAAGCCGCCAGGACCCCGATCAGGCCCCAGGAGATGGCGATGCCGCTCAAGGCGTCCGTGAAGAGCGACACCACGGCAAGCCCCGCGACGATGACCACGGCCCACAAGACCACCTGGGTCAGAGCCACACCCACCAAGCCCGCCGCTTTCCCGACGATGAACTCCTTGGGGGAGACCGACGTGGTCACGATCTCGATGGTACGGTTCTCCTTCTCGTCGGTGACCGCGCGCAGCAGGTAGCCGGCCGAGCACATGAGCGCGAATGAGATGAAAAGCCCCAGCGCAAAGGGGAGCACGAGGCTGAGAAGGCCGGCCGAGCCGCTCTCCCTGCTGCCGTCGGCGGTGCCGACCACCAGATCCTGGGGGCCGGCGAGGGCGCGAGTCGCCACGTCGGGCGGGAGCGATCCTACCAGGTTGTCCCTGAGGAACGCATCGAAGCGTTCCTGCAGGCCGGCGCCGGGTTGGCGGTCCCAATAGAACAGTTCTATCTCGCCGGTCTCGGCATAGCCGGGCGCCACTACGTAGAAGCCTTGGATCAGCTTATCCTGCAAGGCGGCTATCGCCTCCTCAGTGCCTGCGAAGGACTGGAACCCAGGGTCGTCCACCGTGGCGGATAGGACTCCGCCTTTGTCCACATAGCCCAGAGTGGACGCATCGCTCGTGCGGATGGAGGAGAGGATGCTGATGCCCATCAGCACAAGCATCATCACAGGCAGGCCGAACGTCACCAGAAGGAAGCTACGCCTGCGGACGTTCTTGAGGTACTCCTGGCGGGCGATGAGCCAGGTCTTACTCATTGTTGTGCGGGGCTCTACCGGCCTGCGCGGCGCCCGAATGTGTCTGCGCGGCGCCCGAATGTGTCTGCGCGGCGCCTTCGTCGGCCTGCGCGGCGCCTTCGTCGGCCTGCGCGGCGCCTTCGTCGGCCTGCGCGGCCCCGGTGCGCCGGCCGTCGGTGACTACCGTGACGAAGATGTCGTCCAGCGAGGGCTCGGCCCGCTCGAATCGCTCCAACTTGACTCCGGGGCGGGTCGTTAATGCCCGCAGCACTTTCTGTGGGTCGGCACCCGTCTCCAAGGAAAGACGCCAAGCGCCGTTCTCCTGTCGGGCTTCAAGTACCTGGGGGAGCGCGGAGAAGTCTCCTTCGCCCTCCACGATTACTGCGTTCGCCGCAAAGTCACGGCGGATCTCTTCAACGCGGCCGTAAAGGACGCTTCGGCCGTGATCGATTAGCACGATCCGGTCGCAGAGTGCCTGGACCTGATACATCTGGTGGGTGGACATGATCACGGATCTTCCCGCTGCCACCTGCTCCTGGATGATCTCCTTGATCAGCCTGGTGTTGACAGGGTCCAGCCCCGCGAAGGGCTCGTCGACGACTATGAGGTCGGGCTCGTGCAGTAGAGTGGCTATGACCTGGGCCTTCTGCTGCATGCCCTTGCTGAGCTCCCGCACCTTCTTGCGCCGGTGCTCAGAGAGGTCCACGCGTTCGAGCCAGGGGGCCAGCCGGCTCTTCGCTTCACCGTCGCTGAGGCCCTTGAGCGTGGCCAGGAAGATCAGCACCTGCTCGAGAGGGATGTCCTTGTAGAGCCCCCGGTCTTCGGGCAGATAGCCGATGCGGTCTTTGGATACCTTGGCGGGATCGGAACCCAGTATCTCCACGCGTCCAGAATCGGGCTTGAAGATATCGAGCATCATGCGGATGGTGGTGGTCTTGCCGGCGCCGTTGGGGCCCAGCAGGCCGAACACCTCACCCGGCCGGACCTCGAACGATACGTCCTCCACGGCCCGGGTCTCGCCAAAGGACTTGCTCAGGTGTTCGACGACCACTGACGGCGTAGACATGCTTCCGAGCCCCCGGATCGGTGTGGACGCTGCCACCAGGCGCATCGGCGGCATCTGTGGGACGGCTCCAAGTATAACCGAGCGCGACGACCCGAAGCCGGACGGCCCGTGGGCGCCTACCGCTGGATATGTCGCCGGGGTGGCCCGCCGACCCGGCGAGAAAGGCCCCCGGAGGGCCCACTCGGACGGCCCGCCGGCCTGATTCAGTAGCGGACGATGCTCTGTGTGAGGTCGGTTCGCGGCGCGCCAAGAGATTCCGCCAAGTCCGAAGGAAGGGAGATGGTGTCCGGGTCGCCGTCGGACACGTATCGGAGACGGGGGTGGCTCTCGAAGAACTGGATGAGGTTCGGCACGGTGTTCTTCGGATAGGCGGTTATGCGCGGGATCCGGATGGGGTCGAACTTGCTCGAGAACGGCGACGGGCCGCTCTCACCTCCGGCCAGGACCACCGCTTTGTACTTGTAGCTCACGCCTTCGTATTCCCCCGAGAGCAGGACGGATACATCGTTCGGATACTCGCCGTACGGAGGGGAGAGGGTGAAGACCTCGTACCCACCCCCGATCCTTGCCTCCAACTTGGCCTGGGATAGGGCCAACTCCTTGGCGACGGTGGCCGGGGACGCAACCGACAAGTCGGGGTGGGTCAGTGTATGGCTGCCGATCTCGCAACCCCACTCCACCATGTTACGCAACTTCTCATCGGCGTACTCGGGCTGCCCGAACAGGGTGTTGGCGGCGTTGACCTCGATCAGAGGGAAGAAGGTGGCCTTGACCGCCCATTCGCCCGTCTTGGCGGCGTTCCTGATAATCCCCATGGCGGAGTCGGAGTCTATGCTGCCGTCTTCGAGGATGCGATAGTGAGTGGGGCTGGAATCATCGAACGTGAAGATCACCGGGCTCTTGCCTGCCGGGATATCAGCCAGTCCTTCCGCCAGCTCGCGGATCGTGGCGGGCCAGAACCCGGCCTCCCTCAGCTGCTGTATGTCCTGCCAGAGTCGCGGTGGAGGCACGATATCGTAGCCGATCTTGTGGTACATGAGCACAGGCACCAGGCCCATCTCGTTGGCCATGAGCTCGCGGGCCCGGGCCGGAGTGACGGGGTCGTCGATCGTGCCGGTGTCGTCTGTGGCACCGGAGAGGCCCGAAGTAGCGCCGCCGTCTCCGCTGGACGAGGACTCAGGGTCATCGGCGGGACTTGAAGAGGACGGGGCGGGGCCGATCGCACCGAGCGAGCCGGTCCCAACGGGCGAAGAGGCGGCGGTGGGCTCTCCGCGGCTCGCCAAAGTGGCGCCCGCCACGATGGCGGCGATCACGACGAGCGCGAGAAGGGGCAGGAGGAGCCGGCGCACCAGGCGGGCGCGGCGCCGCGCCTGCCGCTCCCGGGCGCGGTCGCGTCTTCGGTCCGTCTGCGTCGCCGCGTTCATGGGCTAGAAGATCAGTTCCTCGTAGGCGCGCTGCAGCGCCGCGGCGTCGTATTTCTTCTCCAGCCGTCTGATGATGAAATGCCCTTTTGCCACGTTCTGGAAGTGGTCGATGAAGAGGTAGTTGATCGCGCCGCCGGTCACCGCGCCGACAACCGGGACGGCCGTCGCCGCGGCCTGTTCAGACACAACTACCCCGAAGCGGGCGGCGATCTGCGCGATCAGCCGCACCACAGCCGGGGCGCTACTGTCGGTCAGACCTCTCTTGGCGATGTGGGCGGCGGCGTCTGAGACGTACTTGGAAAGGACGCCGCGGACCACCCAGTAGCCGGTCTCGGCGGCGTCGTCGGCCGTACTGTCTCCACCCAGCGCGAACACTTCAAGACACGCCAGCTTGACATCGACCGCAGAGATATCGTGGCCTTCGGCGCGGGCGATGTCGGCGATGGAACGGAGCATCACGCAGGTGGAGATGGGTAGTTCCACGGACAAAGCGACCACCCCTGCCGCTCCGCCGAGGGCCCCGGCGCCTGTGGCCAAGGCTTTGTGCAGCAGGTCGCGAGATCGCTTCGGCCGCTCCTGCCCCATGGTCTTGAGGGAGAACTCCAGTCCCTTGAGAAGAGCCGTCTCCGTGGCGATTGTTATGGTCTCGTGCCAGCGGGCCGGCAGTCTCCTGATCGCGCTCTCGAAGGGTCTTCCCACCATGTCGGACAATCTTGCGGTCAGGTTGGGGTGTTCCAGCCTGTATTTCGCTTCGCGAAGGGCGTCCAGGTCTTCTTCGGAGAAGGCCGTCTCGTCTCCCGGGGGGATGATCTCGATGATATCAATGATGTCGTCCTGCACCATATGTCACTCCGTGCGTTCGGTGTCGCGACGCTTCGCCCGTTACTACCGCCACAACCATCACATACCGAAGAGGATTGCAGCCATCACAAGCACCTCCAAGATCGGTATGGCTAGGGCGATGACCGAGACGGCCGGGATACCGAGGTCCTTGGGCGCAAGTAACACTTCGATGGTGAGTCATCCACCAGAAGCCGACTGAGTCGAAGGGCTCACGTGACTGGAGCCGGTTGAACCGCTCCACCGGTGCCCTCGGAAGCAGCAGGGTATAGACATTCCTCTGCGCCGGGATGGAAAGCCTGGGCACGGTCAATATGTCCACGGACGCCTCCCGCTCGCCTCGACGCGTGCAGCATAGCACGCGACGTCGACACAGCGAGGCGGAGGTTCGGGGCGCAGCGATGATCGTCGGACGGTCGACGCTCGGGCGGATGTTCCTAGTATTCTATGCCCTTGCGGGCGGTCGCTCCGTTCCGAAAAGGGTGCTTGATCTCCTTCATCTCCGTGACGAGGTCGGCGTATTCGACCATCTTGGGATGGGCGCCTCTGCCGGTGACGACCACATGCACCTGGGGAGGGCGCTCTCTCAGTACGGCGATCACCTCATCGACCGGCAGAAGACCGTACGAGATGGTCGTGTTCAGCTCGTCGAAGATGATCATGTCGTAGTCTCCGGAGGACAGTGTCTCCCTGCACACTTCCCAGGCCCGCTCCGCGCAGGCCACGTCCTTCGGATCGGGGTTCTCGGGATCCACGTGGACGAAGCCCTCGCCAAGGGGCCGGATGGTGAGGTCGGGGGCCAAACGCTTGGCGGTCTCGAGTTCACCGTAGGTCCAGGTGCCCTTGAGGAACTGCAGCATCATCACCCTCAGCCCCCGGCCGATCGCTCTCACGGCCATCCCTAACGCGGAGGTGGTCTTGCCCTTGCCGTCGCCGGTGAGGACGACTACGTAGCCTGGGCGTCGGATCTCGTTCGCCTGTGCAGCTTCGCTGCCTGAGGTGGCTTCGGGGGTGCTCACGATGCGTCCTCCTTACGGCTGTGTGGGATCGAGATGGTCGTCCAGGAAGTCGACCAACAGACTCCAGACCTGGTCGGCCGCCTCGCCGTTCAGAAGGTCCGTGCCGTGGTCGTCGCCGGGAACCAGATACAATTCCCCGCTGCCTTCCGATAGTTCCTGGGGTCTCCTTGCGCTGTCTGCTCCGGTGTCACCCTCCGCGGCGATGAAGCGTGTGGGGAACATGACTCCAAGCATAGCCTCCTCGACCGAGAGACCTTTGAACTCCACCTCGGATCCTCCGTGGCCACGGAAGTCAAGGGTGAGCACCAGGTATCCTTCCTGGGCGAGTCTGTCGGCCGGTCATCAAGCGAAGCATGCGCATGTCGATTCCCCTCGCTCGCTTCTCACCATCTTCGATGGTACACCGAAGGCGCGTCACATGGCGTCGGTAGGAACCGGAAGCCTGCAGTCCACGTCTGTGTCACTGACGCCCAGAGGGGTCGACTTCCCCTGCGGGGCCCCGGCCCCAGAGAGGGGCGTGGCCTATCTGGTTACGGGCCGGCTTCCCCTGCAGGGGCCCCAGGCTGTAATATGTCGCGGTCGACTGCCAGCCATGGTCGGGAGGACGTGACCGACAGTGAAGGAGACGAGGTGCTACCCAAATGGGCGCCGATGACAGTCTGGAACGCCTACGCCGATTGAAGAGAGAGGCTCGCCACAGCGGAGGGCCGGAGTGGATCGAGGCGCGCCGCAGGAGCGGCTCCGTCTCGGCTCGGGAGCGCGTGCTGCTCCTCCTCGATACCGGCACGTTCGTAGAACTCGACGTCTTCGCACGCGGCGCCGTTACCGGTCATGGAAAAATCGGAGGCCGCGACGTCTACATATTCTCCCAGGATGCAGAGGCCGCCTCCGACACAACCGGTGACGCGTTGGCCGGCAAAGCCGTCAAAGTGGTCGACTTGGCCATGAAGAACGGCGCGCCTCTCGTGGGCCTATACGATTCCGGCGTGGCCGCCGCCGGCCCTCTTGGCCGATGCGCCGAACTCTACTTCCACAAGATCATGGCCTCGGGGCTGGTGCCGCAGATAGCCGCCGTGATGGGGCCATGCACCGGATCTGTGGCTCTTTCACCGGCTCTGGCGGACTTCGTGATCATGGTCAAGGGCGCGAGCCGCGTGTATCTGGCCGATCCCGTCGTCGCGGATGTTGACGCCGGAGCCGGGGACTCCGGAGGGGCGAGCGCGGTGGGCGCGGGAGAAGGGCAGGTGGCCTACGAGGAGCTCGGCGGGGCAAGGACACACAGCGAAAAGAGCGGTCTTGCCCACCTGGCCGCCGACGACGAGGAAGAGTGTCTCGAGATGATCCGGGGGCTGCTCTCTTATCTGCCGCAGAACAACCTGGAGGAGGCGCCGCGCTCGGATGTTTTCGATCCCGCCGACCGGATGGACGCCGAGCTTGATGCTCTGGCGGTCCGCGACACCGGCGACCCCTGTGACGCGAGGGATATTGTGGCTCACGTTGTGGATGAGGGGCGGTTCTTTGAAGTCACCTCCGACTGGGCCCAGAACCTCGTCACCGGGTTCGCCCGGTTGGGAGGGAGGCCGGTGGGCATCGTGGGTAATCAGTCCGCGTACCACGACGGACGTCTGAACATCGACGCAGCAACAAAGGCGGCTCGTTTCGTGCGCTTCTGCGACGGGTTCAATCTGCCGGTGGTCACCTTCGTGGACACGCTCGGCTTTGTGGCCGGCAAGGAGCAGGAGCATGCCGGGGCCGTCCGTGCCGCGGCGAAGCTCATGTACGCGTATTGCGAGGCGACGGTCCCCAAGTTGAGCTTGGTGATGCGAAGGGCTTTCGGCGAGGGCTACGAGGTGATGGGTTCCAAACAGGCCCGGGCCGACTTCAACTTCGCCTGGCCCGCGGCGGGCATCGGAAGGGAACTCCCGGCCGGGGCCCTTGACCGGCAGGACTCCGCCTCGCCCTATGCGGCTGCGGTCGCGGGGCATATCGATGACGTCATCGAGCCCGTCGAGACCAGACCCCGTTTGATAGCAGCGCTGGAAGCGTGTGCCTCTAAACGCGAAGGCCGTCCGCCCAAGAAGCACGGGAACATACCGCTGTAGTCACTGCGAGAATCAGGAGGCCAGTGCGCACATGCCGACCTCTGCAGGTCCTGTCCACATAACCGACCTCGTGTTGCGCGACGCGCACCAGTCTTTGCTCGCGACGCGCATGCGCACCGAAGACATGCTGCCCATAGCGGATAAGCTGAACCGGGCGGGCTATTGGTCACTCGAGATGTGGGGCGGAGCCACCTTCGACTCCATGATGAGGTTCTTGAACGAGGACCCCTGGGAGAGGGTCCGCGCTCTCAAAGCCGCCCTGCCGGACACTAAGCTGCAGATGCTGTTGCGGGGTCAGAACGTGGTGGGCTACCGCAACTATCCCGACGACGTGCTGCGGGAGTTCGTCCGGTTGGCGGCGCGGGCCGGTATAGACGTCTTCCGGGTGTTCGACGCGCTCAACGACCCGCGCAATATGGCGGCGGCCATAGCGGCGGTGAAGGAGACCGGCAAGTGGGTGGAAGGCACCATCAGCTACACTAAGAGTCCCGTGCACAACGTGCCTGCTTTCGTTGACTACGCGGGCCGGTTGGTGGAGATGGGCGCGGAGAGCATCTGCGTCAAAGACATGGCCGGGCTTCTCGATCCCAACGACGCCTACGAACTGGTCGGCGCGCTCAAGAAGGCCTACCCGGAGGTGCTCCTACACATGCACTCCCACTACACGTCGGGCATGGCCTCCATGGCCTATCTGAAGGCGGTGGAGGCGGGGGCCGACATACTCGACTGCGCGATCTCGTCGATGTCTATGGGTACGTCGCATCCCCCGACTGAATCCATGGTGGCGGCGCTGGCCGGCGCCGACCGGGCTACCGGCATGGATATCGGGGTGCTGGAAGACATCTCGGAATACTTCCGCAAGGTGCGAAAGAAATACGTGACCTACGAGAGTGCCTTCACAGCCGTCGACCCGGCGGTGCTTCTTTGGCAGATCCCGGGCGGCATGATCTCGAATCTCTCGTCTCAGTTGAAAGAGCAGGGCCACCTAGAGCTCATGCCGGAGGTGCTCCAGGAGGTGCCGCGGGTGCGGCGGGAGCTGGGCTACCCACCCTTGGTCACTCCCACCTCGCAGATCGTGGGCACACAGGCGACGCTGAACGTGATCATGGGCCGATATAAGATGATTACCAAAGAGACGAAGGCCTACGTGCAAGGACTCTACGGCCGACCTCCGGCGCCCATCGACCCAGAGGTGCGTGAACTGTGCATCGGAGACGCAGCGCCCATAACCACGCGTCCGGCCGACTCGCTCGAACCCGAGCTGCCCAAACGGCGCACTGAACTGGAAGAACTGGGGATCAGGTTCAGTGAAGAAGACCTGATCTCGTACGCCCTCTTCCCGCAGGTGGCGCTGGAATTCTTCGCCCGTCGCGACCGGACCGAGCGTCCTCGCGAAGAGCTTGTTGCGCTGACGGCGGCCGTGGCCGACCTGCTGGGTGCGGGTGAAGAGGCCTGCCTGGTGCAAGGACCATCGGCGTCCGCTGCTCTCGTGCCTGCACCGCCGTCGGCGACGACAGTGGTGACGTGCCCCCCGGGGACGTCCGCTTCCGCCTGGGCCGCGGCCGGGCGCGCCGAACAGATGGCCGCCCGCACACGCTCGTGGAGGTACTAGCGTGAAGTTCAAGGTGCAGATCGACGGGGCGGAGCATGAGGTCGAGGCCGGCGCCGACGGTCGGATCGTCCTCGGCGGGCGGGGGTACGAGGCGAAGGTGAGCGGATCCTCCGCGGAACGCCGAGTGGTGCAGTCGGGCGACAAGACTTACGAGGTGCGGGTGGTCGAGAACCACGCCGATAGCGGCGTCTTCGTGCTGGAACTCGGCGGTGAGCGTATCCCGGTCACCGTCTCGGAAGTGGTCAAGGGTGCGGTCGGAGGAGTGGCCGGCACGCCGGGGGTTGCAGCGGCCCCAGCGCCGCCGGACGCAGGAGTGGCCGTCACAGCGGCGGCTGCTCCGGCCGTATCCGCTCCATCCAGGTCCGACGCAGGAGCAGCCGGCCCACCGTCGGGACTCCCGGCAGCGGTCGAAGAGGGCATCTGGGCCCCGGTGCCGGGCAAGATCGTCGAGATTCTCGTCATGGTGGGCGACGCTGTCGAAGAAGGTGACGCAGTGTTGGTCCTCGAGGCAATGAAGATGGAGAACGAGCTCCGGGCACCCGTGGCCGGCACCGTGACCGCGGTGACGGTCAAGAAAGGCGATCAGGCTGAGCGGGGGCAGCTACTGGTAGCTCTGGAGTAGTCGCGGGACCTGCCGGTTGGACCGTCCGGGCCGGGTCGCCCGGCGGCGCCCCCTAGGGGCAGCGCCGTGAAATGGGGGCTTGGAAGGCGACCGTCCGTAGTAGTGGGTCGGTGGGTCAGCGTTCCGTCGGCCTGAGGGCCCGGGCCCTCTCCTCGAAGGCATCGGCTTCTTCCCGCCGGTCCGACTCCCTATAGAGCGTCGCAAGGTTCTCAAGGCTTTCGACAAGTTCGGGACTGCCGGCTCCCACCAAGTGCTCCTCGATGACAAGGGCCCTCTCGTAGAGCGACACCGCCTCCGCTAGGCGTCCCTGTACGCGATAGGCCTCTGCCAGGTTCTCAAGGCTGGTGCCCACGTAGGGATGGTCGGGGCCCAGCGTTCGCTGCCGGATGGCCAGTGCACGCCGGTGAAGCGGCTCCGCCTGCGCATATCGACCCTGGGAGTCGTACATCACGGCTAAGTTCCCGATACTGTTCGCTACATCGGGATGGTCATCGCTCAGCGTGGACTCTTGGATGGAGAGCGCCCGCCTATATAGGGGTTCTGCCTCGTCGTAACGGCCCTGAACGGAAAGAAGCACGGCGAGTCCATTCAGGGTCAGTGCCACACGGGGATCGTCCGGCCGTCCCGACTGCTCCTGCACCGAGAGCGAGCGCCGGTACAGAGTCTCGGCCTCGTCGTGTAGGTCGCGGATGTAGTACAGGTCGGCCAGACCTGCCAAGACAGGGGCCAAGCCGGGGTGGTCCGGTCCCAGAGAAGCCTCGCGGATGGCCAACGCACGCTCGTAGAGCGGTTCTGCCTGTAGATACTCCCCCTCAACACGATGAAGATCAGCCGATTCGGCAAGAGTGGCGGCAAGTTCAGGGTGATGAGGCCCCGGTGTGCTCTCTTGTATGGCAAGTGCGCGTTCGAATAGCGGTCGCGCCGCCAGCCGGTCCCCCTGCGCCACGAAAGACCGCGCCAGGTCTCTGAGACCGGTGGCAACGTCCGGATGGTTCGGTCCGAGGGCCTGCTTGCGGATGGAAAGCACGCGCTCATGTAGCGACCGCGAGGTTGCGTGATCCCCCTCGGCATCGTATAACGCCGCCAACCTACTGAGGGTGAAGGCCGTGTCCGGATGGTCAGGCCCGAGGTTCTTCTCGCGGACGGAGAGGGCCTGTTCGTTCAGCGCCCGGGCTTCGGCGTGGTCGCCGCGGGTCGCTGCTAGGTCGGCGAGGTGGTCGAGACCGAGCGTGACCCGAGGATGCTCCGGCCCAAGGGCCCGCTCGCGGATCTGTTGAGCACGGCGATACAGCGACTCTGCCTCGTCATACCCACCCTGGGCGGAGCATTCGCCGGCAAGCTGTTCGAGAGCGACTGCGACCGCCAGACTGTCGGGACCGGAGTTTCTGACGAGCAGGGTCACCCAGCGTCGAAGGAGCGACTCGGCCTCGGCGTGTCGTTCAAGAACGCTTTCCATCCGGGCAAGACCAGCGAGATTGAGCGCGATATCAAGATGGCCGGGAGGGAGGGCGCTTTCCCGAATAACGAGAGCCTGTCGGTAGAGCTGAGCCGCTGTGGCGTAGATGCCTTGGATCTCGCGCAGAGTGGCGAGATCGGCGAGCGCGCGCGCGACGTGCAGACTATCGGGTCCGGCGGCTTCTTCAGCGGCCTTGAGGGCCGTCTCGGCCACTGAGACGGCGCGCTCATACTCTCCTTGCTCGTGAAGAGAGGAGAGTTCGGCGGCCAATGCCTTCAACTCGTCGATCTGGATGGGGTCCTCCATAGGCAGGAAACTCTATAGCGTGATATTCGCCTCGTCAACCTTGACAGGAATATAGTTCAGTGCAAAACTGTTTTGCTCAAAACGGTTAGACCTCCTACGGCTTCGGGATCCCCGAAGCTCCCGAGAAAGAATGCAGCACCAACGATGACTGGTTTGCCTGAACATGCTCATATCGAGGAGCCGTGCGGTCCGGAGTTGGAGAACCTCGACCCGCAGACGGCGCGGGTGTTCCATGCTATGGGTAGAGTCATGCGACTTCACCGCCTCGCGACGGGAAAGATGTTGTCCGAGCACGCGATGCAACACGCGGAGGCCTTCACGTTGCCTCTGCTCGTCATGCGAGAAGGCATCAGTCAGAGGGACTTGGGCGATGTTCTCCACTTGTCGCCTCCCCGGGTCAGTATGATCCTTCGTGAGTTGGAGTCGAGCGGGCTCGTGGTGAGACGCCCTGACGAGAGCGATCGTCGTGTGACCAGGGTGTTTCTCACACCTATGGGCCGGCGTCGGGAGGGCGAACAAAGGACCCTACTTCGAGACTACGTGGACCGGACCTTTGGGGCGCTCTCTAAGGCGGATCAAATCGAGCTGGAGAGACTGCTGGGAGAATTAGCCGATCGTACTATGGAAGTACTGCAGGAGACGCCCGAGGAAGAGGATCAGGCGGCTCGATGAGGCTCGTCAGCACTCTTCTCAGGCCATACTGGAAGCTGATCGCCGTAGTCTTCTTCCTGGTGCTCGTCCGTGCGGTCACCAACCTGTATCTACCCACACTGAACGCCGACATCATCAACGACGGCGTGGCCAAAGGCGACACCGGTTACATCTGGCGGGTGGGCGGCTACATGCTTGGTGTGACGGTGCTGCAGATCGTCGTTACCATCATCGCGTCGTACCAGGGCGCCAAGGTGGCGATGTCTTTCGGCCGTGACGCGCGAAGCTCCCTCTTCCGCAAGGTGGAGAGCTTCTCCCAGGGTGAGATCAACCGCTTCGGCACACCGTCTCTCATCACGCGCGTCACCAACGACGTGCAACAGGTCCAGATGGTGGTCGCCATCGGCCTGTCTATGATGCTGTTCGCGCCTATGACTCTGATAGGTGGGCTCATAATGGCGCTCCGCCAGGACATCCCGCTATCTGTGACCCTGGCCGTGATCCTGCCGGTGATGCTTTTGGCTCTTGGGACCATCCTGTGGCGGGCTCTTCCGCTGTTCCGTTCCATGCAGAAGAAGATCGATCGCCTTAACCAGGTCATGCGCGAGAGCTTGAGCGGAGTACGTGTGATACGGGCCTTCGCCCGCACTCAGTACGAGGCGCGTCGGTTCGAGGAGGCCAACCAAGACTTGACCAACGTTGGTCTGAAGGTCATGCGCCTCTTCGCGATCATGTTCCCCACTCTCTTCTGGATCATGAACATCTCCACGGTCGCGATCATGTGGTACGGGGCGGTGCGGGTAGACAGCCTGGAGATGCCTATCGGCAACCTTACCGCCTTCATCATGTACGTGATGCAGATCCTCTTCTCGATCATGATGGCGTCCATGCTGGCCTCGTTCATTCCCAGGGCGGCCGCTTCAGCTTCGCGCATACAGGAAGTACTCGACGTGGAGCCGGCTATAACCGACCCGGCGAACCCTGTCGCCGTCCCCAGTCTAGACGACGGACGAAGAGGCGTGGTCGAGTTCAAAGACGTTGAGTTCCGCTATCCGGGCGCCGAGCAGCCGGTGCTGGACAGGATTTCCTTCACAGCGAGACCGGGGGAGACCACGGCCATCGTAGGAAGCACCGGGAGCGGCAAGTCCACCCTCATCAGCCTCATCCCACGCTTGTACGATGTCACCTCGGGTTCGGTCAGCATCGACGGGGTCGATGTCCGCGACATGGACCGTTCGGTCCTCTGGGAGCAGATCGGCTTCGTGCCTCAGAAGTCCTTCCTGTTCTCAGGCACGATCGCCGGGAACCTGCGCTACGGGGACGAGACCGCCACCGATGAAGACCTCTGGCGGGCGCTCGAGATCGCGCAGAGTAGGGACTTCGTCGAGGCCACGCTCGGCGGTCTGGACGAGCCTATCACGCAGGGAGGCACCAATGTCTCCGGTGGGCAGCGGCAACGGCTCGCCATCGCCCGGGCTCTGGCCAGGAAGGCGAACGTGTATGTGTTCGACGACAGCCTCTCGGCCCTTGACTTCAAGACCGACTCGCAGCTCCGCGCAGCTCTCAAACGGGAGTTGACCGACGCGACGATGTTCGTGGTGGCCCAGCGGGTCAGCAGCATCATGCACGCCGAGCAGATCATAGTCCTTGACCAGGGCACGATCGTGGGCTTGGGCACCCACGACGACCTCATGAAGACATGCCAGACGTACCAGGAGATCGTGTATTCGCAGCTGTCGGCGGAGGAAGCGGCGTGACCGGGCGTGAAGAGCGTCAGAGCGACAAGGGCGATAGCCGGTCGACGGGGATGCCCGTTGGTCCGCGGGGGAGGCACAGCCGTCCGGGGCCACCGGGGCTGGTCGGTTCGGGGGAGAGGGCTAAGGACTTCAAAGGAGCTTTCAAGCGACTGGTACGGAGACTGAGGCCCGAGGGGGCGTTGATCATCGTCGTGGTCGCCCTGACGGTGATCAGTGTAGCCTGTCAGATAGCAGCCCCAAAGGTCATGGCCCGCGCGACCGACGACATCTTCGCGGGGGCTATGAGTCGGGAGATCAACAGACAGGTCGAAGCCCTTGGGTTCTCGCCCGACACCTGGACTCCGGAGCAGGTGGTCGCGCAACTGGAGGCGGCCGGTGAGACCGACAGAGCGAAGATGTTGGGCCGCATGGAGTTGCGTCCCGGCAAGGGCGTAAACTTCGCAGCTGTGAACCGAGTGCTGCTGATCGTTGTCTCGATCTACCTGCTCAGCGCACTGTTGGGTTGGCTCCAGGGCTTTCTCATGGCCGGCATCGTGCAACGCACCGTCTACAGGCTGAGGCGCGACGTCGACCGCAAGATCGCACGCCTGCCTCTCAGGTACTTCGACAGTCACGCCCGTGGTGACATCCTCAGCAGGCTGACCAACGACATCGACAACATCCAGCAGACGACGCAGCAGGTGCTCATGGAGATCGTGAGGTCGATCCTCACCTTGGTCGGGACGTTGGCGATGATGTTCTGGATCAGCCCGCTGCTGGCGGCCATCTCACTGGTGGTCGTGCCGGTGTCGGCGGTTCTCGCGGTAGTCATCGCGAAGCAGGCGCAGAAATACTTCTCCAGGCAATGGGACCGAACGGGGGATCTGAACGGTCACGTCGAGGAGATGTTCACGGGACACAACATCGTGAAGGTCTTCGGACGGCAGGAAGAGGCGACGGCCGTCTTTGACGGTCATAACGCGGGCCTGTATGAGGCGAGCTTCAAAGCGCAGTTCATCTCAAGCGTCATCATGCCGGCTACGATGTTCGTGTCCAACCTGAACTATGTAGCCGTTTGTGTGCTCGGGGGACTGCGGGTGGCCAACAGCGCTATGTCGCTGGGTGACGTCACGGCCTTCATCCAGTACGTGCAGCAGTTCGGCATGCCCATCTCCCAGGTGGCCAGTGTGGCGAACGTCATGCAGTCGGCCGTAGCCTCCGCGGAGCGCGTGTTCGAGGTTCTAGATGAAGAGGAGGAATCGGCCGACCCGGCTCGGCCGTCTGATCTGGTCGAATCGGACGGCCACATCGTGTTCAAGGATGTCTCCTTCCGCTATCTGCCCGATAGTCCGTTGATCGAGGGACTCGATGTGGAGGTGCTACCCGGCCGGACGGTTGCCATCGTGGGACCGACCGGAGCGGGCAAGACCACCTTGGTGAATCTGTTGATGCGGTTCTACGAGATCGACGACGGCAGCATCACCATCGACGGCGTCGACACCAAAACGATGAGCCGCGACGGTCTCCGCCGGCTATTCGGCATGGTGTTGCAGGATACCTGGCTCTTCTCAGGCACCATCCGGGAGAACATCGCCTACGGGCGAGAGAACGCCACCGAGGAGGAGATCCGAGCTGCGTCCGCGGCGGCTCACGCGGATCACTTCGTACGGGTGCTTCCCGACGGATACGAGACCAAGGTGGAGGACGACTCTACGAACATCTCGCAGGGAGAGCGCCAGCTGCTGACCATCGCGCGGGCCTTCCTGGCTGATCCTCAGATCCTCATCCTGGACGAGGCTACGAGCTCCGTCGATACCCGCACCGAAGTCCTGATCCAGCGGGCTATGGCCCGACTGCTGAAAGGGCGTACGAGTTTCGTGATCGCGCACCGTCTGTCTACCATCCGCGACGCCGACGTGATCCTGGTGATGAACGAGGGCGCCATCGTCGAACAGGGCACGCACCAGGAGCTGCTGTGCAAAGGCGGCTTCTACTACGACCTTTACAACGCACAGTTCACGGGGGCGCTCCAGGAGGCGTGCTGACCGCGAAGCCCCAGGACGCGTCGAAGGGTTTCAGTCTCATTCGGACGCGATATTGACGGTCTTGTCGCTGTTATAGAGAGTGATCCGGCCCGCACGGGGGAGAGAACTTGACAAGACGCCCGTGGTGGGTGAACCTTGCGCGTGATTTTCCGGCCACTCGGCCGGCGAAGTCAGTTTGCGGAACCGCGTGCCAAGGAGCAGAGATGGATCTCAAACCCCGAGGCTACGACAAGGTCGTGGAGTTGATCAAGAAAGGGGTGACGGTTCCGAATCCCTTCAGCCTGGATATCGGCGACGATGTCGATGTGGCCCGGATCGCGGGTAAGGACGTCACCCTTCATCCGGGTTGTCGGATCCACGGCGCCGGAACGGTCATATCACCCGGCGTTGAGCTGGGCGTGGAGGCTCCCGTCACTCTCGACGGCTGCAGGCTGGGGCAGGGGGTGGAGCTCAAGGGGGGCTACTTCAAGGATTCAGTCTTCCTTGAGAAGGCGAAGATGGGCTCGGGGGCTCAAGTACGGGAAGGATGCCTGCTTGAGGAGGAGGCCAATGGCGCCCACTGCGTGGGCCTGAAGCAGACCATCCTCTTCCCGTTTGTGACCCTAGGCAGTCTCATCAATTTCTGCGATTGCTTCATAGCAGGCGGCGTCAACCGCGGCAATCACAGTGAGGTAGGGAGCTCGTACATCCACTTCAATTTCACGCCTGACGGCGATAAGGCTACGGCCTCTCTCTTCGGTGACGTCCCGCGCGGAGTCATGCTTGACCAGCCGCCCATCTTCCTAGGCGGGCAGGGGGGGGCGGTAGGTCCCGTCCGGGTGGGTTTCGGTACAGTGATAGCCGCAGGGTCTATCTTGAGGCGCGACATACACGAAGACGGCAAGCTGGTGGCGGCCGATCTTCCCCCTGACTTCGTGCGCGACCGTCATCCCTTCAAGTACGGGGGCCTGACCCGCACGGTTCGGAACAACGTGGTCTTTCTGGCCAACCTGGCAGCCCTCGAAGAATGGTACAAGAAGGTCCGGCGCCCGTTCTTCGCCCGGCAAGAGATGGGGGAGTTGGTCTACGAGGGGGCGATGGAGGTGTTGGCCCTGGCAAAAGAGGAGCGCCTCAAGCGGCTGCAGGTCATGGGGGAGAAAGTGCCCGGCGCCGACCCCGGCAGCCGCGAGTTCCGTGAGAGGTGCGTCGAGCTTCGCCGGCTGTTCACCACTGCCTTCGAGCTGCCCGACGGACAGACGTTTCTCACGGCCTTTCGAGCTGCTACGGTCGATGTCGACGTGGGGTACATCGAGACCGTCCAAGGCCTCGCGCCGGACATATCGGCTGTGGGGGTGAAGTGGCTCAAGCGGATCGTCGAGACGCTCTGTGCGAAGGCCGACGCGTTGTTGCCTACCATGGATCTGTTCGCAGACAAACGCTAGATCGTTTCAGGAAGGGAAGGGCATATGGGCAAGTTGTTCGGGACGGACGGGATCCGTGGGGAAGCCAACCGGTATCCCATGGACGCCAATACCGCCTTCGCCGTGGGTCGGGCCATGACGCTTGTCCTGAAGAAGACGCATCACATCACCCGGGTGATAATCGGTAAGGACACTCGTCTCTCCGGCTACATGTTGGAGAGCGCTATCGAGTCGGGAGTCACCTCCATGGGAGGCGTGCCCTACTTGGTGGGGGTCCTTCCTACGCCTGGGATCGCCTTCATCACGGAGAGCATGCGGGCCGACGCCGGGGCGGTCGTCTCCGCCTCCCACAACCCGTTCCAGGACAACGGCATCAAGATCTTCTCGGGGGCCGGTTTCAAGCTCTCAGACAAACAGGAAGAGCAGATCGAGGAACTCGTCTTGGGCGGCAGGTTGCCGGAGATGGTGCCTCCGCCGAACGAGATAGGCCGCGCCTACCGGCTGGCCGATGCCGCCGGACGCTACATAGTGTTCCTCAAGAACACCTTTCCCCGCAGTCTGTCTATGGAGGGTCTGAAGATCGTCCTCGATACAGCCAACGGAGCCACCTACAAGGTTGCTCCCGCCGTCTTCACCGAACTGGGTGCTGAGGTGACGGTCATACACAACACGCCCAACGGTCTCAACATCAACGAGGAGTGCGGCTCGCAGCATACTGAGGACCTTCGGAAGGCCGTGGT
>LSQX01336509.1_pt1 | contig 123540 bp, 111 predicted proteins | sample 654561 | NCBI WGS metagenome assembly LSQX01 (sample SAMN04489861, study PRJNA283612) | anaerobic digester metagenome | isolation source: 4 biogas reactors fed with cattle manure at either 37C or 55C with and... | place: Denmark: Kongens Lyngby | collected 2014
CTTGATATTGTTCTAAAACATGAGGGTATTTTTGGAATAATTCTAATGTTTTATCAAGCAAGTCTTGGAAATCAAAAGCATTATAAAACTTTAGTTGTTTATTATAAGTTTTAATCAAATCAACAATTAAATCATGATTAATATCATCCATACTTGGTTTAGTATGAAATGTTTTATAATAGTTGATTTGTTTTTTTGCTGAAGCAGGAGGTAAGATAATTTTATTAATATTCTTTTCTTTTAAAATTTCTCTTACTATCCTTAATTGATCATTATCATCAAAAATTCTAAAATTATTTTGGTAGTCAAGAAGTTGAGCATAGCGTCTTAATACTTGAACACAAAAAGCATGAAAAGTCGAAATAGTTACTTTCTTATAACTATCATCTAACATCTGCTCTAATCTTTCCCTCATCTCTTTTGTTGCTTTGTTAGTAAAGGTGATTGCTAAGATGTGTTCAGGTGAAATACCTTCTTCTTCAATCAAGTAAGCAATACGATGAGTTAAGGTTCTTGTCTTTCCAGTACCGGCACCAGCAAATACTAAAATTGGACCTTCATTATATATTACAGCTTCTTGTTGCTTTGGATTTAGATTTGCTAGTATTTTAGACATTTGTCCTCCTATTTGTATGAAGATTTTAAAGCTACTGTTTCATTAAAAACAAGCTGGTCTTCTTTACTTTCTCTATCTACTGTATAGTATCCATCTCTAATAAATTGGAAACTATCTCCTGGCTTAAACTTTCCAATATTTTCTACAAACCCTTCTTTAATAGTCCAAGAGTTCTTACAAATTCTTTCACTAAAGTCTTTACCTTCAGTTCCAGGAACAAATAAAGATGTAAAGTAATTAAACTTAGCTTTTTTAGCTGTACTCTTTTCTACATACCCAATATTACCGTTTGGTTTTCTTGCATCAAAGCCTGAACCAGATTTAGTCTCCGGATCATAAGTACAATGAACTTTAGTTACATTACCATCCTTATCATATTCAACACTATTAGCTAGAACGAAATAGGCATTCATTAATCTTACTTCTTCGCCTAAAGCTAATCTCTTCCATTTCTTATTAGGCTTTTCTTCAATAAAGTCATCTCTATTAATATAAACATATTTAGAGAAAGCCATTTTTCTTGAGCCTAGACTATCATTTTCTTGGTTGTTTATTACATCAACGTATTCTACCTTACCTTCTGGATAGTTATCAATCACAAGTTCAATTGGGTCAATAACGGCAAAGATCCTTTTTGTTTTTAGTTTTAGGTCTTCTCTAACTGCATGCTCCAACATTTCCATTGACACAGTAGCATTAGTTTTAGATAAACCTGCACTAATTACAAAATCTTTAATTGCCTTTGGTGTATAGCCTCTTCTTCTAATACCTCTTAGTGTAGGCATACGTGGGTCATCATAATCAGTAACATAACCTTTTTCTACAAGTTCTCTAAAGTATCTTTTAGATAGAATTGTGTTTTCAATATTTAATCTACCAAATTCAATTTGTTGGGGAGTGTGTTCCATTTCACACTCCTTTACAAACCAATCATATAAAGGCCTATGGTTTTCAAATTCAATTGAACATAGTGAATGCGTAATACCTTCAATCGCATCTTGTAATGGATGAGCAAAATCATACATTGGATAAATGCACCATTTATCTCCTTGACGATGATGATGGATATATAAAATACGATAGATAATAGGATCTCTCATATTAATATTAGGATGAGACATATCTATCTTAGCTCTTAGTGTTTTTTCACCTTCCTTATATTTACCATTTTTCATGTTTTCAAAAAGTTTTAAATTTTCTTCGACACTTCTGTTTCTATAAGGAGAATTAGTACCAGCTTCAGTAAAAGACCCTCTCATTCTACTAATTTCTTCTTGAGTTGAATCATCTACATAAGCTAAACCTTTTCTAATTAATAACTTAGCTCTTTCATACTGTTCATCAAAATAGTCGCTCCCATACAAAATCTTGTCAGGTTCATAGCCTAACCAGCGAACATCTTCAATTATTGCATCTACATATTCAACATCTTCTTTTTCTGGGTTAGTATCATCAAAACGTAAATTTGTTCTACCACCATAATCTCTAGCAGTTTCAAAATCAACTACAATTGCCCTTGCGTGTCCAATATGTAAATAAGAGTTTGGTTCAGGAGGAAATCTCGTAACTACTTCTTTAACTTTTCCTTCTGCTAAATCTTTCTCTACAATAGTTTTTATAAAATTTGATTCCATTTTATTTTCCTTTCACGTGCATAAACTGAATGTTTTTCGCATTCACATATTTCTCATATATTTCTTTAGTTATTTCAATTGCTTTATCTACTTCTGTATAACTAAAGCACACTACAAATACTAACAATTTCTTAGTTTTATTTGTAATCATCGTTCTTTCGCTGTCAGATGTTGAAGAACCAAAAGGCCCAACCTCATCTACATAAACAGGAATATTACTTACATTTAACTTTCCTCTACCAATACCAAAAAACAAATCATCAGTTCTGCCTTTTCTTATAATGACATCGCCTTTAATCTTATCATAATCTAAAACAGCAGTATTACGTTTTAAAATTATTGATAAAGCATTACCAGCATCAACTGCATTGTTTATTAAATAAAGACCACGATCTTTTACAATCCTTCGAAGTAATGACTCTGATGCAATTTTATAACGACTAGGATCTTTTCCTAAAGTCCTATAAGCATTTCTAGCCTCATCAATTAAAGGAACTTTTAAAACATCTTCTAAAGTAGGACACATATTTTGAACTTCCACTTCAAGCACTTTTAATAATCCTTTTAACTCATCGCTACTTTCTTTAATCTCTACATCCATAATAAAAGCAAGAGTATTAAAGTTCGGAAGTAAATCGCTGATTGATTTATCGATAGTAATCTTCAAAGTTAGTTACCTTTTATCTCTACAATGTAACTATTTAAGTTGCTAATTTGAGCTTTAGTATTACTAACTCTAAGCTCTAAATCAACCTTAGCTTCATTAACTCTTTCAATGCTACGAAGTAATTCTAAATAATATTGAACTTTTTCATCTTTTTCTAAAGCTATAGTTTGCTTTTTAATATAGTCCATTCTTTGATATAACTGGTCTTGACTAAAATTAATTCTTCGAAGTAATTGTTCTGTTTTTTGGATTTCATTGTCAAGTTCTTGTTCTTTATAATAACTAATGTCATTATTTAATCTTTTCATCTTTGATTCATTATTTTGATAATCTTGGAAAAGACGTTTTAATTCTTCATTATATAAATAATAATCATGAATAACTTGTTCGTTAGTAATTAATCTTTGCTTTAAAGCATTTCTTTCTAAAACTCTACGATTAACTTCATCTAATTTAACTTCATAACCAAGTTGCTTATTTCTAAGCTCTAATAAACGAGAATCAAGCTTTTCAATCCTTTCTTTATCAACATTAGTTTTTACTAAAGAAAGTTCTTGTTTTAATGCTTCATTTTTCTTGTTTAGAAGTTCAATTTCTGATTTGTTTTCTTGTAAAGCACTATCTGTAGCTGCTTTCTCTTTTTCTAATGAAGCAAGTTGTTTTTCTAACTTTTTCTTTGCAGCTTCAGTAGCTTTAATTGTAGCTTTATCTTCAACTGTAAGAATTGCTTTTCTTCTTTCTTCTAAATATTTAGAAATCAAATCTACTTCAGCTTTACTTAATGCAACTAACTGGCTATCATAATCATTAATAAACTTTTGATAACGTAATCTAATCCTAACTGGTTCTTCTTTTTCAAGTTCTATTAAAGCTTGTTTATTTAAATCTAAATTATATTTAGCATTTTGCAATTGATTGTTTAGATCTTTCTTTTCTTTTAGTGTTAGTTTCTTAGCCTCAAGTTTTCTTTCTAAAGCATCTATATTAATAATGTCATTATCAATATCATTACGTTTATCTTGAATTTTAATTTTTAGTAATTTAGATGCATTAGTATATGTTTGTTCTTCTTCATTACTTCTTTGTTTTAGAACTGCTTTTCGTTCTCTAATTGCTTCAATTTCACGTTTGAAATTAAGATCATTGATATCTTCTTCAGTAACACTATCAAACTTTTGATTGATAGTATCTAATTCGCTTTGACGTTGTTTAATCTCTAAGACAATTTTATCAAGTTCAAGTAATAAACTATCATGTTTTTCTTCAAGTTTAGCTTTTTCACTTTCCTTCACAATTAAATCTTTATTGTATTGTTCACCTAATTTCTTCAACTCATCATCTTTCTTTGTAAGTTCTGCTTGTGTTTGAGTTTGATATAAAAGTAAAGCTTCTTTTGATGCCTTAATTTCTTCAGTAAGTTTTTCAATTTGTGCATTGCTTACTTGTTTTGCATCTTCAGCTTGTTTTTTAAGTTTAGCTTCTAAATCTTTGATTTCCTTTTTCTTTGTTTCTACTTCAGTTTCAAGCTCTTTGACTTTTTGTTTATAAGATTTTTCTAAGTCTTTGATTTCTTTTTTACTTTTAGAAGATTTTTCTTGAGTTTGTTTTTCTAATTGCTCTTTTTCTTTTTGAACGCTCGCAACTTCAGCTAAAAAGATTTCACGATAATGAAGATATCTTTCTTCTTCTTGTTTCTTTAATTGCTCTAGTTCACTTGCAAACTCAGCTTCTCTTTTATCTTGATTGTTTTTTAAAATTGTATTTGAGCGTCTAAGATTAGTTCTTTCTTTTTTAATCTCTGTTAGTTCTTGCTCACTTTTAGCAGCTACTTGAGTTTGTTTTTTAAGTTCACTATCACTAGCTTTTAATTTAGCTTCTAAAGATTTCTTATCTGCTTTAGATTTTGTTTCTAAGTTTTCATAATCTTTCTTTAGTTTTTTATAAAAAGTGTTGTCTAAAGGCTCACTACTATTTAGTGCTTTTACATCAACTTTATTTTCTTCTAAAACTTTATTTTTAGCTTTTAAATCTTTAGTAGTTTCTTTTTCTTTTTTCAGACTACTTTTAGTTTTCGTAAGATCGGCTTTAGCTTCCTTTAAACTCTCCTTAGCTTTTGCAAGTTCTTCTTCTTTCCTAGCAATAGTTTCTTTTAAAGTTTTGTTTTCTTTTTCTAACGCTTCGCTACTAGCACCATCAGTTCCATAACTCTTTTTCAATATATCTAGAGCTTCTTTACGTTTTTTGACCGTGTCAGTATCTGATCCTTCTACAACTTTATCTATCTCTTTTTTCGTCATCATTTTCCTCCTTTGCTTAATTTGCGATCATTTGAATAATAATTGCGATAAACAGTAAAACTGCTCCACCAGCAATAGCCCAAAATAGACCATGCTTTATTATAACAAAAATCCAATGCGTTTTCTTTAACTTCTCTTCCTTTTCTACAATCCTCTTACCATAGTTAGCAAATGCACTTATCTTATATTTAGTAAGTATTAAGTTTTCAATTGCAATTTTTTCTATCTTAGCTTCGTTTTTAATTTGTTTTTTATAATAATTATTCACTTTACGGAATTTATGATTATGCTTGTTATTAATTTTGTTTCGGAAAACTCTTAAACTAATTAAATCATCACGTTGTTTAGTTCGCTCACTAACAAAAATAGCATTATAAACAAATAAATAAAATAAACTAATTATTCCTAAAACAATAACAATTATTGCTAGGATACGGAAAAATGGAGCTTCAAAAAACAAGTTTCCTAAAGTTTTTTGTAAGTATGCTCCAAAACGATAGCGACCAAAATCATTCATTATTCTTGAATGAGGACTATAGAAAATCCCTGTAAAGATAATTGCTGAAACAATAATTAAGATTTGATAAAACTTATAATTAAGGGCTTTATAAACAGGTTTGTTTTTTATCGTTTTCTTATTTGTTTCATACAACTCTTTTGTTTCACTTTGGAAATCTTTATGCCATTTTTTAATAATCGAGCGGATTCTTTTTTGTTTTGGCTTTACTTCTTCCCTAATTCTTAATATTGTACCGAATGTTGATTCCGATTCATCTTTTGTAACTAAAAACTCTTCTAAATATTTTATATTTAATTTTTCATCAATTTCATATAAGAAAGGGCTCTTTCTTAATGCTTGAATGCGTCTTGCTTGAAGAAGAAGGTCATCATGTTCTGGTTTTAAATTCTCCTCTTCTAAATCACCTTGTTCTTTTTCAGATTCAAAAGCATCAAAACTAATTACTTCTTTTTCTTCTTTCTCCGCATCTAAAACAAGATCTTCTTCTAGTTCTTCCTCATAAAAATGTTCATCATAACCAGGGATTTCTTCTTCAACCGGTTCATAGCTAACTTCTTGCTCTAACTCATTTTCTTCTTCAGCCAGTTCATAACTAGCTTCTGGTTCTAATTTAATTTCTTCTTTTTCTGGTTCATAAACAATTTCTTGTTTTATTTTGCTTTCTTCTTTAGTTTTATAATATTCTTTCTCATCAAATTTATCTTCAAAAACATCAAATTTAATTACTTCTTTTTCTGGCTCTTTTGGCTTTTCTTCTTTTTCTTTCTTACCAAATAGTTTTTTGAAAAACTGTGTTTTTTTAGAATCTTCATATTCCTTTTCTTCAGAAGGAAGGACAATATATCTTTGTTGTTGGGACTCGATAGTTATGCCTAATGCTACCTCATCGTCAAATCCAGATTGGAAAATATCTTCACTGATTATTTCTTTATCTATACGCTTGTTTTTACCCATAAGCCTTCACCTCAGAATAACTTATCAAGGCATCGTTTAGTAACCCAACTTTTTTAAAACGTTCTTGAGAAAAAATATTTTCATATATTGCAATCGGTGATCGAAAATCAATGTTGTCTAAGTTTGTAAAGAATAAATCAATTCCTGATTCAGTTAAAACTACATCATCTTGATATGTGTTTGTATATAAATAGAAAATGTATTGACTATAAATATCATGGCCATGAATCTTATCATTTAATAAAGCATCATTCATATATGCTTTAAGTAATGGTCTTTTCTCCCAAGTCCTCTTCACAAATAATTCTTCATAATTAGATGCAAAGATTAATCTTGAAACAAAATCAATTTCATCATTTAACAATAAAAACTCTTCTTCATGTGCTTGATATTGTTTAATTATCGTCTTAGCATTTTTAAAATAATAACTATTTTCTGTTGCAAAAACTACCAAAAACTTTTCATTATATTGATTCAAAAGATCACGATTACTTTCAATCGTAATTAATTTATTTTGGTATTCTTCTAAACTACTAACTTCAAGCATAAAGAACAATTTATTTTTATGATCAAAATAGAATTGATATTTCTCAATGCTCTTTTCTAAAGCCATCTTCCCATAGCGATTGGAATTAGCATAAATATCATCTTTACTAGCTATAATTAAATCCATTATGTTTTCTCTATCATGTAATTCATTTCTCAAAACAACTGGAAAATAAGCTTGGTATTTAATAATAAAATCACGATTGTCTTTTAAAATTCCAATATTTGGATTTTCTTTTTCTAACTTGATAATTTGATCGATGATATATTTCTTATCATTTTTTGTTGTAAAGGCAAATAAATCTTTTTCACCTAATAATAGCATCTTTGCTTCATCATTCATTAAAACTTCATTCCAAGATGTCTCTTCAAAAGTTATATTTAAATCCACTATTCTTTGATACGTTTCAAAATCATCATCAATAAAACCAAAAGAAAATTGTTTCTTAGTTTCCTTAATTTCTAAATAATCATCAATATTTAAATTTTGATATTCATTTAATTTAGTTACCTCAAACAAGTGATTTGATTGTGTAATAATTACATTGGAAACAGGAGATTTGTGATTCACATTTACAATTGGTGATAACATATATCCTAAAATAAAAATCAAAATATATGAAGAACCAAGCGAAAGAAAAGAACCAAGAGCTCTGCTTGCAGGTTTTTTATCACCTAAGAAAAATAACAAATTTCTCCTTCTAATGGTTTTGAAAAAGTAAGTTATTAAAAAATAAAATACTAAATAAAGAAGGATATAGTTTCCAATTGTGATAGCTAAATTCGCATGACCTTTTAAGCCAATAATAGTTACGGCTACTTTAGAAAAAGCCATGTATCCTTTAAGATTGAATAGAATATTCATAATCACTGGGAAAAGAAAATAGTTCAAAATAATCGGAACTAATAAGGCTATCGTTTTTTGAGCTTGATTATAAAGTCCTCTAATAGAACCTAAAAGCAGTTCAAAAATTACAATTATTAAAATGATGAAATCAAAATTTATTCCATAATTTGCCATCTTTTATAACCATTCCTTGCTCATCCATATTATACCAAATTACGCCTTTTTTTTCAATTAGTGATATGTTTAATTTGAATTAAAAAAAGTGCCTCTTAAGGCACATTTTTTAATATATTTATTTACTATTCAGGAAGTTCGCTCATTGGTTTTATATAATCAGCGAAGTCAACCCAAATTTTTGCGGATTTATAAAAGGCAACTGCGTTATCAGGAACATAAATCTTAATTTTCGTAGTTAACTTTAAAAATCCTTGAGGAACGTTTAATAATGCTACATCTTGGACATTTAAAACTAATTCTCTTAAACTATTAAATCTATCTAATGATTTTTGTTCAAAGTTGATTACTTTTGTAAGATCACTTGCTTTAACTTCCATAATAACAGTTGATGCTCTTAAGTCACCACTACGGCTTACAGCAGTAATAGTCGCAAAGCCTGTTTCTTTAGCTGTAACAACACCAGTATCAGCATCAATTGAAATTACTCTTGTATTACTTGATGCCCAAGTTGCTGGTGCACTTACAGTTTGACCTTCAGTATTAACTTGTACTGAATGTAAAGTTAAGATATCACCAACATATGATGATCTAGCACCTTCGATAATAATTGGATTTTCATCTGAACTTTCGCTAGTATAATAATCATATTCTGGTTCTACTCTAGCAATAGTTAATCTTCTAACATTATAACAGCCTGCAAACGCTGATTCGGAAATTGTTTTAACACTCCCCGGAATATAAATACTCTTTAATCTTGTGTTTTGGTAAAAAGCAAATTTACCAATCTTCACTAAAGTGTTAGGGAAAATAACTTCTTCTAATTTGCTTCGAGAAACAGTAATTAAACCAAATAATTTTGTATATTCAAAAAAAGCATAGTCAGCAATTTCACGAACAGGTAGATCATCAATTGTTTCAGGTATTTCTAATTTTTTATGTCTTTCTACTGTGTTAATAATCACTGCATAACTATCATCAATTTCTTCTTGATAAGGAACACCATATTCATCTTCCCTATAGACAGTTTTTACGCCCTCTACAATTTTATAATTAAAAACACCATCACTTAAGATTCCTGTTTTCTCATAATCATATGTTCTCTCACCACATCCTACTAAAACCAAAACAGCTAATAGAAATGTAATAATTAAAGCTAAATATCTTTTTCTAGTTTGCATAACTGCCTCCTATTTCTTTATTATTATACTATAAATTCTCTATAAAAGCAATAATATTTATTACTTTATCCCTAGCTTGTATTTGAAATATCCAGCAACTGCAATCATTGCTGCGTTGTCTGTACAATACTCAAACTTTGGAAAAGTTAACTCTAAATTAGGAATTTTAGCTACTGCTTCTTTTAGTTTAAAGCGTAACCCTTTATTTGCTGCAACTCCACCAGCTACAATTATTTGCTTTACTTTATGTTCTAAGGCAGCTTTAATTGTTTTATCTACTAAAACTGAAACTACACTATTTTGAAAAGAAGCAGCTAAATTAGCTTGATTGATTTCTTCACCTTTTTGTTTTGTGTTATTTACTAAATTCAAAACTGCGCTTTTTAAACCAGAAAAACTAAAATTATAACTATCTTTATCTAAATAAACATAAGGTAAATCATAAGTAACATCACCCGTTAAAGCTAAATCATCTAAAGGTTTACCAGCAGGATAAGGTAGATCTAATACTCTTCCAACTTTATCGTAAGCCTCACCAACTGCATCATCTAATGTTTGCCCTAAAATCTCAAACTGATAATGATCTCTTATCAAAACAAGTTCAGTATGACCGCCACTAACTACTAAAGCGAGTAAAGGAAAAACAAAATCCCTTTCAATATAGTTAGCATAAATATGGCCAATTAAATGATTTACCTCAATATATTCAATTTCATTAGCTAGTGCGAATGCTTTAGCTGCATTAACCCCAACCATTAATGATCCAATTAAACCAGGATTACTAGTCACTGCAACTAAATCAATATCTTTAGCTTTTAGTTTTGCTTTTTCTAAAGCAGCTTCAAAAACATAAGTTATTTTCAAAACATGGTGACGAGATGCAACTTCTGGAATAACTCCACCAAATTCTTGATGAATAGCAATTTGCGAATACACAATATTCGCTAATACTTCTTTTCCATCTTTCACTATACTAACTGCAGTTTCATCACAACTTGTTTCTACACCTAATACAATCATTTCTTTTTTCCTCTTTCAAATTGGATACCATAAAGAATAGCATCTTCGCCATCTCGATAATACCTTCTTCTTATATAAATTGGATTTAAACCAAATCTTTCATAAATAGAAATTGCTTTTTTATTACTCTTTCTTACTTCCAAAGTTAATAAATTTACATTCATCTCTTCACACAAATCAAGCAAAAAATTAAAAAGCATCTTTCCATACCCATGATTTTGCATCTCTTCAATTACATAAAAAGAAACTACATCACAAGTATCAGAATTAATATAAGCACCAATAAATCCAATTATTTCTTCATCTTTTTCTAAAACATAATAATATTGATAAGGATTTAATACTAAATCTTGATAGAAAAAGTCATATCCTAAACTCTCACCAAAGATTGCTTTTTCCTGCCTAACTACAGGAATAATATCTTTGATTTCCATTTGTCTTATTTTTTCCACTTAAATTGCCTCACGTAAATAATTAGGACCTAAATCGTGTAATGATTCAATTTCCTTAGCATTTTTAATAATCTTAAAAGGATTAATCAAATAATGTGGTCCACGAATATAACTTACCTTTTTTGCGGCTGCTTCTATTATATTTTCTTCAACGCTAATAAATTTCTCTTTGCTTAGTATTTGTATTTCATCAAAATTGATTGCCATATCTAAACTATAAACATAACCTTTTTTAGCTTTATTTGTAACAGTATAAATGCCATTAGGCTCTCCACTTCCTAAAAAAACTAAACTAGAAATAACCTTTAAAGGAATCTTTTTAGTCCAAGCAAACATCTTCGCAATTGTTAGACTAATTCTTAGACCTGTATAACTACCAGGACCAATACCAGTTACAATTAAATCTAAATCTTGAACTTTTAGATTATTCTTTTTTAAAGCTTCTTCAATAACCAACATTAGTTTTTCTGAATGATTATTTTGGCCTTCTTCTTCAAATTTATAAACTAACTTTTCATCTTTAATTAAATACAAAAAAATAAAAGATGTTGATGTATCCATTACTAATGCATTCATTTTAATACCTCTTCCAATAACTTTTGATATTTCATACCAAAAGCTTTAAAACTAAACTTTCTTTTTTCTAAGCCTAAATCTTTAATCGAAATAAGCAAATATTCTTTTGGTAACAAATATTCTATATTTTTACCCCATTCAATAATTACTACTCCACCTTGTTCAAAGTACTCTTCTAAATATTCATCTTCTGATGCTTCACTTAAACGATAAGCATCAATATGATATAAAGGAAGTCTTCCCTTATAAGTCTTCATAATGACGAATGTTGGGGAATTTACAATTTCTTTTATTTCCAAACCTAAAGCTACAGCTTTGGAAAAAGTAGTCTTCCCAGCTCCTAAATCGCCTTCTAAAACTACCATCATATTAGGAAAAGCAAGTTTTCCCATCTTTAAGCCTAAAGCTTTTGTTTCTTCTAAATTGTTTATTAATAACTCTTTCATAATTAACACCTTTATTTATTATACCAAAAATATAAAAACAACTCAATCTTTGAGTTGCTTTTATTTATCTTATTTATTCTTTTAATAATTCTTCTCTTAAGTTACCACGGATTGTTGGGATGAAAGCATAAACTAATACAGCTAAACTAGCAATCATTGATACTTGGCAAGCAGTAAAATGCAAATCTGTTAGGAAAATTGCTAAGCCTCCACCAATTAAAACTAACCCTGCTAATAACAATTTAATAATCACTTTAAGTAAATGATATAATCCACCAAAGATTTCATTAAATACTATAACTGAAAAAGATAAAATCGAAAACACTAAGAAACTAAAAGCATAACGATAAGTTAGTGTTTGTCTTCTTGCTTCTTCAATAGCCTCTTCTGTATCAGCTGATGAAGGAAAAGTTATAAAGAATGCAACTACAATTACAATAGCAGCTAGAACTGAGATAACCCTAGAAATTGTTATCCCAAGTTGCTTTCTTTTTGCATCTTGTTTATCAATAATATATTTATTCATTTAAATCTCCTTATGGTAAATTCTCAACGCCAATAACTTCAGGAACTTCTTCTAAAAGTATAGCTTCGATTGCATCATTTAGCGTTGTATCTAAAGCAGAACAACCAACACATGCACCTAACATCCTTACATAAACTATTCCATCTTCAAACTTTACGTATTCCACATCTCCCCCATGTGATCTAATATAAGGTCTGATTTTGCTTAAAATAAATTTTATCTTGTTTTCAATATTATCCATTGTTCTTCACCTCTTGTTTATTATTATACTACAACTTTTTATCTTTGTCTTAAATCATGCTTTTCAAGTAAAACTACTGCTCTACTTCCAAGCCCCTTGCCTTCGCCTATCATCCCTAATCCTTCAAAATGAGTAGCCTTAATATTAACCTTATCTTGATCAATTTCTAAAGTATGAGCAATTAACTCTTCCATTTTGCTTAGATAAGAATTGATTTGCGGAGCTTCTAAATAAATTGTAGCATCAATATTTACTATTTGAGTTTTTTCTTTTTCTAAGATTTCTTTTACTCTTTCTAAAAAATAAATTGAACTAATATCTTTATATTTAGGGTCAGTATCAGGGAAATTGCTGCCTAAATCACCTTTTCCTAAAGCCCCTAAAATAGCCTCAGAAATTGCATGCAATAAAACATCACCATCAGAATGAGCTTTAGCCCCACTATGATAAGGTATTTTAATACCACCTATATATAAACTCTTACCAAACTCAAATGGATGAATATCTAAACTTTCACCAATTAAATTGCGCTTAACAAATCTTTCCATAACAAAAGTATAATCTTTTGGCTCAGTAATTTTAATATTGAAATTATTTGATTTTATTTTCTTAGCTTCGATATTTAAAACGTCTTGAACTAAACTTACCTCATCTGGATATTCTTTTTTCATTAAAGAAAATGCTTCTTTCAGTATTTCTGTCTTAAATCCTTGAGGTGTTTCTGAAAAGTAAGCTTTACTTCTATCAATTAATTTTCCTTCATAATATAACGAGTCAGAAACAAAACTCATTAGAAAAGCTGCTTGATGTTTTTTCATCTCTTCTAGAACTTTCAAAACATCACTTGGTAGGGTAATACATCTAGCTCCATCATGAACTAAAACATAATCACTAGTTACTTTTTTCAAACCATTAACTACACTTTCAGATCTTGTTTTACCACCAAAAGTAACAACTAAATTTAAATCATATTCTTTAAGTATTTTTTCAATTTCTTTTTGATCTTCTTTTTTAATTACTAAAATAATTTGCTTTAAATCTTCTAAATCTTTGAATATTTCAATTGTATGAATAATTAAAGGCTTAGAGTGAATATCTAAAAGTATTTTGTTCTCTCCAAATCTAGTACTACTACCAGCAGCTACAATAATAACATCAAACATATTTACACCTCAAACTTAATAACTCTTTTTTCTGTAATTAAGATATCTACCTTTAGATCATGGTCTTCTTGAAACTCATCATCTAGCAATAAATCATCATAAATAAGGCCAATTTTTAAACCAGAAAAGTTTTCTAAAGCGCGATCATAGTAGCCTTTACCTCTTCCTAAACGATAGCCTTTTTTATTATAAGCTAATCCAGGAATAACAATTAAGTCTAAATCATTAATCTCTATTTTCTCTTTAGATACTGGTTCTAAAACTCCAAACCTACCTTTAATAAATTCACCTGTGTTTTTATAAAAACTAATTGTTTTCTTCGTTTTTGGTAAATAAATATCTTCATTAAGCAATTTATTTAAATTGGGTTCATCTGCTAATGCCATATACAAAGCTACTTTTTTATCTTCCAAAAAGAATTCCAAATACTTAATTATTTTTTGATCTTTTTCTTCTTTGTTTCCAATAGGTTTTAAATTTTTTCTTAATTTAGCTTTATCTATACTCATCTAAATCATCATCATTTAAATCTATTTTAGAAGATTCAAAATCATAACCTTCTTCTGGAACAACAACTTCTTTTGCTTCTGAACTTGCAACTAGAGGTTCTAACTTAGCTTCATTTGGATTATCTACTGCAACTTCTAAATCTTCACTTAAATTTAATTTTTCCAAAACCTCTTGAACAAAAATATCATTTGATTCAAAACTTGAACTTTGAATAACTTCTACATCATTCTTAATATCGTATTTGTTTTCTAAAACATACACTTCATCTGTCAATAACTTTGAAGCTTTATTTTCTAAATCTTTAGCTAAATTATCATATGCTTTCTTATTTTCAATAAAATAAGCATAATCTAAACTAGATAATTGATAAATAGTCTCTTCCTTCAAAACCTTTTGGAAATACTCGTGAATAATACTTTCAAGTAATCTTGGATCTTGTTTTAAGTATTTTCTTAAAGAATTAAATGTAAGCAAAACTATGGCTACCTTTTTCTTCTTTGGCTCATATTTCTTTAATGATTCTACTAAAGAATCTGTGCCCAAGTAATGATAGTGCGCCTGTGGTCTTTTAGCCAGCCTAACAATATCATAATATCTACCATTAGCATAATATGTAGTTTGTTCAACCCAGTCAATACCATTAATTGAATTAACACGATAATTATAACTAATAGGTTTCTCTTTTGAAAATTCTCTATTTAAGTAAATCGGAAGATCGCTAGCAATTATAATTTCTTGATACGACTTTTCACTAACAATCTCTTTAGTTCCTAATAAATGAGCCATATTTTCACTTAAGCGATAACTACCAATTTCTTGATCATAAAACATTGAAACATCTTTTTGTAAGTTTGCATAAACAAGCAAGTCCTCTATTTTAAAAGGAGCTGACCTAACAAAATCATCTTGTTTACCTTCTTTAAAAATAGTTACGTAAAGTGCTTTAGCATTTTCTTTATCATCAATAATAATTTTTTCTGTTTTAAAACTTACTTCTAAAACTTTATTTTCCAATTCCAAATAAAGCAAGAAAGCATCTTTATTTCTTAAATAACTATAAAACATTTTCTTACCTATTTTTTTATCATTAATTTTAGCCGATTTAATTTCCTTTTTCTTATACGGTAATTTTTCACGATAACTATCTAAAAAGATAATTTTCTTTCCTTTAATAATCGCTTGGGCTTCAGGATGTAATTCTTTCATTTCTTTGATTACGCGTTTATCTTTTAATTTTAATAATAAAATAATTACAAAAATTATTACTTGGATTGCGATTAAACCAATACAGTAATAAAAAGCTATTTCTATTGGATCAATTGTTATACCAGCAGAAGTTAATAAGTCTGGGAAAAACTGGCCGATTACAACTGCTCCTAATATCACAGGGATTACCAAAAGTGCCAATAAAAATGTTAGAACTGGAAATCTTTTTTTCATAAAGATAATCGTAATTTCTAATGCTAATATCAATAAAGCAAAAGAAATAAAAACGACGAACGGATTTTGAAGCACTAATTGTGCAGTAAAATTAAACATATTTTATCCTCCTATTGAATTAATAATTCAGCCGTCCTCTGATTAGTCGCTAAAGGAATGTTATATAAATCACAAAGTCTCAAAAGAGCTGAAATGTCTGGCTCATGAGGTTGAGCCGTCAAAACATCACGGAAGAAAATAACGATACTTATTTCTCCACTTACTACTAAATTACCAATTTGAATATCTCCACCTAGTGGTCCAGAATTCAAACAAGTAATCTTTAAACTGGTTTTTTCCATAATTCTTCTACCTGTAGTACCTGTAGCTACAAGTTCATGTTTTTTAAAAAAATCTTCATATTGAATACAAAAATCAATTAATTCATCTTTTTTCTTATCATGGGCAATTAGTGCTATTTTCATTTGACCTCCTATTTGTTTAATAAATATCTATCTAATAAATCTTGTAATTTTTCTAAAGTAATGTCAATAGTAATTACGCCATCAGATGTAATACTGATATTGCCTGTTTCTTCAGAAACGACAATTGTAATTGCATCGTATCTTTCAGAAGCACCAATTGCAGCTCTATGTCTTGTTCCCAAAAATGTTGGGATATCATATCTTTCTGTTGTAGGTAAATACGCTCCCGCACAAACAATTCTATCTTTTCTTATAATTACGGCCCCATCATGGCAAGCAGTACCTGGCGTAAAGATAGTCGTTAGTAACTCTTGGGTAATTTTACCATCAATTGGAATTGCATTATCAATAATATTACTTAAGCTATCTTCTCTTTCAATTGTAACTAAGGCACCAATTGAACGATCTGACAATTGTTTCATCGCATCTACTAATACTTTAATAACATTAGCTTTTTCTTCTTCAGAAGTAAAAACATTGTCCACTTTCCGCTTCAAGAATTTAATATCAATATAATGCCTAATTTCTGATGAATAAATCATTACAAGAATAAACAAGATTAAAAGTGAAAGTACTCTTAAAATCCAAGTCATAATTGGCATATTAAAAAACACAAATAATCCATGTAAGATAATCATTCCAAGCGATAGTGGAATGATAATCGATAATTTAATCTTTTTGCGAATTAAACTAATTACTAAAATATAAACAATTACTGCCAGTACAACATCAATAACAAAGAGAGTTACCTCTAAAGGATTCTCCAATCTTGATTTTAAATTACTTATTAGGGTTTCCCATGCTTCATTCATTTTTTACACCTTCCATTATTTCTTCTAATTTTTTTCTTTTTTCTTGATCTAACTCCACAGTTTCATAAAAATGCTTAATAACCGGAAGTTCTTCTTCATCAATTGCATAATCAATTGAATCTTGATTTTTTTCATCAACTAAGAAACAGTCAGCACCATATTTTCTTAATAGTTCTATCATCTCTACATTTCCGTTGATTACAGCTAAATGCAAAGGAGTTTGATCTAATTCTGCTCCTAAATTGGGATTAGCCTTAGCTTCTAAAAGAGCCTCAGCAATTTGATATTTATTATCCTTGACAGCTAAGTGTAAAGGAGTTAAACCTTTTAAATCTGCTAGGTCTAATATTATACCATATTTTATGAAGATTTTAACTAATCTAACTTCATCTTTTTTAACTGCGAAGTGTAATAAACTATCACCATTATTTAATTTCGTACTTAAATTAAATCCAGCCTTTTGTAACCTACTAAGATTAGAATTAATATAATAATAACTACGCGTTTTATCTTTTAAGGAATCAACGAAATCATTAAAAGTTCTTTTACTTATCTTTCGTTTCATTTTTGATTTCCTTTACAATATAATCAGCTATTTTCTTTAAATCATTATCAAAGTGAGTAATCCAAACATTGATCATTTTAAAACCACTAGCTCGATAATGTTCATAGTAGTCACGATATTCATTTAATATCTCATAATGAATCTTCATATAATCAAAGAATAGCAATACTCCATATAGACGATCATTTTTCTCAATAATAATACTAATATCTCCTGGTGCCTCATAAACTTTATAACCTTTTGCCTCAATCAACTTTTTAAGTTCTAAGTTCATTTGGTTATAAGTGACACCTTCAAAAATAGCAGCATCATCTTCATTTACAATTCCATTTAAAGTTTTCGGGAATAAATTATCACTTCTAATATAATTATTACTATCATAAATTATAACTCTTTCATTACAAAGAAGTAAAGTATCTAAGATGTTTAAACTAATGTGTTCTAAGTTTACTTCATAATAATCTTCAAGCCAAATAATATTATAATCTGCATGATATAAGTAAACATTGTTTATATCACCGATATTAATTCTTCTTGTAAGAATAGTATAAATATCATTTGTGCTTAAGTGAGCATTAATTAAACTATTAGCTATTTCCCTGTAAATTTCTTTTTGCTTCTCAAAATTACGGATAAAGATGTTAATCTTAATATCCTTATTAGTCATATATAATAAAGTAATATAGTAGACAATTTTATCTTTTAAAATTTCAATTCCCCTATTACCGCTATACGTGTTTTTAATTAAACTTTGTAAACCAGGTAAATAGTTAAGGAGTTTCTTTGGTGTAGGTAAATAACGAAAATCAAATTTAATAATCGTCTCATTCATCATCCTACTAATTAAAGTATTAAATACAGCTCCTTGAGGTTGAAGTTCCCCAGAAACAATAATTTGCTTTCCTAAAACAGCATTGTAATACTCACTCGCATTTAGTAATTGGGCATCATCAATAATTACCAAATCAAAGTCATTTACATCTAAGTAATAATTCAATAAAGAAACAGGCGCTAAAAATAAATATTTAGTTCCTTTTGTTCTTTTAATATACTTACGATAATCTAACTCTTTAATATTATGAGTACTAAACCTACTACTGCTATGTTTCCTAATATCTACAACTAAATTATTAATATCTTTCTCAATCAGTGTTTTTTCTAGAGCCATAATCTTATTTAATGCTTCTTGACAGTCTTCATCATTTGGCTCTTTTTTAGAAAACTCATTCTTTAGATATGTAAAGTAAGTATATTTGAAACTATCAACTAGTTGGTTCCCTTTATTTTCAGAAACAATAATATCACTTAATGTCTCAAGTCTATAATTATTAATTTTTCTAATGTTTTTATTAATTACTAAATAAGCATCTAATTCTTTTTCTTTTTTAAGTAAAGTATTTAAGTGTTCAATAATAACTGAAAAATCAAAATACAAGAAATATGAAACCCCAGTTTGAAAATACTTAGCATAATTTTGGAATGAACGATTTAAATCTTCACTTGCTTCAGAGGCAGTACTTAAATGTTCTTCAATTTTTTGGTAATTATTTGGATTTAAACTAGCAATAACTTTACTATCATCAATAAAACTTTCACGATATTTTTTAAAGTTTTGTAATGTTCTTTGGATAGTATTTAAATTTGTTTCCTCATTTTGATACATTACACCATAAACTTTTTGATATTTTTTATTATTTTCTAATCCTTGAATACTTTCTGAAATCTTTTTTTTACTTTCAGAAAGAATATAATATTCTTCTAATGCAACATACTTTTTCCTATTAACAAGTTGCTCTAATAAGATGTCATTTGTTTTATATAAACTACCAATATAATTGTAAAAGCTAGTCAATTCTTGATAAACATCTTTAAAACTATTCTTTTTTGGCTCAAAGCCAAAAACAGCATAACTTCTTGTTAATTTATTAATTTCTCCTATCGAACCACTATAAGCATTTAAAGCATTAGTTAGTTCTGTCTTTTCTTGCTCTTTATATGTTTCTAAAGCAATAGCTAACTTGACTAGAGCCTTTTTAAAGTTTACATTGCTATTTTTCTCAAAAAATGTTTCAATATTTTTATAACGTCTAACTGTACCAAGAAAATCAGATCCTAAAAAGTGATTTTCATAAATACTATCTAGTTTCATTAAACCACGTTGGCTATCAATAGCTTGCTTTGTTTTTTTAATTAAGGTCTCAGAGTCTTCTTTAACTTTTCTTTGACCTTCTTTACGATAAGCATTCAAAATTTGTTTATCCATCTTCCCTTTTTTATCTTTAGCTAAGATACTTACATAACTTTCTAAGTTATTCATCTTTATGTATGGATATTCTTTTTGAAACTCATCTATCATTCTTAAATAACGAAGAGCTATTGCTTCTGCCCTAAATAACTGTCTTACAAAAATCTTATCTTGAGAATAAACAGCTAAATCTTTAAACTTAAAATCTCCATTTTTATAAAGTTCAAGAAATTCAATTAAGTTTCCTTGCATTTCATCGTTTAAATAAAGCTCAATTCCAAAAGCATCTTCTAAAATTCTTGAATTAATTTCATATAGTTCTTTTTGATAAGCAAAGTTGTTATTCAAAGACGTAATATCTGCTCTTGCTTTTAATAAAGCATTTAGATAGTCAAGATCTTTTTTACTATATTTACCTAAAGCTTCTTTAATTAAAGCATCAATATCTATTTGTTTATAATTTTTCCACTTAGCATCTAAACTATATTCAATTTCTTTTAAAGAATTAATACTTGTCTTTAATCCTTCAAATTCTTCAACTGCTTCTTCATAACTTGCAAAGCCAACTTTTTTCCAAGATTCTGGTACATCAGTTAGAGCTAATTTCTTTATATTACTAACTGTATTACGAAATCTTGATAAACTATCTTGAGGAACAACACCATACTTTGTTTCCAAAGTTTGTTTTTCTTTTTCAATAATTAAAAAGTCTTCTTTAATTTGCATTAAAACATCAAGAATATTATTTCTTGATAAGAAATCTGAGGAAATTAAAACTTGATGCCATTTGTTTTTAGAAATTGAAGGGATAATTTTACGATAACTTTCAATTTCTTCTAAAGCCTTAACAACTTCTAAAAATTCATATTTATATAAAATATTTAAATTATCTATTTCTAATAATTTTTTCTTGCGCAACGATAAAACTGCAAGTTCAGTAAGTACCTCTACATAACGATAGTCTTGAATCTTTGAATAAATTTTCGATTCATAATCATTAACTTCTTTATATAATTCTAATACTTCAGCTTTTTCTGTTAACTCTTCAAATTTACCTTTTGGATAAGGCGATACTTCTCCATAATTAAAATAAGCAAAAGAATTAGCGAAGTTAACTACATAGTTTTCTAAATTCAAACTATTAAATTTATTAAAAACTGTTTCTAAAGTTTCATCTTGGTTAGAAATATAAAGGATTCTTTTGCCTTGAGTAATTGCTTCTAAACAAATGTTTGTTAGGGTTAGAGTTTTACCAGTACCTAATCTACCTACAATAACAAAACTATTGCCTATACTTGCATTATATAAAGCTTCTCTTTGTTTTTTGTTTAAAGGAGCAATATATCTTAAATTGCTTTCTTCACTATATAACTTATCAAGTAAAGCTTCATTTTGATCTCTTACGATAGGAAACTTGCTATGCTTTAAGTCTGGTCTATCTTCTACTGTCTTGGCAATTGTTAGATAGTTTTCTAACTTAACATCTAAACCTTCAATATTAGCTAGTTGTAAGATATAACGATCTATTGAATATAGAGAATCAAAACGATCTAATACTTGTGTTGGTAATAGCCTTCTTTGATCTGAAGTTAGGATTGTTGAGAGAATATTAATTAAAATATCATTTGCAATCGGTCGTGCATATTTTTGAAGATAAATTTGATTATTCTCAAAATATAAATTTACAGGAATTAAAATAATTGGCGCAAATTTTTCTTCTTTATTGTTATCACGATAACGAGCCAAACCATAAGTTAGAAAAAGTTGATAAACTCTATTCTTCTTATTCAAACTATCGATAAACATATATGGAATTATATTTTGTAAACTTTCGCGATTAATCTTAAAGTTAGACATACCACTATTTTGAATATTAAAATCCGAGATTTCCTCAATTCTAATTCTTTCAAAATTCAAGATCTTTTCCATAATTTCATAATCAATATTACCAAGTTCAATATATGGAGTATTAGAAAAGATATCTTGTAAGTATGTAGCACTGTTTGATAATCTCATTTTACGATTAGATCCTTGAATCATTGCAACATCTCCCATTTAATCATATTATACCAAAAAACAATGAAAAATTGTAGTATAAAATGATTTTTTGAAAGCTTTAGTAAAAACTATTTTCTTTTGAAAACAGAAACTGCTTTTTCAGGAAAAAAAGAAAAAGAAAATTTTACAAATTTTTCTCGAATTATTAGTCCTAGTGTGATATAATACTATAAATAAGGTAAGTATAAAATTTAAATAGGAAGGTATGTGAGATTATGCAAGAAAATGTAAAGTACACAAAAGAGTTAAAACAAAAGTTAAATGAGGATTTAAAAAACTATTTCCCTCATTTATTTTTAGTCGACGATGACATGGAGAAAAGCTTTACGAGTGTTTCGCGTTTGATTCTCCTAGACCGTTATGCGCAAAAAGATATTAATCACATATCATACGCAAAAGGTGATTTAGTCTTATGTGTTATAAAAGAAGACCCTAAATTCCCTGCAAGAGGAATCGGCTATATTGATCGTATTACGAAAAATCATGTTTATATTAAACTTGAAGAAGAATACATAGCAATGGCCGAAGATGCAAATAACAAAGGTATAATTAAAAGAAAAATTGGTGAAGTTGATAAGCCATTAGAACTTTACTATGAACAGATTTGCCAAAGAGTAGCTAACAATTTAAGTATTGGAGAAACTTTAGAAGTTGTTCAAGCATTAGAGAACGAATTAAAAGAAATGAATATCATTCCTGCTGGTAGGGTACTATTTGGTGCTGGCAGTAATACAGCTGTTACTTATTTCAACTGTTTTGTTATGCCATATATCCATGACTCTCGTGGTGGTATTAGTCGCCATCGTAAAGAAGTTATGGAAATTATGTCTCGTGGAGGTGGTGTAGGAACTAACGGTTCTACTCTTCGTCCTCGTAATGCTCTAGCTAAAGGCGTTAGTGGTAAATCTTCAGGCTCAGTAAGTTGGCTTAACGACTTATCTTCACTTACAAATCTTGTAGAGCAAGGTGGAAGTCGTCGTGGAGCACAAATGATTATGTTAGCTGATTGGCATCCAGATATTCTAGAATTCATCATTAGTAAAATGCAAAATCCAAAGATTTTACTTTTCTTAATTGAGAACTTAGAAGATGAAGATATTAGAAGACTAGCCAAAGACAAACTAAAATTTACTCACCTAAGTCGTGAAGAAATTGAAATTTATGAAACAATAGTAAAACTAGCAGAAACTAACCCTGATTTAGTAAGTAAACTTGCTTTACAAAAAGTTAAAGATACTCTAAATTTAGGAGGAACTTATTCTGTAAATAACCCTGACTTTTTAAGTGGAGCAAATATTTCTGTTGCCATCACAAAAGAATTCATGCATGCAGTAGAAAATGATTTAGACTATGCTTTAAAATTCCCTGATACAGATGACTATTCTCCAGGTGAAAAAGCTGCTTATAACGAAAAATGGCAAGCTTGTGGGGATGTTAGAGAATGGGAAAAAATGGGCTATCGTGTTAAAACATACCGTACAATTAAAGCACGTGAGTTATGGCACTTAATTTGTATTTGCGCTACATACTCAGCTGAACCAGGCATTTTCTTTATTGATAATGCAAATGATATGACTAATGCGAAAGCATATGGACAAAAAGTTGTATGTACTAACCCTTGTGGGGAACAACCACTTGCTCCTTACTCAGTTTGTAACTTAGCAGCTTTAAACTTAGCTAATATGTATGACTGGGAAAAAAGAGACGTTGACTGGGATAAACTAGAAAACTCAATTAGAGTTGCAGTTAGAATGCAAGATAACGTAATTGACCAAACTACTTATTTCTTAGAAGCAAACGAAAAACAAGCTAAAGGTGAACGCCGTGTTGGCTTAGGAGTTATGGGCTTACATGACTTAATTATTTATGCTAACCTTCGTTATGGTAGTAAAGAAGGTAATAAGTTCGTAGATAAATTATTTAAATTTATTGCTACTACTGCTTATGATGCTTCAATTGACCTTGCAAAAGAAAAAGGAAGCTTTCCATTTTTAGATCAATATGGTTCAAGAGAGAAATTTATTGAAACTGGTTATATGAAGAATATGCCACAAAAAATTAGAAACGATGTTCTAAAATATGGTATTAGAAACTCTCACTTACTTACAATTGCTCCTACTGGTTCTACAGGAACAATGGTTGGAGTATCAACAGGCTTAGAACCATACTTTGCATTTAAATATTATCGTAGTGGTCGTTTAGGACAATTTATGGAAGTTAATGCTCCAGTAATAGATATCTACTTAAGTCACAACCCTGAGTATTCATATGATAATTTACCAGATGTTTTCGTAAGTGCTATGGGGCTTACAGCTGAAGAACACGCAGATACACAATGTGTAATTCAAAAATGGGTTGACTCTTCAATCTCAAAAACTGTTAACGCACCTAAAGGCTATACAGTTGAAGATGTAGAAAGCTTATACTTTAGACTATACAAAGGTGGAGCTAAAGGTGGTACTGTTTACGTAGACGGATCTAGAGACTCTCAAGTTCTTACTCTAACAAAAGAAGATAAACTTCCAAAACAAGTAGGTTTAGAAGACTTAGGTATTGAAATTACAGAATCTAAATCAGATGTAAAATCTGAATCAGCTGACAGTTTAAACCAAGTAGCACCTTTAAAAGCTAATCGTGAAATTGGCGTTGAAGTAGGTAACTTATGTCCTATTTGCCATGAAGGGATTGTAGAAGAAATTGGTGGCTGTAACACTTGTACAAACTGTAATGCCCAATTAAAATGTGATATTTAAGGAGATTTTATGAAACTATATTTAAAAGGTAGGATTATGGCTGCTTTGCCTATTGTCTGCACAATTGCTTATTTACTAATGGGATTCTTAGCAGACTTATGGCATCCAGGCTGGGTTGTATTCTTAGCTATTCCTTTATTTGCGGCAATCCTATTTAATAAAAACTTAAAACTTGTTTCTATCTACACAACAGTAATTAGCGTTGCTTATGTAGTAACAAGTGCCTTAACTGGTTTATGGCATCCTTTATGGATAGCTTTTCTAACTATTCCAATCTTTTCAATCTTCACAAGACCTAGACATTTAACTGCTGAAGAATTTTGTGATATGGTAGAAAATCAACATGATGATTGTAATTGTGGATATGATGCTGAATGGGAAGAAAAAATTGAAAAAGAGTTTGAAGAAAAATTCGATTCTAAAGATGAAGAAAACAAAAAATAATTAAGGAGGGAATATATGAAAAAGAAAATTATGGCTGCATTGCCAATTATGTGTACAATCGCTTATTTATTAATGGGGTTTTTAGCTGACTTATGGCATCCAGGTTGGATCGTTTTCTTACTTGTTCCTTTAGTAAGTGCGATTTTAAACAGTACTTTTAAATTTGTAACATTCTATACAATTTTAGTAGTAATTGCTTATATGATAATTGGATTTACAATTGACGGTTGGCATCCTTGGTGGATTTTATTTTTAACTATTCCTATTGTGTCAATCTTCGCAAAATCTGATAAAAAGAAAGAAAAAGATAATAATTAAAATAAAAGGGTATTTTTACCCTTTTTAAAAAGGAGGATTATATGAAAGGAATACTTGTTGGGGTAAATACAACTGATTTAGAACTAGAAGAATTACAAGGAATTGCTGAAGCATGTTCAATTGAAGTTTGTCACATAATTACCCAAAATCTAGAAAAAATCAATCCTGCTCATTATGTAGGTAAAGGTAAACTAGAAGAAATCAAAATGGCTTTAGACTTTTATAAAGCTGAAGTTGTTATTTTTAATAATGAACTTTCCCCCTCACAATATGTAAATATTGAAGACTACCTTAAATGTATCGTTTATGATAAAACATATTGCATTTTAGAAATCTTTAACCAAAGAGCACAAACTAAAGAAGCAAAAATCCAAACAGAAATTGCAACTTTAAACTATATGTTACCAAGATTAATCGCAATAAATAAAAACTTATCGCGTCAAGTAGGCTCTGGTGGTGGTTTATATCTTCGTGGTGGTGGTGAAACTGTCCAAGAATTAAAAAGAAGAAATGTAAGGCAAAGACTTTCAGACTTAAATAAAACTTTAAAAGAAATTAAGAAAACTAATGAAACTAAAAAAACTAAAAGAAATAAATCTTTCTTAAAACAAGTTGCTTTAGTTGGTTATACTAATAGTGGTAAATCTACTACTTTAAATCTTTTCTTAGAAGATGAAGAAAAACTAGTAATTACTAAAGATATGTTATTTACTACACTAGATACTTATACAAGAATAGTAGATATCAACCATCATAAAATCTTACTTTCCGATACTGTTGGCTTTATTAGCGATTTACCAAAACAACTAGTTGATGCTTTTCTATCTACAATCATCGAAGTTAAAGAAGCAGACTTAATTATCCAAGTTGTTAATGGCGCTAACCCTAATTTTGAAGAAGAAATTGAAAACACAAATAAAATCTTAAAGCAAATTGGTGCAAACCAAATTAAAAAAATCTACTTAATCAATAAAGTAGATTTAGTAGAACATGCTTTAATTGTTCCAAGTAAATACGAAAATGTAATTAAATTTAGTGCCAAAACTAAAGAAAACTTTAATCGCCTAATAGATGCTATCGAAGATAAACTATTTTCTAACGAATACTTTATCAAAGTAGAAATTCCTTTAGAAGAAAGTAAATTAATTAACGATCTTAAAAAACAAGGTCAAGTTATTAAAATCGTTTATAACCAAACATCAGTTTATTTAGAAGTTTTAGTTAATAAACAATTATTTGATCAAATATTTAAATATAAAAAATAAAAGCTTGTTTTAAAACAAGCTTTTTTATATTCTCTTATCTAAAATAAAATCATTTCTTAGAATAATTGATAATATTATTTCTTTATCTTCAGCACTCATCATTATTTGCGTAAGTTCAAATTGATTCACAAATTCTAACTTTTGATTATAAGTGTTAGTTTCTATTAGATAACAATAATAGTTATAATCTTTTTTATACACTACACCTTTGTAACTAACATTCAAACATTCACCATAACTCTTTACAAAATTACTAACATCTTCATCATGAAAATTAGTTTTCATCTTCCTAATAATAGCAAGATATTTCTCATTCGTCTTTTCTAATAAAAATCCATCTTGGTACTTAAGTAGAATATAAATAAAATCTTTAGGTTTTGATGATTTAGTTCCTTTAAATACTCTTTCGTTTCTTTGGATACCTTTAATAAAGTTAGATCCAGCTAAAACCAAAGTATAAAAGATACTAGAGCCAAGTAAAGCATAATATTTAGTAAAATCAGTAATTCCAAAAATATGTTTATCATAGAAATAACTGCCTAAAAACAAAACAATAAAAGTAAAACCTAAAAGAAAATTATATAAGCCTTTTCTTTTATAATTAGACCTCTTAATAAGTCCATTTAAAATCATAAAGAAAAATCCAACTGCTAAAGCACTTAAAAAGATAATTTTAAGTAAATTAAGAACTTCAATTTGTAAAATCATTGTTTTTTGTAAATTGTCTTTCCTGCTCTAATTGTTTCATAAACATTTAAATCTTGATCGATAATTGCAAAGTCTGCATCTTTGCCTACTTTAATTGATCCTTTTTTATTGCTTATATTTAGATTACGTGCTGGATTGATTGTTGCAAAATCAATTGCTTCTTCTAAAGAAATCTCTAAAGTTTCTTTACAATTTCTAATCGCTTCATTCATTTTTAAAACTGAACCTGCAAGATTACCTGTTTCTAATCTAGCTGCTCCGTCCCTTACATAAACATCTTGGCCACCTAATTGATATTTACCATCAGGCAAATGTTTTGCTTCCATTGAGTCAGTTACTAAAATAAACTTATCTTTTGGTTTTTGTTTGTATAAGATTTTAATAGCAGGAGCACTAACATGAATTAAATCACAAATTAACTCTACATAAGCTTCATCATGAAGCATAGCAGCACCTAATGTACCAGCATCTCGATGATGCAAGCCTTTCATTGCATTATAACAATGCGTAAATGATGTTGCTCCATTTTTAACCGCTTCACTAGCAATAGTATATGTTGCATCAGTATGACCTAATGATGCTACAATCTTTTTTGATTTCAAATATTGAGTTAATTCTTTACCATTTTCCTCATAAGCTAACGTAACAATTTTAATATTACCACCACTTACTTTTTGAAACTTCTTAAAAGCATCAACACTTGCTTCTAAAATATATTCTTCTGGTTGAGCTCCTTTTTGTTTTTTACTTACAAAAGGTCCTTCTAAATGGATTCCTAAAACTTCTGCTCCTTCTTCTACGCCTTCTTCAATATACTTTTTAATATTCTCTAAAGCTTTATTAATATTTTCAATACTTTGCGTCATCGTTGTTGGTAAAAAGCCCGTAACTCCATCTTGAGTTATTGATGTTGCAATATTTAAAATATCTTTTTTTGTAGGGTACATTGAATCTGAATGATTAGCACCATGAATATGTTGATCAATAAATCCTGGAACTACAATTAAGTTGTCTGGAAGTTCAACACCATCTTTAAATTTTCCAATAGATTTAATTTTTCCATTTTCAATTTCTAAAGAAGTCTTTATAATCCCTTTTCCCTCTACATAAATATTTGTATTAGTAAATCCTTTCATTTTTTCAACTCCTTTTCTATCTCTGATAATTTAAGTTCTTTCTTAATGCCTTGTTTTAAATCTTGGAATTCATAAATTCCTTCATCAGCTTTACGACCAACCACAATTCTATATCTTACTCCAACTAAATCTGCATCTTGGAATTTAACCCCTGCTCTTTCATCACGATCATCGATTAAACAATCATAGTTTTTAGATAATTTCTCATAAATTTCTAATCCTTGATCTAAGTTATCACCAAGTGGAATAATGTGAATATCAAATGGAGTAACTTCTTTTGGCCAAACTGGTTTTTCATCGTTTGAATGTTGTTCTAAAATAGCCATAAGCAAACGAGAAATACCAATTCCATAACAACCCATAATAATAGGTTTAGTTTTTTGGTCTTGGTCAATAAAGTTAGCCTTCATTAATTCAGAATATCTAGTTCCAAGTTTAAAAATATGACCAACTTCAATTCCCTTAGCATGTTTAATTAAACCTTTACCATCAGGAGAAGGATCTCCTTCCTTTAAATCACAAATCTCTTGGTTTAAAGCAAAACTAGAACTATCACTGTAAACAATCGTATCTTCTCCAACATCACATAGCACCATAAATTCTTCTGAAGCCTTACCGCCAATATTTCCTGAATCAGCTCCAATAATACGATAATCTAATTCAAGTCGATTTAAAATTCTCTTATAGGCTTCTCTAACCCTTTTATACCAAACATCTAAGTCATCTTCGTCTTTATGAAAAGTATACAAGTCAAACATCAAAAATTCTCTTCCTCTCATTAAACCAAAACGAGGTCGGAATTCATCCCTAAACTTATTTTGAATTTGATATAAACCTATTGGTAGTTTTTTATAACTATTTACATAATCTCTAACTAAATCAGTTACTACTTCTTCATGAGTAGGACCTAAACAGAAAGGACGTTCATTACGATCTTCTAATCTCATTAGCTCTTTTCCATATTGATCCCATCTTAAAGATTCAACCCATAAATCTTTTGGTTGCAAAGCAGGCATTAAAACTTCAACTGATTCTGTTTTATTTATTTCTTCCCTAACAATATTTTCAATTTTTTTAATAATCTTATATGCTAAAGGCAAATAATCATAAATACCAGCTGCGACTTGTTTGATATATCCACCCTTTAATAGAATCCTGTGTGATACTATTTGGGCATCTTTTGGTGTCTCCCTTAATGTTGGGATAAAAAATCTGCTTTGTTTCATTATTTACCTCCTAAAATAATTTAATAATATCATTTAATGTTACAAAGGCAATTAAGCCTAATAATAAAAACATTGTTACTGTAATTAAAATCTTTTCAACTTTTGGATTTGGTTTTTTCCTTGTAATAGCTTCATACCCTAAAAACACTATTCTACCACCATCAAGTGCTGGAATTGGAAATAAATTAAGTAGTCCAACATTCACCGATAACATCCCTAGTAAACCTAATAATGGTAAAAAGCCAAGTGAAGCAAATTGACTAGTTATTTTATAAATACCAACCGGTCCAGATAATGACTTAATTGTTACTGTTTTATCTTTGAATAACATTCTTAAAGTACTAAAAACAACAGTTGAAGAGTTAACAGTTTGATCAATTCCAAAGATAAGTGATTTATGTAAGCTAAATTCACGACTTGGTAAAAATCCTAAAGCAACACCAGCTGGACGAATTTTATTTCTCTCAACATCATATTGTGTATCCATAATGCTTTTGCTATATGGTTTAATTTTTACACTTACAGTTTGCCTTGCGCTTAACTTACCATCTTTCTCTATAATTGTAACTAGATATTGATCAGTAACTGTTGAGCCGTTTTCTAAAGTATAACTGAATTTAATATCTGTAGTACCAATTGTTTTGGGAACAATCTCAATTGTTTCTTTATCGTCTACGCGTTTTACTAATACTTCAAAAATATCTTCATTTGATGATGTTATAATTGTTGCCTCTGTATTTTTAGGTGGGTTAGCTACTACTATATTAGATTCTCTTAACACTATAAAATTTAAATAATCAGCGTCAGTTCCAGTTCCACCTACATAGTTATTAGCAAACTTAACAACATCTAGCCAGTTACTAATATCTTCTCCATTAATTGTTATAATTTTATCTCCTGAAAGTAACCCTTGGTTTGTGCTCATATTGTCATCAACTGATGCAACATAACCTATAACTACTTCTTCAGTCCTTTGATCGCTATAAATCCCCATATTATATAAGGCATATTGAGGAGAAACAAATACTTGTTTACTTTCACCATTATTGCGATAATTAATAGAAATTGGTTCTGTAACTTTATTTTGTAAATAGTAGTTTAAAAAAGCATCAATATCTGAATATTCTTTTACTTCAACTGAATAACCACTTATTTCCATTTTCTCAATATAAGATCCACTAGTAAAGCCGCTTTCTATTAAATACTCATTATTTACATTAACCCTATTTGTGTCGTATTTCGGAAAACCCTGTCCCATACCTAAAATTACAAAAACAAGCATTGCAAGAAAGAAATTCATTAATGGTCCACCAAACATAACCATAAATCTATCCCATAATGATTTAGCCCCTAAGGTTCTTTCATAAGGAGCAATTTGGATACTTTGCTTACCTTCATGAAGCATCGCACTTTTACTTACACCATACTTCTTTAAATTACCAGCAGAATCTTTTACTGCGATAAACAAAAATCCCCTTTGGTGTTCATCAAATAAATCATAGTCTACAACTTCAAACATCTCTAAATCTTTTGCATCTTTATGATTTAAAGTTAAATATATATCTGTAACAGTACCTCGTTTAAACTTTAGCTTTACATACTGAACTTTTTCTAAATAATCATCTTCTTGTTCTTCTCCCGCTATAGCACAAAATCCTCCAATTGGTAAGATTCTAATACTATATTCCGTTTCCCCTACTTTCTTTTTGAAGATAGCTGGCCCCATTCCAAACGCAAATTCGCGAACTAAAATTCCCGCTTTCTTCGCAAATATCATATGTCCTCCTTCGTGGACTAAAATAATTAGCCCTAAGACAAAGATAAAGGCCAACAACCCTAATATAAAATCCATCTAACTCACCTCTATTTATATTTCTCGTATATTTCTTTTTTTATTTCTAAATCTAAATCTAAAATATTATCTAAACTAATTTCAAATTTTGGATAATCTTTCTTTACAGCTTCAATAACTATTTGTTCTATTTCTAAAAAACTAATTTTTCCATCTAAAAACAAATTAACTGCAGCTTCATTACTAGCACTATAAGCAATTTGCTTAGCCTCTCCTTTTTTCAAAACTTCAAAACTAAGTTTTAATAAAGGATATCTTTCATAATCTATCTTTTCAAAATTCAAAGATTTTAACTTTCCTAAATCTAAGCTAGCAACACTTGTTTTTCTTCTCTTTGGATAAGATAAAGCATAACTAATTGGTATTTCCATATTTGGATAAGATAAATTAGCAAGAACCGTACTATCTTTATATTCTACTAAAGCATGGACAATAGATTCACGATGAAGCACAGTATCAATTTGATTTAATTCTAAACCAAACAAATGATAAGCTTCAATAACTTCAAAACCTTTATTAATTAATGTAGCTGAATCAACTGTAATTTTATCTCCCATTTTCCAATTAGGATGATTTAATACTTCTGCTTTAGTAACCGACTTTAACTCTTCTCTATTTTTATCTCTTAAAGCGCCACCACTAGCAGTTAAATAAACCTTCTTTACATCTTCTTTATTTTCTTTTCTTAGTAATTGATAAATAGAATTATGCTCGCTATCTAAAGGAAAAATAGAAACTTTCATTTTTCTAGCAAGATCAATAATTAATTTTCCACCAATTACTAAACTCTCTTTATTAGCTAGTAAGATATCTTTTTTGCTTTTAATTGCATAATAAGTAGGTAGTAACCCACTACTACCAGTTAAAGCATTTAAAACTAAACCAGGCTTTTTATATGAAGCAAAATCAATCATTCCTTCTTTTCCAAAATAAATCTTTACCTTAGGAAACTCTTTTTCAAGATCTCTCTTTATCTCTTCATCTTTTACCCAAACAAGTTCTGGTTTAAATTCTTTAATTATTTCTTTTCCCAAAGAAATATTATTATAAAAACTTATTCCTAAAACACGATAATCTTGATTTTTTCTTATTATATTTAAAGCTTGAGTTCCAATTGAACCAGTAGCTCCTAATAGATAAAGATTACGCATAATTTCTCCTTTCTAAACTAAAGTTAAAATTATTAAAATGACTTGAATTAATGTTGCTCCAAAAATCAAACTATCAATTCGATCTAAAACTCCTCCATGGCCTGGTAAGAGCTTTCCAAAATCTTTAATTTCATAATTTCTTTTTATTTTAGAGGCAAATAAATCACCTATTTGACCAACAATACTAATTAAAATATTTATAAAAAATATTACTATAAATACCAAAACAAGTTCCTTAGAATTTAAAGCATTTAAATCTACTATCTTTAATAAAACTAAAGCAAGTAGACCAAACAAACTTCCTAAAACAGTTCCGATAACAGCACCTTCAACCGATTTATTGGGGCTGATTGTTGGGGCTAGTTTATGTTTCCCAAGTAATGACCCAAAGATATAAGCCATCATATCTGTCATCACAACAACAATAAATAAATATATAAAAATTAATTTACCATCAAAATTAAATCTATCTATTAAAAATGTATTGGTAATATCTAAATTAATATATTTCAAGGAGAAAATTGCTCCCACCATTAAACTAGTATACACCAAAGCTAATATTCCTAAACCATAATCAATAATCTTAGTATCTTTACTAAAAAGTAACAAACTAAAAACTATTAATAATGATAGAAAATAACTAAGTAAAACAATCTTTGAATCATCATAAAAATAAATGAAAATGAAAGTTAATCCCCCAGCTATTAACGGCATAATATATTTTAAATGGTTGTATGCTGGATGTTTATTACTAAAAGCATTAGTTAGTTCATAAGTAGCTAATATAGAAAACAAAATTCCAAGGATCATAAACCAAGGTCCATTTACTAAAGCTAAGCCTATAATCAGCCCTGTATAAACTAAACCAGTTGTAGCTCTAATTATTAAGTTTTTAATTTTCGGGCTCATTTTAAACCTCCAAAACGACGTTCTTGTTTATTATAATATTCTATAGCTTGATCAAAATCTTCTTTTTTGAAATCAGGAAAATAAACTTCAGTAAAATAAAGTTCAGCATAAGCAAGTTGCCAAATAAGGAAGTTACTTATTCTTTGATTTCCTCCAGTTCTTATTAATAAATCAACGTCTGTTTTTATATCTAAATTGTTTTGAATTGTTTCGATAGTTATTTCTTGTCCTTCTAGTTTTTTAAAAGCGCGGACTAACTCTTGTTTTCCTCCATAAGAAAAACACACATTTAAAGTCATACCTTTGTTATCTTTAGTTGCTTCTTCTATTTCTTGAGCTATTTTTTGTAAACTAGGTTTAAGCATCTCAAGTTCACCAACAACCTTAATCTTAAGATCTATAGCTTTTATTTTTTCTTGATAGTTCTTATATCCCTTTTCTACAAGCCCCATTATATAATTAACTTCAGATTTTGGCCTGTTCCAATTTTCCGTACTAAAACCAAAAACAGATAGTTCTTCTAAACCAATTGAGTTAGTATATTTTATTAATTCAACTAAAGTTTTTAAACCTTCTTGATGACCAAAAGAACGGGGCAAACCTTTTGCTTTTGCCCATCTACCATTACCATCAAGAATAATTGCCACATGTCTTGGTAATTTCATAACTTTCTCCACTTATCATATTATACTATAAATCGTCTATAATTTCCATTAATAAATCTTTTAGAAAGGAAAAAAGTATTCCCTTTTTACTTTATCTTTGATATAATATAAAAGGTGATAGTTATGAAAAGAATAATTTTAAAATTAAGTGGTGAAGCTTTAGCTTACCCAGACAGTAAAGGAATTGATTTCCAAAAAGTAAATAAAATAGCTTTAGAAATTAAAAAACTTTATGATTTAGGAAATATCCAATTAGGAATAATTATAGGGGGAGGTAATATCTGGCGTGGGAAAGACGCAGAAGAATTAGGTATTGATCGCTCAAGTGCTGACTATATGGGTATGCTAGCTACAATCCTAAATGCTCTTGCCATTCAAGCTGCCTTAGAAAAGTTAGGACTAGATACAAGAGCAATGACATCTTTAGAAATCCCAGCTGTAGCTGAACCTTATATTAGAAGAAAAGCAATCTCTCATTTAGAAAAAAATCGAGTTGTAATCTTCGGTGGGGGTACTGGTCTACCATTCTTTAGTACTGACTCGACTGCTTCTTTAAGGGGAGCCGAACTAGGAGCGGATATTATTCTAATGGCTAAAAATGGTGTTGATGGTGTCTACGATAAAGATCCTAATAAATATCCTGATGCCAAACGTTATGATAAATTAACTTATGAAGAAGTTATTGAAAAGAATTTAGGTGTTATGGATTTAACTGCTGCAACACTATGCAAAGAAAACAATATTAAAATTATTGTCTTTGATATGAACAAAGAAGGCAATATTAAAAACGTAGTTACCAATCCAAAAATTGGAACTGTGATAACTAATAGAAAGGAAAAGAAATAATGGAAGTATTACAATTATTATTAGACGCATGTGAAGAAAAAATGATGAAAGCAATTGATGCTTTAGAAAAAGAAATGGGCCTAATTAGAACAGGTCGTGCTAATCCAAAAGTTTTAAGTGGTGTTATGGTTAACTATTATGGTATGTCTACTCCTTTAGAACAAATTGCATCAATTAGTACACCAGAAGCTCAACAATTATTAATTAAACCTTATGATGTATCTGCTTTAAAAGATATGGAAAAAGCAATTCAACTAGCTGATTTGAACTTAAATCCAATGAGTGATGGCAAAGTGTTACGTATAAACTTCCCACCACTTACAGAAGAAACAAGAAAAATGCATGTTAGAGAATTAAATAACTTACTTGAAAGTTACAAAATCCAAATGAGAAACTTTAGAAGAGAATCAAATGATGAAATCAAAAAGATGGAAAATGACAAAGAAATCTCAGAAGATGCATCACATTCTTACCAAAACGAAATCCAAGAATTAACTGATAAATATATCAAATTAATTGAAGACAAAGGTAAGAAGAAAGAAAAAGATATTTTAGAAATTTAAAAAGGAGAATATCTCCTTTTTTCTTTTTACTCTTTTATTTTATAAAGAATAATGGTATAATATCTATATCGGAGGAGGAATAGAATGGATTTAAAGAAATTTAAAAAGTACCCAGAATTAAAGGGTACACAAACTGAAGCAAATTTGAAAGAAGCTTTTGCGGGGGAATCACAAGCTCACACTAAGTATTTATATTATGCTTCACAAGCTAAAAAAGATGGTTACGTTCAAATAGGTAAATTCTTTGAAGAAACAGCTTTAAATGAAAAAGAACACGCAAAGATTTGGTTCAAGTTATTAAATGAAGGTTCAGTGCCAAAAACTACTGCTAACTTAGAAGATGCAGCAAGTGGTGAAAACTACGAATGGACTGAAATGTATCCAGGGTTTGCAAAAACTGCAGAAAAAGAAGGTTTTCCTGAAATTGCTGCTTTATTTAGATTAGTTGCAGATGTAGAAAAAAGACACGAAGAAAGATATAAAAAACTAAAAGTTAATATCGAAGAAGGTATTGTTTTCTCTCGTAGCAAAGATACAGTTTGGGAATGTTCTAACTGCGGTCATATTCATATTGGTAAAGAAGCACCAGATATGTGCCCAGTATGTGATCACGAAAAAGCATATTTTGAAATTCACAAAACAAATTACTAAAAACTAAATAAGATAATAAAAAGGCTAGATTAACTAGCCTTTTTTATTAATTAAATGTGATTTTTATTGGACAATCACACATTCATTCTCTTTCAACACCAACACCAACTTCAATACGATAGAAGTGTGAAACTGATGTTTCTTCTTGTTTTAAAAATTGTTCTACAGTAATGTCTGAGTTTTTAACAAATTGTTGGTCAAGTAAACAAATATCTTTTAAGTATCTATTAACTTTACCTTCAGCAATCTTATCAACGATCTTTTCAGGTTTTCCTTCATTAATTGCTTCTTGTCTGAAAATAGCTTTTTCTCTTGCAAGGAAAGCTTCATCAACATCTGCTCTACTTAAATATGTAGGGTTCATAGCAGCTACGTGTAATGCAACATCGTGAGCAGCATCTTCTTTTCCCTTATATGTAATTACAACAACAATACGACCATTCATATGCGAATAAACTTCAAATTTTTCATCGTCTTTTTTAGTAATTACTGATACATTACGTAAATCAATTTTTTCTCCAATAATAGCAGTTGCTTGAATAATAAGGTCTTCTACTGTACCTTCTTCAGCTTTAACTTTTAAAGCTTCTTCAGTATTAGTAGCATTACTCTTAAGTAATGCTTTTCCTACTTTTTCAACAACAGCTTGGAATTTGTCTGTTTTAGTAACGAAGTCTGTTTCACAGTTAATTTCATAAACTAATGTTTTATTTCCATTGATTAATGCTGAACAAATACCTTCAGCTGCAACTCTAGTTGCTTTTTTAGCAGCTTTAGTAATCCCATTTTCTCTTAGCCAAACACTAGCTTTTTCTAGGTCGCCGCCTGTTTCAACTAAAGCTTTTTTACAATCCATCATTCCAGCACCAGTACGGTCTCTCAATTCTTTTACAAGTTGTGCACTAATAACAACAGCCATTATTTTACCTCCTCTGTTACTTCTTCTACTTTAACTTCTATTTCTTTTTTAGCCTTAGGGGCTTTTTCTTCTTTTACTTCAGCTGCTTCTTTTTTTGCTCTCTTAGGTTTTGCTTCAACTTCAGCTTCTGCTTTTTCAGCTTTAGCAGCTTTTTTAGGTTTTGCTTCAACTTCAACTTCTTCTTTTTCGGCTTTAGCAGCTTTTTTAGGTTTTTCTTCTTTTTCTAATTTTATTTCTTTTTTGATTGCTTGTTTTTCTTTAACTTCTTTGATTTCTTCTTTCTTAGCCTTTTTCTTTTCTTCTAGCTCTATTTCCTTAGCTTTTTCAGTTTTATCGTCTACAGGTAAGATTAAAGCATCAACTTGTCTAACTCTTCTAGGTCTTCTTCCACGACCAAAACGTCCTTGTTGATGATTATCAGCTGGTTCTTGTTCTTCTGGAACTACGATTTCAACTGGTGGTAATCCTTTAGCAGTTGCAACTGCATTAGCCATAATAGCAGTAATTACTTTTACTGATCTAACAGCATCATCATTTCCTGGGATTACATAATCAACTTCATCTGGATCACAGTTAGTATCTACTAAACCAAATAAAGGTATATTTAGTTTTCTAGCTTCAAGTACAGCATTACGCTCACTATTTGGATCAATTACAAACATAGCTTGAGGAATCTTAGTCATATCTCTAATTCCACTAAAGTATTTAACTAATTTTTCTTGTTCCTTTTTAATTAAAGCAACTTCTTTTTTAGTATAACTTTCTAAAGTTCCTTCAGCATCCATTCTTTCAATATCTTCTAAACGTTTAATTGAACGTCTAATTGTTTTGAAGTTTGTAAGCATACCACCTAACCATCTTTGGTCTACGTAGTATTCGCCACATCTTTCAGCTTCTTCTTTGATAATTTCTTGAATTTGTTTTCTTGTACCTACAAATAAAACTCTTCCGCCATTTTGCACAATAGTATATAAAGCTTTGTATGCTTCATTAATACCTTCAATTGTTTTGTCTAGGTCAATGATATAAATACCATTCTTTTCACCAAAAATATACTCTTTCATTTTAGGATTCCATTTGCGAGTATTATGACCAAATTGGACTCCTGCTTCTAATAGCAAGTTACGACTAACGATCTCTTCAGAACTTGCTTCTTCCTTAACCTCAGCTTTTGCTTCAACTTTTGGTTCAGCTTTAGCTTTTGGCTTTAATTCAACCTTTAATTCAGCTTCAGGTTTTGCCTTTGGTTTTGGTTTTGCTTCAGTTTTTGCCTCAACTTCAACTTTAGCAACTTTCTTAGGTTTTTCTTCAGCCTTTGCTTCTGGTTTTGCTTTGGTTTTTACCTCAGCTTTTTCAGCTTCTTGTTGCTCTAACAACTCTTTTTCTTTCATTTTTTTTCACTCCTTTTTTTCTTTTGTTAAGCCTCCACCCTCTTCATAGATTCCCGCCCACTTCAAGCTAAAAGTGACATGACGATTTTCTCCAAGGATGTGTGTTTTTAAGACTAAGTTATTATATCATAACTTAAATTAATTTGCAAACATTTCTTGCTATTTAGTACTACCAATACCACCTTTTCTTAACTTTGTAGTAGTATCACCATCTACAGTTAAATATTTCAAAAATATCCCTTGAATAAAACGATCCCCTCTTTTTAAATAGATATCTTTATCAGTATTGTTTGTTAGGGAAACGATAATTTCTCCATCATTATCTTCATTACTAAAGTAATCACTATCAATAATCCCTACATTATTAGTAAGTGTTATTCCTTTTTTAATTGCATAACTACTTCTAATAAACAAAAACAAAACTTCATCTTTTTTCATATACGCTTTTAGATTAGTCTTAACTTGTACCTTTTTCTTAGCTTTTAAAATTACATCACAAGGTAGATAAAAATCATAGCCAGCAGAATATTTGGTAGCTCTTTTGGGAATTAAGATATCTTCTTCTTTATATGTAAGAAGTTCATCTTTAATTAATAAAAATCCTCTATTCATCTTTATGCGCATCCTTTCTTGGAAAATATTTATCATAATTCTCTTTTAATTTTTCTTTAGAAATATGAGTGTAAATTTGTGTTGTTGATAGGTTCTCATGACCCAATAATTCTTGCACACTTCTTAAATCAGCTCCGTTATCAAGTAAGTCACTTGCAAATGAGTGTCTAAGCATATGGGGATGAATCTTCATCCCAAGTCCTGCATCATCTGCTAGTTTATCTAAAATTACTCTTACACCTCTAACTGTTAGGGGAGTTCCCTTAAAATTCAAAAACAACTCTTCTGGTATTTCCCCAGTTGTATTATTAGCTAATAGTTTAGATCTTGCATTATCTAAGTAATCTAAAATCGCATCTTTAATACCTTCATAAATAGGAACATATCTTTCTTTATTGCCTTTACCCATTACTAAAATATTAGAATTGTAATAATCAATATCTCTAATTCTTAAAGAGCAAAGTTCAGATACTCTTATTCCCATACCATATAATACTTCTAAAATCGCATAGTCTCTAATTCCTAAAGGAGTTTTTCGATCAATTGTATTAAATAGTTTATCAATATCTTCTGGATATAACCTTTCAGGTAAAGTTTGATTTTGTTTTACTGACTTTATCTCGCCAAAAGGATTAGATTCTCTTACTCCTTCTTGAACTAAAAAACGATAAAAACTTCTTAAACTTGAAAGTTTACGATTAACTGATTTTGGTTCAAAACGTTCATTTAAATAAGCTAAATAATATCTTGGAATATTTGAAGAAATTTTTTGGATTGAAGAAAACTCATTTATCTTTAAATAGTCTTGAAAATCTTTTATATCTCTTATGTAACTTCTAACAGTATGAAATGAATAATTTCTCTCAATACTTAAATAGTCTTGAAAAGCTTTAATTAATTGTTCATCAGTCATTGATTTTCTCCTTTATTTTCCTTATTTCGCTTAAACTTCTTTCAGCAATCAGCTCTCTTTTTTCTGCCTTTTTAGCTCTTCTTTCAAGATCATCAATAATTCCAAAATTAATATTCATTGGCTGAAAATTGCTATTAGGTATTGCAATGTAAGATGCTAAAGCACCAAGAGCAGTTTTCCTAGAAAACTTAATCATCTCTTTACCATTAAGTAGTCTTCCTAAATTTAATCCTACCAAAAGCCCAGATGCTGTTGACTCTACATAACCTTCAACACCTGTAATCTGCCCTGCAAAAAATACTTTCGGATTACTTTTTAGTTGGTAGAAACTATTCAAAACTTTAGGCGAATTAATATAAGTATTTCGGTGCATAACCCCATATCTCATAATCTCTGCTTTTTCTAAACCTGGAATTAAATTAATAATTTTCTTTTGTTCACCAAACTTTAAACTCGTTTGAAAACCAACTAAATTATATAAAGACTTACTTGCATCATCTGGCCTTAACTGTACAACCGCATAAGGCATCTGCCCCGTTTTAGGATCTTCTAAACCAACAGGTTTTAATGGTCCAAAAAGCAAAGTCTCTTTTCCTCTTGCAGCTAAATCTTCAATTGGAACACAAGCTTCAAATACTTTACGTTCAAAGTCTTTTGGTTTTACTTTTTCTGCTTCTATTAAAGTTTGATAAAAAACATCATATTCTTCTTCAGTTAAAGGGCAATTGTAATATGAAGCTTCCCCTTTATCATATCTATTCTTTAAATATGCTTTAGACTTATCTATACTGCTTTCTAAAACAATCGGTGCAACTGCATCAAAGAAATATAAATCGTCTTGATTTAAATATTTCTTTAAATAAAGTGAAAACTCCTCACTTGTTAGTGGTCCAGTTGCGATTATAGTATAACTATCATCTAAAGTAACTACTTCTTCATTATGAAAAGTTACTAAAGGATGATTTTTTAAATAATTAGTAATATCTAAAGAAAATTGATTGCGATCGACTGCTAAAGCAGTTCCAGCTTCAATTTGGTTTTTGTCTGCACTTTTCATAATCAAAGAATCAAGTTCCCTTAACTCTTCTTTTAATAAACCAACAGCATTAGTAATATCATTACTTCTTAAACTATTAGAACATACAAGTTCAGAAAAATTAGTTGTCTCATGAGCTTCAGTATTCTTAACACCTCTCATTTCATAAAGATCAACTTTGATTCCTTGTTTTACTAATTGATATGTAGCTTCTGAACCTGCAAGTCCAGCACCAATAACTTTAACCCTCATCTTTACACCTTTTCTATATTATAACTTATATCAAAGCAAATCTCAATTAAAAAAAGTTTAGTCAAACTAAACTTTTCCTAATTCTTTTTCTAACTTTTGAAAATATTCTGTATTTAAATAATCCTTAATTCCTTTATCTTCAAGCATATATTCATAATAGTCATAATCTTTAAAAATAACATATTTAAATAAATCAGTTGCTTCTTGTAAATTATCATTCATAACATTAAAACAAGCATAGTTATACCAAAGATCTAAAAAATCGGGATATTTAGTAAGTCCTTTCGCATAAATCTTTTTTGCTTTTTCATAATCTTTATCAATATCTTCATAAATTAATGCTAGGTTCAAATAAACATTAGGTACTATTTGTTCCTGATTTAACTCTTCTAAATAATAACCTTTAGCTATATTAAAAAAACCCATTTTCCCATAAACAACACCTAAATTATAATTAACCATATAACCTTTTGGATCAATCTTATAAGCCATTGTGAATAATTCTAAAGCTTTAGTATCGTAATTTTTCTTTTCAAAACAACTTCCCAAATTAAGATTAAGCCAATAGTTGTTTGGTTCTAACTCCCATGCTTTTTCATAGTACTCTAATTCTTTATCGTCATTACCTATTCTTTCATAGGCTAAGGCTAAGTTGCGATAAACAGCATATGATTTACTGTTTTGTTTTTCTGCTAATAGTCCATATTCAATTGTCTTAGAAACATTTTCTTTTGTAAGGTATAGACCAACTAGCATCTCTTTTGCTACAACTTCTTCAGGTATCACTACATCTAAAACTTTAAAACAATCAATAGCTTGATCAATTTCACCTACGTAAATATACGCTCTTCCTAGATTCAGTAAATCACCTGCTGTTGCTTTTTGGCTAAAGGCTTGTTTATAAATAACAATTGCTTGCTCATAGTCGCCTTTATCCATTGCCTTATTAGCTTTCTTGATAAGCTTACGATATTTTCTTCCCATTATGCCAATCCTCTTAACACTAAAATTCCAATAGCAGCTAGTAAATTATTTATAAAGTGAATAGTTATCGGAACAAAAATATTATTTTTTGAAAAATGATACATTATACCCATCACAAATGCTTGAGGTAAATATAGTAAGATGTACTGAAAATCTCCGCTTAAAAGGTGCATTACAGAAAATACTACAGTACTAATTAAGATTGCCGTCCATGGAGACCACTTTAGATTATCTTCAATAATCCCAAATATGAATTTACGGAAGATTAATTCTTCAATTATCGGAGCAAAAAAGACAATAGGAATAAGCATTATAAGTCCATATTTACTTAAGACCGCTGATTCTAGGCTTTCTTGATTTTCTGATGTTCCCTCAATACCAATTAATCCATAAAAAATATTTACAATTGTAGTTAAAAGCCAAACAGCTATCGCTCCCGCTACAATGAAAAGAATCGTATAGAGAATTCTTTTTTTAGTCTTTTGCCAATCTTCAATAAATAACTGCCTCGAAAAATAAAGAGCAAGTGCCAAAACTGGAAACAATCCTGCAGCTTGGGCAAAAATTGCTATCGTTTCAAAATCAGTTGAATTCATCTCAATTTTTAAAGCAGTCGCATAAATTATCGCCAATATTGATGGTACAAACAAATAAGCGCCTAACAACAAAAAGAACCACATTATATGGTTAAAGTCGCTATTTAATTTGATTCTCTTTTGTGTTGATGCCATATTTCTCACTCCTTTTGTTATTATATCATACTTTTCAAATTTTACTAAGCATTTTATTAAAAAAGTAATAGCCTAGCTATTACTTTCTTAATTTAATTTCTTCTTTTATTTGTTTTATAAATTCTTTCAAGCTTACAGTTGTTTGTTCTTGGCTTCCATACTTACGATAAGTTACTGATTTATCTTCTACTTCTTTATCACCAATTACAATTTGATAAGGTATCTTCATCGTTTGAGCTTCTCTAATCTTGTAACCTAATTTCTCATCACGATAATCACTTTCAAAATTAATTCCTTCTTTTAAGAATACTTTTTCAAGTTTCTTTACATATTTACTATGAAGACTTAAATTAACTGGAATTAGCTTTACTTGAACTGGTGCAAGCCATGTTGGGAAAGCACCACCATAATGTTCAATTAGAATACCAATAAATCTCTCCAAAGATCCATAAATAGCACGATGTAACATAACTGGTCTAACTTTTGAACCATCTTCTGCTACATATGTCAAATCGAATCTTTCTGGCAAGTTCATATCTAACTGAATTGTTCCACATTGCCAGATTCTATTCATTGAATCTCTAATCTTAAAATCAAGTTTTGGACCATAAAAAGCTCCATCTCCTGGATTTAATTTATAATCTTTTCCTGCCTTCTTACAAGCTCTAGCTAAAGCTTTCTCTGAATAGTCCCATATTTCAATTGAACCGATATATTTTTCCTCAGGTCTTGTAGATAGTTCGATTGTGTATGTTAAACCAAATGTACTATAAATCTCATCAAATAGTTTAATTAAACTTACAACTTCTTTTTCAATTTGGTCTTTTCTCATAAAGATATGAGCATCATCTTGGGTAAAAGATCTAACTCTAAATAAGCCAGATAAAGCACCACTTGCCTCATATCTATGAACTAAACCTAACTCTCCAACTTTTAATGGAAAATCTCTATACGAATGAATATCGCGTTTATAAACTAACATTCCTCCCGGACAATTCATCGGCTTAATCGCAAACTCTTTATCATCAATTTTAGATGTATACATATTTTCTTTATAGTTAAACCAGTGTCCAGAAATTTCCCATAAGTCTTTACTTAACATGATTGGTGTTGTAATAAACTCATAACCTTCTCTTTTATGAACTTTATACCAATAGTCTTCTAAGTTTTTCCTTAGTGTTAATCCTTTTGGTAAATAGAAAGCAAAACCTGGACCATATTCACTAATCATAAATAAGTCCAATTCTTTTCCAAGTTTACGGTGATCTCTTTTAGCTCTTTCTTCTAAATCATGTAAATGACTATCTAACTCCTCTTTAGAGAAGAAACAAGTACCATAGATTCTTTGAAGTTGCTTGTTTTGAGAATCTCCTCGCCAGTAAGCACCACTAACGCTTAATAATTTAAAATTCTTTAATAAACTAGTATTAAGTACATGTGGTCCTCTACACAAATCTAAATAATCTCCTAATTTGTAAATAGTAATAATTTCACCATCTTCAAGTTCATTAATTAATTCAGTCTTATAAGGGCAGTCTTTAAATACTTTTAAGGCTTCTTTCTTAGATACTTCTCTTCTTTCAAAATTCAAACCAGCCCCAACTTGTCTTACCATTTCTTTTTCGATTACCTTTAAAGATTCTTCATCAAACTTCTCGCCATCTAAATCTACATCATAATAAAATCCTTCTTCAATCGCTGGTCCAACGCCAAATAAAGCTTTAGGATAAAGCTTTAAAATTGCACTAGCCATTAAATGACTGCAAGAATGTCTTAATACTTCTAATGCTCTTTCGTCATCTTTAGTAACAAGTTCTAATTTAGAATCTTTTAAAATTGGTCTTTTTAAATCATAGGCCTCATCATTTACTAAAGCATAAACCGAATTCTTTAAAAGTCCTTTAGAAATTGAACTTGCAATATCATATGGTGTTGTTCCCTTTTCATATTCTTTTTTTGATCCATCTAAAAATTCAATTTTCATCTTTGCCTCCTTAATATAAAAAGTCCTTAAAAATATCTTTTAAGGACGAATTCTTCGCGGTACCACCTTATTTTGCATTTTAAAAATGCACAGCTTTCACTAGGATATAACGCTCCCAAACGGATATCTTTTCAGTATCAACTCCGTGGTAGTAACTATTAACACTTTGGTATTTTCTCACCAACCAAATACTCTCTGACTTTACTAGTATTAATAATCGTGTCCACTTCTTTGTTTATTAAGATTAAATTAATTATATCATATTTTTTAAAGAAAACCAATAAAATTATCTCAAACGATAATTTTTATCGTCTAATTTTACTTCATCAACCATTTCTTTGATTCTAGTATACAGTCTATTACCTGCGATATCAGCGCTAGCAACTAACTCTTTTCTAATCTCTGATAAAGACGAGTTTGAAGTGAAGATAACTGGTAAGTTCATTGTCATACGATATTGTAATATTGCGACTAAAGCATCATCCCTTACAAAAGGAGTTAATGAAGACACTCCAAAATCATCAAGCACTAAAACGGGTGCTTGTTTTATTTTTAGAATTAGTTGTTCAGTATTGCTTTCTTGAAAAGAAGTTTTCAAATTACGAACTAAATCAGGAAAGAAAACAAACAATACTTTTTCTGTTTTAGAAATGATTTGGGCTAAATGCATAGCAATATAAGTCTTCCCAACACCATAAGAACCATAAATATATAAACCTTTAGTATATTTCTTCTCTTGATAATTTTGAATAAATTGTGCTACTTTTGTAAGCACCATCATTCTCGCATCGTTTTTGTATAGTTCTCCAGTTTCCGGCTCAAAATCATAATACATAAATTCTAATAATCCAGTACCTTCTCCTTGAAGTGGAGCAGACACTAAACTAATTTTGCCATCAGTATAATCAAGCTCAACAGTATTATTACCATACTCTTCAATATACTTTTGCATATTTTCTTTTAATAATTGGTGATGATTATAGATATCAAAAAACGTTCCAAAGTTATTTAAGATATCTTCATCAGAAAGTTTATGCTTTTTAATAAAAGCACTTATTTCTTTATCTTTCTTAAATTCTTGAATGATTTTACTAATTTCTTTATTCATTTACATCACCCTAATACTTTTTTAATTTTTTCTTCTAATTTAGCCTTTTCTTCTTCACTTAAATTATCAAAATATTCTTGTTCTTGTTTTTGTTTTTCTTTATCTTTTGCTTCTGTTTCTTCTTCGTATTGATCCATCCAATCAGGTCTTACTCCTGTTTTTTTACTAGTATATTTTACAGCTCCACCTTTTGGTTGTTCTTTTAATTGTTTTGTATGAAGCAAAGCACTTTTTGTATCTTTAACTCCTTTGCGAGCCCACTCATTAGCTACTTTCTCAAAATAGTTATATGAAGGCATTGTTCCTTCTTTTTCATTTAAAACATAGTAAAGCAAAACATTTACAACTCCTCTAGCTAAACCTAACTCTGAAGTTAATCTTTCTAAAGTTCTCAGTTCAGTTTTAGATGCAGTAATTCCACTTAAACTTTCTAAAATGTTTTTTGGGGAATTGTTTTCTAAAATATTAACTAATTCAAATAAAGTATCATCTTGTTTACTAGAAACAAAAGCATCTGGTTCTTTAGTTACAAACCTTGATTGAACTTTTTTATTTTGACTTTGAGCTTTTAAAGTGTAAATCTTTTCTGCACTTTCACCAATCTTTGATAATGGCAAGTCGTTATTTTGAAGAACTACATCTTCAATAACTTGTTTCATTTCCTGAACATTTAAATCATAAGTATAAGCTACATTAATAATTTTATTCTTTAACTCAGGGTCATCAAAGACAGCACTTGGAATTATATTTTCATCAAACTCCATCTTAAACAATAAATAATCAAACTTTTCACCTTTAATATTAATATTATCTTTAATTTTATTAAAAAACAACTTCGCAAAAGGATCAACTTCTTCTTTAAAGTCCTTCACATATACTTCATCAAAAGTCTTAGTAATATCTGTATAACCTCTAATTTTATAATTTAAGTTTTTAGTTATATTTTCCACTTCAACTGGACCTATTTTTTCAGTTAAGAATTTAACTAAAAGTCTATTTGATAAAAAGGACTCAACAGCTAATGGTTGCTTTAAATATAAATAATAGCCTTTTTCTTCATCAAAATAAGTTTCAACTAAACTTAGGGCATTTAATTTATTTAAAGCTTCTTGGAAAAAGTGGTCATTGTTAAAGTTTAAACTATCAAGGACTGTTCTTATATCATAAGTTTCTTTATTGTCATAAGTCATTAATAAATTATATAAAGCAAAACTATCAATCCCAATCAAAGGTAGGTATAGTTTAGTTAAACAGAATCCAGCTTCCCCTGATAATTCAAAATTTTTATAAACTCTAAAATTTGTATGTTTCATATATTGCTCCTAATATAGACTAACACCTTTATAGTTTAGTTTTTTGTCTAAAACTTGGTATAGCCTTTCAATAATTTTTTGGCCTCTTCCACGAGGAAAAATGAATTTTGTAGTGATAGCAAAATCTATAGCAACTTCATTAATCTTCGTCTCTACAAGAATTACTATTAATGAATATTTATTTGTTTCAAATAAAATTTCATTAAATTGCTTGTTATCTGAAATTAATTTTCCACTTTCTTCTTTCATCAAATCATAAACTGCTTTTCTTGCATCAGCTAAACGATTGCGATAATATCTTGTTCTTAGTGATTGAAGATGATGGTTTTCTTTTGTTTCAAAATTGTTACTAAAAAATTCTTTAAAACCCATTTTATCCTCCTATTTCTTTTAATATTTTATTTATTTGTCTTTTCGTGTTACAAAAGCAACGGCTATTATCAATAACATAATCGCCATACTTAGCTTTCTCGCTACTAGACATTTGCAAGCTAATTAACTTTTTAGCTTCTTCTTCCTTAATTTGATTTCTCTTCATTAATCTTTTAATTTGTTTTTTTCCCTTAATATCGATAACCATTATTTTATCTACAAGTTCAGTAAAGTTAGTTTCTACTAATAAAGGAACTTCTATAAAAGTTATTTGATTTTTTTGAATTTGCATTTTTAAACTCAAATAAATTAAAGGATGAGTTATATCAGTAAGTTTTTTTAAAGCTTCTTTGTTATTGAAAACAAGTTTTGCTAGAAGCTTCTTATCTACTTTCCCTGAAACAACTACATCAGAACTTACCTTTTCTTTAATTTCTAAAATTACATGAGGATCTTCTAGTAACTTACTATTCTCTTCATCAGCTGATAAAACTTTATAGCCTAAACTCTTTAAATAGTTTGCTACTTTAGTTTTACCTGAGGCTATTGAGCCTGTAATTCCGATAACCATCTTTACTCCTTCTGGCAATATTCACAATAATATGTACTTCTACCACCTATTTTTATTTTTGTAATATCTTTCCCGCACACAGGACATTTTTCTTTTGTATGTACTAAAAGTTCATTTTGGAATAAACCACTAATCCCATCTGAAGAATAAGATCTAATTGTTGTCCCACCTAATTGAATCGCCTTTTCTAAGACAACTTTTGTATATTTAATAATTTTCTCAAGCTCATCATTATTTAATAATTTACCGGCCTTTTTAGGATTAATCCTCGCCATAAATAAGATTTCATCGGCGTAAATGTTGCCTATTCCTGTAATTATGCTTTGGTCAAGTAATAATTGTTTGATTGCTTGACTTTTTGTTTTAAGTTTATCTTTTAAATATTCGGTATTTAAACTATTACTAAAAGGCTCTAATCCTAATTTATTTAAAGGTTCTTTTTTTAATAATTCTTCATAACTTAAATCAAGGTATAAATGCATAGTTCCAAATTTACGTACATCATGATATCTTAATGTCTTTCCGCTCTTTAAATAAAAGATAATATGTTCATGTTTTTCTTTTTCTTCATTTTCTCTTAAAAAGTATTTACCTTCCATTCGCAAATGAGAAATTAGAAAACCTTTAGTTAATTTGAATATTAGATACTTTCCGTAACGTAAAACATCTTGAATTTTTTCGCCTTTAATTTGTTTTTTAAATAAGGTAACTGTTGGATATTGAATAATTCTTTCATAGTAGATATCTACATCTTGAATTTCTTCACCAATAACTAAATGTTTTAAAGTATTACGGACAGTTTCAACTTCTGGTAATTCTGGCATCTTAAATATATTTTACCCAATCTTTATTATAACGGTCAATAAACTTTAAAGCATCTTTATCTTTTGGATAACCTAAAGCAATCCCCACAGCTGGAAGATGTTTTTCTGGTAATTTAAAGTAATTAGCAATTGCTTCTTGTTTTGCTTCATTATGGAAAGTAGATAGCCAGCATGAACCTATTCCTAAATGAGTTGCTTCAAGTAAAATGTTTTGTGTTGCAGCTGAAGCATCTTGTTCAGTTTGTTTTGGTGCTGGATGCTCTTCATTTCTTACAAAGATAATGATTAATCCTCCAGCTTCACCTACCATCTTATAACCAGGTACTTTTTCAGAAATTTCTTTTAAAACTTCTTTTTTATTAATTGCAATAAAATATAAAGGTTGTTGGTTTCTTGCACTAGGTGCTTGCATTCCTGCTCTTACTAGTTTTTCTAGTTCTTTATCAGTTAATAGTTTATCTTCAAACGATCTAACACTTCTTCTAATTTTAATTTCTTTCATAATTACCTCCCCTATTTAGTTTCATACCAATTTTTCCCATAGTTAATCTCAATAACTAATGGTACATTTAATTTAATTACATTTTCCATCTCAGTCTTTACAATATCTTTTAAAATTTCAAGTTCATTAGGTTTTACATCAAACACTAATTCATCATGGACTTGAGCAATTAGTAGTGATTCTAACTTAGCTTCAACCATTTTAGCTTTTACTTTATTCATCGCTAATTTTATAATATCAGCTGCTGTTCCTTGAATTGGTGCATTCATCGCTGTTCTTTCCCCAAAGTTTCTTAAATTGATATTTGGACTATTAATATTATCAATATATCTTCTACGGTTAAGTAAAGTCTTAGTATAACCTTTTTCTCTAGCACTTGCTACTTGATTATCTAAAAACTCTTTTGCACCTTTAAAAATCTCAAAATAACGCTCAATATAATCACTAGCATCTTTCGGATTAATATTTAAAGCCTCTGATAAACCCCAAGCACTCATCCCATAAATAATCCCAAAGTTAATCGTCTTGGCATCTCGTCTTTGGCTAGGCTTTATCATATTATAATCAATCCCATAAATACTAGCAGCTGTAGCTCTATGAATATCTAAACCCTGATTATAAAACTCAATCATTTTTGGATCTTCAGATAAAGATGCTAGTACTCTTAGTTCAATTTGCGAGTAGTCGGCGCTTAAAATTAAACCATCTTTAAAACGTGAAACAAAAACTTTTCTAATAGTTTGACCTGTTTCTGTTCTTATCGGAATATTTTGAATATTAGGTTCAATTGAAGATAATCTACCTGTAGTTGTTAGGGCTTGTTTATAAACAGGATGTAAATAATTGTTTTCATCTTTTACTTCTAATAAGCCATTTACATAAGTAGTGATTAATTTATTATAAGATCGATATTCTAAGATAGCTTTTGCTATTGGATATCTATAAGCTAGCTTTTCTAAAACTTCTGAGTTTGTAGAATAGCCGGTTTTAGTTTTCTTATAAACAGGTAACTTTAATTTTTCAAATAAAATCTCCCCTAAAACTTTATAAGAATTTAAGTTAAATTTTTCACCAGCATACATAAATACCTCATCTTGATATTTATTTGCTTCAACTTCAAATTCTTCACCAATCTCTTTTAGTTTTAATGGGTCAATTAACAAACCACATATTTCCATATCTCCTAGAACTTTAGATAATTCAATCTCAATTTTAAATAAATCTTCAATTTCATTTTCTTTGATTTCAGCTAAAACTTGTTTCTTTAGTTTGTTAATTAAATCATTTTTAGCTGCTGCATATTGAGAATAGATATCTAAACTTGGAATATGGTACTTTTTATTTTCTTTATATATTGTATCATATTGAGGAATATTTGTTTCAAGAAAGTTTTGTGCTACAACTTGGATATCATCATTACTATAACTAGGGTTAATTAAGTAAGCAGCTAGCAATAAATCAAATGTAACATTTTTTAAATTGATTCCTCTTTTTTTAAGTAAAACATAAGTCTTCTTATAATCAAATAAGCTAATCTTTGTTTCTTCATTCGCTAATATCTCATGTAATGACTTGTTTTTTAATAAAACATCTTTTGATACAAAAAGATGATGTTTTTTATCTTTAATTGCAAGTCCTAAAATTTGATTATTATAATAGTTTTCATAATAAGTTTCTAAAGAAAGAGTTATTTCTTTATCCAACTTACTAAAGTCATAATTTAAATCTTCAATAATCTCTAAATTAGGATTTTCTTCTATCTCTCCTTGATCAGCTTGTTTCATTAAACTATTAAATTCCATTTCTTTATAGAAACGATATAGTTTAGGATGTTCATAGTTTTGATAATTTAAATCTTCAATCTCATAAGGAATATAAGCATCTTTTACTAATGTAGCAAGATATTTAGTTTTGTAAGCTTCTTCTTTTCCACCTTCTAAAAGAGTTTTAGTTCTTCCTTTTACCTCTTCAATATTTAAGTAGATATCTTCTAAATCTTTATAATCAGTTAATAACTGAATTGCTGTCTTAGGACCAATACCTCTAATGCCTGGTAAATTATCAGATGTATCACCGATTAAGCCTTTATAGTCAGTAACTTGATTAGGATAAATATTATTCTTTTCTTTAAAGTTAGATATGTTATTTTCATCTAACTCTTTAACTCCAGATTTAGTTAAGTGAACAGTGATTTTATCATCTACTAGTTGAAGTAAATCTTTATCTCCCGATACAATATGAATTTCATCAAACTTATCTTTACACAAATTAGCCATTGTGGCAATAAGGTCATCTGCTTCATATTCTAAAGACTCAAAATGTTTGATTTCTAAAACATCTAAATATTCTTTGATATAAGGAATTTGCACTTTTAGTTCTTCAGGTAATTTAGTCCTTGTTCCTTTATATTCTTTATACTCTTGATGACGGAATGTTTGCTTACCAGCATCAAATGCTACAAAAACATAATTTATGTCTTTCTTTTCTAATAAACTATTGATCATATTTACAAATCCATAAATAGCATTAGTATATAGACCTTGAGAAGTTTGCATCATTTTCCCTGTATAGTATGTAGCATAAAAAGCTCTAAACATTAAACTATTTCCATCAATTAAAGTTATCTTCTTCATAAAATCACCTTATTCTATTCTACCATATTTTAGCTTAATTTACTATTATTTTAAAAAGTTTTGGTATTTTTAAGATTTATGGTGTATAATGATAACATATTGGAGGTTTTATAATGAATGTTATTCAGATTATCGCATTAGTGCTGTTTTTAATTATGTATGCATTAATGTTAGTGTTTAGTGAGAAAAGACCTTATATTACAAGTGGAGCTGCAATAATATTTATAATCTTGATGATAGTTAACTTTAGTACAAATCAAGATCATACATTTTGGGAAGCTGTAAATGCAACAGGAGTTCAAGCCTTTACCGACTTTAGCTCTTGGAACGTACTCTTGATGATAGCAGGTACTATGGGAGTCGTCGCCTTCTTTATTGAATCAAAGATGCCAAGCTTAATGGCCGATGTAATTATCAATAAAGTGCCGAATGTAAAATGGGCAATTGTAGGTTTATCTTTATTTTCTGGTTTAGTTTCTGCGTTCATTGATAACGTAGCTACAGTGCTAATGGTTGCACCTGTAGCCTTAACAGTATGTAAGAAGTTAAAAATTAATCCAGTACCAAGTATTATCGCAATTGCAATTTCATCAAACTTACAAGGTGCTGCAACTTTAGTAGGAGATACTACATCTATTCTACTAGGTCAAGAAACAGGAATGAACTTTGTAGACTTCTTCTGGATGCATGGAAGACCTAACCTATTCTTCATCGTTCAAGCAGGGGCTCTTGCATCAGCATTCGTTTTATTATTTGTATTTAGAAAATATACTCAACCTTTAGAACAAGTAGAAAAAACTAAAGTTACAGATTATGTTCCTTCATTCTTATTATTAGGAATTATCGTAGCTTTAATTATCGCATCTTTCTTTACTATTCCAGTTCCTTGGTTAGATAGTATGAAAAATGGTATTATTTGCATCACAATCTTCTTAATTGGTTTTATTAGAAAACTTATTAAAACTAAAGATGATAAGAAAGAAGTTACTAAAGAAGCTGTTAAATCTTTGGATTTTGAAACATTAATTTTATTATTTGGTTTGTTTATCGTAGTTGGTGGTTTAGGTGCTTTAGGTATTATTGGTAAAATTGGAGAAGCATTCAATAGTATCGCTAATAGTTTAAATATGAGTCCTAATGCAACAATCTTCGTTTTATATACAATTATCGTATTTATCTCGGTAATCATTTCAGCTTTCGTAGATAACATACCTTATGTTATGACAATGCTACCTGTAATTACTGCTTTACTTCCAGGTTTAGGTTTAGCTCCTGGAGATAATAAAGCATATCTATTATACTTTGGTTTATTAATCGGTGCTACTTTAGGTGGTAACATTACACCAGTTGGTGCCAGTGCAAATATTACAGGTATTGGAATGTTACGTCGAGAAGGCTATGAAGTTAAAACAAGTACTTTCATGAAAATCAGTGTTCCATTCACTTTAGTTGCCGTATTAACTGGCTGGATACTGTGCTTCGTAATTTGGGGACTATAAAAATATAATATAAAGAACTTGGCAATACCAAGTTCTTTTTTCATTTTACAATCACCTTATAAATCCTAAATTGACAAATATAGCAGATAGTGTTATAATATTTACCATAATAGAGGATAAAAAGATGGAAAAAAAGAAAAAGATTTCACCATTTTTAATAATTATAATAAGTTTTGTTTCAGTAATTTTAATTGGTACAATTCTTTTATTACTGCCTTTTGCAACAAAAGAAGGAATTAGGCTTGGATTTGTAGATGCGTTGTTTATGTCTTCTTCCTCTGTCTGCGTTACAGGGTTAGTCTCAACTACAACTTCAATTGCTGATACCTATACTTTGTTTGGTCAAATAGTAATATATGTCTTAATTGAGATTGGTGGCTTAGGATTTGTAAACATTTCAATGTTTGTATTATATCTTTTAGGATTAAGAATTAATCAAGCAGACCGTTTCTTGTTAAGAGAATCACTAAACTTAGACTCTACAAAAGGTATTTTAAAACTTCTTAGGGCTACCTTCTTAATTAGTTTTTGTATTCAACTATTAGGGGCTATTGGAAATTTCTTTATCTTTAGAAATGATTTTCCTACTGATAAAGCTATTTGGATTAGTATCTTCCATGCAGGATCTGCATTTAATAATGCTGGTTTAGATGTTATCGGAAGTAATTCTTTAATACCATATAAAGGTCATTTACTATTAAATTTAAATACTATGGCTTTAATCATTTTAGGAGGAATCGGATTTATAGTAATTTATGAAATCTTCTTATATCCTAAAACAAAAAGATTATCTATTCATACAAAAATTGTTTTAAAAATGACCTTATTACTACTAGTCCTTGGTACTGTGTTATTGAAAATCACTGAAGGTAGTGCAATGACTTGGTTACAAGCAGCATTCCAAAGTGCAACTGCTAGAACAGCAGGATTTAGTACTTATGATTTTTCAAAAATTTCACTTCCTGGTGCTTTAATCTTTTGTTTCTTGATGTACATAGGAGCATCCCCTGCCGGTACTGGTGGAGGTATTAAGACAACGACTTTCTTTACTGCTACAAAATATATTGGTTCTTTCGCAAGAGGAACAAGACCAATTACTCATAATCGAGAAATTTCAAAAACTTCAGTTTCTAAAGCTTTTGTCTTAATTGTACTTTCAATTGTTTATCTAGCAATGATTGTTTTGTTTGTTTCAGTTATTGAACAATTAAATACTGCAAGCGAAGATGCCGATTTAATTAAAATTATGTTTGAAACATTGTCAGCTTTTTCAACCGTAGGAAACTCAGAAGGTATTACACCTACATTACATTGGGTTAGTAAAATATTAATTTCAGCTACAATGCTTATCGGTCGTTTAGGACCAATCACAATTATCAGTTTATTAAATAGACGCTGGAATAAAGAGGGTACAGAACCTGTATCATATTTAGAAGAAAATATCATTATTGGTTAGGAGATATAAAAATGAAAAAAACTATTGCTGTTTTAGGCTTAGGTCGCTTTGGCTTAGGTCTTGTAGAAGAATTAAACAAATTAAATGTTGATATTATTGCAATTGATATCAATGGTGCTAGTGTGCAAAAAGCTGGAGAGTTTGTAGAAAATGCCTTTATTTGCGACTCTACAAACGAAGATGCTTTAAGAGAAATTGGAATTGAAAATGTTGATCATGCTGTTGTAGCTTTTGGTTCAAACTTTCAAGCAAGCCTAATTACTGTCATTACCCTAAAAGAAATGGGTGTTGAAAAAATTACTGTAAGAATTGATGATGAGAAATATGCTTCTGTTATGCAAAGAATTGGAGCAACAGACATCATCATTCCTCAAAAAATTGCTGGCATTCAACTTGCTAACAAATTAGTATCTGATAGCTTTACAAATTACTTCAACTTATCTGAAGAATATGTTGTTGTCCAATTATCAGTCAACATGACAATTAAACCAGTTAAACTAAAAGCATTAAATGCTAGAAATGTTTTTGGAATTAACTTACTTTTAATTAAAAGAGAAAACAAACATTTTTCACCTACTGGGGATGATTCAATTCTACCAGGCGATGAAATATTTGTTTTAGGAACAAAGAAAAACATTCATAAATTCGATCAACACATAAATGAAAGGGAATAATATGAAGAAATTATTTTTAATCTTTGTTTTATTATTAGGTGTATTTTTACTAACATCTTGTTCTTGTTCAAGCGATAAAAAGACTTATACTTGTTATGAATATACAGAATCAGTTAAATACAAAAACACTAGCAAATTTGTAACTTTAGATATGTTTGCAAGCACATATAAGGAAATCAAGTTATACTTAAATTATCAAGACCACACTTTTAAAAGAGTAGGTAAATTTAAAGATGGAGCATCAGATGAAATTCATACTGGTACTTTTGAAGAAGAAGAAGGTAAATTAACTTTTAGTTACGACAGCGAGATCAAAAAAAGTTTGGAAAAACAATGGGGTAAAGAAGTGTATGTCTTTGTAGGTAAAGAGTTACACATGAGGCTTGAAAGAGGCACAACAGCACCATCTGGTACTGTTTGGGGGCCTATTGTCATGAAATATAGATAAATTAAAAAACATATCAGTTTATTCTGATATGTTTTTTTGTTCTTCAGTTTTCTCTGCTACTTCCAAAACTTCTTTTTCTGTAAACTCGTGTACTAGTGGTGAAATCCTCTTATAAACTAAGAAAGTAATAATGTTTATCGTTATTGATAAAAGTAAATTAAATGGTAATGTGGCAAAAAGTAAATATCTACCCATATAATTATTTTCATTCACACCAGGAATTACACTAATCGTTTGAACAAATGTCTCTACATCACCATTAAAATATAATTTAATATATGCTGGAATAACAAAAATATAATTAATAAAAACAGCTGTTACTACCCAAACAATAGTACTTACGATTAAAGAGATTCCAGCTCCTTTTTTTGTTCTATATTTTTTATAAATAATTGCAGCCGGAATAACTGAAGCAAAGCCAATAATTAAATCTGTTATCTCCCCTACGTATGCTGACTTAGTTGTTATAATTCCAAATAAAAATCTTAAAAGCAACATTCCAATACCTGACATTGGACCTAAAGTAAACCCACCTATTAAAATCGGTAAGTTAGAAAAATGAATTTTTAAAAATGAGGGAAAAATAGGTAAAGAAAAATTAAGCTGATATGCTATTACTGAAAACGAACTAAAAATAGCAATCAAAATCATTATTCTTAGTTGATTTCTTCTTTTACCCAAACTTGGCTTTTCTTTTTCTTTTTTGTTTTTAATCAAAGCTCTAATAATTAATGCCACTAGTAAAGCAATTGATACACTGATTAAAATAATTTTTAGAGTTTGATGCATGTTACCTCCAATAAAAAACTCGTGAAAATCCTCACGAGCAAAAAATCAATCTAACTAAATAGACTCTTCTTTTATCTAGACTATTACTATCGGTTTTGGAATCGCACCAAATCGTGTCTCTAAGCTAGAAACTCGTGGACTTTTACCACCGGTCGGGAATTGCACCCTGCCCTGAAGATTTATTCATATAGATTATTATACATTATTTTTTATTGTTTGTCAAATAGGATTCGTTCACTTCTAAACGCTCTTACAAGTAACACTACAATTACACCAATAAAGACTATTGATGAACCGACAGTTGCAAGCACATTTCCAACTGTTAATTTAAATGAAATCAAATCACTTAATAAAACATTTAAATTAAAGATAGGTACAAAATATTTTCCAAACCCTAAACCTAAATCTGTTGATGATGCAGCAATTCCTAGCATAATACAAACGATATATAAAGGCATTGCATAACTTGCAGCTTGTTGTGGATTCTTTCCTAATGTTGAACAAATTAAAACTAAAATTGATACTGTAAAAGCAATAACAATTAAGATAAGTAATAACATCATATAATCACCAAAACCATACCCTAACTCTGCTGTTAAATCAATACCAAACATGTTTTCGCCACCAACTAAAGTACTTGATAGCATACCAATAAATGAAGATGCTGCTACAAGTAATGATAAAATACTAGTTGATAACATCTTACCTATAATAATTTGTTCCCTACGAACTGGCATCATTAACAATGAAGCTAAAGTTCCTCTTTCTTTTTCTCCTGCTATTGCATCAACACCAATACCCAATGTTCCAGAGAAAATAATAATCATTAACATCATTGGTAACATCATAGCAAGTATCATTGTGTTTTGAGTAACTTCATCTAAAATACTTTCCATTTTATAAGTAAAGATCTCTGTTGTCTTACCTACACTACTTAATTCTTGATTAACTACAAAGTTTTTATAAGCAGCCATAAAATAATACAAAGCTTGTGCTGTTGGTCCTATAAACTCATTTTGATCATTATACAATATCTTAACATTTGGTAAGTCTTCAGCTGGTGTTTCATTAGTAACAGCTACCGCTTTATTATAAAAATCTTCATCAAAAACAATAATTATATAATGTTCGTCATCTTTCATTTTAGCCTCTAACTCAGTTCTTGTATATTCATAGTCAGAATAAACAAATGTAAGTGTAGAATCTAATAACTGGTTTTGTGATGCATATGTTTGAAATTCAATAAACCCTGTTGGTGCTTCATAAACATAAACTATTTTCTCTTTCTCTTGTTCTTTATCAATTTGTCTATTAATAATTACAGATATTGAAGTATACACTAAGAAGAAAATAAGTCCAGGTAGTAAAACAGTAGTAAATAAAGTTCCAGGAAATTTAAAAACTTTATCTAAGTCTTTTTTAGCTATTGCCCACATCTTTTTCATTGTGCGCCCTCCTCTTGATATAACTTAATAAATACTTCTTCTAAATCTCGTGAAGGAACAGAGTCTAAAACTTTATCTAGTGTATCGCAAATAACCATTTTTCCATTAAAAATTAATCCAACACGATCACATAACTTTTCTACAAGGCTCATAATATGTGTACTTATAATTATTGACTTGCCTTGTTTTTTTAATTCCAATAAATAATCAGTTACAATCTTCGCAGTATAAACATCTAATCCATTAGTTGGTTCATCAAATACAATGATATCTGGTTGATGAACTAAACTAATTGCAACTGAAACCTTTTGTTTCATACCCGTAGATAAATCACCTATTTTAGTATCACTAAATTCATTAACTTCAAAACGAGTAAATAAATCTTGCTTTCTTGCAGCTGCTATATCTTTAGGTACATCATGTAAGTTAGAATAATAATCAAATAAATAGTTTGGGGAAAACTTGTCTTCTAACTTCAATTCACTAGTTAAAAAAGCTAGTTTCTTTTTAATTTTTAGCTCTTCGGAAATATCAATTCCCTTAATTGTGATTTTACCAGAATCTGGTTTAATTAAAGTTGAGATACAACGAAGAGCTGTAGTTTTACCTGCCCCATTAGGCCCAACTAAACCAAAGATTTCCCCTTCGTAAGTAGTAAAACTTACATCATTAACTGCAACTTTTTTCTTATCTTTAGTTTTTAAAGTCTTCATTTGTTTTGGTGAAAGTTTAAACGTCTTTACCAAATTCTCAACAACAATTACTTCTTTCATTTTTGTAATTCTCCTTTCAAATGCCATGTATATGCTTTAGTAATCTTAACATCTACAATCTCTCCTATTAAAGATTTATCTCCGTTAAAATTAACTAACTTATTGTGTTCTGTATACCCAGATAACACTGATTCATCTTTATCACTGAATCCATCAACCAATACCTTCACAATCTCTTTTTCAAATCTCTTATTTCCTTTTAAGAATCCTTGGTTGATTTCCTCATTTAACTTAAGTAATCTTTCTTTAGCTTCTTTTGGTAAAACATTACTTTCATATTTAAAAGCTGGAGTCCCTTCTCTTTTAGAAAAAATAAAAGTATATGCCCCTTCAAAACCTGCTTCTTTAACTAAAGATAAAGTATCTAAAAAGTCACTTTCAGTTTCATTAGGAAAAGCTACAATAATATCCGTAGTTAGAGAAATTCCTGGTACTGATTTCCTTAACTTCTCAACTTTTTCTAAATAAACTTCTCTAGTATATTTACGATTCATCTTCTTCAAAATATCATTACTTCCCGATTGAACAGGTAAATGTAAATGGGGCATTATATTAGGATACTTACCCATAACTTCAATTGTTCTTAAATCTAAATCACGAGGATGAGATGTAGTAAACCTAATTCGAGGAATGTTAGTTCTAGCTATTGCTTCAAGTAAATCTCCAAAACCAAAATCGCCATCACTATAAGCATTTACATTTTGGCCAAGTAAAGTAACTTCCTTATATCCTTCTTTAACTAAAACTTTTATCTCATTTAAGATATCTTCTCTCTTCCTTGATCTTTCTTTTCCTCTCGTGTAAGGAACAATACAATATGTACAGAACTCATCACAGCCATACATAATATCAACCCAAGCTTTAATTTTATGATCTCTTACCTTCGGCATCCCCTCAATAACATTACCTTCAACCGAAAAGACTTCAATAACTTTCTCCTTATTAATCAAAATTCTTTCTAAATATTCAGGTAACAAATTAATATTATGGGTTCCAAATACTAAATCAATTTCTGGATGTTTTTCCTTTAAGGTATTAATTGTTGCTTCTTCTTGAGGCATACAACCACACATACCAATTATTAAATTATGATTTGTTTTCTTTAAACTTTTAATTCTTCCTATTTCCCCAAAAGAGCGATCTTCTGCTGTTTTTCTAACTGCACAAGTATTTAATAAAATTAAATCTGCTTCTTTTTCCTCTACTGTTTCCTTAAAACCTAAATGATTTAAAATTCCTCTTATCTTTTCACTATCAGATAAATTTGCTTGACAACCAAAAGTCTTGAGTAAATAGGTTTTTCCTTTTCCTAAACCTAACACTCTTGGATTAAATGCAAATTCAGAGTATTCAACTTCATCTTTAGTTCTCTTACGAGCACAGCTTAGAGATGGTTCAATATATTTCTCTTGTTGTTTTTTCATATCAAGATTATATCATAAAGGGTATAACATAACAAGTCAAGTAATGTAAAGATTTAGTATATTTTTAAGCCAAATAATAAAAAATAAGAGGCAAGCCTCTTATTTTTCTTTTTTAATATTTCTTTAATCGCCTATTTGAAAGGTAGGTTATTTAGGTTTTTTAGGCGATAAAGGATAAATTCCTGAAACAGGAACAGTAAACATAAATCCTACTGTTTTTTGTCTTGATCTTTCTACAATCTTTCTTACAGAATTAACTGCTTTTTCTAGTGTTTCTTCATCTGGTATAACTGTAAAAATAGTTTTAGAGTTTTGTTGGATATCTTTAGTTTCAACTTTAAATAAACCACCACCTAATAAACCACCAAGTCCATCTCTTTTTAGAATAGCTGCTGCCATTCCTTCTGATTCAATAATAGTAGCTCCTCTAACTTTTAACGCTACAAACTCTTCTAAAATTTCATCTAGATACGCTAAATCGTTTAATACAATAAATAATACGTTCATAATTTATTCTCCTATTCTTGTGGAACCAAGTCTTCCACACTTGATAATTCTTGTAATTTATCAAGACCATTAATTTCTCCTGCTTTAGATATTGAAATCTTCGCAAAGATTGGTCCTGTCGTTTCATATACTAAAATGCTTAACATAATGATTGTGGAAATAATTGGATACATAGATGGCAATGTTGCCCCAACAATTACTAACAACCCAATTGAGATCCCTCCTTGAGGTAATAACCCTAATCCCAGCCACTTTCGAACATTCGGATTGCTCCTAGCTATTCTTGCTCCTATATAAGTACCTATGTATTTTCCAAATCCACGAGCAAAGATGTATACTAATGCTACAATTGCTATCATCCACTCCACTTTTAAAATTCCTAAATCTAAACTAGCACCAGCCATTGTAAAGAAAATAATATAGAATGGTGTAGTAAAATCATTAACTGATTGGAATGTACGATCTGGTCTTCTTGTAAGATTAGCTATCATTGCTCCAGTCACAATACTAGATAATAATGATGAAAGACTAATTCCGTATTGACCTAATACTTTGTCATGATTTAATAAACTAAATAACCCTACTGTTAACACAATTGATGCAACAGCTAATACTTGAATATTATCTCTTTCACGATCAAACTTCCTTGCAGCATAAGATAATACTATACCAATAACAGCACCTATGATCATTGAACCAAATACTTCAATAAATGGTTTACTAATCATTAACCATAATGGCATATCAACTCCTGATGATGGTACTAATATTTGGGCAATTGAACTAAAGAATCCAAATACAATAATACCAAAAATATCATCTAAAGCAGTAATTGGCAAGATTGCTCTTGTAACTGGGCCATAAGCTCGATATTGTCTAATAACCATCAACGTTGCTGCTGGAGCTGTTGCTGCTGACATACTTGCAAGTACCATTGACATTGCAATATTTGGTTTTGCGAAAGGCTCATAACCAATAATTCCATGTGCTTCATTAAAACTTTGCGGTTTTGGTACAACTAGCATTAATAAGAATACTAACACTACTGCTCCTAATACCTCAAATGCTGTCAGGATTGTAATCTCCTTACCTTGCTTTTTAATATTAGCTACATTAAATTCACTACCAATACTAAAAGCAATAAACGCTAAAGCCATTTCGCTAATAAATCTCAAAGTATCTTGATCATTAGCATTAATTAATCCTTTAAAACCAGGAACGATTAATCCTAGTGATGGCCCTAATAATACACCAAATACTAAATAGCCAGAAACATTAGGCAATTTTAAAGCTTTAGCTACCTGTCCTCCAATAAAGCCAACAATCAAAACGATTGCGACTTTCAATAAAATGTTAAATAACACTCCGTCCATTTTAATCAACCTCCGTTTATATTAAAAAAACGCATAACTATAGTTATACGCTTAATCACTCCTATGAGGTTAGCTGACGGGTTCAGGCAATTAAGTTGCCTTACGCTTTGCTTAAGCGATTCACCCCAAGACCTGGGTCCCCCACTCGAATGATTCGGAGATCATTATTACTCTATCAAATTTTTATTGTTTTGTCAATGAGGTTTAGATTTAAATTTATAAATTAACATTTACTAATATTTAAATACAAGTATATTGTATATTAGAAATTCTTGTGTTAGAATATGCTTAATAGAGGTGAGGTATGAAAAAATATTTGCTTTATTTTGCTCTTCATTATCCTAAATCAGAAATTGAAGATTATATCAAAATGATCCACCAAAGTGAATATCACCTAAATGAAACTATTACAAACGATAGTTATGCTTTTTTGGTTCAAGAATATGAAAAAGCAAAACCTAATAGTAAGTTTTTATACGAATATATAAGCGAGGATATTGTAAGAGTAAATCTTGGGAACTATAAAGCTTCTGAGTTTTCACTTCACTACTTGTTTGATTCTTTTAAAGAAACTATTAACAACAATCAAGGGTCAATTGAAAGTATGAATGAAAAATTAGCTCTTCTTTTAGATTTAATTAAATCTAAAGAAATAGCCTTAGATTATGATGATTCTTTAAAGAAGATAGAAGATTATAAAAAGGCAGGATATCCAGCTATTCACCATAGCGAATCTTTCAAAAAAACATATGATCCTCACTATCGTATTATTCAAAGTTCCAATTTAACTCCAGGATTAAAAGATTTTCATTTGTTTTATTTTCTTGATAATTTAATCAAAGAAAAAGACAAACTAATCATTGCAATTGATGGTAGATCTAGCTCTGGTAAAAGTACTGTAGCCCAAACTTTAAAAGAAAAATATAACGCAACTATTATTCATATTGACCATTTCTTTTTACCTAACTTTTTAAAAACTAAAGAAAGGCTAGCAGAAATAGGTGGTAATATTAATTATGAAGAAATAGAAAAAGTTTTAAGAGAAATTAAACACAATACTACTTATACTTATCAAGCTTTTGATTGCAAGATCCAAGAATACTATCCGGTAACAATTGAAACTTCTAATCTTATTGTTTTTGAAGGTGTTTATAGTTTACATGAAAAACTATTTCCTTATTATGATGCTAGCGTCTTTCTAACATTAAGTAAAAAAGAACAAATTAGTCGTTTAAAACAAAGAGAAACACCAGCTGTTTACCTACAATTTTTAAATGAATGGATTCCTTTAGAAAATGAATATTTTACAAATAATTTATATAAAAAAATCGGGATTATTGTTTAATCCCGTTTTTTCTTACTAAATTATAAAAGTCATCATCTGTAATACCATAGGCCTTTACATCATAAGTTTTACCATCGTGAGCTTGATATCCTTTTTTCTTAATCCCTTCAAAAGTAAAATTAAGTTTTTCTAAGACCTTTTGTGATGATAGATTGTCTAAAAAAGTATGAGCCTCAATTCTTTTTAAATGTACTTCATCAAATCCCCAAATAACTACTGCTTTAGCTGCTTCTGTTATATAACCTTGATTCCAATACTTTGGATTAAGACAAAATCCTAACTCTGCTTTATAATCTTTAGTATAACTGTGAAGTTCAATTGTGCCAATCATTTTTCCTGTTTCTTTTAAAATAATGGCAAAATTACCTAACTGCCCAAACCTAATTTTATCACGAGACATTCTAATAACAATTTTTGTTTCTTTTTCATTCACATGTGGTCTCCAACCAGCTAAATGAGCAACATCTGGCAACTTGGCAAATTCATAAAAATCATGTGTATCTTCATCATTGATTAAACGAAGGATTAATCTTTCTGTTTCAATTATTGGTAACATAGATCCTCCTATTCAATAATCCTAATTGTTTCTATTTTAGAAACCTTTTTTAATTGTTCATCATATTCTACTAAAATCGCTGAAAATTGAGTTTTACCTTCATTTTCTGGTTCAAATTTTAAAGTCTCTTTCCCTAAGAAACGAGAAATGATGATATCTTTTTGAACTCCAATTACACTCTCTAAAGCTCCAGTCATACCTACATCAGTAATATAAGCTGTTTTTCCATTTAGAATCGTAGCATCATTTGTTTGAACATGTGTATGAGTTCCAAAAATAATATCAATTTTACCTGTAAAGTAATGACCAAAAGCAACAGCTTCACTTGTAGCTTCACCATGAAAATCACAAATATAAATATCACTTTTCACATTTTCTAAAATTTCATCTACAACCAAAAAAGGATTTTTAGTATTATTACCAGGCATAAAGACTTGGCCTAAAACTTGGATTACAGTAATTGTTAAGTCATTGTATTTTTTAGTAACATATCCAACACCATATTCAGTTTCCATATTTGCAGGTCTTACAATATTTTTTGCTTCGTTTATATAGTTAAAGATCTCTTTATTATTAAAAGCATGATTACCTAAAGTAACTACATTGACTCCTTGCTCTAGTAACCACTTATAATGTTTCTCGTTCATTCCTTTTCCGTGAGTTATATTTTCCCCATTTACTATAAGAAAGTTAATTGTCTCTTTTGCTTTAATTTTTGCTAATCCTGAAGCAAAGGCCTTTCTTCCTAGTTTAGAGTAAATATCCCCTACAATTAATATTTTCATTTAGTACCGCCTTCTAGAATATAAACATTATACCACATTTTTATAAAAAAAGGAAATGATTGCTCATTTCCTATTTTGCAACTTGATTTACCCTTGTTTCTCTAATTACTGTAATCTTAATTGTGCCTGGGTAAGTAAGTTCTTTTTCAATTTCTTTCTTTAATTCTAGAGCTAATTTTTCTGCTTGGGCATCATTAATTTCTGCTGGCTTAACCATTACTCTGATTTCTCTACCAGCTTGTAATGCATAGCTACGCTCTACACCTTTGTGTTTTGAAACTAGGGCTTCTAGGGTTTCTAAACGTTTGATATATGCTTCGATAGATTCGTTTCTTGCTCCTGGACGAGCGGCAGAAATAGTATCAGCTGTTGCCACTAAAACAGCAATAATTGAATTAGCTGTTTCATCTCCATGATGGCTTAATACGGCATCAATAACTTCTGGTCTTTCACGATATCTTCTTACAATATCAGCACCTAACTCTACGTGACTACCTTCCATAGTAGTATCTACTGCTTTTCCAATATCATGGAATAAGCCTGCGCGGCGAGCTACGATTTCGTTTTCTCCAATTTCAACTGCTAGATTACCTGCAATCATTGCAACTTCAATTGAATGAGCTAGAGCATTTTGGCCATAACTAGTACGGAATTTTAATCTTCCAAGTAATTTTACTAATTCTGGATGTACACGGCCAATACCTGTATCATAAACTGCTTTATCTCCAGCTTCTTTAATTTCAAGTTCCATTTCTTTTTCAAACTTTTGAACAATTTCTTCAATTCTTGTTGGTTGAATTCTACCATCAGAAATTAAAGCTTCTAAAGTTCTTCTAGCAACTTCTCTTCTAACAGGATCAAAACAAGAAACAACTACAGCTTCTGGTGTATCGTCGATAATCAAATCAACTCCAGTTGCAGCTTCTAAAGCACGGATGTTTCTTCCTTCTCTTCCTATTATCCTTCCCTTCATTTCATCGTTAGGTAAGTTAACTACTGAAACTGTTTGTTCAGCTACAATCTCGCCTGCATAAGTTTGAATAACTTGTGTTAAAAGTTCCTTCGTTTTCTTATGAACTTCGGCGTTAGCTTTGTCAACTCCCTCTTTCACAATCTGAGATATTTCTAAATCCATTTCTTCTTCAACTTGTTTTAGAACTATCTTCTTTGCTTCTTCTTTGTCTAGTTTAGAAATTTCCAATAATTTTTCTGTTTGTTCTTGAACTAGTGTCTCCACTTTGCTAGTTTTTTCTTCTAATTCTACTTTTTGCTTTTCTAAAGCTTCTTCTTTACGAGAAATAGTACTTTCTCTTTTATCAAGATTGATGCTACGATTATCTAATCTTTCTTCCCTTTGATTTACTTTATTTTCTAAAGAATTTAAATAATTTGTACGTTCTCTATTTTCTTTTTCAAATTCTTGTTTTAATAGATGAACTTCTTGTTTTGCACCAAGTATCAATTCCTTTTTATATTCGTCAGCTTCTTTCTGAGCAACTTCTAAAAATGTTTTAGCAGATTGTCCAGCTTTTTTTAGTTTGGAGCGAACTATGAAAAAGCCAAGAGCAAATCCACCAGCTAATAGCAATATGGAGCCTAGAACAATTAATACTACTGTTACAGCAGGTGATAACGCCATAACAATTAATTTGTTCATATCTACCTCCATTATTTAATATATCTGATCTTTATAAATTACTTTATATAAATATCTATAATTATTATACACCAAATAAGTGGTTTAGTCAATTAAAAGATTATATCCTTTTTTAGCTCATTTTATAAAAAATAGTCTTGATTACAAGACTATTATTTATATGCTTCTCTAACTTTATCTTCTATTTCCTTAGAAAGGTTAGGATTCTCTTCTAAATATTTCTTTACGTTTTCTTTTCCTTGACCTAAACGCTCATCATTATAAGCATACCAAGATCCTGATTTCTTCACAATATCTTTTTCAACTGCCATATCAATAATTTCAGCTGTACGAGAAACTCCCTTACCATAAATTAAATCAACATCACAAACTCTAAATGGAGGAGCTACTTTATTCTTTACAACTCTAACTCTAGTTAAGTTACCTATTGGATCACCTTCGCTCTTTAATTGTTCAATACGTCTAACATCTAAACGAATTGTAGAGTAGAACTTTAAGGCTCTACCTCCAGTTGTAGTTTCTGGATTACCAAAGAAAACTCCTACTTTTTCTCTAATTTGGTTAATAAAGATAGCAATTGTTTTTGTTTTAGAAATAACACCACTTAACTTTCTCATTGCTTGACTCATAAGTCTTGCTTGTAATGCTACATGGGCATCTCCCATATCACCATCAATTTCTGCCTTTGGTACTAAAGCTGCAACTGAATCAATTACAATAATATCAATCGCTCCGCTTCTAATTAAGTACTCTGCAATCTCTAGAGCTTGTTCTCCAGTATCTGGTTGAGAAAGAATTAAGTTCTCTACATCTACTCCTAAAGCCGCTGCATATTTAGGGTCTAAAGCATGCTCAGCATCAATAAAAGCCGCATACCCTCCAGCTTTTTGTGCCTCAGCAATCGCATGTAAAGCGAAAGTAGTTTTGCCTGAACCTTCTGGTCCATATATCTCTACAATCCTACCCCTTGGATAACCCATAACCCCAAGTGCGATATCTAATTTTAAAGATCCAGATGAAATAACTTCGATATCACCAATTGAGTGATCACCAAGTTTCATAATAGAACCTTTACCATATTCTTTTTCTATTTGCTTGAAGGCTTCCTTCAAAGCTTGTTCTTTTTCTTTAGCCATTTTCTTCCTCCTATTTTGATTTTAATATTACATCTTTATTTTTAATAAAGTAATCTATTCCTGATACTAGTGTAGTTAGCCCTGCAAAGCTAATTAATATTAACGCAGTTATGTCTTTCGCAGTTCCCCCAATAAATGTAAATGGATAACATTCAAGTAATAAAAATATTACCATAATCATTTGCGATACTGTCTTTATTTTACCTAGTTTACTTGCAGCTATCACAACATTATTTTGAACAGCAATTAACCTAATTCCTGTAACCATAAATTCTCTAGCTACAATAAGAATCAAAACAAATCCTAAAGGAAAACCAAAAGCGGTCATCTTACCTTGTTCTAAAAGGATAAGTAATGTAGAGATTACTAAGACTTTGTCAGCCATTGGATCCATAAATTTTCCAAAATCTGTGATAAGATTGTTTTTTCTTGCAATATGTCCATCTAGGTAATCCGTAAACGAAGCAATTAAAAAAACAATTAAAATAATAAAGTTTCCTACTGTAACTTCTTTAAAAATATAAATATCATAAAGAGGACTAATTAAAGCTATAATGACAATAACTGGAATTAATGCAACTCTAAACAATGTTAATTTATTTGGTAGATTCATATATTCACCTTCTATATATTATATTATACTATAAACAACTCAATTTATAAAGAATTATGTTTTCTTAAAATGCTTTTTCCAGCTGTTATACCAGAGATAATCGCAAAGCCAATATTGAATCCTCCGCACCTTGCATCAATATCTAACACTTCCCCAATTACATACAAGTTAGATTTAATTTTAGAAGAAAAATCATAACCAATTTCTCTTAAGTCTAAACCACCTTTAGTAATTTGAGCTTCATTATAACTATTTAAACCTAAAATGGTAAATCTAAAATCTTTCAAACTAGATATAATATTACCTCTTTTTTTAACTTCTAAAGCTAACATTTTAGGTAAAAGTGAATTTAAAAATTGATCTTCATCATTAAACTTTGCTTTTAGTATTTTTAACTCTTCTTTTGAATATTCTGGAACTAAATCAAAACTTACCTCACATCCTTCTTCATAATAACGAGAAAGATCTAAAGTAACTATTCCTGATAAGGCATCTTCTCTAAATTGCACTTCACCTTCATCGCTAAATAAAACTTTATTGCCTTTTAAAATACTTGCTTTTACTTTGAAGCGAATGCCTTTCAAAGGTCTTAAGTCTTCTTTTACCTTTAGGGTTGTTAGGGCTGGATTTAAATCAGTTACTTTATGTCCTAAGTTAGTCAAATAGTTATAACCAGTATATTTACTTTGAGCATAACTTCCAGTTGCGATGATTGTAATTCCTTTTAAATCTAAATCACCACGAAAAGAAGTTACAACTTTAATCTCTAATTCTTTAAGTTTTTGTAAGTAAGCAGTTAAAACTGATGTTGCTTTTTCGCTATATGGATATAATCTTCCATAATCATCTTCTCTTAAAACAATGCCTAAATCATCTAAAACAAAAGCTCTTAAATCATTGCTATTTGTTATCTTTAACACCTCTTTCATAAATGAAGGATTATTATAATTACTAGCATTGTCTAAATCGGTATTACTTAAATTACACTTACCATTTCCTGTTTTTAAAATCTTTTGACCAACACGATCATTAGCTTCATATAAAGTAATGTCTAATTTGGGATTTCTTTTCTTTAAATAAATGGCTACTGTCATACCTGAAATGCCAGCACCATAGATATTTATTTTATTCATTTTCCACCTCGGATTTTATTTCCTTGCTTTTTTATAAATTATTTGGTATAATACTATAGATAAATATTGGAGGTTACTATGGCAAATATTAAACAACAAGCTAAACGTAATATTACAAATGAGAAAAGAAGACTAAGAAACGTTTCTTTAAAATCATCAGTACGTACAGCTATTAAAAAAGTAGAATTAGCTATTTCTAATGATAACTACGCAGAAGCTTTAGAACTTTACAAAGTAGCAGCTAAGAGACTTGACACAGCTCAAGGTAAAGGCGTATACCATAAAAACGCAGTTGCTAGAAAAAAATCTCATCTTTGTAAGGCTATCAATAAAATAGCACCAAAATAAGTCGTGAATAACGGCTTTTTTTATAGACTAAATAATAAAAACTCTAAACCTGTATTTGACTCTATTTGGCCAGTTTTTATTTTAAAATCTAACTCAGCAAACTTTTGAATAAGTTCAGCTGCTCTTTCCTTATCTAAAGAACGAGCATCACGCATTAAGTAGTAAGCTCTACCAGGAGAAACTCCTAAACTTTCTGCGATTTGATTTTGCTTGTAATTTTTCTCCATCAATAGTTTGACTAAATAACAATCTTTCAAATTATTACTTGAAGTAATTAATAATTGTACAGGTTCAAATTTGTTTGTGGCAACAAGGTTACGATAAACCTCAATTGCCTTCTTTTTATTTTTTTCCATAATTGCGTTAGTAAAACTAAAAATATCTTGTTCTAATTCTTTTGTAGTTAAGTTTATTACATCTTCTTCTGTAACTTCATCTTTACCCATACAATATAAAACTAATTTATCTATTTCATTACTTGCATTTATTAAATTTGTTCCCGTTCTACTTAAAAAAGTTTGCGCCGCTCTTTGACTGATTTTTAAATTGTTTTGAGAAAATTGTCTAATTACCCAACCTACAAACTCAACATCAGATAATGATTCGCTTTCTTCTTTAATTGCAACTTTAAGTAAGGTTTTTACTACTCCCTTACGATTGTCTAGTTCTAATTTACTAGCATCAATAATAAAAGTAGTATAAGGACTAGGATTATTTAAATACTTGACAAATCCTTTAATATCATGTTCAATCTCTAACTTGGCTGTTGTTAGAAACTTTGGATGTCTTAAAACAATAATCTTTTCTTCACACAAAAAAGGTGCAGTTTGCGCATCTTCAACTGCGAAACTAACGTTTTTTTCTTCCATATCATAATAGTTGATATTGTATTCATCAGCTACAGATTCTTTAATAAGCCTTTCAATTTTGACTTTGTTTAGATATTCCTCATTTCCCAAAAACAAATATACTTTAGCCATATTTTACCTCTTGTTTATATTTTACCATATTTTAAAGAATACTGCTATTGATTTAGATAAGTAAATTTTTTATTTTGATAAACAATTGTGTAATGAAGATCAGTTCGATATGTTTTTATTTGATAATTATTTAACCTATTAATTAACTCATGATCAGGGAAGCCAAAAGATTTAACTCTGCCGGTTTGAATAATAGCATATTTTGGTTTCAAAATACTTAGAAGATTAGGCGATGTTGCTGTTTGAGAACCGTGATGTCCCACTTTTAAAACATCTATTTTTTCTTTAAAACCATTCAATCTTTCTTCACCAGTCATAACTAAATCACCTAGAAATAAAAAATTTAATTCGCTTTTTAGAAAAGTAATAACACTATTATTATTCTCATCTAAATACTGTTTTTCTGGGGGATATAAGATTAATTCATCTTTTCCTAATTTTATAATATAAGGAGAGCCGATTTTGATTTGCCTTTGAAAAGATAACTTAGATATTGATGAGGTTATAACCCTTTTTACATTAACCGCATCACAAATATCCTTTGCTTCCCCATAATGGTCAAAATGATCATGAGTAATAATTAAATAATCTAAATTGTAAATTCCCGATTTTCTTAAAAAACTGCTTACTTTCTTTCCTTGTCCTGCTCCAGTATCAATCAAAACTTTACTGACTCCTTTTTGAATCAAAATTGATTCACCATTGTAAAGATCTAAAAATGTCACTTTTAAACTAGTAGTGTATGAATGAAACAAAATGAAAAACGAAAACAAAACAAGAAAGAAAGATAAAACAATTTTTCTTGATTTAAATTTATTTAAACTAAAAAACAAAATAAAAAAACTATAATAAATTAAGGAATGATATATTTTAAAATAGGGTAGAGGTACACTTATTTTTATTTGACTAGCAAAAAGGTTATTTAAAAAGATAAACCCTTGAACTAACAAATTATAAAATTTACTTAAAAAAGGTAAAACTAAGATAATAAAAGAAAGTGGAAGTAAAATTTCTAAAACTAAGAAAATAAAAACAACATTTACTAAAGGTGATAGTAAATTTACTTCTGAATTAATATTTGCAATTATTGGTAAAGTTACAATAACAGCTGCAGTTGAAATAATAACTGTTTGGATTAAAGAACTTTTATCTTTAATCAAAGAAGTAAGCAAAATAATAATAGCCGTTACAATAAAACTTAACTGGAAACTTAAATTAAAAAAATAAAAAGGATTAATGATAATCATTAAAATAAAAGCAATTGCTAGTAAATCTAAAGTTTTAAAATGCAACTGATATTTTTTATTTAAAATATGAAGTAAATACATAATTACTGCCCTCAATACTGAAGGCAAGAAATTTGTTAGGAATAGGTAAATTATTAAAAGTGAAGAAACTATTTTATCTTGATATTTTGACCTAGCAAAAACTTTAATTAAAAAATAAGTAATAATATTTACATGAGCACCAGAAATAGCAAACAAATGAGAAGTCCCATTTATTCTTAAGTCGGAGGCAAAATCCAAAGTAAAACTTTTACTATCACCAATAACTAAACCTTTAATAATCATATTTCCCGGTTCAGAAAAAAACTTATCAATATAACCAGTTATCAGTTCTCTTAAGTATAAATAAGAGAATCTTTTTTTTACTTTAATTATTGAAGTTGCACTAACTACTTTAGATATTCCTTGATATTTTAAATATTCTTTATAATCAAAATCATAAGGAACTCTTACATCATCAATTATTACTTCATCTCCTTGAAACTTAATATAATCTAAAACACTATATTTAGTTTCTAAATCAGTATAGACTATCATCTTAAACCAAGACTTTTTAACTGTAAGAGTTTGACTTGTATCCCCTTTCTTAATATTAATAATTTGACCTTCTAAATAATTGTGGTCTCTTAATGTAATTTTTAGTTTAAGAAAATAAATCAAAATGATAATTACTGCTAATCCTACTATTACATAAAATATTTCTTTTGATTTTTGGTAAATATAGATTAAATAAACAATAGTTACTAAAACAACCAAATAGTGTTTTAATGAAAGTAAAATTAAAACAATTCCTAAAGCTAATAAAAAATAATTATTTAAAAGCTTTTTATACAGTGATTTGTTCTTTAATTCTTTCAAAAAGAGCATTGGAAATACCTGAAACATTCATAATGTCTTCAATCTTTTTAAATCTACCATTTTGTTCACGATATGTTACAATTGCTTTTGCTTTAGTTTCACCAATACCCGATAGTTCCATTAATTGTTCTACTGTTGCATAGTTAATGTTAATAATCTTTGATTCTATTATTGTCCCACTTGCGCCTTTTTTAGAAACAATTATAACTTCACCGTCAGATAAAACTTTAGCTAAATTAAGATCTGTACCATTAGCATCTTTAGTAAAGCCTCCAGATAATTCAATTAAATCATTAATTCTTGAACCTTGTTCTAAAATATATAAGCCAGGATTATAAACTTCACCTTTGATCTCAACTACAATGTTCTCTATAATAATTTCTCTTTGATCATCAATTGGATCTTCTACTTTAGGCTTATCTATAAGACTAATTATAATACCTATTATTACTAAAAATGCTACTACACTTACAATAATAATGATTTTCTTTTTATTCATTGCTTACTCCTTTTATCTATATATTATAAAAAGGGAAGCCCTTTTACTTTTATTTTTTTCTAAATTATGTTATACTATAAAGGAAGAGATATCTAATCTAATTTTATGATACGATATTTAATACTATTTTTTAATAAGAGGAGGTACTATGGAAAAAGTATTAAAACTATTATTTTTACTGTTTATAGCTTTATTCCTTGTAAGTTGCAAGGATAAAGAAAAACCACAAGAAGAAAGTGTAACAACTCTTACACTAACAACAAAAAATCTTACCCTAGAGGAAGGAGAAACAAAACAAATTGAAGCTGTTGCAAAAACAGATAAAGGTGAAGCTGTTGCAATAACTTATGAAGTAGCTGATCCATCAATTGCTAGTGTTAATAACACAGGTAAAGTTACTGGAATTAAGAAAGGAAGCACTACAGTTACTTTAAAAGCCAACGATAAAACTGATACTTGCAATATCACTGTAACTAAGGAGGAGATTGTTGAACCACCAGTTCAACCTAAAGTAACTTTCTCAGTTTCAGAAGTAAATCTAGATTTAGATGCAAATCCAGAGTATACTTTAAAACCTAAACTAGTTGGTGACGCTGAACTATTATATGCAATCGATAAACCAGATATCATTAGTATCGAAGATAATAAAATTACTGCTTTAAAAGTAGGTACTGCGATTATTACTGCTACATATGGAGAATCAACTGCTACAGTAACTGTAAATGTTGTTAAACAATTCTCAGTAAGTGCAGGTGAAGATGAAATTGCTGAAGGTGCTGAAGTTTTAGCTTATGTAAATGAAGAACTTGCATTAACAATTGTAGACCAAACAGATATTGGCCTTGGTGTTGAATGTTCAAGTAGCGATAAAACAATTGCCACAATTACAAACAAAGGTGTTATTATGCCACTTGCAGAAGGCACTGCTACAATCACAGTTCAATCAGGTACTACTCCTGAATTAGTTAGAACTTTCCAACTTGTTGTTGGTTATAAACCATTACAAAGTTTCACTATTAGCTATCCAGATGATATGAGAACAAGTGGTGGACCTTATGATGTAGAAGTACAATTAAATCCTGTAAGTGCTAAAAACGACCTTAAATTTGAATTAGTTGAACCTAGTGCTGCTGTTTCATTAAGACCTTTAAACGGACAACTAACAGTTAATACAAATAAAGGATTTGCAAAGATTCGTGCTTACTCACAATCTAATCCAAATATTGAAGCAATTGCTGTTGTAGAAATTAAATTAAGTTTATCTGACTTAATCAACTATTTAAATCAACCATTAACAGTTGCTCAAAACGTAACACTAGTGGGCTGGCAAACAGTTCAAAACCCACCACATCCAGTTGATCCAATGTATGGAAGTATTAATAAATATCTATTTGATGAACACAGAGTTGTTTATAACTGGATGAAACCAGGAACAGTTGGTTATGTAGAATATGAAAATGGAATTCCTAACCCTGTAATGTTTGTTGTTGTTCATGACGTTGGCGGAAACGCAGCAGGTGAAAATGCTCAAGCAATTTCTAACTATTGTAACTCAAGCGCTGAAGTATCATTCCACTACACAGTAGATGATTCAGAAGCATGGCAAAACATTGAACATGGTCGTGCTGCATGGCACGCAGGCTGCGGATGTGGTAGCAACACTTATTCATTCCTAGATACAGGTGTTCCATATGATGTAACTCGCCCTCGTCCAATGATTGACGTTAGTACAGATAACTATTTATTAATCAATGGTCAAAAGAGTTTAATTCAAGTTCCATCTGCTGGTGGTAGACAAGCTACAAAGAATGATTTTCCTTCAATTGGGTTAATGTTCTTTGAAAGAAATGGTAACTATTATACTACAACTTTATATTATAATTCTACTTATAGAACTATTTCTAATAGAGGTGGTAATGACTTAACAGTTGGTATTGAATCTTGTATCAATAAAGGTGCAGACCTATATCAAACATGGCAAAGACTTGCAAAGCTAGTTGCTAATATCCTTCATCAACACAACTTAGGATTAGATGCAGTTAGCCAACATAACAACTGGTCAGGAAAAGACTGTCCAGGAACAATGAGAAGAGCTGGTTATTGGGATCACTTTATGGGCTTAGTTGAAGCTGAATTACTTGTATTACAAGAATTAAGTGACTATGAAATCACACTTGAACTAGTTAACGATGCCGACAAAGAATATGTAAGCAGTCGTGGACGTGTTCTAAAACTTCCTAACGCTAGAAGAACTATCCAATATAACTTCAAGTTAAGAAAAGATGGAGTATCATACTCATTCCCATTAACTTCAACTATTGTAGCTGCATCAGAAATCGTACCTGCAGTTTAATAAAAAATCTATATTATAAAAAATAAAAAGAGTGAAAATTAAATTTTCACTCTTTTTTTATATCTACACCCTACATAAAATCAAAAGGTGTTATTTTTTTATCTTCCTCTAATCTTTCTTTTAATTTTGTTTGTCTTTGATCATCCATCTTTGTAATACCCATTGCTAGATAATTAACTGACCCTAACATAACTAGATATTTTTTAGCTCTAGTAATGCCTGTATAAATTAACTTCTTTCTTAGCATAATGTAATACTGTGATGTGATCGGCATTACGACTAAATCAAATTCACTTCCTTGTGCTTTATGAATCGTGATTGCATAAGCTAGTGTTAGATCATCTAATTCTTCTAATTTGTATTTTACAATCCCCGAATCAAACTCAACTTCTAAACCAGTAATTTCGCCATCACTTTTTTCAAAACGATAAACTTTACCAATATCACCATTCATTATATCTTTTTCACTGCGATTTACTAATTGTAAGACTTTATCACCAATTCTAAAAGAATGATTATGACTTTTTATTTCTTCATCTTTTAACGGATTAAATTTTTCTTGTAAAGCATTATTAATATTGTTAATGCCGTTTTCTCCACGATACATAGGTACTAATACTTGAATGTCTTTAACCAAATCCATTCCTTTATTTACAGCTCGCTCTACAACCTCAATAATTCCTTTAATTATTTGGTCTTTTTCTAAAGGAATAAAACTCCAATCAGAACTATTTTCTCTAAAATATTCAGGAAGATATCCTTCATTAACACTGTGGGCTAGGTTAACAATTGTTGATCCTTCTTCTTGGCGATAAATATCATGCAGTTTTGTAACTTTGAAATAATCTGACTTTATCAAATCATTCAAAACATCTCCAGGTCCAATTGAAGGCAGTTGGTCTGCATCCCCAACAATCACTAATCTTGTGTTGGAAGTTAAAGCAGAAACTAACCTATTAGCAAGTTCAATATCTACCATTGAAAACTCATCTACAATCACAAGTTCTGAGTCAATTAAGGCATCTTCACCATACCTAAAGATATCTCCACCTTCATAGCCTAAAAATTTATGAATGGTCATAGCATCTTTACCAGTAATTTCTTGCATTCTTTTAGCTGCCCTACCAGTAGGTGCTAATTGGGCAATACTTAAATCACTTGCTTTAAAATATTTTTGAAAACAGTAAATAATCCCTTTAATAATAGTACTTTTACCAGTTCCAGGACCACCAGTAATAATTGACACCTTATTTAATAAGGCATTACTAATTGCCTCTTTTTGTTCTTTGCCGTAAGTTAGTCCAAATTTCTTTTCTGCTTGTTTGATTAAAGCTTCTGTATCAATATCACTAACTTCATCGGAATTTAATGCTTTAATTTTTAAGGCGAAACTCTTTTCTGAATCATAGACTTTCTTTAAGAAGATATCTTTATCTTCAATAATTATCTTTTTTTCTTTATTTAGTTCTTCTAAATAAGATCTAAATTCTTTAAAAGTTAATTCCCAAGTTTTTAATTCATTGTTTACTCTCTCATATAAATCTTCTTCATTAAAATAAGTATTACCAAAACTATAAGTTAGTTCTTTTAATAAATACATAATTAATGCTTTTAGTCTTAAAGGAGATTTTTCCTCAAAACCCAAACTTAAAGCAATTTGATCTGCTCTTTTAAAGCCATACCCTTCTACTTCATCAATTAATATGTAAGGATTAGCTTTTACTATCTCATAAGCATCATTACCATAAGCATTGATTAGTTTTAAAGCAGCAGTCATTGTTAGTCCTAAGTTTAGAAAAGCAACTGTTGTTTTTCGAGAAAAAGCATTTTCTTGTAAAACCCTAATTATTTCTTCTTTGTTATTTGAAGTTAAGCCTTTTACTTTATCTAAGCTTTTAGGGTCACTAATAATAACATTTAAACAATCAGAACCTAGAGTATTAAATATTCTTGTAGCTTTTTGTTTGCCAATTCCGGAAAATAAATCACTTGATAAATAGTTAACAATACCTTCTAAAGTATTAGCCATGATTCTTTCAAAATGATTAGCTTGAAACTGGTAACCATAGTCTGTATCTTTGAATTTTCCTGTAAACTCATATAGTTCATCTTTGAAAGGTTTACGATCAAAGTTAGATGTAACCGTAATAGTAAGTGTATATTGCTCTTCAATAATTTCTTTCATTTCTAGATCATTATGATCTAGTGTTATTTGAACTATTCCAAAATTGTTTTTGAAATAAATAACTCTTGAAATTGCACCTCTAACTACATTCATCAATATAATCTCCTTTGATCATCTTGATAAACTTCATCAATAACAGCTCCACCTAACATTTCGTCATTGTTATAAAAAACAACAGCTTGACCAGGAGTTACAGCTCTAAATGGTTCATATTTTACTTCTACAGTATCTTTATCAATTCTTCTAACTTTTGCTTTAACTGCCTTACTTCGATATCTAAATTGAGCTAACACTTCTATTTCTTCAAAATCTTCTTTTAGCCAGTTAAAACTAGAAGCAAAGCAACGATTTGAATATAGATAATCTTGGTCTTCTTGATAACCTACTAATAAGACATTTCTCTTAATATCTTTACCTAAAACAAACCAAGGTCCTTTATCTCCACCTAATCCTAAGCCTTTTCTTTGCCCAATTGTGTAATACATTAAACCTTCATGCTTACCTACAACTTCTCCTCTTAAAGTTTCCATATTACCAACTTGAGCTGGAAGGTAATTTTTTAAGAACTTATCAAAATCACGCTCACCAATAAAACAAATTCCTGTAGAATCTTTTTTATCAGCAATATTTAATTTATATTTTCTTGCAATCTCCCTTACTTCTTTTTTAGTTAAATCTCCTAAAGGAAATAAGGCTTTTTCTAATTGCTTTTTAGTTAACATACATAAAAAATAACTTTGATCTTTATTACGATCTTTTCCGCGATATAGTTTTAAAGGTTTATGAGTAATCTTAGCATAGTGTCCCATAGCGATATAATCAGCATCCATAGCAAAAGCTTTTTCAACAAAACATTTAAACTTAATTTCGCTATTACATAAAATATCAGGATTAGGAGTACGATACTTTTTATACTCATCAATAAAATGCATAAAGACTTTATTCCAATACTCTTCCACAAAATCAACTCTATGCAGTTTAATCCCAATAATTTTAGCTGCTTCTACTGCATCATTATAGTCTTGTTCTTGAGGACAAATATCTTCTGGATTATTAGGGTTACCTAAAATATCGTAATTAAGTGCTGAATCCCAATTACGCATAAACATACCCTCTACATCATATCCTTGTTCTTTTAAAATAATTGCACTTACTGCTGAGTCTACCCCACCACTAAATCCTAAAATTACTTTCTTTTTCATAATAACCTCTATTCTAATTCTGCTTTAATCTCAAAAATAATATCTCTTAATACCATTGCTTGTTCAAAGTCAAGATCTTTCGCAGCTTGTCTCATTTTCTCTTCTAAAGATTTAATAACTTTTCTTCTTTCAACTGTACTTAAATTAGACAGTTTATTTAAATCGTAAGTTTTTAAATCTTCTTGTAATTCTCTTGTAATTACAAACTCATCTTGAATATCTTTATAGATAGTTTGAGGAATAATATTATGTTCCTGATTATATCTATCTTGAATATCTCTTCTTCGATATGTTTCATTAATGGCATTTTCCATAGACCTAGTTATATTATCAGCATATAAAATAACCATACCATTCACATTTCTTGCAGCTCTACCAATCGTTTGAATTAACGATGTTTCGCTTCTTAAAAATCCTTCTTTATCCGCATCTAAAATGGCAATTAATGATACTTCTGGTATATCTAGACCTTCTCTTAAAAGGTTAATACCTACCAAACAATCATAAACACCTAATCTTAATTTTCTTATTATTTCTAATCTTTCTAAAGCTTTAATTTCTGAGTGTAAATAAGCAACTTTGATATCTAACTCTTTTAAATAATTAGTTAAGTCTTCTGCCATTTTAATTGTAAGAGTTAAGACTAAAGTTCTTTCTTTTTGTTTGATTCTATTTTTAATTTCTTTAATTAAATCTTCAATTTGACCTTCACTAGGTTTTACAACAACAATTGGATCTAAAAGTCCAGTTGGTCTAATAATTTGTTCAACAATATCTCCGCTTCTTTCTTTCTCATATTCAGCTGGAGTTGCACTTACATAAATAACTTGATCTAACTTTTGATTAAACTCATCAAATGTAAGTGGTCTATTATCTAAAGCCGATGGTAATCTAAACCCATTCTCTACAAGACTTAACTTTCTTGATCTATCACCATTATACATCGCTCTAACTTGAGGAATAGTTACATGGGATTCATCTACTATTAAAAGAAAGTCTTTCTTAAAGAAGTCAACTAAAGTATAAGGAGTTTCTCCTTCTCCTCTTAAACTTAAATGACGAGAATAGTTTTCAATTCCTGAACAAGAACCAATTTCTTCTAACATCTCTAAATCATATTTCGTTCTTTGTTCAATCCTTTGCGCTTCTAAGAGTTTTCCTTGTTTTTGAAAATTAGCTATCGTTTCTTCTAATTCTTCTCTTATTCTTTTAATACCTTCTTCTTTTTTTGATGAACTTGTAGAAAAGAGTGTGGCAGGAAAAATATTAATAACTTTAGTTTCTTTAATTTTATTTCCTGTTAGACTATCTAAAATTAAAATCCTTTCAATCTCGTCATCAAAATATTCAATTCTAACTGCTTCATCTTTTTCATGAGGAGGAATAATAGCAATTGATTCTCCTCTTACTCTAAATGTACCTCTTTTAAACTCATAATCATTTCTTAAATATTCCATCTTAACTAGCTTGTTCATTAAATCTGAACGAGAGTAGATATCGTTTTGCCTTAAAGTAAGCATATTTTCTAAATAGTCTTCTGGATTACCAATACCATAAATACAAGAAACAGATGCAACTACAATTACATCATCTTCAGTTAAAAGTGAACTAACTGCTGAATGACGCATTTGGTCGATATCATCATTAATTGATGAATCCTTTTCAATATATAAATCTTTAGCTGCTACATAAGCTTCTGGTTGATAATAATCATAATAAGAAATAAAGTATTCAACTCTATTTTCAGGAAAGAATGTTTTAAGTTCACTATATAATTGTCCTGCTAATGTTTTGTTATGAGCTAAAACCAAGGTCTTCTTACCAATATTTCTAATTACATTAGCTACCGTATAAGTTTTACCAGTACCTGTAGCTCCTAAAAGAGTTTGTTCTTTCATCCCGGCTTTTAAGTTATTAGTTAATTCTTTAATTGCCTTAATTTGGTCTCCTTTAGGTTCATAATTACTTTTTAAAATAAACTTAGCCATTATTTCACCTCTATCATAGGTAATGCTTGATGTTGCCTTGCAATATAGATATCTCCTTTAAAATCTAAAGGTTTAATTATATCTCTTTCAATTTCATCATCGCTATTACATTCCTCAGAAACATGAGCTAAAACTATTATTTTAGTCCTTTCTGTAAGAAATTGTTTAAGTAAATAATGTGTAGCTGTATTGCTCATATGCCCTTGAGCACTTAAAATTCTATCAATTAGCATTTGGTGGCGATCACTATTGATTAAAGTATCAATATCATGATTTGCTTCTATTATTAAAGCATCTGTTGCTTCTAATAATGAAGTATATTTTTCGGGAAAAATACCTGTATCAGTTGCAATCATTAAAGTTTTTTCTTCGTGAATAAAATAGTAACCAAAACAAGGAAAATCATGTACTAATTGCAAAGGAACAACAGAAAAGTCTAAAATATTATATAAAGCATCTGCTTCAATTACTTTAATATTTCCTAAAGAATTATAGTATTTATATTTATGATCTAAATATTTATGAGTATCGTAACTTGCATAAACTGTTGCTTTAGTTTGCTTTAAAAATTGCGCTAAACCATAAATATGATCAATATGGCTATGTGTTAAAAAAATAGCATCAACTTCACTTAAGTCAATCCCTAGTTTTTCTGCTCTTGTTTTAGCATTACTATAGGCGATTCCAACATCAACTAAAATCTTATGATTTTGTGTTTCAATATAAATGCAGTTTCCTTTTGATCCACTAGCTAACACTACAAACTTCATCTTCATTTTCTCCTTATTTTAATTATATAATGTTTACCATGTTTTTTCAAGAAAAAAGGCAATAGATATCTAATGCCTTTTCTATATTTATTAATCTGCAAGATGTGCTTTATAAATTAAAGCTTCTTGTCCATCTTTTAATACTATTCCTAAGAATTTTTGATAATCTGCATTTGAGAAGTCTGCTTCTTTAAAATCAAATGTTAATCCCTTTTGTTTTGAAGTTAGAATATGTTGATTATTTTTAACTGCATCTTCTTTAATACCTTTTACCCAGAATTCAACAATCTTTTTCTTTGCAGCAGCTTTAGTTGTATCTGCATCTAATGCTTCACCTGCTAAATATTTTTTAACCATATCGAATGTAGGTAAGATGTGTTCAGCATCTCCTTCAGTATAAGTTTCAAGTGGTGTAGTTTTTGAATTTACATATACGTGATATCCAAATTCTGTAATTAAATGTTCACCAACAACTGTATTTACACCGAAAATCTTATCTTCAGCACTATCGTCATCTTCATCCCAAATTTTCTTAATACCTTCGTTGAATGCTTCAACCATTCCACCAGATTGTCCTGGAAGTTTGAACTCAAATGAACCTAAGCTTTCATACTTAACTTTTAAGCCTGCAGTCTTGAATTTAGAAACATCAATCATGCCATCTAAATCATATTCTAATTCATTAACTGTAAATGCTGGTTGAGAAGCTGCATCTTGAGGTAAGTGTGCTTGGAATAATGGGGCATCATTAAACGCGGTTACAATCTTATCTAATTGAGTTTTGTAATCACCTTTAGCAACTAAGTAAGCTTGTACTTGAGCATATAATTCTTCTGCAAGTTCAACTTGTTTTGGAGTCCAGAATTTTGGATCTAATAATACTTGGTTAGAGCTTGTTGATTTTTCTTCATCAACAACATGGATTAATAAATGATAACCTTCAACTTTATAATATTTGTTTTTAACATTTTCCATATTTTTTAAATAGTATTTAGTCCAAATTGGATCAGTCTCGCTAATTAAAGTAAAATCTGTATAAGGCTTACTAGCTTCAGCTGATAATTGCTCATATAATAATCTAACTTTAACTTCTTGTTCATTGTTTGCTTGGAATCTATATTTCATATAATCTGTCCAAGTCATGTACATTGAATAATTAGCATATTGAGCTTTTTCATCAGTAAATTTAGTTTCAATTTTTGCCCATGCTTCTTTATCTAATACTTTTTCTTTTTCTACATCATAAATCTTATTAATGTCAGGATTGCTAAGTACTCTCTTAAAATTGATTTCATTAATTGCAATATTCATTCCATAATCTTTATTTAATTTATGGTAGAAATCTTCTACTGTATATTCAATATCTCCAAGTTTCGCAATTAAATCTTTACTTCTTGCTTTGCTTGTTTCAAATTCAATTTTATAAGTATCAGCTTGTGATTTGTAATAAGTTTCAATTTCTTTATCATAAAGAACTAAGTCTGCAGTAGCACGTAATCCATACATTGCTTTTGTTACATAAGCATCAGTAAGTGTTTCTTCTTTTAATGCTTCGATAACTTTATCTCGTACGTCTTCTAAAGCTGGTTTTTCAATAGTTTTAATTTTTAGAATAGTCGCAAATTTCTTACCACCATCTAAAGACATAAAATAGTTTTTAAACCATCTTTGATCTTTATTAACAACTGATGTTTCTGGATCATAAGCTTTAAAATTCATAACATCTGATAATACTGCAGCACCAATTGCCTTTAATTCTTCATCAGTATATAATAAAGCATTCTTTGGATCATCGCTTACATTACCATCTTCATCTTTAATAACTTCTTGATGGAAAATATAATGACCATCTTCATTAATTGTGTATTGTACACCTTCTTTTAATGTAAGAGTTTCATTTGGATAACCTTCTACTTTATAACTATGTAAAGTATTATATAAATCAATAAAAGCTTTAATTGTTTCTTCTCTAGTTAATTCTTCTTCAACTTGTTCTTCATTTGGAATTTTCATCCATTTATTATAAGAATCAGGAATTAAAGCTCCATTTTCATCTTTTTCTTGATCTTTAATTTTATATCCTAGTTGTTCTAAAGCACCATATGCATCTTTACGAGTAGCATATTCTAAAATAATTACGAAATATTGTTCTTTATATAATGCATTATATTTAGTCTCAATTGCTGTTTTAGAAAAATATTTTTCTGTATCATCTTCCGCTTCTGCATCTTTCTTAGCAATTTCATCTTCTAAGTATTTAGCTGCATAAGCTTTCTTGGCAAGTTCTAAACGATAGTAATCTTTAATTTCCGCTTTGGTTTTTAAGCCTTGAACATATCTTTCATTATAATATTTTTCTTCTGCTTCTGCTTTTTCTTCTGGTGTTGCTTTATCCAAATCTAAATCTTTATACATTTCTTTTTCAAGTTCTTCTTGAACTGCTGCATCTGTAACTTGAGCTAGATAATTTTTTTCACCATTTTCTAATAATTCACGATCTAACATTTCGAATAAAGTATTTATTCCATATTGATCTTTTAATAATGCATACATTTCTCCTTTTGTTAGAGAGTATTCATTATCACCTTCACCTACTAATACGTATTGACCATCTTGATCTGCAATCATTGGTCCTTTACGATTATTTTTAGCAACTGTTGAAGCAACTGCGATAACAACAATTACCAAAACAACTAATAAAACAGGCAAAGTACTTAATAATATAGTTTTAGGACTTAACTTTGGTGCGTCCTTTTGCTTATTTGCCTTGTTTTTTACTCTTCTTCTTTTCATATTAAAAACACCTCTTTGTATTTCACAATATCAATAGTTTACCACAATTTTACTTTAATTTCAAGCATTATATTACTTAATCTAAATCTGGTAAATAAAATATTCTCTTATTAAAAGCAAAAACTGGTTGACTATATTCGCCTTTAACTCCATCTTTTAACTCTTTTTCTAAAGCACCCATTCTTGAATCTGCATAGTCACATAAAAACACAACATATGCTTCCGGTATCGTTGGTTCTTTTGGTGAACCAAATTCTAAGAAACCATGATGAGCAATAATAATATGAGCTAGCATCAAATACTCTTCTGATTTCTCTAAGCTTAACTCTTTTGCTTTTTCGTATAATATATTAGAAGCAATAATAATATGTCCTAATAAATTACCTTGCTTCGTATATTCTCCTGTAGTTTTTTCCATTTCTGTAATCTTACCAAAATCATGTAATAAAATCCCACCGTAAATCAAGTCTTTATTTAAAAATGGATATAACTCAATATATGTATCAGCTAGCTTAAGCATTGAATAAACATGATAAGCTAATCCAGAAATGTAATTATGATGAACTGATTTAGCTGCAGGATGAACAAAGTATGCATCTAAATCTTCTTTTAAAACTGCTAATACTAATTTTTTAATATTAGCATTTTCAATTTTTAAAACATAGTTCATAATCTTTTCTTTTAATTCTTCAACTGATAACTTAGCATATTCAAAAAACTCTTCTAATCTATATAAACTTGGATCAGCTTCGGCTAATTCTTTTAAGTTAAATTGTAATTTACCTTGATAGTCTTTCATTTGACCAGAACAAGTATAAATTTTCCCATTTTCTAGATTCTCTCTAATACTATCAGTTACATTCCAAATCTTAACTTCTAAAATTTCTTCACCATCAAATCCTAAAGCATTAACATAGTCTGCTTGACTAGTAGTTTTACGATATTGAACATTTACTAGCCTTAAAATTAAATTGTTAACTTCATCGCCTGCACGATAATCTTTAACTTTTGTTCTCATGTTTTACTCCTTTACTCTTTATAAATGCTTTTAAAAACATTATATTCTTTTTTATGACCAAGAATTTCATTTAATCTAGCAATTGCATAAGTCTTTAATTCTTCGCGGTCATTATCTAATTCTTTATTTATAACTTTATACGCCATCTCTTCTACAATCATTGGTAAAAAACTACCCGAAACATTGTTTGTTAGAACTAAGATATCTTCACCTTTAAAAGCTAAATCACAAGTTCCCTTAATAGGCAACTTAGCATATTTTGCTTTTAATTTTCTTGGTCTCATATATCTTTTTGATAGCAATAAATTGGCATTATTTACTTTCAAACAAGCATCTAAACCATAAGTATATAAAACTAAATCAGGAAATTCAGCTTTATTTGTAGCTACAACTAAATTAGTTAATTGTTCAACTTCTTTGATATTATCAAAAAAGTTTTCAAAAACTTTAGGTATTTGCTTATTAGCTACAAAACCAGCAATAGCTAATGTTTCAAAATCAATATCAATATACCTATTAATTAATCGCTTAATTGGTTTTTGAAAGAAAGGAATATATTTATAAATCTTTGCTTTTTTAATATGTTTAATCGCTAATTTAAGATTTTTTCCCTCAAAAATTTTCTTGATTTCTCTTAAAACCGAATAATCTAATTCTAAGTCTCTCAAATATTTTGCTCTTGAACTTAAAGCATTAGCTGTTTTAAAATCTGGTCTAAACCCTAATTCACTAATTAAACGAATTGCTCTTAAAATTTTAATTGGATCTTCTTTAAATCTTTGTCTAGGCTTGCCAATTGCTCTTAAAATTTTACGATTTAAATCACGATATCCATTTAAAGCATCAGTAAGCATACTACCATTATTCATAGCTATAGCATTTATTGTGAAGTCTCTGGAAATTAAATCTTCTTGAAGACTTTCAGAATAGTGCATTCTCTTAATTTTCTTTTTATCTTTTTCTGAAGCTTTTCTAAAAGTACTAATAAAAAAGACTTCTGATTTATAGAATAACGCTAATTTACTTTCATCAATTACCGTTGTTTCATGATTTTTCAAACACTTTTTAATTTGCTCTAAATTAGCACTAGTAATAATATCTATTTCTGAAAAAGGTATATCTAAAATGATTGAACGAACTACCCCACCTACAAAATACGCTTGGTAACCATTCGTGTTTAAAACAGTTAGAATTTCTTTACCTTTATTAATGTATCCTAAATTGGTAGACATTCAGATCACCTTCTTCCCATTATGTATTATATCAAAAAATAATCATCTTTTCCATAGTAATTACTTATTTTAACTTGAGTTTTTTCCTTATAACCTATATAATTAAATTAGGTGATAAAATGAAAAGAATAACTGAAACAATTTCTAATCAAATCATAATTAAAAAAAGCGAATTTATCTGTACATTAATTCCTGTAAATAATGTAAGTGAAGCCCAAGAGCAATTAGCTGCTTTAAGAAAAAAATATTATGATGCAACTCATAACTGCTATGCTTATATTGTAGAAGATGGGATTAAGTATTCTGATGATGGAGAACCAAGTCAAACAGCAGGATTACCCATCTATAATGTTTTAGAAAAAAACGAACTTACAAATATCTTAGCTGTAGTTACAAGATATTTTGGAGGAATCATGCTTGGTGCAGGGGGATTAGTTAGAGCCTATACAAAATCAACTACCGAAGCCTTAGCTGTTGCTAATATTGTGGAGATAAATACTTATCAAAAAATTCTAATTACAATTGATTATTCAAAAGTAGATATCTTAATTAATAAATTAAATGATGAAGCTATTGAGAGGGAATTTGGAAAAGATGTAAAAATGACTTATCTTATTTTAGAAGATCAAGTTGAATCTTTTATAAATCAAGTTAGAGAACTAACAAATGGTGATCTAACTATAGAACTATTAGAAAAAAGCACATTTTAAAATGTGCTTTTTATTTATAATTAATTTTACTTAAAAACATTTTGGAGTAAACCGATGAACTCTAAAAAGATAAATCCAACTAGTCCACCTACAATAATTGAAATTAGCAAAACTAAAATCCTAATTTGCCAAGTAGAGCGTGCTTTAAATATTTTTGAATAATCAACGGCCCCCAAAGCACGGTAAGTAACTAGCGCCACAACAACTAAAATTACGATAAACCAAACTAACTTAACAATTGCAAATGTTACCTCATCCATTGTTTTCACCTAAATCTACATATCTACCTAAAACAAAGAAATAGTCTGATAAACGATTTAAATATTGTAAGATCTTTGGATCAACTTTATGCTCCAAAGCATACTTAACAACTAATCTTTCTGTTTTTCTTGTAGTTGTACGTGCATTATGAACTAAAGCACCAGCTTTAGAAAACCCTGGTAAAATAAAATCATTTAATGGAGGTAGTTTGCTATCTAGTAGGTCTATCTCTTTTTCTAAATCTAAGATATCTTCTTTTTCAATTAATTCTTTTTCACTTACAATCGAATAACTAAGAGTAAATAAAATCCTAGTAATTTTTTCTAAATAATCACGATATTTTACTTCATTTAAAAATGAACGAGCAAGCATAATTGATGTTTGTAATTCATCAACTGCCCCCTCTACAAAAATAACTAAATCACTTTTTAAAACTTTACCAGCTACTGTTCTAGTCTCTTTGTTATCCCCTTGTTTAGTATAAATTTTTGCTTTTTTATTTTGTTCCATAAAGACGATCCCCACAATCTCCTAGCCCTGGAACGATATATCCGTTATCATTCAACTTTTCATCTAAAGCTGCTAAGAAAATATTTACATCTGGGTGATTATCTTGTAAAACTTTGATCCCTTCTGGTGCGCCTACGATACCTACAAAACTAATATCTTTTGCGTTTCTTTTCTTTAGTAAATTAATAGTATGATTTGCACTTCCTCCAGTTGCTAGCATTGGGTCTACAACTAAAATTGTAGCTTGATCTAACTTTTCTGGTAATTTTACGTAGTACTCATGAGGTAATAAAGTTTTATCATCTCGATATACACCTACATATCCTACTTTTGCAGTTGGAACTAATTTTAAAATTCCATCAACCATTCCGATACCTGCACGAATGATTGGTACAATTACAACTTCTTTAGCTAATACTTGACCTTTCATAGTTGCAATTGGCGTTTTAATCTTTTTCTCTACTGTTGGTAAGTTTCTTGTAACCTCATATGCCATAAGCATAGCAATCTCTTCAACTGTTTCACGAAAATCTTTTGTACATGTTTTTTCATCTCTAATCAAAGTCAACTTATGATGCATAAGTGGATGATTAAAAATGACTACTTTTCCTTCCATATTTGGCACCTCTTTCTTTTATAAATTATAACACAAAACAATTCATTTTCAAAGAAAAAAGAGCATTAAGCTCTTATTTTTATTTGTCCTTCACGAAGCACTTTTAGCTCCTCGCCAGTTGCATCAATCACTGTTGATGGCACTGAAGAAAATATTTCTTTATCAGTAATTATATAATCTATTTGTGAGCCAAAAGCCTCTTTAATACTGTCTAAATCATTAAGTTCTTTTGTACCATGAATATTAATTGATGTAGTTGCAAGTGGACCAAAATTCTTTAAAATCTTTAAAGCAACTATAGATAATGGCATTCTAAATGACACTGTTTCTTTATTAAAAGGTAATTCTAATTCAGGCTTTTTTTGAAAAATAACTGTTAAAGCTCCTGGCCAATCAACAGCTAAAATTTCTTTTACTGAGTTAGGAATCTTCACTACATATTGCTTTACTTGTTCAATTGAAAAACACAAGTTAGCTAATGGTCGATCATAAGGTCTTTGTTTTAAATCAAAGATTTTTTTGATTCCATCATAGTCATCAATTAAAGCCCCGATACCATAAATAGTGTCGGTCGGGAATACTATTACTTTGCCCTTTAAATCTTTTTTGCCTAAATTTAAAAATTCTTTTAAACTTAACTCTTCCATAATTTGCTGATCTCCTTTAAATAATCATCAACAGTTATTAAATTTTGGTCTTTTAAATACATCAATCTTAAAGTAATTTGATTCTTTGTCTCATCATCTAGCTGAGCATAATCTGTAGGTAAACCTTCTTTTTCTAAATATTCTATAAAATTAAAATTTGAAAGTTCTACTTCTACATCTCTCTCATAACGCTTGTATACTGGCTCAGTAACTTCTTCTTTTATAACAACAATAGTTCCGTCTTCCATAACCTCTTCAACTGTAACATCTTCTGGTTTAATTTCAAAAACAGGCTTTTCAATTTCTTTTGAAAGAAAATGATCAAATTCATCGCTATTAATAAATTTTTCAAAATCGAAATCCGATTCATCTTTCTTTTGAAAAACTCCCTTTTTCCTGCGATAAAAATAAATAATAACAATTAAACTAACAATAGCTAAAGCAATAAAGAAACTTACAATTAGCGCTGGTAAATTGATTTTAAAAGGTTTAAACCAATAAGCAGTCTCAAGATCTGTCATTGATACACCTTTTCCTAAACCAACAGTCGCTGATAAACCAATTTCTTCTTCTGTTTTTAAACCCAAACTTAACTCGAATGGTAAATGTTGTTCGTGTGATTTTTTATCACGAATCAAAATTGTGTAACTCGAACCTTTTTCAACTTGAAACCCCAAAACATAAACATCTCCTCTGTTTGTCTCAGGGAATAATTGTCTTAAACCAGTTTGTTCGTTTACTAAAGTAATATAGTAAGCCCTACTTACATCATTGAAAAAGAAAACACCATAAGTTATCTTATCATCAACTAAACCCTCAACTACAACTAAGCTATAATAACTATTCTCATAATCTACTATATATGAATAAGAATCATATCCCTTATTCACATCAGCTTGATATTCAGCTTTAGCTGTAACTACTGGAGTAGTTAAACTTAGAAAAAAAGCCAATATTAAATTAAATACTATTTTCATTTTTATCACCTTCTATCATAACTACTCTAGGAATTAAGTTTAAATCTAGATAAACTTTAGTTTTAGCTTTTAAATACTTTCGAACATATTCTTTTACTTTGGTTTCTTGATTTATTCCCACCTCAAAAAATACTAAATATTTATCATTTAGATATCTACTAATTTGTTTTAAAATTGTTTTGTAATAATAAAGACCATCATCATCAGCTAATAAAGCTCCAATTGGTTCTTTTAAAACATATTCGCTTAATAAATCCTCTTTTCTAACATAAGGGGGATTGGAAATAATAATATCATATTTATTCTTTACATTGCTAAATAAATCACTTTGAATAAAGTTGATATCTACTTTGTGATATTTTGCATTTTCTCTAGCAACTTCTAAAGCACTTGCGCTTATATCAACTGCGTCAATTATAATCTTAGGTAATAATTTTTTCAAGGTAATTGCAAGATTACCAGAACCAGTACCAATATCTAAAACTCGGTACTCTTTATTTACATCTAAATGTTCTAAAACAGCCTCAATTAAAATTTCACTATCAAAACGAGGAATTAAAACAGCTTCATTTACAAAAAACTTTAATCCGTAAAAATAAGTAAACCCTAATAAATACTGAACAGGCATACCCTCTAAGTATTTATTAATCAAATCTTCAGTCTTTTCTAGATTTAAAACTTCCTTGTTATAATTAAGAATTAAATCTTCTTTTGTAAGTTTATTAACTTCTAAAACAATTAACTTTATAGCTGTTAATTCTTGATCTTTATCTAATTGATTTGTATATTTTTGAAATAATTCTTTGTATGTCATTATATTTCTTTTTTAGCTAATTGTCTTCTTTGTTGTTCAGTAATTAAAGCCTCAATAATCGGATCTAATTTACCATTCATTACACGATCTAATTGTTGGATAGTGAAATTAATTCTATGGTCAGTTACTCTATTTTGGGGATAGTTATAAGTCCTAATTTTCTCAGAACGATCTCCAGTACCAACTTTTGCTAATCTTTCTCTTCCAACTTGTTGTTCTTGTTCTTGAATCGCATGTTCATATAATCTTGCAGCTAAAAGTTTAAAAGCTGTAGCTTTATTTTCATGTTGGCTTCTGCCATCTTGACATTGAACTACTATACCTGTTGGTATATGCGTTAAGCGAATAGCTGATTCAGTTTTATTTACGTGCTGTCCGCCAGCACCACCTGAACGATAAGTATCAATTCTAACATCATTTACATCTAAGTTAACTTCAACTTCATCAACTTCAGGCATAACTAAAACAGTCGCAGTTGATGTATGAATTCTTCCACTTGCTTCTGTTTCTGGAACTCTTTGAACACGATGAGCACCAGATTCATATTTTAGAAATGAATAAACACTATCACCAGTAATTATAAATTCAATTTTAGAAAATCCACCTACATCTGAAGGTTCAGAGTTAATAACTTCAATTGTCCAACCTTTTTCCTCTGCATATTTAGAATACATTCTAAATAAATCACCAGCGAAAATATTAGCTTCATCTCCACCTGCAGCTCCTCTAATCTCACAAATAATGTTTTTATCATCTTGAGGATCACGAGGAATAAGCATTAGTTTTAACTCTTCTTCTAGTTTTAAGATTTCTTCTTTAACGCCTTCAATCTCTAATTTAGCAAGTTCTGCTATTTCAAGATCATGGCCAGTAATTAAACTTTCTAAAGATTTTTCTTCTTCTAGTAAAGATTTATAACTTCTTGATTTAGTCACAATAGTTTCTAATCTTTTTTGCTCTTTACTTAATTCTTTTACCTTTTTAAGATCCATTGCGATTTCTGGTTGCATTAATAAATTGCATATCTCTTCGTAACGGTCTTCAATAATTTGCAACCTCTCAAGCATTATCTTTGTTCCTTCTCTTGTGTGAATTTTAAGATATGTTTGAAGAATGTAATATCCATAATACCTGTTCTACCATGTCTATTCTTCTCAACTTTTAATTTTAAATTAGCAGTCTTTTGATTTCTTTCTTCATCTTCTTTATTGCTATAAATAAACATAACAACGTCAGCATCTTGTTCGATACTACCTGATTCTCTTAATTGAGCTAGGTTTGGTTCGCCATCAGGTTTAGCTGCTGTTCTATTTAATTGCGATAAAGCAATAATTGGAATATCAAGTTCCATAGCAAGTACTTTTAGAGATCTTGAAATAGCACCAACAATTTCTGCTCTTGTTGAAGAACGTCGAGGACTATCTAAATCTATTAGTTGTAAATAGTCAACTACAATCATATCTAATTTACCATTTCTCTTTAAACTACGGCATTGAGCCATAATATCAAAAATATTAGCACTATTGCTATCATCTAAATATAAATTAAACTTATCAATTGTTTGTGATTTAGCTGTTAGGATACTAGAAATCTCTGTACCTGATAATTGACCTTTGTTAATTTTATCATGATCAACTGCTGATTCAGTACTAATCAATCTCTTAACAATTTGTTCTTTACCCATCTCAAGAGAAATAAAAGCTACATATTTTCCTTGCTTACATGCTGCTGAAGCAAAGTTTAAAGCTAATGCAGTTTTACCAACACCTGGACGAGCAGCTAAAATGATTAATTCTTGTTTTTTGAAACCAGATAAAATATTATTTAATTCTTTAAATCCTGTATCAATACCAATCAAATCATTTTTGTTTTGCATTCTTTTGTTTATCTCATCAATAACCCCAGGAGTAATAGAATCTACTTTTGTAAGTTGGTTAACTGATCTTTTGTTTAGAACGTTCTTAACTAATCGTTCTGTATTGTTTAAAATATCGTCTGTTTGAAAACGACCTGATAAAATATCATTTGAAAGATTTGATAGCGTATGATAAAGCTCTCTTTGTAATGCTTTTTCTTTAATATTAGCTACATAAGTATCCCAACGAACATATGTTGGTAGGATATCAATTAAATAACCAATATACTCAATTCCCCCAGATGCTTCAAATTTCTTTTCTCTTTTTAACTCTTCAATTACATTTGTGTAGTTAATCTCTTGGTGGTTTTGATATAGTTTTTCCATTGCTTCCATAATATTCTTATGGCGCACGTCATAGAAATGTTCTGAATGAACACTATTTACAATAGCTGAAGCTTCTTGAGGATTAATTAAAGCCGAAGCTAAAATATATTGTTCTGATTCGATACTATATGGTAATTGTCTTAGTTCTTCCATAATTATTCCTTTCCAACAACATAAACTGTTAATCTAGCTTTAACATCAGGATGAAGATCAACCAAAACTACAAATGTACCTAAAGCTTGAATTTCATCTTTAATAATCTTTTTACGATCTAAAGTAATATCATATTGTGCCTTATATTCATCTACTATCATTTTACTACTTACTGAGCCGAAAATTTTTCCTTCTTTTCCTACTTTAACGCCAATTGTAACTGGGTTTGCTTCAATTTTGTCACGTAGATCTTTCATTTCATTTTCTTTACTTAAAGCTAAACGTTTCTCTTTTTCTTTTTCTTTTTCTAATTCTTTGATATTATCAACTGATGCAATAATTGCTTGCCCACTTCGAATTAAGAAGTTACCATATCCACTCTTTACATCGATAATATCGCCTTTTTTACCTTTTCCTTTAACTTCAGTTGTAAGTATAATTCGCATTGAATCTCCTCCTCTCTCTTCTGAAATATCAATTTCTTTTATAAGCATATCTTTTGCTTCTTCTAAATCTACAGCTCTTAGTTGAGTTGCGGCATTATTATAATGACCACCACCACCTAAGGCTTCCATAATTAATTGAACGTTAGTTTCGTCTAAACTACGAGCACTAATACCAATTTCGTTTTCTGATATTCTGCCAACACAAAACGAAGCTTTAATGCCTTTGATTTCTAAAACATCATCAGCTACTTTAGCTAAAAACTGTCTTGGGTTGACTCCCTCTATAACAACAGCAATTCCGTATTTTTCTTTATAAATCATAAGATTAGATAAAACATCAATTCTCTTTTCATATTTATCATAATCTTCACGTAAATACTTTTTCGCTAACTGTAATTCTCCACCATAAGTTTGTAATCTAGATAAAACATTAAATGTTCTGTAACTTGCACGATACATTAAATCATTTGTATCTACTAAAATTCCCATAATCATCCATGTAGCTTCAGCACTACTTACAATAGGATCTTTATCTAAAAACTCATACATCTCTACAAGCAGCTCTACACTTGAAGACGCAGATGAAGTTTGATAGATATAATCATATTTATCTACCAAAAACTTACCAGGACGATGATGGTCGATAACAGCTACATGTTTAGCTTTTTTATAAAGTTTTGGTTCCATTAAAATCTTTTGATTTTGAACGTCAACGATTATTAATAAATCGTTGCTTTTTATTTCTCTAATTGCCTTTTTAGTTCCTATTAAATAATCTAAAGTCGCCGTATGTTCTCTTTGAATAATAGAATACAAATATTGAATAGTTTGATCTACTCTATCTAAATCAAAAACAATCTTAGCTTCTTTATTATAAGCAGCAGCTATTTTTTGAACAGCAATTGCCGCTCCAAAAGCATCAGCATCAGCATCTATGTGTGTCATAACATAAATTTTTTGAGCTTTATTAATTAATGAAACTAACTCCTCAGCTTTAGTTCTTACATAAACAGGAGATCTACTTTCAAATGAAGCAGTCTTTCCACCAAAGTAAGAAGTCTCTCCATATTTATTTAAAACGCATTGGTTTCCACCACGATTTAAAGCTAAGTTTAATTGAGTTTCAGCTAACGCAAATAACTCAACATAGCCTAAATCGGCATTATCAGCAACAGCAATTCCAATTGATGCACTTGATCTAATATCTTCTTTTAAACAATATGACTTAACATCATCAATTACCTTAAATTCATCTTTCACAACTTCTGCTAATTGCTTCTCATTTAATAAAATTAAATATTGATTGTCTGTATATCCTTTTAAGTAGATATCAAACTTACTACACCAATCGCTTAAGATTCCAATAATATTACTCATTTGCGAAGATCTCTCTTGAGCATCAAAACCAGATAAAGCTTCATTTAAATTATCTAAGTTGATAATACCAGCAGCTAATGTATGGTCTGCATATTTTTGTGTTAAATTATGAAATTCAGTTACGTCAGTTAAATAAACAATATTTTCTTCCATCAACACTTCACATTCAAAAATTGAACCATAAAGTGATATTTCAAACTTATCTTCATTTGATAAATTATAATATAAATCAGCACTAATGTTTTCAATTCTAACGTCAACTAAAGGGCTTAAGAAAATTTCCTTAGCATAAGCATTGGCCCACTGAATTGTTTTATTTTTATCATAAACAATAATAGCAATAGGTAGTTTATTAAAGGCAGTTTCTCCACCTTTTTTAACACGGTAAGAAATTGAGTTCCATAACTCATACCTTTGTTCTAACCATTGCATTTTCCTAAACTTCTTATTCCCAACATTCAAAACAAAAACTGTCGTAAATGATGCTGCTACTATCACCAAAGCAGCATAAGTTAACCATTCGTTTATTTCCCCAAAAATAGCTGTGAAAACTAAAACGAAACAAGAAGCTAAGAAAAGCACTAATGATATTATTCTATAAACTAATGTATTCCTCATAAAATCACCATCTTAACTATTTTAGTATACCATATTTATAGGAAAAAATAAACTCTTTATCATAAAAACAAAGAAAAAAGAGTAGCATAAACTACTCTTTCACAAATGGTAACAATGCCATATGACGTGCTCTTTTTATTGCAACAGCTAATTGTCTTTGATAGATAGCTTTTGTACCTGTTGATCTTCTTGGTTTAATTTTACCACGATCAGTAACGAATCTTCTTAATAATTCGTAATCAGTCCAATCAATCTTTTCAATTTTATTATCTGTAAAGTAGCAACTTTTTCTTCTTCTTGGTCTAAATGCCATTTACTTAACCTCCTTAAAATGGTATATCATCGTCAGTAATACCTAAGCCAGCTTGCATTTCCTTAAAAGGGTCTTCTTGCTTGCGAGGTTCTGGTTCTTGGTTAAACTCAAAAGGTGAATCTTGACTAAATGATTGATATCCTTGCGAACTACCAGCAGATTTTGATTCTAAAAATTCAATTGAATTTGCTAGTATTTCTGTAATATAAACCATTTTATTATCTTGGTCTTGATAACTTCTTGTTCTAACCTCTCCGTCTACTCCAATTAGACTACCTTTACGCATATAACGAGCTAGGTTCTCTGCCTGTACGCGCCATGCAACACAGTTGATAAAATCAGCTTCACGATTGCCTTGACGGCTTACATAACTGCGGTTAACAGCGATTGTGAAAAAACAATAACTGATTCCGCTATTTGTTTTTTTAAGTTCTGGATCTTTTGTAAGTCTTCCTGTTAATACAACTTTATTCATAATTAATCCCTCACTAAAATGTGTCTAATAATATCTTCTCTGATATTACAAATACGGTTATATTCACTAACCGCTTCTGGAGTAGCTTCTACTCTGAACTTTACATAATAACCTTTTTTAAGATCATTAATTTCATAAGCTAAATCCTTCATACCCCATTCATCAATTTCCAAAACACGACTTCCATGTTCTTCAAAGATTTTAGCAATCTCGCTAACAATCGTTTTGAATTCTTCTTCAGTGCGTTCAGGATGAATGATGTACATACCAGTGTATTCTCTCATTCTTCCACCTCCTTCTGGTCTTTTGGCTTTTATTTAAATAAAAGCAAGGACGAATTTTCATTCTAAGGTATTATATACTATTAAGCCTTTTTTGTCAATTATTTCATCAAAAAATAAACAGTTTTTACCTAAAATAAAGAGTTAACTATTTTAAGTTAACTCTAATTATATATTATCAAATTATTTGAATTTTTATTTATGTTCCGCTTTTTCTTGTTTTGGTATAATTTTCATTTTCCTTAATATCCAATAAATAAAATCTAAAACTAAATAAATACCAAATCCAAAAACTAAAACTAATAAATAACCAACTAAGTCTAACTTCACATATCTTAATACTAATGGTTCATTTAAGAACAATATCGATAATACTGCTCCTGCAGCCGAAACAATAAAAACTAAAAACCTATACAAATTAAGTGGTCTTGATACAAAATATAGTACATAAAACATAATGATCGTAGTTACATATAAAGTGACTGTTGAATAGCCATCATTAGTTGATAGAATTGCAAAACCATCAATTTTTGTTAAGAAATAAATAATCGCATGAGCCATTAAAACAGTTAAAGCTCCAGGCAAAACATTTCTCAAAACATTACTAATAAATTTTCCTTTAATCTTTTCGGTATTAGGTTGCAGAGTGAGTAACGTAGCTGCAAAACCAATTACTGGCCATTCAAATGGCATAAGTTGATTTGGACTAAATGGATACGCCCTTCTAACTGCTAAATAAAACACTGTTAGTAAAATAGAAAATAGTGTTTTTGTTAGAAACAATACTGCTGTGCGTTGAATATTGTTTGTAACTCTTCTACCTTCGGCTACAACCTCAGGCATAGCTGAAAAGTTAGATTCAAGTAAAACAATATGTGATACGTGTTTAGTAGCATCACTACCACTAGCCATTGCTATACTACAATCAGCTTCTTTTAATGCTAAAATATCATTAACACCATCACCTGTCATTGCAACAGTCTTTTTATTCATCTTAAATGTTTGAACTAATAGTTTCTTTTGATAAGGTGAAACACGACCAAAAACATTATATTCCGTTGCAGCTGCCATAACTTCTTCATCAGACAAACCATCTAAACTAATATAACGAGAAGCGTCACTAACACCTGCTCTTCTAGCAATCTCAGCAACAGTAATCGGATTATCGCCACTAATTACTTTTATATCAACTTCATTATTTTTAAAATAAGCTATTACTTGTTCAGCATCATCTCTAATATGATCTTGAATAGCAATAACGGCTAGTGCTGTTGTAGATTTTGGTCTAGATGTTGGATTAATTGGACTTTTTGTGTGAGCTAAAACAATCACACGACAACCTTGTGCTGCAAATCTTTCAACTCTTCTTTGAATCTTTGCGTAATTAGTTTCATTTAAAACAATCTCTGGTGCACCAATTATATAATATCCTAGTTTTCCAAAACTAACTGCACTATATTTTCTTTGTGAAGAAAATGGAATAATGCCATCTGCTTTTAAAATTGAGTTTTTACCATAGTGTTCAGCTAAAGCATTACTAGTAGCATTGCTTTCAGGAAAAGCATTCATCATTGAACCAATAATTTCCCTAATTGTATAATCACCTTTTGTTTCTAATTGAACACTATCAACAACTTTCATTGTTCCATCAGTAATAGTACCTGTTTTATCTAAACATAAGATATCTATTCTTGCTAGCATTTCAATACAATATATTTCTTGTACTAGAACTTTCTTCTTTGCAAGTCTAATAACACTGACAGTTAAAGCTACTGTTGTTAATAAGAATAACCCTGCAGGTATCATTGAAATTACTGAACCAGATGTACTCTTAAAGGCCTCAGCAAATTTTTCAAATGCTTCCCAAGCTCCACCAGTATTAGGATTAATTTCTGGAAGATTGTTATAACTATTTAAATATGTAGCTACAGCTAGTGGAATAATAATAATTGATACTATTTTTAAAATCCAGTTTAAAGAATTTAAGATATCTGATTTTGCATATTTGTGCTTTTTAGCACCAGTTGCCAGTTTCTCTACATAACTCGTAGATCCAACTTTATCAGCTATTGCTACTCCTACCCCACCAACAACATAACTACCAGAATATAAAGTATCTCCTATTTTCTTATGAATAGCAATTGATTCCCCGGTAATTAAAGATTCATTAACTTCTAAACTTCCCTCTTTTAAAATACAGTCACAACCAATTTGTTTGCCGGATTTAAAAGTTAAAACATCATCTAAGACTACCTCGTCAATAGGGATATCTTCTTGTTCACCATTTCTGATAACTGCTGCACTAGGAGCAAACATTAAAGATAATTGATCAATTTGTTTTTTAGCTCTTATTTCTTGAATAATTCCAATAATCATATTAGATAAAACAGTTCCTAAAAATAACAAATTAGTATATTCCTCAATTACAATTAAAACTATAGCAATTCCAAAGAACAACATATTAAAAAAAGTAAAAATATTTGTTACAAAAATCATAGCTATAGATTTACCAGCTTGAGCATCTGGTTTATTGGCTAGTCCTTCTTTTTCTCTTTGGGCTACTTGTTCATCAGTCAATCCAAATTTTAAATCAACATCAAAACGGACTATATCTTCTTCATTGACAATATAACCTTTTTTCTTTCTTAGCCTTTTAACTTTAGCTAAAGCTTTTGCTTCTGCCTTTGCTTCTTTTTTTAATTGTTTCTCATATTTTTTGCTTTCAGATAGTAATATTTGATTGTCTAAATCTATTTGTTTAGTTCTTTTTTTTGAATCCTTATTAGGCTTCTTTTTTTTAGACATAATAGCCTCCTATCTCATGCCAGTAATTGCTTTTTCTATTCTTTTTGCTTCGTCTTTTCCTGATATTTTTTTCACAATTTCTAAAGCAAATTCAATTGTATAAGCCATTGCTCTAGCAGTAATAATGTTGTTTGCAACAATAACTTCCTTTTCTGGATGGTATGCTCCACTCTTTAGATATTCATCTAAACCAGGAAAACAAGTAAACTTCTTTCCTTTTAATAATCCTAGTCTACTTAAAACAGTTGGACCAGCACAAATAGCACCAATAATTTTTTGATTTAAAACAAACTCTTCCACAATCTCACTAACTAATGAACTAGAATGAAAAGTCAGTACTGATTTTAAACCACCAGGGATTATTAAAAAACCATATTCTTCGCTAATTACATCACTTAATCTTGTATCAGCCAATACTTGAATGTTATGGCTTGAAGTAACAGTTAAATCTAATCCTACACTTGCTAAAGTCACTTCTAATTTAGCTCTGCGTAAAATATCAATTGTTATAATTGCTTCAGCTTCTTCAAAACCATTTGCTAATAAAATTAATCCTTTCATTTATTAATCCTCCCTATATAATTTTTAGTTTCATATTGTCCTTTTAATAGTTTAACTATATGAATAAATATTTCAACTCTTTGAACATTATCGTTGGTAAAAATACCAATCGCACCTTCCTTAGTATTTATTTCTTCTTTGTTATAATGATAATTCATAATATCTGCTAATTCTTTATCTTGATTATAAATCTCATCATAAATAAACTTAGGTAAAGGAATTTTAGTGCCTGATGCAAGATAAACATTATCATCTTGATCAATTAAAACTCCCCAATTAATTAGAAATAAGATATCTTCTTCTAAACTAACACCAGCCTCTAAACCAATTCTTAATCCGTCTTTTGGTAATGATTTAGCTCTGTTATAAGCACCTAACATCGTTTCTTTTTCACTTTTAGGTTGGTCAGATACCTTACTATCTGTTTTCAAAGCAATAACTGAAGCTTCTTTAAAAACTAATTTTACTGCTTCTACTTTTGTTTTATTTTGGCTAGCGATATATATTTTCACTGTTTTAATTCAAGTAATCTTTCTTTACTAAAATCTTTAATAATTTCTAAAACAATTGCCTTTACCGCCTCTACATCTCTAACATCAATCATTGATGTATTAGAATGAATATATCTTCCTGGCAACCCAATTGTAATACTAAAACAACCACTACCTGCATATTGAGCAATAGCTGCATCAGTGCCACCTTTTGATAGGAAAAATTGATAATCAATCTTATGTTTCTTAGCCAATCCCTCTACATACTCAAGCATCTTTGGATTCATAATATTACCTGGATCATAAAATCTAATTAAAAAGCCACCATTTAATTTACCAAAAGAATCTCCTGGTCCTGGTGTAGCATCACCAACTGGCGAAACATCAATTGCGATAAACAAGTCTGGTTTTACCATTTGTGATGATGTCTTAGCGCCTCTTAACCCAACTTCTTCTTGAACTGTGGCCCCACAAATTACAGTATTAGGATGTTCTATATTTTTAAGTTCCCTAAATACTTCTAAAGCCATTCCCGTACCAAAACGATTATCCCATGCTTTAGATACAATTCTGTTTTTGTTTTTAGTTACATAATAATCATTTTCAAAAGTTAAGAAATCTCCTGGTTTAATTCCATATTTTTCTAAATCCTTTTTTGATTCAGCACCAACATCGATAAATAAACTTTCCATTGTAATTTCACCAGCGGCACCCATATGAGGTGGTACAGAACCAACTACGCCTTTAACTTTGCCTTTAGCTGTTTGAATCACTACATTTTGTGATACCCAAACATGAGGAACAACACCACCTATATTAATAAACTTCACAAAACCATTTTCTTGAAGTCGAGTTACCATACCTCCAACTTCATCCATATGGCCAGCAATCATAATTACTGGTTCACCTTCTTTACCTTTTTTCATACCAAAAACAGAGCCTAATCCATCTCGTAGAATTTCATCTGCTTCTGCTCTATATGCTTTTAATAAATAATCTCTAACCTGCCCTTCATCGCCACTTGGACCATGCAAATTAGCTAAGTCTTCATATAATTTCATTCTCTTTTTAGCTGTCATTTTTACCACCTTTATATAATATATTGCTTTATTACTTTCTTTAAATTTTTGTTCATATTCTGTTTCAACTATATTTCTTTTTTTTGAATCAAAATTACTACTTTGTTCTTTAATTAGAAACTTAGCTTCTTCTAATGTTTCTAAACTATAATTAAATAAATTTTCATTATCTGTCTTTATTTCAATAACTCCATTATTTACTAAAATATCTTGATATTTTCTTAAAAAAGATGGAGCAGTTAATCTTCTTTTTGCATGTCTATCTTTAGGCCAAGGGTCAGAAAAATTCAAATAGATATGCGCTATTTCTGAACTAGCAAAATAATCTAATAAATTACTTGCATCAATATTTAATAAATAAATATTCTTAAGTTTAGTTTCACTAATCATTCTTACTGCTTTTAAAAGAATAGTGCTTGATTTTTCAATTCCAATATAATTAATATTAGGATTTAACTTGGCACTTTCTTTTAAAAACTTTCCCTTACCCATCCCAATCTCTAAATGAATGGGATTATTATTTTTAAAAAGTTCTTTCCATTTTCCTTTATATTCATTAGATTTTTCTAAATAATAATCTTTATATTCTAAGAGTTTGATATCTGCATCTTTAATATTTTTAACTCGCACACTATTTACTTAGCTCCTTAATTGCATCGGCGTAAATAATTGTCCCAAGAAGTGCGTCTTCAACTGTTATATATTCGTTAGGTTCATGAATATGCGCTATTGTATGAGGAAACGTTGGTCCAAAAGAAACACCTTTCTTTAAAATTCTCGCATAAGTTCCCCCACCAATTGTATAAGGTTTATTCTTTTCATCTTTAGAATATTTCTTATACGAGTTATAAAGTATTTGAACTAAATCTTCCTCTGGATCTACATAATGAGGAACACTATCACTTAAAACTTCAAACTTAAAGCCATATTCGCTAATCTCTAAATGAAGTTTTTTTAAGAATTCTTCTTTTGGAAAATCAATAGGATATCTTAAATTTAAACCAATTTTATTTCCTTTGGGATTAATTTCAATTTTAGCTAAGTTTACTGTTAGATGTCCCATTTTCTCATTTTGATAATCTAAACCCATTCCCCTAAAATATGGATCAATCATTTTATCACTTACAAAGTTTACAACCGGGTTTGTTAAGTAATCACTTAAGAAACAAGCAAGTTTAATTGCAGCATTTACTCCTAAGTGTGGAGCACTACCATGAGCTGTTTTACCATAAACAGTTAATTTATATAAATTATTTTCTTTACTAAATTCACCTTTAAGTTCATTTTCCTCTAAATAATTCAAAAACTCAGCTTCTAAATTTTTCTTAATCAAAGCTTCAGCTTTGTCAGGAACCACATTATAACGATCTCCAGCTTCAAAAGACACAATTTCATCACCTACATAATTAGAAATTAAATCAATAGACATAATTCCTTTTTCCCCATAAATTACTGGAAATGATGCATCAGGTGAAAAACCTACTTCAGGAAGTTTCTCTAACTTAGCATACCTTCTCATGCATTCCATTCCTGATTCTTCATCAGTACCAATAATTAATCTAACTTTCTTTTTAGGTACAAAACCGATATCTTTTAAGGTTTTCATTGCATATAGAGCGCAAACAACTGGTCCTTTATCGTCTAAAGCACCACGACCATAAATTTTTCCATCAACTAACTTACCTGAAAAAGGAGGATATATCCAATCTCCAGTTACTGGCACAACATCAACATGACCTAAAACAGCAATTGTTTCTTCACCAGAACCAAAGTCAATATGTCCTGCTACATTATCTACAAGTTTAGTTTGAAAACCCATTTCTTTTCCTAACTTTAAAACATAAAGTAAAGAATCTTTTACTCCTTTACCAAAAGGAGCATCTACAGTAACAGGTGTTGCATTTTTGACGCTATTAATTTGAATTAATTCTTGTATCGATTTAATTAGTTTATTTTCATTCTTTTTAACTGCGTTTGTAATTTCCATTTTAACACCTCAATTTCGTATATTATAACATTTATATTTTTGTTTTCCTATAATTAAATTTATAGTAATTATTTATTTTTCTCATACATTTCAATAAATTTAAGCTTTATGTCTTCTAAAGTAAAACCATATCTTTTTAATACATCAACTGGCCTACCACTTACGCCAAATTTATTTACATTGTATAAAACACCTGTTCTATTAATAAACTGAGCTAAATGCATAGCTTCACTCATTTCTAAAGCCATGATGTTCTTAGAGTTAGGAATTACTTTATTCACATATTCTTCACCTTGACTTAAAAAAACATTAATCGAAGGTAATGAACATACTCTTACATCAATTCCCATCTTTAATAATTCATTTTTCACATCTAAAGCTAACTTACATTCAGAACCAGAAGTTACGATAATCCCATCTAACTTTGCTTTTTCTTTTTCTAAAACATATCCACCTTTGAAAGCATCTTTAATTTGCACCTTTTTAGTTACTGTTGGTACGTTTTGTCTAGTAAGAACAAAAACACTAGGTTTATTTTTATCACTTAAAGCTTTCTCCCAACAAGCTATTAACTCATTACCATCAGCTGGACGAAAGACGTTTAAATTAGGAATACTACGTAACATCGTTAACTGTTCAATTGGTTGATGAGTAGGACCATCTTCTCCTACTGCTAAAGAATCATGACTAAAGATATATAATACTTGATTTTCCATTAAAGCCGATAAGCGAATAGCGGGCTTTAAATAATCAGAGAAAACAAAGAATGTAGAGGCAAAGCCGATTAAGCCACTATGTAAACTAATACCATTAGCAATTGCTCCCATTGCATGTTCTCTAACCCCAAATCTAATATTAGATCCCTCTTTATTATCTTTAGAATAATAATTACTATTAAGAGAGGCTTTTGTAGAAGAAGCTAAATCTGCAGCACCACCAAATAATGTTGGTAGTTGCATAAAAATTTCATTCATTACATCTTGATTTAAACTTCTTGTAGCAGATACTTTATCTTCATAAGTAGAAAGTTTACTAAAGTCAACTTTATAGTCTTTATTCAAAACTTTTTTAAAATTTTTATATTCTTCTGGATATTTTTTACTATAAGCTTTTAATTCTTTTTCCCAAATTAGATATCTACTACTTGCAATTTCTTCTAAATCTTTATATAAATTTTCTACTTCCTTTAATACAGTAAAAGCTTCACCTCCAAGTTTAGCTCTAAAAGATGCTACTTCTTCACTTGGGAGTGGAGAGCCGTGAACTTTATTTTGTCCTTCTAAACTAGAACCATAACCAATTTTAGTTTTAACTTCAATAAAGTTTGGCTTATCGCTTTGTTTAGCTTTTTCTAAAACATTATTTAGTTCACTTAAGTTTTCTCCATCTTTTACAAGATAATAAGCAAAGCCTAAAGATTCCACATATTCTTTAAAATCAAAAGAAACGATATCTTTAGTTGGCCCATCTAATTGAATATCATTAGAATCAAATAAAATAATTAATTTTTCTAGCTTATTATGCCCTGCAAAACTTAAGGCTTCTAAAGCAACTCCTTCTTGTAAGTCTCCATCGCCACACAAACAATATGTATAATGATCAACAATTCTAACATCTTCTTTATTAAAGACTTTAGCTAAATGACTTTCAGCCATTGCTAAACCAACTGCCATACCAATTCCTTGACCTAAAGGACCAGTTGAAACATCAACTCCGTCAGTAATATCTACTTCTGGATGTCCTGGAGTGGGCGAATCTAATTGACGAAAGTTCTTTAAATCTTTTAATGATATCTTATACCCTGCTAAAGCAAGTGTTGCATATAAAATTGATGAGCCATGTCCTGCTGACATTACAAAACGATCACGATTAAACCAGTTACTATTCTTTGGATCTACCTTTAAATGATAACGATATAAGTTATGTAATATAGGAGCTGCTCCTAAAGCAATACCAGGATGTCCTGATCTAGCTTCATTAATTGCTTCGATTGCTAAAACTCTTAAATTAGCAATTGCTAAATTGTCAATTTTTTTATTTGCCATCTTATTTCTCCTCAGCTTCAATTTTAATTAAATTATAAACATAATCAGCACGATCAGAAAAACTTGCTCTAACTTCATCAGCTACAACTAAAACGCCAGTAGCACCAAGTTCAGGCAATTTTTCTAAATTCACTTTATCAAGATCACTTACTTGAACAATGACTCTTCTTGCTTCTTTACGAATACTTTTAATATTTTCTAAACCGCCATAAACTTCATAAAAGATTTTTTGTTGTTCTTCATCAAGTGGTTGCTCGCTAATTGCCGCTTCTCTTATGGCCTTTCTTTTTTTAGTTAGGCGAACTGTATTGATAATTGCCATAATTATTAAAAATGCAACTGGAATAGTGCAAACTAAAATAATAATTAAGGCCTCAGTACTAAGATTTGCTTCTAATAAAATATCCATATAATCCTCCTTTTTTCATATTATACCATATATCAAATTATTTTTGTATTGTTTATTTTTCTTCCTATATTCAAAAGCCTCTTAAATTAAGAGGCCTTTTTATTTTTTTTATAAATAATATTTAATCCTTTTAAAACAACATCATCATCTAAGATTACTTTTTCTTCTAGATACTCTTTGATTAAAGAGCCATGTCCTCCACTTAAGATAACTAAAGCATTAGGATAACTTGCTTTAATCTTTCTAATCATTCCATCAAGCATTGATGCTGTACCAAATAGCATTCCGCTTTGAATTGAAGAAACAGTATCTCTCCCAATAACATTATCAACTTTTTCCATTCTTGCTGATTCTAACTTAGCTGCTGCTTGAGTTAGGCTAGCAAAAGCAGTATTAATACCTGGATAAATAACTCCACCTAAATACTCTTTTTTGTCATTAATAACTGCGATAGTAATGGCAGTACCTAAGTCTATCATAATTAAAGGTACGGTATATTCTTCAATACCTGCTACTGCAGCCGCAATTAAATCAGATCCTAATTGTTTTGGATTTTCTAATTTTATTTTTAATCCTGTTTTTGTTCCTGGAATTACAAATAAAGCTTTTTGTTTGAAAAACTTCGCTACTAAATTCTCAAAAGTATAATCTAGTTCTGGCACTACTGAAGAAATAACAACTCCTTCAATATCTTCTACTTTATAACCTGCATAGTTAATTAAGTTATAACATCTAATACCATAACCATCTATAGTTTCTAGCTTTGAAGTTTGAATTCTAAATTTAGCTTTCAACTCATTATTCTCAAAAAGTCCTAAAACAATATTTGTATTTCCTATATCAATTGCTAATACCATACTTTAAGCCCTTGAGCTATATTTTCCGTCAACCGTACTAACTATAACTTTATCGCCTTCATTTACAAATAAAGGAACTTGAATAACTAAACCGGTCTCTAGTGTTGCTTCTTTAGTTGCGTTAGCTGCTGTATCACCACGAACTCCTGGAGGAGTTTGAACAACTTCTAGGGTAACTTTATCTGGTAATTGAATTCCCAAAATTTCGTGTTGGAACATAATGATCGTAACTTTATCTCCCTCTTTGATATAGTATAGTTCATTAGTCATTCTCTCTTTAGGAATTTCTAATTGCTCCCAAGTTTCAGTATCCATAAATACTAAATATTCACCAGATGAATATGAATACTGCATATCTTTTTTATCAATTTGAGCTGTAGCCATTCTTTCATCACTCTTAAATGTGTAATCAATAATAGCTCCTGTTCTTAGATTCTTTAAACGACTTCTTACAAAAGCAGCGCCTTTACCCGGTTTAACGTGTTGGAACTCTAATATTTGGAAAATATCTCCTTTGTATTCTATTGTCATTCCTGTTTTAAAATTATTGCTTGATACCATAATATCCTCCCATTTTTATTATTATACTACATTTCATCGCACTTGTCTATTCTATCAAGTCTATTTGATACTTAAATTTTTTACATTTTCCCGGTTTTAAAATAATCAAATCATCTTTTGTATAGAAATCATAGTTAGTATCAAAATGATCATTATTTCCATACCAAGGTTCTAAACAAACAAATGGTGCATCTTTATCAAAAGGTGTCCAAATTGCCAGTGTCTTAAAATCTGGAAAACTTAATTTGATTCCTTTATTTTCTTTGTTTAATAAATATACATAACTTGACTTAACATCTTTGATTAAGATTGTATCAATATCAAACAACTCTCTTTTTAATTTTAATTCTTTAGTTTTGTTTTTATAAACTATGGTATTAAAATCTAAAGTACTATTACTATGAACTTTTGGGCTTTTAATATCTTCTTCCTTTTCAAAAACTAAACGATAATCTTCTATCTTAGATATTTTAAATGCTGGATGCCAACCAAAGTTAAAAGCAATTTCTTTATCATCTACATTCTTAATCTTAATATCAACTAATAAAGACATTCCTTTTACTTTAAATTTGATATCTACTTCATATTTAAAAGGATAACTTAAAAGAGTTTCTTTACTATACTTACTTCTTAAAACTACTTCATCTTCTTTTTGACTTACAATATCAAATACCATTCCTTTTAAAAATCCATGTTTTTCAATCCCATATTCTTTACCATCAATTATTGTCTTTCCATCTCTTAATTTTCCAATAATAGGAAATAAAAATGGAGCTGACTTATTCCAATACAAAGGATTAGAATCGTGAATGTAAGATATCGAACTCGCTAGTTTTTTAAGTTCTGCGCCCTTTAAGGCAATTTCAGCACTTAAAGTTTTATTTCTTATTTTAACCATATTATCACCTTTATCTATTTTACCAAATTTTAAAAGAAAATCATAGTAATTTATGATATAATAACTTTAAGGTGATTTATATGATTATTAAAAAAGCTAATCCTTGTGGGTTTTGCTCTGGAGTAAAAGGAGCAATTACAAAAGTAATTAATTTAATAGAAGATCAAAATATAGAAAAACCTCTTTATATTTTAGGCTATCTAGTTCATAATCGTTTCATTAATGATGCATTAAAAGCCAAAAAAATAAAAGTAATTACTGAAGAAGATATCTTCCAAATTAAAAAAGGTACAATTATCTTAACTGCACACGGCACACCAAAGAAAACAATCAATTTAATTAAATCTCTAAAGCTAAATTTAATTGATGCAACTTGCCCTAAAGTTAAACACATCCATAAACAAATAGAAAAGTATCTAAAAGATGATTATCAAGTATTATTTTTAGGAGTTAAAAATCACCCAGAAACAAAAGCAATTACAAATAACTATAATGTAAGTTTAATTACTTTAGATGATTTGTCTTTTCCCAAAGAAAAAAGTAAATTAGTTTTAATTAGCCAATCTACTTTATCTTATTTAGATTATCAAGATGTCTATGAAAAATTAACTTTATTAGGGCATAACATTACTAAAGCAGAAACAATTTGTAATGCAACATACGAAAGACAAAAAGCAATTATAGATGCTAAAGACGCTGACTTAGTAATTGTTGTTGGGGACCCATTAAGTAACAATACAAAAATGCTAGCATTTGTTGCTAAGAAATATAATAATGTAGATAGTATTAGAATTGAAAATATAGAAGATTTAAATAACTATGATTTATCTAAATATCAAAACATCTTAGTTACAGCTGGAGCATCTACTCCAAGTGCAATCATAAATGAAGTATTAGATATCTTACAAAACACATTTGATAAAAAACCATATAAATCTTTACTTAATTTAGAAGACTATTTAAAGTTCTAAAAAGACGAGCAATATGCTCGTCTTTTTTTAATCTCTTAATTTTGCTCCTAATTTTGTCTTTAGAGCCGAGTAAATACGTTCTATTAGTGTATTTATCTCTTTTTCTGTTAACGTCTCATAAGAGCCTAATTTAATTCTTAAAGCAATTGATTTATAACCCTTTTCGATTTCTTCACCTTTGTATAAATCAAATACATATACATCTTGAACAAGTCTACTTTTTACATCCTTAATTACATCAATTAATTCTCCTGCCTTAATTTCATCCTTTACAAGTAAAGCAATATCTCTTTCGACTTCTGGAACTTTAGAAATCTTTTCATATGGTTTGATTTCAAGTTCTTTTTTTAATAGTTTACTTAAATCAACTTCTAATAAATAGATATCTACTAAATCGTGTTTACTTGCATATTCAGGATGAAGTGCACCTAACATACCAACAACTTTGTCATTATAAATAATCTTAGCAGCTTGACCAGGATGTAGTTCAGCTACATAATCTAGCCTTTCATATTTAAAACTATATTCAGGAAAGACATTTTCTAAAATACTTTTTAAAATATAGAAATTACTCTTTAAGTCTGCGTCTTTATTCCATAATCCATCTATAAATTTACCAGATAGTAAAATTCCTAAATGTTCTCTTTCTTTACTTTCTTCTTCAAGTTTATAGTAAACTTTACCAATTTCAAATACTGCTAGATTTGATTCTCTTCTTGCTTGATTATACTTAGCTGTTTGAACTAACCCTACAGCTAAATTTTGGCGTAAATATTCATGTTCACTACTTAAAGGTTGTAATACTTTTAATTCTTCCCAGTTATTATTAGGATCTAAAACAAATTCCTTATTAGCATCTTTATCTAATAAACTATAATTCATAACTTCATTCAACCCTAAACTAGCTAAAGTTCTTCTTAATTTTCTTCTTTCTTTTTGATAAACACTTAATCCACCAGCAAGAGGCATTGAAGGTAAAGTATTAGGCATTTTATCATAACCATAAAGTCTTGCTATTTCTTCAATTAAATCTTCTTTAATATTAATATCTAAACGACGATTAGGAACAGTTACAAGTAAAGTAGCTTTTTCTTTTTCTACTTCAAAGCCTAGACTTTCTAAAATTTCTATAATTTCATCTTCCTTAATCTTTACACCCAAAATACTATTAACTTCTTTAACTTTTAAAGAGATAGTTTTATCGCCTAAATATAATGTCCCTTCAGAAGCATATCCTTGATATACTTTCGCATTTGCATATTTTTGGAATAGATAACAAGCATATTCTCCTGCCTTAACTGTTTGATTTACATCAACTCCTCTTTCATAACGAATTGATGATTCACTAACTAAGTCTAATCTACGTGATGTTCTTCTAATTTGTCTTGGATTAAATACAGCAGCCTCTAATAATATATTTTTAGTATCACTTGTAATCTCCGTTTCTAAACCACCCATTACTCCAGCTAAAGCAATACCTTTAATTCCATCAGTAATTAAGATATCTTCTATCTTTAATTTCCTTAAGGTACCATCTAATGTATTAATCATTTCATTACTATTAGCTTTTCTAACTAAAATTGTATTTCCAACTTTATCGTAATCAAAAGCGTGTAAAGGTTGACCAAATAACATTAAAATATAGTTTGTAATATCAACTACATTGTTGATTGGTCTAATACCAGATGCAATTAATCTTGATTTAATAAATTGAGGAGATTCTTTAATTTCAATATCTTTTACTAAAAATCCAGTATATAAAAGACAATCTTCGGTTTCAATTTTGATATCTAAGATATCTTCTGCTTGTTCTTTTTCATACTTTATCTTATATTCCTCTTTTAATAAAGGTCTTCTAAAAATAGCACCAATTTCTTGAGCCATACCTTTCATTGACATTAAATCAGCACGATTAGATGTTACAGCTAAGTCTAAAACTAAATCATCAAAATCTAATACTTCTAAAGGATGTGATCCAACTTCTACTTTGTTTTTGAAATAATAGATACCATTTTGATATTCTTCAGGAACATATTTATGTTCTAAGCCTAGTTCATCCAAAGAACAAATCATCCCACAAGACTCAATTCCTCTAATTTTAGCTTTCTTTATTTTAAAACCATCTAAAAGTTCAGCCCCAACTAAAGCTACAATAACATATTGTCCTTTTCTTACATTTGGTGCTCCACATACAATTTGTAATACTTCAGTCTTAACATCAACTTTACATAATGATAAGTGATCTGAGTTTGGATGAGGCTCACATTCTAAAACATGTCCTATTGTAAGATTAGTTCCTTTTAGAACTTTGCTAACACCATCTACTTCTAAAGCATGTTTAGGAAGACTGCCAATAATGTCTTGATCAGTTATTCCCTTTAAATCTACAAGTTCTCTTAACCAATTAATTTTTACTAACATATAACCCTCCTAAAATTGCCTCATGAATTTTAAATTATTAGTATAGAATTCACGAATGTCATCAATTTGGTATTTAACCATCGTTAGTCTTTCTAATCCTACACCAAAAGCAAATCCTGTATATTTCTTAGAATCATATCCTGCCATCTCTAAAACATTAGGATGAACCATACCAGCCCCTAATAATTCAATCCAACCAGTGTGTTTACATAAAGGACAACCTTTACCACCACACTTATAGCAAGAAACATCAACTTCTACACTTGGTTCTGTAAATGGGAAAAATGATGGTCTAAATCTAATATTCATTTCTTTTCCAAATAGTTTTGTAAAGATTGTTGTTAGTGTTCCTTTTAAGTCAGCCATTGTAATATCTTTTCCAACAACTAACCCTTCAATTTGAGAAAACTGATGTGAGTGTGTTGCATCATCATTATCTCTACGATAAGCAGCACCTGGGCAAATAATTTTAAATGGCTTCCCTTTCTTCTTCAGCATCGTTCTCACCTGAACTGGTGAAGTATGAGATCTTAATAATGTCTCACTAGTAATATAGAATGTATCTTGCATATCACGAGCTGGGTGATCTTTAGGAACATTAAGCATTTCAAAATTATACTTATCCCATTCTACATCCGGCCCCTCTTCTACTTCATAACCCATTTCTATACAAATATCTTCAAATTCTTCTTTTACTTGCATTAAAGGATGTATAGATCCTTTACTTAGTTTTGGTGCAGGAAGTGTAACATCAATAGTTTCTTTAGCTAGCTTTTCTTTAATCTTTTGTTTTTCTAGTTCTAAGACTTTCTTTTCAACTTCTGCTTCTACTTTCATTTTATAGTCATTACCAGCCATGCCTAATTTCTTTTTATCATCTACTGATAATCCTCTCATTAGCTGCATTACTTCTTGGTATTTACTTTTCTTGCCTAAATATTGAGCTTTAACGTCATTTAGCTCTACATCACTTTTAGCTTTACCAATTGCAAGTTTTGCTTCTTCTTGTAAATTTTCTAACTCTTTCAAAATCTTTTCCATATTCTCTATCTCCTTCTATAAAAAAAGTCCTTAAAATAATATTTAAGGACGAATGTTTCCGCGGTACCACCTTAGTTCATAGTAAAAAACTATGCGACTTACTTTTCTTGATAACGCAGTTCATCCTGCGGGTTTCCCACTCCAAAGGTGAATTCATAACATCTAAAGTAAATTACTCCCACCAAATGTAATTCTCTCTTTAACTTTAGTAATAGTTATTACTACTTCTTTTTCAACGTTTTAATAATTATATCACTATTTTCATTCTTTTGCAATCATAAAAATGATTTTTTCACGCGATGAAGGAAATCATGATTATCTTTTACTAATAGTTTAATTTTCTTGTTTGCAAGTTTAGCCTCAACACTTAAAACATTATCTACTTTAATTTCTTTACCATCAGCAACAATTAAGATATCTTCATAATTGCCTTTTAATAAACATCTAGTTTCTTTCTTTAAAATTAAAGATGAAGATAAAGTTTTAAAAGCATTATTATTAATTGAGGCAATCTCAGTTAATTGATAACATAAAACACTTGGTTCAATAACTGCTCCGTTTAAGCCTTTGTTATAAGCTGTGGATCCACTAGGAGTACTTAAAATAAGACCAGTCCCTCTAAAAGTTTCAAAATACTCTTTATTTAAATAAACATCAATATTAATAGTCTTAATTGGACTAATAACAACTAAATCATTTAAGGCATAACCTTTAATTTTCTCTTTTCCGTTTATCTTATAACAAAGCATATTGTATTGATTTAACTTATATTTTTTAGTCTTTAATTTTTCTAAAAGTTCAGGAAACTCTTCTAAAACAAAATCTGTATAAAATCCCAACTTACCCGTATTTATTCCAACAAAAATGACATTATCTGCTAGATGAAGATACTCTTCTACTGCTTTAAGCATTGTCCCATCACCACCAAAAGAGAAAACATATTCTGGATTTTCTTTTGCATAGATATCTTCTTTTAAATAAGTTTTAATTTTATCTGGCATTTTACCTACATAACTATATTTCATCTTTATTCCTTCCTTACTGAATTTAATTTATATTCCTTTTCTTCTAATGGATTTTTGACTTTTTTAAGTTCGTGTTTTTCTTCTAATTTATCAATTGTCTTTTTAATCTTAGTCATCTCTACATCTAACTTTTGTGCTGCTTGACTTGCTTTTAATAGTCTAAATTTAATTGTTCCTGGAATTTGATAATCATACTTATAGTTTAACGAATGCTCAATACTAGCCCAAAAATGCATAACATGAGTTCTTACCTGAAATTCGATATAAATAGTATTAGGCCCTTCAATTGTTTCTGTAACATACTGAGCAATAATATGTAAAGATTGATAGCCACTAGGTTTAGGCTTCTTAACATAATCTTTAATTGTAATAATTTTCAAATCTCTTCTTGAAGTAATTAAGTCTTGAACTAAGTATACATCATCAATATACTTACAAATAATTCTTACTCCAGCAATGTCTTGAATTTTTTCTGGAATTTCTTTAAGATCAATCTCAAGTCTTGCTGCTTTTTGTAAGATTGCGTCAACTGTTTTAACACGTCCAGTTACAATCTCAATTGGATTGTATAAACCCTTTAAAATATACTGTTTACGAATTGATTCTAGTTTTACAATAAAACCTTCTACCGCTAATTCATAAGGTAAAAGAAAACTTTGCCAATCATTTGAATTCAAAAAAATCACTCCTTTTTATATTTTATACATTTTTATATAAATTACTTGCATTTTTGAAAATTTTTAGTATAATACAATATATCACTACAAGGAGGATATATATGGCTACTACTAATAGAGATTTGCGTACACTTTTAACTTTAGAAGAATATGAACGAATAATGTCAAATTTCAGTAATCCCGATTTTCAAACAAATCATTATTTTGATACAACACGTTTTTCATTAAAAGCCGAAGACTGTTCATTAAGAGTTCGTGAACGAGAAACTTTTGAACTTGTTTTTAAGATTAAGAAAAGCTATGAAACAGTAACCTTTAGTGATATAATCACAAAAGAACAATTAGAAAAAATGATTGAAACTGGGGATATTCCTAAAGGTGATGTAAAACCTGAAGTTAAAAAAATAATTAAAGATCAAAAACTTGTAAACTTTATGAGCCTTTCAACAATCCGTCTTTTTATGCAATGCAAGAACGGAGTTGTTTATCTTGATAAATCTACGTATTGTGGGATGACAGATTATGAACTTTACTATAACCCAACTACAAATTACTACCAAGGCCGTAAAGAATTCGTAGAGTTAATTAAAGACTTCAATATCGTTTATAAAAAATGCGAAAAGAAAATTATTCGTACTTATGAAGCATTAAAAAGATTTAATTAAAAAGCACATTAAAAAATGTGCTTTTTTTATTTATCAGAAAAACGTAAATGTTTAATATAATCACAATCCTCTGGATTGTTTTTCAAACAAACACTACAAATAGCTTCTCTTTTATCTTGAGGTAAGAAAAGCGTAATGTCTTCTTCATTATACCCTACTTGTAATTCATAATCAGCTACAATAATAGGGCGCTTTAAGACACTAGGATTATCGATAATGAAGTCAACTAATTCACTAGTTTTCATTTGTTCAATTTTATTACCTTTTTCTTTAAATACGTTTGAACGCGTTGAGATAATATCTTCAAAACCATTTTCAGATTTTGTTAGCATTCTCATGATTTCTTCTTTAGATATCGGAGCGTTCAAAATGTTTTTTTCCAAATATGGAATTCCATGGTTGTCAAAATACTTTTTTACTTTACGGCAAGATGAACAACTAGGAGAAATATACAATTGTATCATAATTTAACACCCCTTTCTTTCAATCTTATTTTAACATAAATCATCTTTAATGTAAATAATTAATTTAAAAGATCAATTAATTTTTGATTGCCAATTGGGTCAATAGTTAAATTAGTCTTATCACCTAAATAAATAACAGTTGTTAATTCATTGCAATTTTGAAAAGCATTCTTTTCAATGTTTATAACCGAAGCTGGAATAACAATTGTTTTTAAACTAGAACAATATTTAAAGCACTCTTCCTTTATATCTGGCACTCCATTTGGAATCGTAAATTCTAGTAAACTTTCGCAACCATAGAAAGAACTTTTTCCCATATATAAAAGCTCATCAGGCAAAACTATTGTTTCTACACTCTTTATGTTATAAAAAGTTGTATTATGAATTCGATCAATATCATACACTTCAATATGTTTCAAACTTTGAGGGATTTTTTCTGATTGACTATGAATAACTGAACCAAAATGATATACAAAGATATCTGATGAAGAATAAAATTGATCATGACTTTCGCGTTTCTTTCCAATAAATGGTGTTTTATAAGATTCAAGTTTATTACAGCCATCTAAAATTCCAATTTCGATATTTTCTACAGAAATAGGAATTTCAATTTTTTTAATACCTGTATTTTTAAAAGCATACTCTTCGATTGTCTTTAGACTACTATTAGGTGCGAAATTAATATTCTCTAAATTAGTCGCATTTGCAAATGCACTTTTTTCAATTACTTTTACATTTTCTAAAATAGTTACTGTTTTTAAATTATAGTGATTATAAAACGCCTTTGCATTTACAACATCGCTATTTAACGTTACCTCTGTAATTGCAAGCGGAACTAAAATTATTTTTTCATCTTTATATAAAACATTGTTATTAGCATAATAAACTTTATTATTTTCTTTAACTTCCACAGCTTTCAAATTTTTAAATGTAGCTGTAGATGTAAAAGCTACTATACTAGCATTATTACTAATAACTAATTCTTCCATTTCATACTCTTTATTATAAGAAAAAATCACGCTAAAAACTTTCATATTATTTAGTGTTTCTGGTATTTCATATTTTTTTTGATTGCCTTCTTCTTGAACTGTTAATGACACCCCTTCTGGATGAATTGTAATTTTCAAATCTTTATAAACTCCATAAAGAAAGATACTTGTAAAAAAGAAAACTATAATTGTTCCTAAAAGAGAAAAATTATACACTTTTTGCCCTACTGTAACAAGTGAGCGAATAACTAAAATTGCAATTAAGATATCTACTGACCATAAAAATGTCAAATTATAAGCAGTTCCAATAAAACTAATTATTGGTAAGATATTTAAATAGAGCACTAAAAGGAAAAATAAAATTTTTAAAATATCGGTTGCAACTTTAATGTGTTTATTATTAAATACCATCTTTAGTGCAATAACAGCTATAATTAAAACTGGCACTATAAAGCGATTCGTAACAGCAAATAATGTATTTTTGTCATAGTTTGTAAATAAGAAGTCGCCTGTAAACATCTGAACAAAAATATCTATTAAATATAATGAAATATAAAGTGCTAGAAAAAGTGATAAAATTTGATTTTCTTGGTGACGGGTTGCAGCTTGACTAGCATATGAAGGATGTACTTCTGCTAATTTGCTTTTTTCTTTGCCACATACTTCACATTTATCATCAATACTAAAATTAGTATGCCCACAAACACAATGCCAATATTTTGCGTTTTCTTCATAAACGCACTTAACATTATTATAGTTGAATTTCTTTTTTAATTCTCTACGATATAATTCTTTTTCTGGTCCCAAAGAATAAATAGCTTTAGGACTAGTAACTGTATCATAGTCTGGATAATCTTTTAAATAATAAACCTTGTCAGTAGTAACAGAAAATAATTTTGGAATATAATTAACATCTTCATCTAAAACTAAAGTAATCTTAGATTCACTAGAATTAATAGGATAAGTTTGTTTTTTTCCAAAAAACTCTAAAGTTATCTCTTTAATATTTTCTTGATTAAAATTTATAAAATATAAAACAAAGTTAGGTTCTTGTTCATAACCTGCAAAATGTAAAGGAAAATTTTTGTATATTCTTTTTGTATAATGCATACTAAACGCCTCTACCAAAAATCCAGAAAGCCACTAAAGATAATGCTAAGTTTATAAATGCTGAAATAAGAATAATTTTTCTAAAATTTACATGACTTTGATATTCTTCACTATCTTTATCTTCTTTAAGATTTCCTGCCTTTCTTTTTTTATTATCACGGACTTGTATTCTTACAGTAAGTACCAAAAGTTCAAATACTCCAAAAATAGCTAAAGGGACTTCAAGAAATTCCGGTCTATCCCTATTTGCTAAAAATAAAGGAATACCTATAGCTAATGGCATTATTACAAGTACCAATATAATTCCAACTTGTGTAATTGTTTTATTTGTATTCATATTCTCTACCTCTTATGTTTTATATTATACAACATTTCATTAAAATATTAAAGGAAAAAAGCATTCGAAAACGAATGCTTTTTTATAAACTTAGGATTATTTTTTCTTAGTCCACTTTTTAATTAGTTCTGGTGTACCCAAAACGAAGTGTTCTGGAACTACTTCAATCCAATCCATCTTTTCGTAATCCATATTACCCTTATTATAAATAACTTTCACACGATCATCTTTACTCTTTGGATCTGGTTGAGGAATTGCAGTTAATAATGATTTAGTATATGGGTGAACTGGATTTGAATAAATAGCTTCCGCTGTTCCAAGTTCCACAACATATCCTTGATGCATTACCGCTATCCTATCAGAAATGTACTTAATAATTGATAAGTCATGAGCAATGAAGATATATGTTAAGTTGTTTTGTTCTTGTAAGTCTCTTAATAGATTCAATACTTGAGCTCTAATTGAAACGTCAAGTGAAGAAATAGGTTCATCAGCTAAAACTAATTCTGGTTCAACAATCAAAGCTCTAGCAATACCAATTCTTTGTTTTTGCCCTCCACTGAACTCATGTGGATAACGAGATAAGTGTTCAGGTAATAAACCTACATCTTTCATAGCTTTAACTACTTTATTATGTCTATCTTCATCATTTTCAAATAAGTGGAAGTTATATAAACCTTCAGAAACAATATAGTCAATATTTGCTCTTTCATTTAAAGAAGCAGTTGGATCTTGGAAAATCATTTGAATGTTTTTCTTTAGATTTTTCTTTCCTTCTTTATCTTTAATACGCGAAATATCTTGACCTTTAAATAAAATTCTACCATGTGTTAATTCGTTAATACCTATAATTGCTCTAGTAATTGTTGTTTTACCCGAACCTGATTCCCCTACTAAGCCAAATGTTTCCCCTTTGTACACTTTGAAATTTAAGTGGTTACATGCTTTTACAGTAAATTTTCCCACTTTGAAATAGATATCAACGTCTTGAACTTCTAGTAACACTTCGCGATCATCTTTTGAGTCTTCATGTCTTATAACTTTAGTTCTTTCTGGAAACTCAATTTTAGAAACTTCCTCATAGAAATATGCTTCAGCCATTTGAATATAAGGAATTACCCATAATAGTAATATTCCGCCAGTTAGTAAGCTTAATAAAAGCCAACCAATAAAACTTAAGTGGAGTTTAAATAAACGTAAGCGATATGAACCATACATAACTGCCTTACTCATATTAATAGATCCATTACCTGATAATTCTGGACGATCAAGTACTAAGTATGGAGCTAAGCAATATGAATACCACTTAAAGATTCCTGGGATTACAAGTAATACTGTCCAAAAAGCTAAATAAATTGTTTTGAATAGACCTAATAATAAATTACGAACAAAATGTTCTTTTTTAAAGCCTTCAAATAAACTATTAAATTTAACTTCTTTACCACGAACTAAATTTAAATAATAGCTACGATTTCCAACATTAACTGGACCAAAACCTAAAACAGGAAAACTCAACAATGCTGTTACAAATGAAACGGCCATTGGCTCTCCAATGCCTTTTTCTTTTAATTTGGCTTTGGCTTTAGCTTTCAATAATGCAGGTTGAAATGGATTTAGAGGTTTGTTCTCTTGTTTATTCAACTTTTTCACCTCCTCCATAAATTGCAGCAACTCTTGCTGGAATTTCAGAAATAATCTTTGGTCTTTCTACTTTAGGAGCTCTTGGGTCTAACAACCATGTTTTCGCATAGTGTTGACCTCCTACTTTAAATAGCGGAGCTTCCTCTACAAAATCGACTTTTAATGCAAAACTATTTCTTGGTGCAAAAGCGTCACCATGAATACGATTAAATAAACTTGGTGGTGTTCCTGGAATTGAGTATAACTTTTCTCCTTTTTGACCTAATTGAGGTAATGAAGAAAGTAATGCCCAAGTATAAGGATGTTGTGGATTGTAAAAGATATCATTAGCAGTACCAAGTTCAATAATTTGACCTGCATACATAACTGCTACTCTATCTGCAATCTCAGCAACAACACCTAAGTCATGAGTAATAAATATTACAGTAAAACCATATTCATCTTTTAACTCTTTAATTAAATCTAGGATTTGTGCTTGAATAGTAACGTCTAGAGCTGTAGTAGGTTCATCACAAATTAAGATATCTGGTGAACAAGCAAGAGCAATAGCGATAACTACTCTTTGTCTCATACCTCCAGAAAATTGGAATGGATAATCCGTATATCTTTTTTCTGCATTAGGTATTCCTACTCTCTTTAATAAACTAATTGCTTCCTCTTTTGCTTCAGACTTACTTAATCCTCTATGAATTTTAATAACCTCTGCAATTTGGCCACCGATTCTTCTTAAAGGATTTAGTGACGTAAGCGGATCTTGGAAAATCATTGCAATCCTCTTACCACGAATGTTTAACCATTCAACGTCTGATGAAAATTTAGCAAGGTCTACACCTGCATAATTAATAACACCATCAGAAACTCTTCCGTTTTCTTCTAGCATTCCATTTAATGTCTTAGTAGTTACAGATTTTCCTGAACCAGATTCACCTACAATTGCAATAATTTCACCTTTAATAATGTCTAATGAAACATTTCTAATTGCAGTTAATACTTTACCACGAACAGAGAAACGAACTTCTAAGTGTTTAATTTCTATAATTTTTTCACCATTTTGTACTTGTCCTGGACTCTTTAATTCAATCTCACTTTTCTTAAGTTTTTTACGTTTTTTAAATAATTGATTATTATCTAAACCACGTTGACGATAGAATAAATCTTCCAAAACAGCATTACAATATTGGCAAACTTCTTTATCTTTTCTATTTGGATCAAGTTTAGCACGGCAGTTAGGACAATATTCCTTACTTTGTTCTTTAATAACATAACCATCACTAAAAATGATACTATCTTCTGTAAACCTTACAGAACTTTCTTCCTCTTCTTTACTTTCTACTACTAAGTAAACACAACTTGTTAGTCGTTGTTGTAACAATCTTTGACAAGGTAAGTCTGGTTGATCTTGATATTTAAATAAATTTACAACAACAATTAAATCTGTATAAATACGAAGATTTTGAAGAATTTCGTCTCCTTTATAAAGTTGTAAATTTTCTTTTGGATCCCAAACAATCAAATCAATACCATCAACAGTCAATTGTACAGGAACTTGTTTACTTGCAAGTTTGTAATATTCTTTGTAAATCTTACTAGTTAACTTACTATTAAACTCAGTTTCTAAAAACTCTAAATCCCCAACAAAATAAATTTCTTTCTTTAAAGCCATATTACACCTACCTATGTCTCCTAGGATCTAGCGAATCTGATAAGGCAAAACCTATTAAGAAAAACGCTAAAATAATAAGACCTAAAGCCAAAGATGGCCAGATAAACTCATGGAAATATAACGTGAAATTTTTCCTTCCGTTTTCGATGAGTGATCCTAAAGAAATTTTAGTTGGCGTTAAACCAAGACCGAAGAAACTTAATCCTACCTCACTTGAAATCATTCCTGGAATCATCAATGATCCTTGAGTAACGATAACAGCTAATAAGTATGGAAGTAAGTTCTTAGTCATAATTCTACGCGCTGGAGTGCCTAGCGTGTGAGATGCTAAGTTATACTCTCTGTTTAGAATAATTAGCGTTTGGTTACGAACAAACTGAGATAAGCCTACCCAACCTGTAAATGTTAAAGAAATAATCAATCTTGTTTCATCTTGCATTGTTGGGAATGTTGCTCTTAACACTAATGCTAATAACATATAAATTAATAATCCAGGAATATTTGAAATTAAGTTGTATAACCCAATAAAGAAAACATCTAGTTTTCTGAAAAAGCCCCAAATCAACCCTGCAATTGTTCCTACAACAAGGTTAATACCAGCTGAAATAACAGCTAACGATAAAGACTTTCTTATTCCTGTCCATATTCCATAAAATAAGTCTTTTCCTTCTATATCACATCCTAAAAGATGT
>LSQX01104951.1_pt2 | contig 123060 bp, 120 predicted proteins | sample 654561 | NCBI WGS metagenome assembly LSQX01 (sample SAMN04489861, study PRJNA283612) | anaerobic digester metagenome | isolation source: 4 biogas reactors fed with cattle manure at either 37C or 55C with and... | place: Denmark: Kongens Lyngby | collected 2014
AGCCGTCGCCGCCGAAGATCCACACAGACTTTTTCACAAGATAGTCTTTGCTCTCGGCTATTTTGGCGAGCAGCGCATTTGCTTCGGCGTTTCCAAGGTCTTTGTCAAGAATGGCATAAACCTTTTCAGCTGTCACCTTGGACTTATCTCCGTCATTTTTATTTTCAAGCCACTCTTCAAAAACAGCTTTAACATCCGCGGGGATGTCAAGGGCGAGCAGTTTTCTGACACTTTCCGCAAGGGCCTTCACGCTGTTCTTGACGGAAAGATACATGCCGTATCCATATTCAGCGTTATCTTCGAAGAGGGAGTTGCCCCATGCTGGGCCCTGACCCTTTGCGTTCTTTGTGTAGGGCATGCTTGGAGCAGAGCCGCCCCAGATGGAGGAGCAACCTGTGGCGTTAGCGATGAGCATGCGATCACCGTAAAGCTGGGTGATCAGTTTGGCATAGGGTGTTTCTCCGCATCCAGCACACGCGCCGGAAAACTCGAACAGCGGCTGAGAGAACTGACTCCCCTTCACAGTGCTCTTGTTGGTGAGATGTGACTTGTCTGTTACTGTGACAGAGTAATCCCAGTTGGGAACTTCCGCCTCTGTCTGAGAGGCGAGAGGTTTCATTTCAAGAGCGCTTACGGGGCAGATGTCTACGCAGTTTCCGCAGCCAAGGCAGTCAAGGGAAGAAACCTGCATGCGGAAGGAAAGTCCCGCAAATTCTTTGCCCTTGGCTTCAACTGTAGCGAAGGTCGCAGGTGCATTTTTCTTTTCTTCTTCATCAAGAAGAACCGGGCGGATGGCTGCGTGGGGGCAGACCATAGCGCACTGGTTGCACTGGATGCATTTGTCTTTGAGCCACTCAGGAATATTAACGGCTACGCCGCGTTTTTCGTATGCGGATGTCCCTGAGGGGAAGCTACCGTCTTCTCTGCCTAAGAATGCGCTGACAGGAAGTTTGTCGCCTTCCTGGCGGTTGATAACGTCACAGACGTTTTTAATGAAATCAGGTCTGTCGCTATCTTTGCTACAGCCACAGCAGCTCTCTTCTGCATTTTCCCAGCTTGCAGGAACGTCTATTTTAATAAGGGCGCCTATTCCTGCATCTACTGCTTTGTAGTTCATCTCAACGATCTTTTCACCCTTCAGACCATATGTTTCTAAAATGGCATCCTTCATATATTTCACGGCATCGTCAAGAGGAATGACTTTGGCCAGTTTGAAGAAGGCTGACTGCATGATCATATTGATTCTGTTGCCTAGGCCAATTTCCATTCCGAGGTCAATGCCGTTTAGTACGTATAGTTCTATTTCATTTTCGGCAAGATATTTCTTTACATTTCCAGGAAGGTTCTTTTCAAGTTCTTCTAAGGTTGTCCACTGGGTATTAAGAAGGAATGTCCCGCCTTTTTTAAGACCGGCAAGAACGTCGTAAAGGTAAACGTACTCCTGTTTGTGGCAAGCGATGAAGTCCGCTTCGTCAATGAGATAGGTAGAACGAATCGGTTTTTTCCCGAAACGAAGGTGGGAGATCGTTACGCCGCCAGATTTTTTAGAATCATAGGCGAAATATCCCTGAGCGTACATGTCAGTGTTATCGCCGATGATCTTAATGGAGTTTTTATTAGCGCCTACAGTACCGTCAGAGCCAAGTCCCCAGAACTTGCAGCGGATGGTTCCTTCAGGAGCTGCATTAATGTTTTCGTTCACTTCAAGGGAAGTGTGGGTTACATCATCAACGATACCAATGGTAAAGTGGTTTCTGGGCTCATCTGCCTTCAGATTATCAAATACTGCCTTGATCTGTGCTGGAGTAGTATCTTTAGAACCAAGGCCATAGCGGCCACCAACGATAACCGGTCTATCTGCTCTATCGTAGAAAAGCGTACAGACATCTTCGTAAAGAGGTTCGCCAAGTGCGCCCTGTTCTTTCGTTCTGTCGAGTACGGCAATTTTTTTGACTGAGTTGGGAAGAACGTTGAAGAAGTATTTTGCGGAGAAAGGTCGATACAGGTGTACAGCTATAACTCCCACTTTCTCTCCTCTTGCGTTAAGGTAATCCACTGTTTCTTCTGCAGCCATGCAGGCTGAACCCATAAGAACGATTATGCGGTCTGCGTCAGGTGCTCCGTAGTAGTTAAAGGGATGATATTCTCTTCCTGTTATTTTTTTTATTTCCTGCATGTAGCCTTCAACGATGTCAGGAAGGTCTGTGTAGAATCTGTTTGCCGCTTCTTTGGCCTGGAAGTAAATATCTGGGTTCTGTGCGGTACCTTTCTGATAAGGACGCTCCGGGTTTAACCCACGGGCTTTAAAGCGTTTTATCGCATCCCAGTCAACAATTTTAGCCAGATCGTCATAGTTCATAACTTCGACTTTTTGAATCTCATGAGAAGTCCTGAACCCGTCAAAAAAGTTAACGAAGGGAATGCTTGCCTTAATGGAAGCAAGGTGTGCAACTCCTGTCAGGTCCATAACTTCCTGTACACTACCAGAAGCGAGGAATCCGAAACCGGTAGCGCGGCATGCTGTCACGTCGCTGTGGTCACCAAAGATTGAAAGAGCGTGACCTGCTACAGCCCTGGCAGTAACATCAAAAACCCCCGGCAAAAGTTCGCCGGCAATTTTATACATGTTGGGAAGCATTAACAAGAGTCCCTGTGAAGCTGTGAAGGTTGTCGTTAAAGAACCTGCCGAAAGAGAACCGTGTACTGCACCTGCTGCGCCAGCTTCTGATTGAAGCTCAACCACATCAACTGTTCTGCCAAAAATATTTTTCAAACCATGTGCTGCCCACTCATCAATCTCTTCTGCCATAGGAGAAGAAGGAGTGATGGGATAGATAGCAGCAACCTCAGTGAACGCGTAGGAAACATGCGCTGCCGCGGTGTTTCCATCCATCGTCTTCCACTGCTTAGCCACCATTCATGTACCCCCTCTGTTTTTTTCAATAAAGAGCCCTTATACTTCTGGTATCCCAGAATAATTGTGTCTCTATTGAAATATAATAACAATTAATTGCTAAAAATAAGTTCAGGAGAAGGAAAAACATTTGTAAAAACCCATATTTAAAAACTTTATTTCCATTAAAACGATGGTAAAACCAGACCTTCTTTTGTGTTTGATATTATCATAATGAAAGGTGCTGTCAATGTTGTAGTAGCTACAAAATGTTATAGTAATAACAAATGGTAGATACATTTTCTTAGTATGTCAACGCTGCATTTAATGAAAAGACTGCTATAATTTATTTGCTTTTTTACGAGTGTGAATTAAGGTTGAGGAGGCGTTGATGCCTGTGGATTCAGTAGCGTTAGAGAATGTGATTGTTCGGCCAGAAGGTATAGATATTCCCTTTGACCTATCATCCTATGGTACAGGAAAACATGTGGTAGAAATAGGCTTTGGCAACGGGGAGTTTCCGGTATATATGGCCCGTTCCCATGGGGAAGATACTTTTTGGGGTATAGAGGTTTCTCAGACCTGCGTGTTAAAAGCGGCAAAAAGAATACGAAACCTTGGAATAAAAAATTTATTTCTCATGTGCGGCGATGCGCGTTTTCTGCTTCGAGAATGTTTTCAGGATGAAACTATTCATAAAGTATATATGAACTTCCCATGTCCATGGCCTAAATCCCGCCATGGAAAGCGGCGAGTAACATACTCGGGCTTTGCGGATATGCTTGCCGCCGTTCTTTGTCGTGGCGGTGTTTTTGAACTGGTAACCGACGAAGAGTGGTATGCAGATGAAGTCAAAGCCGTTCTCTCTGATCATCAGGCCCTTGCCCTTTATGCTTACGAGAAGAATCCCCACCGTTCAGTAACTACGAAGTACGAAAGAAAATGGCTTGCCCAGGGAAAAGATATCTTCCTCGTCCAGATAGAGAAGAAAGAAAAATTTACTGTAGATCGCCTCATCAAGGAGGAAAATGTTATGCACACAAAAATTGGAAACGTTACCTGGACTCCCTCTCAACTTCAAGTCCTTAATGGATTAGAGGGGAAAGCGGGGGATTGCCATTGGACCTATAAGAATTATTACATGTCTTCAGGGGAGTCCTTTTTGCTGGAAACAATAGCTTCTGATGGAGGCTTCGAGCAACGCTTCTTTTTAAAGTTAGTTAAAGGGGAAAAAGAGACCCTTATTAAACTTGACCCTAATTGTACTGCTTTTCGTACCCCTGCATTGAAACAATCTATATATTGTCTGGCAGAGCATCTTTCACAGGCAAAGGACCATTCATGAAAGGTTTTGCATTAAGCCCTGTGGGGGTTGTACGATCCTCAATGAAGAATCCTGTTTCTCCTGACATGTTCAAAGATCATGAGTCTCGTATCGTTCTTGATTCCTTCTATCTTCCAGCTTTCGAAGATTTAAAGGATCCACAGGATATTCTGGTTATTTTCCGCTTTCATAGGTCTTCATCCTTTCCTTTTGTGGTCCATCCAAGAGGAGATGCCAGCCGTCCCTTACGGGGGGTTTTTTCCACATGTTCCCCCCGTCGTCCAAATTTTCTTGGGGCTACTCGTTGCCGCCTGGTCAGAAGAGAAGGAGCGGTGCTTGTTGTTAAAGGGCTTGATGCTATTGACGGAACCCCGGTCCTTGACATTAAACCTTTTGTCATGGAGAGTTCCAAATGAAAGATGTTCGTCCCACTTCATCTAAGGTCCTTCAGGCTTTGTTTAATATTTTGGGGCCCCTTCATGGTTTGACCTTCCTTGATCTCTTCGCCGGAACAGGTAGGGTGGGGCTTGAGGCCTATGAGCGTGGAGCGTTTGCTGTGGTTGAAGTGGAATTACTGCAAAAAAGGGCTGCAGCTATCCGTAAAAACATAAGAATAGGCATGGAGAATAACTATATTGTACTTTCTATGGATATTCGAAGGGCCCTCCAGTGGCTAGAGAAGAAAAACTACTCTTTTGATATTATTTTCGCAGATCCTCCTTACGAAGAAGGATGGCCTAGAAAGATCCTTCAGTTGTTAAAAGAGAGAAATTCTATAATCAAAAATGAAGGAGATATTATTATAGAACATTCTATTCATGAACCTCTTGATATACTTGAAGGAGATTTTGTAGTGATTGATCGTCGCACTTACGGAGACACCATACTCACCTTTCTAAAAAAGAAGGAGGCCATTTCATGAGACGCCCCATGCGAGCTGTCTATCCAGGTTCTTTCGACCCCATTACCAATGGGCACATCTACATTGCAGAGCGAGCGGCAGCTCTTTTTGACGAACTCGTAGTAAGTGTGTTGCTTAACCCTCAAAAAAAGGCAACGTTTAGTGTGGAGGAGCGGCAGGCCATGGCGAGAGAGGCTCTAAGCCATTTACCTAATGTCAAAGTGAGTTTCTTTGAGGGGCTTCTTGTAGATTTTTCGCGGCAAGAGAGAAGCCGTGTCATTATACGCGGCCTCCGGGCTCTTTCTGATTTCGAGTATGAATTTCAGCTTGCGCTTATGAATAGGCAGCTTGCCCCAGATATAGAAACCCTTTTTATTGTGACTGACGCAAAGTATTCCTATCTTTCAAGCCATGCCGTTAAAGAGATCTTCCACTTTGGAGGACCCATTCAGGAAATGGTGCCTCCGGGAGTGTATAGGCGGCTTCGAGAACGTTTTCCGAGACCCTTCCATAGTTAATTAAGGTCAAGGAAGGAGCTCTCTGTCTGAAGAGGCTTTGCCTTTATTTCCTGGTTGAATAGAGGAGATGGGACAAGATGCTCCCACAATATGGAGGCAAAGTGTTCCAGTTGTAGGAGCCGGCTTCCAATCCCCTGGGAGGGCGGCATGTGCCCCCTTGTTATAATAGGTAGTGTAGACCTTTTTCTCATATCCCTCAGCATTTTCTGCCCCTTTTGTGAAAATCCGAGTACGCGAATATATTGAGGGCCTAATCGCTGCCATGCTCTGTTCTCCCAATGGGAGATACCTAATAGGTAATGGATTGCGAGGCGCTGGAGCGTCCCCATGGTATAGCGCTTAGAGGTGCCCTTTGAAATGAATTCTTTCCATGAAGAACTCGTGGCAGCTAGCTTGAGAAATAGATTTTCAAGCCCTTCTTTCATTTCCGCCGTACGAGAAATTTCTTCCTGTGAGCTCCGCAGAAGGCTTGTCTGAAGGAAGGGCCAGAGATTTTGGGCAGAAAAAACGATCCTTCCTTCCTCCAAGGTTCTTTCAAGGACCAGACGGGAGTAGAGGGGGAGGGCCATGTGTACATCAGAGATCCTTCCATCACTATATGCTTTTCTGATGGCAGATGCGCTGGCCCATTTGCCGCAGCTCTTTTCATCATGGAAATCCGCCCCCTTCCTCTCTATGGGAAGGGGCTGGAAGGGGTATCCCTTTTTTCTGGAGTGGAGAAGGTAGGCCAGAGCGAGAGAATTGTTGGGGAGAGAAAGAATGGAACCAGATAATGGGATCATTTCATCCATAGCCATTGCTCGCGCTTTTACATATGAGTACCCTTTATCCAGATAACGGCGGAGTTGTCTCTTGAAAGGATCAGGTTCGTGAATTAGAATGTCAAGGATTGCAGACAAATCACTGCAATGATTTTCCATGCCAAAAGATAGATGGGTAACAGTGTGGCATGCTGCCAGAATATCTACCGCTCCTGCGGCGAAAACTCCGGCATTATGGCACGAGAAAAAAACTGGCAGTTCTAAGACAATATCTGCTCCTGCCTGAAGGGCCAGGGCAGTGCGCTGCCATTTATCAATAAAAGAGGGTTCTCCTCTTTGGGTGAAGTGGGAAGAGAGAACAACAACTATTCCTGAAGCTTCTGCTCTTCGAGCAGCCTCTTCCAATTGGAATACATGCCCATTATGCAGTGGGTTATACTCTGCGATGATGCCAACAATGTTGTTGCTCATGGTTTATCACACTTTCTTAAAGTTATATGATCTATATATTTATAAAGATACCCTGTAGAATTCTATCAGGTCAAGAAGAGGGAGGAATCTAGAAACAATGAAAATACTAGTTCTTAATTGCGGAAGCTCGTCTTTAAAGTATCAGCTTTTTGATATGGAAACAGAGGCCGTTCTAGCCAAGGGGCTGGTAGAGCGTATTGGGATTGAAGGTTCTCGTATTAAGCATTCTAAGACTGGAATGGATCCTGTAATTAAAAACATTGAAATTAATAACCACAAAGTAGCTATCAAACATGTACTTGAGGCCTTGCTCAGCACAGAACACGGTGTGCTGAAAAGTCTAGACGAGCTCAATGCGGTCGGACATAGGGTAGTTCATGCGGGAGAGAAGTTCGCCTATTCTGTCATGATAAACAAAGAAGTTATCGATGCTCTTCAGGAATGTGTGCCTCTTGCCCCTCTTCATAATCCGGCAAATCTTATGGGCATCGAAGCTATGCAGGAAGCTCTTCCCAATGTTCCTCAGGTTGGTGTTTTTGATACAGCTTTCCATCAGACAATGCCGGGTCGGGCATTTATGTACGGAGTCCCATATCACTACTATGAAAAGTATAAAGTTCGCCGATATGGTTTTCATGGAACAAGCCATTTCTATGTTTCCTACAGAGCGGCTGAGTTTTTAGGGAGAGATGTTAAAGATCTGAAGATTGTAACATGCCATTTAGGGAATGGAAGTTCCATTACGGCTGTCGATGGCGGCAAATCCATCGACACAAGCATGGGCTTCAGCCCGCTTCCCGGCGTTATTATGGGAACTCGCGCCGGAGATGTCGACCCCCAGCTTCTTACGTTCCTTGCTGAGCAGGAAGATATTGACCCGAAAGCAATGAATCATATTCTGAACAAAGAAAGCGGCCTTCTTGGCATTTCAGGAATAAGCAGCGATCTTCGGGACATAGAAGAAGAAGCGGCGAAGGGAAATAAACGGGCAGAGCTTGCTGAATCCATGCTCTATTACGGCATTAAAAAGTATGTTGGCGCCTATGCCGCAGCTATGGGCGGTATAGATGCGCTTGTATTTACTGCTGGAATTGGAGAAAATAGTGCCAGGGCCAGAGAAATGGTTTGTAAGAATATGGAATTCCTTGGCATTAAGATCGATTCAGAGAAGAATAATGTCCGAGGGAAAGAAGCGGTAATCAGCACCGACGATTCCAGAGTCAAGGTGCTTGTCATCCCCACAAACGAAGAGCTTGTTATTGCCCGTGATACCAGGGATATAGTATCAAAGTAAGAGAAGACGGGAGGATGGTGCAGCATGGCGATAACTGATCTGCCTTCTGACTGGTCGTTCTGGATTCTTCTTCCAGATCGAGAGGAAGGTCCGGAAGTTGTAGATGCTTCCTGGAATGTGGAACTCAAGGAGCCGTTATTTTTTGCTCAGGAAGAATTTACTTTTATTTCTCCATTTCAGGTCAACGCTCATGCGCGCTGGGCTGATCAGTCAGTTATGGTTGAAATAGATCTAGAGGCAACGATTTCAGTTCCCTGTGTTCGCTGTCTTGAGCTAACAGATATTGCATTACGGACGCATTTCATGTATCTTTACTCTTTGCGGGATTTTGTATCGTCAGGTCGTGAACAGGAAGCTGACGAACATATAGTGCTTGTGGATTCTTTAGAAAACAGACTGGATATTACTCCCCAGGTGTGGGAGAGTCTTATTTTAAGCCTTCCGCTCCATCCCCTTTGCAGAGAGGAGTGCAAGGGGCTTTGTCCTATTTGCGGAGCATCTCTTAACGAAGGGGACTGCGGCTGTAACCGCCAGGCTATAGATCCCAGGCTCTCAGACCTGTTGAAAATGAAAGAAGACGATTTGGAAGCTTAAAGAAAAGGAGGGGAACTGATATGGCAACGCCGAAAAGCAGAGTTTCTCATGCACGTACCCATAAAAGAAAAGCAAATTGGCTTGGATCTGCCTCTATGCCAGGTCTTACTACGTGCCCTCATTGCGGTGAAATGATCATGACCTACAGAGCTTGTCCCGAGTGTGGTTATTATCGTAGCCGTAAGGTTATTAAGACAACAGCTGAAGAAACAGTGGAAGAGGCCTAAAAGGCATATATAAAACCCTTAGAAATTTCTAAGAAAGTTTATAACGGAGAGGAAATTGCTCTCCGTTATTTTTTTCTTGACCTCCCTTGAGAAACATATTATACTGACCAAGTCATCAGATCAGATGTTGGTACCTGGTCATAAGTAAGATTGGAGGTCGTTGGTAATTCGTTCAAAAAAGAAGAAACAACGGCAAGGGAAATTATTAAAACTCCTAGAGCAAAATCCGCTTTATACGGATAAAGAATTGGCTGATGCCTTGTCAGCTAGTGTTAGCACTATTCGCCTTGATCGAGCTCTCCTTGGTGTGCCAGAATTGAGAGAGCGCACCATAAATATGGCTCAGCGTGCTACGAGCAAGCTGCGCTCATTAAAACAAAGTGAAGTGGTAGGCGATCTTCTCGAACTTGAGCCCAATAAATGGGCTTTATCAGTTCTTCAGACAAAAAAAGAGATGGCTTTCCGCCATACAGATTATGTATGTGATCATTATATATACTCCCAGGCGAGTTCAATAGCGATTGCTGTCGTTGAAGCAGATATGGTTATAATCGATTCAATGAGAGGCGAGTATAAAAGCCACGCCAAAGTTGGGGACGTACTGATCGCACGCGCTAAAGTCGGTGTTCATAAAGACAACAAATATATAGTCAGTGTCAGGACTCGGGTAGGAGATCAAGAAATTTTTGTCGGCCGTTTTATCGCTGTGGTCATCGACTCCCTCGAGATGAAGAGTTAAGAGGGGAGGCAATTTGCCATGTTGTTGGCTCTTGATGCAATGGGGGGAGACAATGCTCCACATGAGCCCTGTAAAGGGGCTATTTTAGCCTGTAGGGAATTTAGCGATCTTGAAATCATTCTTGTGGGAAATCGTGCACAAATTGAACCTATTATAGATCAGGCGGCTGATGATGTACGCCGAAGACTTTCTGTGGTCCATACGGAAGAATATATTTCCATGGATGAACATCCGAGCAGAAGCATACGACAAAAACGACATTCCAGCCTCCGGCTGGCCATGGAAATGGCTAGAAGCGGTGAAGCCCAGGGGTGTGTTTCAGCTGGGAACACGGGGGCTATCGTTGCTGGTGGTGTTCTTGTCGTAGGTCGTATATCCGGAATTGACCGCCCCGCATTAGGAGTGGCCATGCCGACTCTGAATAAATATACTTTCCTTTTAGATGTGGGAGCTACTGTTCGAGCAAAGCCTATTAATCTTTATCAATTCGCTTTAATGGGTAATATCTACTCAAAATATATCTTAGGGGTGCCTTCCCCAGAAATAGCTCTGCTTTCTAATGGTTCTGAAGATATTAAGGGAGACGAAGTTATAGCAAGCGCAAAGGAAATGTTAAAAGTTAGCTCCTTAAATTTTACAGGATACGTGGAAGGTGACGAAGTTCCTTTCAGTAAGGCTGATGTTGTGGTTTGTGATGGATTTTCTGGAAACGTGGTCTTGAAATTTGCTGAGGGCGTTATTCAGGCTGTTTATTCAATTGCCAAAGAAGAGATGGGACGAAGAATATTGCCTAAAATAGGCATGGTTTTCATGGTTCCCATGCTTAAGAGTTTATGGGGCCGGTTCGATTACGAAAAGCATGGAGGAACACCTCTTCTCGGCGTAAAAGGAGTTGTAATTAAAGCTCATGGCCGTTCGAAAGCCCCAGCTGTTGCGAGTGCGATTAGAGTGGCGAGAAACTTTGTTCTGCAAAAGGGCGTCGAACATATAACGAATGAGCTTCACAAGGAGGTTTAATTATATTATGGGGCAGTTTCATGGTCGTGATGTCGCTATTCTTGGAACGGGAATGTATGTTCCAGAAAAAACATTGACAAACGACGATCTTTCAAAAATAGTCGATACGAGTGATGAGTGGATACAGGAGCGTTCAGGTATTCGGGAGAGACATATCGCATCAGAAGGAGAATTGACAAGCGATTTAGCGTATAAAGCTTCTTTAGCGGCTCTTGAAAAAAGCGGCGTATCACCATCTGAACTAGACATGGTCATTGTGGCGACAAACTCCCCGGATACGGTGTTTCCTGGAGTAGCACCTAAAGTGCAGGGAAAACTAAATGCTTCTCGTGCTGGAGCCTTTGACCTCCAGTCTGGATGCACAGGGTGTGTGTATGCTCTTACTGTGGCTGCAACCGGCATTTCCTGCGGGCTTTGGGACAAGGTTCTAGTTGTGGGAGCAGAAGTGCTTTCCAGAATTATAAATTGGCAGGATCGCAATACGTGTGTGCTTTTCGGAGATGGTGCCGGAGCGGTAGTTCTTGGTTCAGCCCATGCTGGGCAAGGTCGGTTTATCTCATCTGATCTTAGGTCAGACGGAACAAAGTCAGACCTCATTATTTTCCCTGGTGGGGTTGTTGAAAATCCAGCCTCAGAAAAGACCCTTAAAGAGGGTTTGCATTATGTCCATATGAAAGGGAACGAGGTCTTTAAGTTTGTGAACCAGGTTATTCCAACCTTTTTAAAGGAGTTTGTTCGAGCTGAAAATATTCAACCGGCAGAAATCGATTGGTGGCTGTTCCATCAGGCCAATCTTCGCATAGTAGACGGAGTGATGAAGCGCCTTGATGCTGAACCTGAAAAAACATGGATAAATCTTGATCGTTACGGAAACACATCTGCGGCTTCTATTTTTCTTGTCCTTGCCGAACTTTTTGAGAGCGGGCAAGTGAAAAAAGGACATAAAATGGTGTTGACAAGTTTTGGAGCGGGCATGACATACGGCTCTATACTGTATGAGATGTGAGGTGAAAATTTTGGTTTGGGAAAATAGAGTAACGCGAATTCTTGGGGTGAAATATCCACTCATACAGGGAGGCATGGCCTGGGTAGCAAATTCGGCCCTTGCCGCAGCTGTGAGCAATGGCGGAGGGATAGGACTTATCGGGGCAGCTAATATGCCTCCAGAAATTCTCGACCAGGAACTCGTGCGGATAAGGCAGCTTACAGATAAGCCTTTTGGGCTCAATATTATGCTTATGTCTCCTACCGCGGATGATGCACTGGAACTTGCAGAAAAACACCGTGTCCCCATAGTGACCACTGGTGCGGGAAGTCCGGGGAAAGTTATCGATAGATTAAAACCTCTCGGGACGGTAGTTATCCCTGTTGTCGCATCAGTAGCTCAGGCTAAACGGGTGGAAAAACAAGGTGCTGACGCTGTTGTGGCAGAAGGAACAGAAGCGGGGGGACACGTTGGAGATACGACTACGATGGTTCTCGTGCCTCAAGTAGTGGATGCACTTGGAATTCCAGTTATAGCGGCAGGTGGAATAGCGGATGGACGTGGAGTAGCCGCCGCTTTCTGTCTTGGCGCTGAGGGAGTTCAGGTGGGAACCAGGATGGTATGCTGTTCTGAGTGTTCAGTTCATCAGAATTACAAAGAGGCTATTATAAAGGCTCGTGACAGAAGCAATGTAGTAACGGGTAGGCCTACCGGGCACCCTGTACGTTGTCTAAAAAATAAACTAACATCACGTTTTGAAGAACTTGAATCAGCAGGAGCATCAATAGAGGAAATAGAAAAACTTGGCACTGGAAGGCTGAGGGCGGCGGTGGTTAATGGCGACGTTGAGTGGGGGTCTCTTATGGCCGGGCAAAGCTCTGCCATGATCAATGACATTAAACCAGCTGCGGAAATTATACATGCCATGTTTGACGAAGCTGCTGGCGTTATAGCTAAGCTCCCTCATTTTGTGTTTTAGGGAAACGAGGTGTCTACTGTGAGATATGCTCTGGTTTTTCCTGGCCAAGGGGCTCAGGAAGTCGGTATGGGGAAAAGTTTATATGATACTTTTGATGCCGCACGAGACGTTTTTCAAAAAGCTGACCATGCCCTCAATTTCAAATTAAGCCAGCTCATATTTGAAGGACCCGAAGAGAAATTGACCCTTACGGCTTTTACTCAACCTGCTATTTTAACTGCAAGCATTGCCGCATATAGGGTTTTGACAGAGAGCATGGGTGTATCGTTAAAGCCGGCATTTCTTGCGGGACACAGCCTTGGAGAATATACGGCCCTTGTTGCCGCAGGAGCCCTTTCCCTGGAAGATGGAGTTCGCCTAGTCCATTTGCGAGGATCCCTGATGCAGGAGGCTGTTCCTGAGGGTAAGGGGGCAATGGCTGCCCTCATAGGGCTAGAGCCTGATGTGGTCGAAGAGGTTTGCCGAAGGGTTGCTCCGAACAAAGAATGCCAGGCCGCGAATTTCAATTCTCCTGGGCAGGTAGTTATTTCCGGAGAAACATCTTTTGTAGAAAAGGCGGTTGAAGAGGCGAAGGTCCAGGGAGCGCGTAAAGCCGTTATGTTGAAGGTGAGTGCTCCCTTCCATAGCAATTTGATGGTGCCCGTAGCGGATCAGTTGCAAAAGGCTTTTGAAAAATGCCAGTGGAATCTTCCACACTGCCCCATAGTTGCTAATGTTTCGGCCCAGCCTGTTTTTACAGTGGAAGATATTCAAAAGGCACTTTTTCATCAGACCTATAGTCCTGTCCTATGGGCAGATTCGGTTTTATATATGGCTTCACAAGAAGTTGACACTTACCTGGAATTAGGTCCAGGAACAGTTCTGGCTGGACTTATTAAAAGATGCCAGAAGGGGCTGAAAACCTATTCGGCTATGAATGAAGAGGATTTGCGGATTATAGCCGCTCTGTTTAACGAGGGAGGTGCCGCGTAAAATGTCTGGAAGGGTTGCTCTTGTAACAGGAGGTGGACGGGGCATAGGGAGTGCTATTGCACTGGAACTTGCCTCTCGAGGGAATAATGTAGCCATTAGTTATAACAGAAGCGAAAACGAAGCGATGAAAATATGTGAAAAAATGTCAACCTTTGGCGTTAAGAGCCTGGCGGTAAAATGTAACGTTACATTTGCAGATCAGGTAGAGGCTCTGTTTTCAGAGATTGAAAAAGAGCTTGGGCCTGTGGAAATACTTGTTAACAACGCAGGTGTAACCCGGGACAATCTTCTTATGCGCATGAAGGATGATGATTGGGATAGCGTTATTTCAGCCAATCTGACATCCGTATATCGCTGTTCTAAACAGGCCCTTAAGAAAATGGTAAAAGCCAGGTGGGGGCGAATAATTAATATTTCATCAGTTGTAGGGCTCATTGGAAACCCCGGCCAGTCAAACTACTGTGCTTCAAAGGCAGGCATAATAGGCTTTTCAAAGGCTATTGCAAGAGAATACGGAGGGAGGGGCATTACAGTCAATGCCATAGCACCGGGATTTATTGAAACAGATATGACCGCTATCTTGAAAGAAGAGATAAAACAGATTATGCTGTCTCAGATCCCACTGAATAGAGTAGGAATACCCGAGGATATAGCGAAAGCTGCAGCTTTTTTTGCCAGTGATGATGCAGCATATATTACAGGACAGGTGTTAGCCGTCGATGGCGGCATGACCATGTGTTAAAGACATTTTATATTTGAATTAAGAGTTTGGAAGGGGGTGAAAGAGAATGAAGAAAGACGAAGTAATTGCCCATCTGAAAGAAATAATCATCGATAGACTAGACGTAGAAGAAAGCCAGATCGTCCCTGAGGCATCCTTTGTAGAAGATCTTGGGGCAGATTCTCTTGACATTGTTGAGCTCATTATGGGTATAGAGGAAGAGTTTGACATCGAGATTCCTGATGAGGATGCAGAAAAGCTCACTTCCGTAGGGGAAGCTATGAAGTATACCCTCGATAAGCTTGGAGTGGAAGAATAAACACAATAAATGCATCGTAAAGGCCGGAGGGGAAAGATTTTAACATCCTCCGGCCTTCCAAAACAATGAAACGCCCTATCCCTGAACGGTGAGGAGTGACATAATTTGAGAAGGGTAGTTATCACAGGGCTTGGTCTTGTCAGCCCAATCGCGAATGGTAGGGAAAACTTTTGGCAGGCTCTTAAAGAAGGGAAAAACGGAGTTTTACCTTTTTCCACATTTGATGCCAGTGATCTCCCGGTAACCTTTGGCGCCGAGATAAAAGATTTTGACCCAACACTTTGGCTTGACAAAAAAGAGGCAAAACGATCGGATCGGGTAATTCATTTTGCCGTTGCTGCTGCAGATCTTGCAGTTGAGGATGCCCATCTGGATGTAACGAGCCTGGATTCGAATAGATTCGGAGTTTATATTGGAACAGGTCAGGGGGGTATTGAAACCACATTTAACAACTTTCAGACCCTTATTGAAAAAGGACCAAGACGGGTAAGTCCCTTCTTTATCCCTATGATGATCAGTAATATGTCAACGGCCTATGTGGCTATCAGATATGGTGCCAAGGGCCCCAATATGTGTGTTGTTACAGCTTGTGCCACTGGAACGAATAGCATTGGCGAAGCATATTACTCCATATTGCGTGATGATGCTGACATTATTCTAGCTGGAGGGACAGAAGCAGCCCTTCGTTCCATAAGCATAGCTGGTTTTGCGGCAATGAAAGCTCTCTCTACTCGAAATGACGAACCAGAACGCGCATCTCGTCCTTTTGATAAGGATCGTGACGGGTTCGTTATGGGAGAAGGGGCAGGGGTTCTTGTTTTAGAAGAGCTCGAGCATGCCAAAAAAAGAGGAGCTACGATCTATGGCGAGATAGTGGGATATGGCTCTACATGCGATGCGAGCCACATAACGGCGCCAGACCCCCAGGGTGATGGAGCTGTAAGAGCTATGCGCCAGGCCATGCGTCAGGCAAAATGGCTTCCTGAAGATGTAGACTATATCAATGCCCATGGGACATCGACAGAGCTCAATGATAAAATGGAAGCCATGGCAATAAATACTGTTTTTGGCGACCATACGCCGAAAGTTCACGTTAACTCAACAAAATCTATGATAGGACACTGTTTGGGAGCAGCAGGAGCCCTTGAAACCATAGCCGCAATCCAGACAATTGCAGAGGGAGTTATTCATCCAACAAGAAACTATGAAACTCCAGATCCAGAGTGCGCTATTAATGTTGTGGGGACAGAGGCCGTTTCTAAAGATGTCGCCCGTCTTCTCGTTAATAGCTTTGGTTTTGGCGGGCATAACGCAGTTGTAGCAATCCAGAAATTCGAGGGGTAAAATTTTGAAAGGGAGCTTATCAGAGAGGGAGCAATGGTGGCAACGAGAGCTTGCCTCCTTCCAGGAACGGTTAGGGTACCTTTTTTCAAAAAAGGAAATTCTCCAGGAGGCCCTAACCCATGCTTCTTATGCACATGAAAAGGGCCTCCATTTTCATAACGAGCGTTTAGAGTTTTTGGGAGACGCTGTTCTTGAATTAATTGTTTCAGCTAATCTTTTTAACGGATATCCTGATGTTGACGAGGGTACCCTCACTCGATACCGTTCAAATCTTGTTTGCAAAAATGCATTATCAGTATGGGGAAAATCCATAGGGTTGCCACAGATCATCCGTTTGGGAAAGGGCCTAGAACAGCAAGGAGCGAGTGCGTCTATAATTGCTGATACGTCTGAAGCTGTATTAGGTGCAGTTTTTTCAGATGGCGGATTTGCGGCAGCCCAAAACGTTGTGCGGAGATATCTTTTTTTCCAATCGAACATTAACGCTTATGACAAGAATAGCGACCCAAAATCTCTCATACAGGAAGAAACACAAAAAAGAGGTTTAGGGCAGCCCTGTTATGTGGTTATTTCAACAGAAGGCCCCCCTCACATGCCGATTTTTACAGTTCAGCTTAAAATAGATGGGCAGCTTTACGGGAGCGGCCAGGGGCATTCTATTAAAGTAGCGGAAACTCTAGCGGCGCAGCGAGCGTTGAAACAGGTAGGTTTGGGGTGTAAAAAATAACCATTATGGAGGGCCTTGGAAATGCTCAGGGAAAAAGCAATAATTATGAACAGCGACGATATGGAAAGGGTTTTCAAACGAATCGTCAATGAAATTATTGAAAAAAACAGAGGAACAGAGAATATAGCTTTAGTAGGTATTCAAAGACGCGGCGTTTTTTTGGCCAAGCATCTCCAGAATTTGTTTAAAAAACAGGAAAAGGTAAAAATACCTGCTGGCGAACTTGACATAACGCTTTACAGGGATGACCTCACCCTCCTTCATGAACAGCCGGTTGTTCAAAGCACGTCTATTCCCTTCGATGTGAACGGAGCAAAAGTGGTTTTAGTGGATGATGTGATCTACACGGGACGAACAGTCCGCGCTGCCCTCGACGCCCTTATGGATTTAGGGCGCCCATCAGTTGTTCAGCTGGCTGTCCTTATTGATCGTGGGCATAGGGAGCTTCCAATCCAGCCTGATTATTGCGGCAAAAAGGTTCCCACATCTTCCAACGAAATAGTGGAAGTACGTGTAGAAGAAATAGATGGCAAGAATGACGTGGTTATCTGTGAAAAAGAAAGCTAACCCAGGAATTTCTCGGTTTCGAAAGGGTGCGGCAAGATTTTTGCTGTTGCTCTTCTGTCTGTTTTCCTTTTCTTCCGAAGTCTTTGCCATGGACGTATGGATAACTTCTCCATGGCTTTCTGTAGTTGCTAATTTTATGGGAGGTGTTTTCATCAATGTTAAGCCATTAGGCCAATGGGCAGAAGATGGTGGAATAAATAAGCTTTCTATAAAAAAAGTTCCCGCTGGCAGCCATTTTATTGCTTTAGATTATGATGAGGCACTGAAATATGGCATCCAGTCATCTCAGAAGAATCTTTTTGTTCTATATACACATCTGCCTTTTTCTTACGAAGAGGCGGACACATATTTTACAGACCCATCAGTCCTCCCTTTTATAGCACAAAGGATTATGAACATTTTTTCGAGTCTTGATCATGAACATTACTTTTTCTATCAACGTCGGCTGGCCGAGTTCCAAGGGCGTCTTGAGAGTACTGTCCTTCTTGGACGGCAGTTGCTAAAAGGGAAAAAGGTTTTCAACCTCTCCAAGGGCTTCGTTGAGTTTTTACGTGCAGCGCAATGCGAGATTCTTCATCCAGAGGATGAGCTTTGGAAGGAGTGGGCCAAAGGAGACTCTCTGGATGGCCTTAAACAAAAAATCGAGGAATGCCGAAAGAACAACGTCCCGGTGCTATTTGATATGAAAAGCCCGGTCTCTATTCATAAAGTGCTTTTAGAGAGTAAAAGCCTTGGTGTTGTCCTATTGGAATATCCTGATATTGGACAAGATATTATTCTTTCTCTGTACGATCAATACTTGGCGATTTGGAACGCGGCTTCCTCGGGTGGAAGTTAATCAACGTTTTCCACAGTAGATACTTCTTTCTTTTTTATAAGAAAGAGGAAGGGAATTGTGGCTGAAAAAATAAAAACAGCTAACACATGGAAGGGACTGAGAGAAAGAGTTGATTGAACTACAAAACCATTGAGAACTGGGCCGGTCATCAAGCCGAGACTAAAGAAAATGTTAAATACACCCATGGTCCTGCCGCTGCCAAACATGAAACTGTTTTCTGCAGCGATAGCTGCAAGGGATGGCGACGAAAGAGCATGTCCTACGCCGAAAATTACACTTGCCACTGTGAGTCCTATGAAAGTATTGAAAAAAGGAATGATCATAAAAACTATCCCCGAAATGATACCCCCTATGATGATCAGGTTATACCGGGATATCTTGTCTGCGAGTTTCCCGAAATATCTTTGCAGTACACCAGTTGTAAGAGAGTTCAGAGATAATATTATTCCTATTTGTGAGAAGGATAGGGACAAACCGGCCGCCATAAGGGGAATGGCCATGAGCATTGTGCCCCGACACATGGCAAAGCAGAATTGGTAATAAAAACATGTACGAAGGGCAGAGTTCCTTATCATTCCACCAATAGAAGAAAGCATTTGGCCGCTGGAAGAAGGTTTGGCAGTCAGCTCTACGGGGAGTTTTTTGATAACCATAACTAGAGCTAAAGCAGTGAGAGCTGTCATAAAGTAAAAAGGAACATGCCACCCGAAATGGTCTGTAAGGACACCACTGATAAGGGGACCAAAACCAATCCCCAGAAAATGCGCTCCCTGCAAGGTGCCGAAAAAGACTCCCTCTTTACCCTTTTCCGCAATATCCGCACCTATAGCCATAGCAATAGGAACGACAAAGGCGGAGCCAAGTCCGTGGAAAAAACGGATCGTAATAAGGGATTCAGTTGTTTCCGCATGAATATAAGCCAAAGATGCTAGTGAATAGACTAGCAAACCGGCACTTAGCAAACGTTTTCTATCAAAACGTTCTGCAAGTTCACTGCTTAGTATCATTCCCCCAGTTCTTGCAAAAGGGAAAGTTCCGAATATTAACCCCATGAGGATTCCGCTTGCACCAAGCTTTGATGCGTAAATCGGCAAAATAGGGCTGATAACTCCAACTCCGAGCATTGCACAGAAAAGCGCCAAGGAAAGAGTCAATAAAATGTAGCTATGATGAGATGATAAAGTTTTGCGCATAGAGTAGAGCCCCTTTGAAACTCCCTCATTTTAATGAGGGAGTTTAATTAAAAGTCATGCTATAGTCTTATATTACTAAACGTTATGGACAATTTCAATCTGTCCCTGCCCTTTCTTGAAATAACCGATACATTCAGTTTTTTCGAAACCAGCTTCTTTTAAAGCGGCTATCACCGCCGGCACATGATCTTTGTGAACGGAGAGAAGCAATCCGCCTGATGTCTGGGCATCATAAAGCATGTCGACCCTTTCTTCCTGCAAAGTTTCAATTTCGACAACACTATTCTCGTACTGGATTCTGTTGTTATACGTTCCTGCAGGTACGAGCCCGCTCTCTGCCAGCTCTATGACCCCGGGAAGAAGAGGAACATTATGAAGGCCGAGACATAGATTCAGTTCTTTGGTTGAAAGCATATCAAGGGCATGACCTATTAGGCCAAAACCTGTTACATCTGTACAGGCATGAACCTCATCAAGAAGGTGCTGCGGAAGAACAAGGGGAACATTGTTCAGTGTTGTCATCCAGCGTATGGCTTCCTCTGGTCCCATAGGATCTTCGATCATGTCCGCTTTGATTCCAGTAGCTATAACGCCTGTCCCTACCGGCTTTGTCAGTATTAGGGCGTCTTCTGGCATGGATCCTATAACTTGCCATGGATGATCTCTGGACACTTCTCCATACACCGCAAGGCCATATTTAGGTTCATCGTCTTCTACACTATGGCCTCCTACTAGAAAAGCCCCTGCTTCCCTGACTTTTGCGTAGCCGCCTTCCAGAACTTGCCGCAATACCTCTATATCAAGTTTTTTAACAGGGAAGCCCACGATATTTAGGGCCACTATCGGACGTCCACCCATGGCGAAAACATCGCTTATGGAGTTGCACGCAGCGATTTCCCCCCATTTTCTTGGGTTATCCACAATAGGTGTTATAAAATCCAGGGTCAATATGCCAAGACGCTTCTGATCAATGATCCAAAGAGCCGCATCTTCTCCTGATGCCCATGTCGAAATAATACGGTCATCTTTTACGGGAGGGAGATCCCGCAAAATCTTTTCCAGGTCCGCCGGACCTATTTTGGCTGCTCAGCCACTTGTTTTAGAGAGTTCTGTTAATCGCATAGCGCGAAGGCCTCCTTTGATGTTTAAACGCAATAATAATTATAACAAAAAGACATAGCTTTCTTAAAGAGGCACCTCTATTAAAAGGTGCACTTTATATGGTGGATATTTAGTATGTTTTATCTTTACAATTCTTTGGAATAAAAGCAATTACAGCTCAATCAGAATGTTATAATAAAATGCTTGAAGAAAATTATACAGCATTTTGTAAAGGGGGCATTTGGAATTATGGCAACAATTCCAAACTCTACAGTATTGGAGGAACTGCGTTCCTTAAAAGATGAACTGCAGGAAAGTCTTTGACCTGCCCATTTTGGAGATAAAAATACAAGAACTGGAAGAAAAGACTTTAAAACCGGATTTCTGGGGAAGTGATGAGGCAAGGAAAGTAACACAGGAATTGGCTCGCTATCAGGACAAACTTGATTCCTGGAAGAAGATAGCCGAAGACTATGAGGATCTTGAAATCATAGAAGAGATGCTTAAGGAAGAAGAAGACAGAGAGCTTCAAAAGGATTTTGAGCAGAAAGCATTTTCCCTTAAAAAAGAAATAGAACGCCAGCAGCTTATTGAGCTTCTGAGTGAAGATTATGACCAGGGCAATGCTATTGTGTCTGTCCATGCAGGATCAGGCGGTCTGGATTCCCAGGATTGGGCAGAAATGCTTTATAGGATGTATGCGCGATGGATGGAACAGAATGACTTTCGTGTAAAGGTACTCGACTTGATCAAAGATTCAGAAGGCGGAATTAGCAACGTTACATTACTTGTTGAAGGTAGCTATGCCTATGGGTATTTAAAGTCTGAAAAGGGTGTTCATCGTCTCGTCAGGATTTCGCCCTTTGATTCAGCGGGGAGACGTCATACGAGTTTTGCTTCTGTGGATATTGTTCCTGAACTTCCTGAAGATGAAGACATAGAGATACGGACTGAAGACTTGCGGATCGATACCTACCGATCAAGCGGAGCTGGCGGCCAGCATGTCAACATGACTGACTCAGCAGTTCGTATAACCCATTTCCCCTCCGGTATTGTGGTAAGCTGCCAGAATGAGCGTTCTCAGCATATGAATAAAGCTGTGGCAATGCAGGTTCTGAAGAGCAAGCTCTATGAGAGGGCCATTGAAGAGCGAAGAAACGAAATGGATACCATTATAGGAGAGAAAAAAGAAATAAGCTGGGGGAGTCAGATCCGTTCATATGTCCTTCACCCCTATACCCTCGTCAAAGATCACAGGACTGGAGAGGAAACGGGGAATGTGCAGGCCGTGCTAGATGGAGATATTGACGACTTCATAATGGCCTACTTGCGTTGGAAGAAACTTGGCAGCAAATAGCGAATAGAGTGGTTAGGAGGAGGATAGTCTTGATAGAACGTTATGTACGAAGCAAAGTTTCCGTTGGCATTGTTTCCATTTTAATTTTACTCACAATATTAATAGAAACAGGTTTTGCCTCTTCAGTTTCTTTTGCTTCATCTGTACCAATTCTTCCTCTCAGTGAGATCAAGCCGGGAATGAAAGGGGAAGCTTTGACCGTTATTCAAGGTGAAGATGTAGTATCCTTTCCCATAGAGATAATAAGCGTAGTCCCCCAGCTTGAAAGCAGGCCGCGCCATTTGATTATGGTACGTGCTGGCGGTGATATTATAAAAAAGACAGGGGGCATTGCGGCAGGGATGAGCGGAAGCCCTGTTTATATCAATAAAAAACTCATAGGAGCAATAGGATACGGTTTTAATTTTAGCGAGCATGATATTGGGTACGTAACCCCTATAGAAGATATGATGTCTATTTGGGAATGGCCAGATGAAAGACAGAAACTTCCACAACTATCGGTTTTTCCTCCGGAAGAACATGAACTTGAACTGGAACAAGAAAAAGAGGATGAAAAGGAAAATGAGATTACAGGGTTGATCAAAAAAGCAGCTCCCCTTCAAGTTGGTGGAGTCAGCCAGAGGACAGCAGATCGTCTTGGGACCTTTCTGGGAGGAAAGGCAGTCCTTGCCGGAGGATTAAATGGCGAGGGACAACTGGTAGACTACAGCAGTCAGTTGGTCCCAGGGGAGGCGGTAGGGGTTCTTCTGGCATGGGGTGACGTAACAGTTGGAACTATTGGTACTGTAACATCCATTGATGAAAAGGGGCGTTTTTTAGCTTTCGGGCATCCTTTTCTACAGAAAGGCGTTGTAGCCTTCCCTGCCACAAAAGTTCAGGTACATAATGTCATCCCGAGTTTGGAAAGTCCATTTAAAGTGGGCAGCTTCTCGCGAATTATAGGAACGGTGACTCAGGATCGAGCAGAGGCTGTTGGTGGCCAAGTAGGTTACTTTACTCCATCTGTGGATGCCTCCTTTCGTTTTAGGGATATTGATCGAAACCAGAGAGACTTAAAGCGGTTCCATATCGTATCAGATCCCTTTGTGAACTCTGATATGACATCAACCCTTTTTACGGGCTTGATTGACCGCCTATGGGGAAGAATTGGAGAAGGGACGGCAAGGATTTCTCTGCAGATAGAGGGGTTTGGCCTCCCAAAAGGGTGGACTCGAAGTAACATGTTCTTTTCAGACAAAGATATTGGCGATGAAGCTCTTAGCGAGATTAGAGAAATAATGAAAGCGATCTCCCTGAATCCTTATAAGGAGGTCTATCCGCTGGGCTTTCACCTCGCTGTGGAGATAACACAAAAACCCAACGTTATATATATTGAGGGCCTGGAAGTTGAAGGTGAAACCTTTCTCCCAGGTGAAAAGGTTCCTGTGGAAATAACATTGCGTCCCTACCGGGGAGAACAGACAAAAAAGAAATTTGAACTGATGGTGCCCCAAAATGCTGCCGGATCAGTTGAGGTCGCGGTGCGTGGCGGTGGAATCATGCCCCTTGAAGAAGAGGCTATTGTCCAGGGGTGGAAGTCTATTGATAATTTTGACCAGATGCTGAAAGAAATTAACGCTCTTGAAACTAACAATGAGGTTATATTAGAACTGAACTATGATAAAGTTCCTGATGATGGAGCGAAGCCGGGGCCAACAAAAGAAGATCGTGAGCTTTTGAGTCAGACCAAGGAAAGAAGGCTTGACGAGGGGACATTGCGCATCTTTAAAACAGATTATGTGGTGGAAGGCCTCCTTCGTGAAATAATACAGGTAGAACCACAAGAAAATGATGCCAAGGAAAGGAAATAACGATGTTTATAACCCTTGAGGGGATTGACGGTTGCGGCAAAAGCACCCAGGCAGCCTTTTTAAAAGAACAGTTGCAACAGAAGAAAAAGGAGCCTGTGCTCTGGACTCGTGAGCCGGGAGGATGGGTTCATGGAGATTTTGTGCGAACACTTCTTTTGGAGAAGGATCTACGCCACGAACTAAGCGAGCTGTTCCTTTTTGTAATTGATCGCTGTGAACATGTGAGTCAGGTTATATCTCCAGCCCTTTCGTGCGGCCAGATTGTTTTATGTGAGCGTTATACCGACTCCACTCGAGCCTACCAGATCTGGGGAAGAGGCTTGCCGGAAGAGAAAGTAGAAGACCTTTTCGCATGGTGTTCTTTCCCCGAACCTGATCTTACATTATGGATAGACACGCCCCTTCCCGTGGCAATAAACAGGATAAAAACCACAAGGGGGCATTTTGATCGCATAGAGTCCGAAACAGACGGGTTCCTTAACAGGGTTTGTGAAGGATATAAAGAGCTTTCAAAGCGTTTCCCCCATAGGATAGTGCGAATAGACGGTTCGCAGCCAACCGAGGAAGTATCGGCACAGATATGGAAAGTTGTGGAGGTCCATCTATCGAAATGAACGAAAAAGAAACATGTTTCGTGACATCAAGCCTAATGTGGTCTGAACTGAAAAAAGCTTTGGAGGGAAATCGGTTTCCACAGAGCTTGGCGCTGTCAGCGCCTAAGCAGTATCATGAAAAGATAGCAATTGATATTGCCCGGCTTCTCCTATGTGAAAAGAAGAATGCATGCGGACAGTGTCTCTCGTGCTGTTCCTGGCACGAGAAAACCCACCCTGATCTCGTCCTTTCGGGTTCCTTAGAAAAGGCGCCTACCATCAGCGAGTGCAGGGAGATAGCAGTAGAACTTTCTCTTTATCCGGTGGTTGCCTCTTGTCGGCTTGTAGTTATTCAGTCAGCGGACACTCTATTACTTCCAGCTGCCAATAGCATGTTGAAAATAGTTGAAGAACCGCCAGAACACGGAGTTATTCTTTTCCTTTTGGAAAATGACAAATTTTTACCAACACTAAAGAGCCGATGCTGGAATCTCGCTTTAGCTCATGAAGAACGCTTTGAGCCAGAAGAAATTCCATCAGCAGAGAGAAGCTGGAAAAAATGGCTTGAAAGTGGGGAAACTATGACTATAGAAGAGTTGGAGAAACAACTTCATTGTTGGGAAACATGGGCCATTGAAGAGGGACAAGCCTCTCTTGCTGCCCGGGTCGATAGGTTACGTCTCATATGTGAAAGCCGCAAACTTCCACAGGGGATGGTGCTTGATCTTATATTATTATCACTCAAGGAGGGTTTTGCGTTTGAACATGTATTTGACAATCTTTGGTAAACCAAGATACCTAGGTTTAGTAAACATAGAAGACACAGCCTTCACCCCGGAAAAAGGGGAAAAAATTGTTGCTGAAACAATGAGAGGGATAGAACTGGCTATTGTGGGCGGCCCAATTTCTGAAGAGCAGGAGGACCGCTATCGAAATACATGTTGCGAGGATCTCTGCGATGGACAGCCCAAGGGTGGGGAACCTATGTTGCAAAATATCTCTTTTGTACGCACTGCGACGGAAGAGGATGAAGAGATGGCACAAACTCAGCGGGAAGAAGAGGAAGCTATTCTTGTTAAGGCGAGAGAGCTTCTTTCCCAGCATGACCTATCTATGAAGTTGGTAGATGTTGAATATTTATTAGACCGCAAAAAACTTTTTTTCTATTTCACATCAGAACAGAGGGTGGATTTCAGGGCCTATGTTCGTGACCTTGCTCGGGAATTTAAAACGCGGATAGAACTTCGCCAAATTGGAGTTCGTGATGAAGCTAAAACTGTGCGCGGCCTGGGGCCATGCGGAAGAGAATGTTGTTGCGGATATTGGCTGCATAAATTTGATCCCATTTGTATAAAAATGGTAAAAGAGCAAAATCTTGCCCTTAACCCCACCAAAATATCTGGCGTTTGTGGGCGGCTCATGTGTTGTATGGCCTATGAACATCAGATGTACGGGTGTCTTTGGAAGGATCTTCCCAATCCTGGAGCGAAGATTAAAGCTCCTCAAGGTGTTTATATTATACTTGGCGTCGACCTGGCCCATAGCGCTTTTCGAGCAAGGACTCCCGAAGGGACTGAAGTACTAGTATCTGTAAAAGACTTTGAAAACTTCAAGGAAACGGTCATGAAGGGTGAAAACTGGGAATCGTCTATTCTCGAAACCCCTTCCCTTTTACCAGAAGAGGGAGTGCTCGTTGCATTCAATCATGATATAGAAGAAGAACGTTTGGCAGCGACAGTCCTTACAGATGCAGAAGCCTTTAAACCTGCAGATGTTCAGGAAGAGGACGAAAATATAAAAGAGAAAAAAGAAAGGCATAGAGGAAAAGAAGAAAATAATGCCAGAAATAAAAAGAAACGGAAACGCAAAAAGAAACCACAGTCTGGGAGTGGTGGGGCGGAGGGGAAAAAAGAAAAAAACCCCCGAAACAAAATAACCCGTTCGGGAGAAGAACGGAGCCGTCCCCGAAACAAACGGCCCTTGAGAAAAAAAAGGCCGGAAAAAACAGATACGTCTAAAGACGATTAGTGGTGTGAGGTGGAGCGAATGTTTCTTTGGAGTAAATTAAAAGATAGCCTGAAAGAGGTAAAAAATCGTTGGAGCGGCGGGTTGGTTTCACTTTTTTCAGGCTCCACAATAGATGAAGAATTTTGGGACAGCCTAGAAGAAATTCTTATATCTGGCGACGTAGGTATTGATCTTACAGAAGAATTGATCGAAGAGCTTCAAAAAACTGTGAAGCGGGAAGGCCTGAAAACGCCTGACCAGCTAATAGCGTATTTTATCGACTTAGTGACAGAACGCCTTGTAGCTGTTGATGGAATGGGCAAGGAAATTGTCCTTGACAAATCACCTAAAGTCATCGTGCTCGTGGGAGTGAATGGCAGTGGTAAGACTACTACTGCTGCAAAATTAGCGGAACAGTTCCATCGACAGGGTAAAAAGGTTATTTTAGGCGCAGCCGATACCTTTAGAGCTGCTGCTATCGATCAACTGAAAATATGGGGTGAGCGTACGGGAAGCCGCGTTATTGCCCAGCAGCAGGGAAGCGATTCTGCCGCAGTCGCTTATGATGCCCTTCAGGCAGCTCGGGCTTCTGGAGCGGATGTTTTGATTATCGATACAGCAGGAAGGCTTCATTCAAAACATAATCTGATGGAGGAACTTACAAAGATTGTCCGTGTTATTGAGCGCGAAGTGGGGCGGGATTCTATGGAAAACCTTCTAGTGCTTGATGCCGTTATGGGGCAGAATGGATTTGCCCAGGCCGAATCATTCCATAAGGCTCTCAGCCTGAATGGAGTGATTTTGTCGAAATATGACAACACTGCAAAAGGTGGCGTCATCCTTGCCATAGCCCACCGTCTTGCTTTGCCGATCAGATATATAGGTCTTGGCGAAAGTGTGGATGATCTGAGGCTGTTTGAACCCCAGGAATTTGTGCGGGCGTTGCTTGAAAATAACGGAAATAACGTATAAAAGGAGTCCTCTGTATGTTTTATCCAGTGAAATTGATCACGGGAGTTCTGTACCCTGACGAGAGATGGCGAGAATGGGTAATAGAAAAAGTTACTGCGGTTTGGGGCGAGATTGACGCAGAGAGTGAACCTGTTCCTTTTGATCTTACAAATTATTACCATGACATAGCTCCAACTCTCTATCGGCAGTTTCTTTCTTTTAAGGGACTTCGCCACGGAGGAGATATTGTCCGATGGAAAAAAGAGAGCTGTTCTATTGAAGAAGAGAGCAGCAAGGCATTTGAAAACCGAACCATACGAACTGTGAATATTGATCCGGGGTATGTCAATGGAGCTAGGCTTGTGCTGGCTTCCACTAAGGACCATGCCCATCGTATTTATATTTCTGATGGGATTTTTGCAGAGGTCACAATGAGATACCGCTTTAAGCGGTGGGTTCCCTTTGATTATACGTTCCCTGATTTTGCCAGTGGGCGTTATGATGCTTTTCTGTTGAAAGCCAGGGATATCTGGTCTAAGGAAATGTCGGAGAGGAGATAACGTTCATGATTGATAGATATGAAACTCCATTGATGAAAAAAATTTGGTCTGATGATAACAAATATAAAACGTGGCTCCAGGTAGAACTGGCTGTATGTAAAGCCTGGACGGAAGATGGGCTCATTCCTCGGGAAGCCCTGGAAGAAATTGAAAAAAAAGCAGATTTCGATATAGAGAGGATTTACGAGATAGAAAATCAGGTTCATCATGACATGATCGCCTTTGTTTCAGCGGTGGCAGAAAAAGTTGGCCCCTGCGGCCGTTTCATTCATTTAGGCCTCACTAGCAGTGATGTGCTTGATACAGCTTCATCATTATTGCTTAAAGAATCACTTGACGTTGTCATAATAGAGGTAGACAGACTTCTTTCTTTCATATGGAAACGCGCGGTTGAACACAAATATACCCCCTGTGTTGGGCGAACCCACGGAATTCACGCTGAACCCATGACCTTTGGATTGAAACTTTTAAATTGGTATTATGAACTGCTTCGAGACAAACAACGTCTGGGACAAGCCAGGGAGCAGATCAGCTACGGTAAGATTTCTGGTGCCGTAGGTACTTATGCCCATTGCCCCACCCGCATAGAAAGGCGTGTCTGCGAAATTCTTGATCTTCAGCCTGCGGCGATATCAACCCAGATTCTTCAGCGGGATCGACATGCTCATGTCATGAATGCTCTGGCCCTTCTTGGCGCAGCTATTGAACGCATGGCCGTGGAGGTTCGTCACCTTCAACGGACAGAAGTTCTTGAAGCTCTCGAACCTTTTGGCAAAAAGCAAAAAGGTTCTTCAGCCATGCCCCATAAAAGAAACCCGATCCTTTGCGAAAGGCTTACGGGAATGGCCCGTTTGTTGAGGGGATACGCCGCAGCTGCCATGGAGAATGTGGCTCTCTGGCATGAAAGGGATATCAGTCATTCTTCCGTAGAGAGGATAATCTGGCCGGATGCCTTCCATCTCATTACTTATATGCTGCAGAAAATGTCCCAGATTGTGGAAGGCCTTGACGTAGAACCTGAAAATATGATGGCCAACCTTAAAAAGATGAAGGGGCTTGTTTTTAGTCAGAGGGTTTTGCTTGAACTTGTTGAAAAGTTTGGGCTGGCTCGGGAAGAAGCTTACGCAGTGGTACAGGAAAATGCTATGAAATGCTGGCGCGGAGAAGGAACCTTTGCAGACCTTCTATGGGCTGACAATAGAGTTAATCAATATATTTTAAGGGAAGAACTTGATAGCCTATTCCACATTGACTACTATTTGAGTGCTGTAGATGAGGTCTTTTCAAGATTTACTGAACCGTCTCAGATTCAAGAATAAGATTAGGAGGATAAATTATGGCGATTCCAGAACGAAATCTGGCTCTTGAACTGGTGCGAGGAACAGAGGCTGCTGCTATGGCTGCCGGCCGTTGGATGGGCAGGGGAGATAAGAACGAAGCTGATGGGGCTGCCGTTACAGCTATGCGCTATATGCTGAATACGATAGCTATGGATGGGACCGTAGTCATAGGAGAGGGAGAAAAAGACGAGGCTCCCATGCTTTTCAATGGCGAACGCCTGGGTTCCGGGGTTTCCCCCGAAGTGGATATTGCCGTTGATCCCATAGATGGCACCCGCCTAACGGCCATGGGGCTTCCTGGTGCAATTAGCGTAGTGGCCCTTTCTGAAAAAGGAACCATGTATGATCCCCGGAATATTTTTTACATGAACAAACTAGCTACCGGTCCCGATGCGGCCGGAGTCATAGATATAGAGGCTCCCATCGAAGAGAATATTAAGAGGGTAGCTAAAAAGAAAGCTAAATCTGTTGGAGACGTAACAGTTGTTGTTCTAGATCGACCCCGTCACGATGAGATAAAAAGCCGCATACGCCAAATAGGGGCACGTATAAAGCTGATTCCGGATGGAGATGTGGCAGGAGCTCTTTTGACTTGCAAGGAAGAGGGTGGCGCAGACCTTCTCGTAGGGATAGGAGGCTCTCCGGAGGCTGTTATTACTGCTTGTGCCATTAAATGTCTTGGGGGTAATATGCAGTGCAAACTTTGGGTAAGGGATGAGAAGGAAGCTGAAGAGAGCAGGGCCATGGGGCTTGATCTTGATGCTGTGCTTACCCTAGACGACCTCGTTAAAGGAGACAATGTCTTCTTTGCTGCCACTGGCGTTACAGACGGTGATTTCTTGAAGGGGGTTCGTTATGAAGGGCGTCGCATTCGTACCTTCTCTATGGTAATGCGCTCGAAAAGCGGTACTGTGCGATATGTAGAGGCCATTCATCACCCTAAAAAACTATGTACTATCAGTGGCATAGACTATGCACCTGAATATGAGGCTAACCATCAATAAGAAACATTTATTTTGAATGAAACTGTAAAGGGGCTGTTTCTGACGAAGCAGCTCCTTTTTATTGCCCACTCTGCACATATTCAAGACCTGGCACTGCCCAGTGGGCCATGCCTATGGCCGCTTGTCCCACAGAAACGTTCTCATCGTTTGGAGAAAGCAGATGATGGGTAAGTGGGAGAAGTCCCCTTCTGCGAAGATAGGAAAGAGTCAGAACCAGGAGCCTCCTGTTCTGCCACACTCCGCCTGATAGGGCTACGTGTTTTATCCCGGTTCGCTCAGAGATGCGCAAACACAGGTTAGCCGTGCCAAGAGCAAGCCCTCCATGGAATGCGGCTGCAAGGGATTCCTTTCTATGGTGTTGGCGGTTTTCTACCATCCATTTCAATGCGGGACGCCAGTCCAAAGACAAAAAATCGTCCTTTTCCAGAATTTCAAAGGGAGCAATAGATTCTCCTTTCGCATGTCCTTCGAGCTCCATTGCCGCCTGTCCATCGTAGGAAATGTCGGTGCAGAAACCCAATAGAGCGGATACACCGTCAAAGAAACGTCCGCAAGAAGTGGTTATAGGGGAAGCATTCATTATAGCGAGCTGACTCGGTAGCAGACTCTTCTTTTCAGGCCAAATTTGACCAGAAAGCGCTATTGCCTCTTCATTTCCCAGGGTTAATGTTAAAAGAGCCAGGCCGTATCTCCACGGTTCAAGCACAGCCTTTTCTCCCCCTGGAAGTGGGCAAGGCAGCAGTGAGCCCTTACGCTCATAGGATTTCATATCTGCCACTAAAAATTCTCCACCCCATATCGTTCCGTCATCTCCATACCCGGTGCCATCAAAGATTGCTCCTATAGTCGGTTCTTCCCTGCGATTTTCAAGAAGGCATGCTGCCATATGGGCATGGTGATGCTGTACTCCAAGAGTTGCATTAAAGGGTCTTTTTATCACCTTTCGGGCGAGTGGACCAGAAATATATTGGGGGTGAAGATCGTAGACAAGATATTCTGGGTGCAAATTATAAAGCTTAAGAAAATGCTCTAATGCCTTTTTATAATAGACTATTGTCCCTATCTGTTTGAGATCGCCTAGATATTGTCCTGGGAAGATGGTGTTATCCTGGGTCAGTGTAAATGTGGATTTCATCTCCGCCCCTGCAGCAATTATTACTGGTCCCTTATGAAGAGATGCAAGGGGGATAGGAACAAATCCTCTAGCCCGGCGCAGCACTATGTACTCTTGCCCCTGGGATGCAATGACAGAATCATCGATGGCCATGTGGATATCCCGATTGTGCATAAGGAAAAAGTCAGCGAGGTCAGAAAGGGACGCCTGGGCTTCGTTGTTATCAGAAATAATGGGGGCGTCACTCATGTTGGCGCTTGTCATAATAAGGGCATCGAAGTGCTCTAGCAACAAATGGTGAAGGGGTGTGTAGGGCAACATGATGCCAAGGGCATTCTGTCCAGGGGCCACCAATGGAGACAGACCGCTATTTCTCTTGGCGGGGCACAAAACAATTGGTCGTTTTGAGGATGAAAGAAGTTTTTCTGCTGTCCCTGTCAGATAGACAAGTTGTTTGGCCCGAGCAAGATCTGAAACCATTAAAGCGAAGGGTTTGTCTTTTCTGTTTTTACGTCGCCTCAGCTTTTGCGTAGCCTCACTATTGAAAGGGTCACAGGCGAGATGGAACCCTCCTAGCCCTTTAATGGCAGCTGTTTCCCCTTTTTTTAACCGTGAGCAGCAGATCTGAAGGGCCTCTTCACCCTCGGCCGCGACCCTGCCGTTTTTATCAATGAGGTAGAGAGAGGGGCCGCAATCGAAACAGGCGTTAGGTTGTGCGTGATATCTTCGATCAGATGACCGAGTATACTCAAAATGACATTGAGGGCACATAGCAAAAGATCTCATGGTGGTAGATGGTCTGTCATAAGGTAGATCTTCTATGATGGTGTATCGGGGCCCACAGTTAGTGCAATTGATAAAGGGATACCGATACCGCCTGTTTGATGGGTCTCTCATTTCTCTGAGACAATCATTGCAGGTAGCGATATCAGGAGGTATAAGCACCCGTTGATGTTCAAGACGCAGACTTTTTTCTATAACAAAGTTTCCCTTTTCTTCACAACTGTCCTCCTGAAAAAGCAGGTCTATAGATGATATGTGGGAGGCCTCAGGTTTTTCTTTTTGTAGTCTTTGAAGGTAAGCTTCGATTTGGGTTTGGGAACCTTGCAACTTTATGACAACCCCATCGGAGGTGTTCTTGACTGAGCCGCCAAGCCCCATGTCTTCGGCCAGTCGGGCACAAAATGGCCGAAAACCTACTCCCTGTACTATTCCTGTAACAAGAAAAGTCGAGATATTGTGCATTGACAAACCTCCGTTCTCAAGGCATTTTAAAACAGAGAAAGCTTTGGCTCAAGGGCCAAATATATGAAATAAAGGAGCTTTGCCATCAAAATGGGTAAAAATACAGTGGTCAGGCGTTTTGTTCAGGTCTATATGGGCGATGGGAAAGGGAAGACAACTGCTGCTCTAGGACTAGCAATAAGAGCTGCGGGATGGAACATGAAAGTCGGGATCATTCAATTTATGAAGGGCTGGCCCCAATATGGAGAACTTGCCAGTTTAGCCCGCTTCCCAGAGATTCAATTGGTTCAGACAGGACGCCCTGATTTTGTTAAAAAGGGCTCCCCTTTGCAATTTGATATAGAAGAAGCCCAACGAGGGCTCGAACTGGCAAAAAAATGGATTGAAAAAGGACTTTTTGATATTGTTATTTTAGATGAAATAAACGTTGCCCTTGACTACGAACTTGTCGAACTGGATCAAGTTATAGACATTCTTAAAAAGCGCCCTCCCTTCGTGGAAGTGGTGTTGACAGGGCGGAATCCGCCAGTAGCCTTGCTGGAATACGCTGATCTGATAACTGAAATGAAAGAAATTCGCCATCCTTTTCAGAAGGGGATAACGGGTCGACGGGGCATTGAATACTAAGGGGCTTGGGATGGAGAAAGGAAGACAGTTACATGAATAGGAATCCTCACGCTGCATCAGCAGAGCATCTTATGAACGAACTCGGGACACTTCCCGAGGGGGGGCTAAACGACAGGCAGGCCGCACTGGCCCTGGAAAAGTACGGTGCGAATGTACTGGAAGAAACGGAAACCGTTCCATGGTGGAAAATTTTATTACGGCAGTTTACCACATCTATGGTCTATCTTCTGACAGCGGCTGCCATTATCAGTTTTGTGATGAAAGAAACTCTCGATGGAAGTGCGATAGTTGTGGTAATCATTATTAATGGGGTTATTGGTTTTCTTACAGAATACAGGGCAGAACGGGCTTTGCAAGCTTTGAAAGCCATGACATCTCCCCATTGCCGTGTGTTGAGGAATGGCCGGCCCGCATTGATTCAATCGAAGGACGTGGTTCCTGGTGATATTTTAATTCTGGAAGCTGGGGATGTGATTCCGGCAGACGGACGGCTTTTTAAAATATCTAACTTTATGGTGAACGAAGCAGCCTTGACGGGAGAATCCATGCCCATCGAAAAAATAACAGAAACTTTGGCATATGAAACATTGCTTCCTGACCGAAAGAATTGCGTATATGCCGGGACGAGCGTTGTAAAAGGCACTGCTCGAGCTCTGGTCTTCAATACTGGTATGGATAGCGAAATAGGGCGAATCGGGAAAATGCTGCAGCATGTGGCCGCTCAGTCTACACCCTTAGAAGAACGTCTGGCAAGATTCAGTCAATTCCTTATCTGGGCAACCCTTGCCATAGCGACAATCATTGTAGGGATAGGCATCTTTCAGGGGCGAGGCTTTGTTTCTATGCTTGAAACCGGCATTGCTCTAGCAGTAGCGGCAGTTCCAGAAGGTCTTCCCTTTGTTGCCACCATGACCCTGGCCCTCGGCGTTCATAGAATGGCCAAAATCAATGCACTGGTACGGAATCTTGCATCGGTAGAGACCCTGGGTTCCACCACTGTAATCTGTACAGATAAAACGGGCACCCTCACTATGAATAACATGACAGTTCGAACGGCAGAGCTTGTCCATCCTTTGGCAAGTTCTCTTTTTCTTCGAACAGCGGTACTCTGTAACGATGCTGTTCTTTCAAAGGACGAAGGAATTGGCGACCCTATGGAAGTAGCTCTTTTGCGCTATGCGGGAGAGGACATCGTGTCTTTACGAAAAAGCTTTCCTCGGATAAAGGAAGAACCCTTCGATTCTCAAGCTATGAGAATGGTTACATGGCATGAGAATGGGGTCGCAGTGAAAGGGGCTCCAGAGCGGATACTGAATGATTCCAGCGCTATCTGGTCTGAAGAAGGTGCGATCCCCCTCACCGAAGAATCGCGGGAGGAATGGTATGCCAAGGTAAGGGAGCTTGCTTCAAAAGGAATGCGTACCATAGCGATGGCTTGGGGTTCCTCATTGGAAGACCTTGTTTTTTTAGGAGTGGCGGGAATAGATGATCCCCCTAGAGAAGAAGTGCCCGAAGCAGTATCTCTGTGCCATAAGGCCGGCATACACGTTATTATGATAACGGGAGACCATCGTGTTACCGCGGAAGCCATAGCTCAGGAGATTGGTATATTAAAAGATACCCACAAGACGTCTCTGACAGGTGCAGATCTCGAAAGGATGTCGGAAGATGAAATTGCTGCCCAGGCTGGTCAAGTGGCAGTTGTGGCAAGAGTTGCGCCGGAACACAAGTTAAAAATAGTGAAGGGACTTCAAAAAGCGGGAGAAGTCGTTGCCATGACAGGTGACGGAGTGAACGATGCCGTAGCGTTGAAGCAGGCGGATGTTGGGATTGCCATGGGCATTCAGGGAACGGAAGTGAGTAAGGAGGCATCTGACATTATTCTGCAGGACGATCGGTTCAATACTATAGTGGAAGCTGTAAAAGAAGGCCGCCGCATTTTTGATAATATTCGAAAAGCCATACTCTTTTTACTTTGCTGCAACATGAGCGAGGTCTTGACAGTCTTCATCAGCATTATAATGAAACTGCCGGCTATACTCATTCCCCTTCAGATTCTCTGGATCAATCTAGTAACAGATGTTTTGCCGGCCCTCGCTCTTTCTCTTGATTCTGCAGAGCCAGGCATTATGGACCGTAAGCCTAAAAGCAGAGATGAAGGTATAATTACAGGAACCCACAAGATATTGATTCTTTTCTACAGTGTGGTTATCACTTCCGGTGTTTTTGCGGCGTATTACTGGTCTCTCTGGTATCATAAAGGAGATTTTGTAAGGGCAACAGAGATCAGTTTCCATACTTTGGTTCTGGCTCAGCTCTTTTTTGTCGTAAGTGTGCGGAAGCAGAGCCTTTTCAGATACCCATCGCAATTATGGCAGAATCTGTGGCTCTTGTGTGGAATAGCTTTATCCATATCACTTCAAATTAGTATTACGTACATTCCTCTTTTTCAGGAGGTATTAAGAATTGTCCCCCTTCAACTGGAAGAGTGGGGGATAGTTTTCTGTGCGGCGCTTCTTCCAACTTTAATTGCCCAGTTGCGTAAGTTCATTACAGAATTCTAGGTGAAAAAATGAAGAAAAAAGTTCTCGTAGGGATGAGTGGCGGTCTTGATAGCGCAGTCACATCTCTTCTTTTAAAAAAACAGGGGTATGAGGTAGTGGGAGTTTTTTTCGCCCTTTCAGGAGCAGATGAAAGCGTTGCTGAAAGACAGGCCGCAGATCTGGCCCAGAAACTTGACATAAAATTCGAAGTTTACGATGGCCGGGAACTCTTTCAAAAAAACGTGTTAACGAAACTTCTTTCTGCTTATGAGAAGGGAATGACGCCCAATCCATGTATTCTTTGTAACCCTTCTGTCAAGTTTAAACTCTTGTTTTTTCTTGCAGAGCAAAAAGCTATTCCATACGTTGCTACAGGCCATTATGCCCGTATAGTGGAGGAAGAAAGCGGGCCTGCCATAGCACGCGGAGTTGACGAAAAAAAAGACCAAAGTTACATGTTGTATCGCCTTCCTCGGGAGTGGCTGAGTTCTATTGTTTTTCCCCTTGGCGATCTTCGCAAGGAGGAAGTTCGGGAGATAGCCAAGTCGTTTTTGCCAGAGTGGGTGGTTCAAAAAAAGGAGAGTCAGGATGTTTGTTTTGCGCCGGAAGGTCTTGACGATTTTTTAAATTTTCATTTGAGTGATAAGAAGACATGCCAGCCGGGCAGTATTATGGATGAAAGCGGCAAAGAAATCGGAACTCACAACGGGTTGTGGCGTTACACCATCGGGCAGCGGAAAGGTTTAGGTTTGCCTGGGGGTCCTTGGTTTGTAGTTTCTAAAAATATAGTTCATAATATTTTGCGTGTCTCACGTAAAAAGGAGCTTTCTTCTTTGCGTATTTGGTGTGAAGCACCCGTGATGTATCGCTATTTAACTGAAGGAGCTTTTTACATGGCTGAGCATAGATACAGAACTCGCCCCTTTTCAGTAATGATAGAGAGTGTGACGGAACAAGCCATGGTGGTTAGAGGAGTGGAAATTTGTCCAGTTGTAGCTCCAGGACAATCCCTCGTTCTGTATAATAAAGACGTTGTTTGTGGCGGAGGAATTATTATCTCATCGGAGGAGGTGTCCCCGTGTCAGTAATCAATAAAAACAAACTACCTTTAGAGAAACTGAGGAAAAGAACTGATATTAGCGCCCTTTCCTTTAAAACAACAGATGATATAGAATGTCTGGAAAAATTTATTGGACAAGAGAGGGCAGTGCAAGCTATTTCCTTTGGTTTGTCTGTGGAAAGTAAAGGTTATAACATCTTTGTTCTTGGAAATCCAGGGAGTGGCCGCACGAGCTACTCTCTTCAGCGACTTCATGAAAGTGCCAAAGAGAAACCAGCGCCAGATGACTGGATCTACGCATATAATTTTAGTGATCCCAGTCGACCGCTGGCCATAAATTTACCAGCGGGAAAAGGAAAGGAAATGGGATCTGCATTCGAAGAACTGCTGAGTGAGCTTAAAATAGCGATCAGTAAAGCCTTCGAGAAGAGCCAGTATGAAGATGCCAAAGCCCAGCTTGTAAAAAACTTTCAGGAGCAGGTCAATGGGCTTATGGAAGAGGTGCGGGCCTGGGCAGGTGAGAAAGGCTTCGCTCTTAAACGAACTCCTCAGGGCTTTGTCAATATTCCTATGATCGAAGAAACTACGGAATCAGGTGATGTGTCTAAAAGAGAATTGCAGCAGGAGGAATTTGAATCTCTCTCTGAAGAGAAACAGAAGGAATTGCAGGGAAAATCAGAAGAGATCTCTCAAAGGACTCTCGACACCCTGCGTAAAATCCGTGATCTTGAAAAAGCCTTAAAAGAAGAGATTGGCAAACTGGAAGCGGAAATTTGCCGTTCCGCTATTACCCCCTACCTGCAGGATGTTAAAGAAAAGTATGGAACCACTGAGATCCTCTGCAAGTGGATCGATGCCCTGGCCGAAGATATTATCAGCAACTTCAATATATTCGTTGCGGCAGCAAAAGACGAATCAACGGAAATAGACTTCAGCCGGTACACCATAAATGTCTTTGTAGCCAATGACCCTGAAAACGGCGTGCCTGTGATTTGGGAAACCAACCCCACTTATTATAATCTGACAGGTAAAGTGGAGTATGAAAGCCGTCAAGGCTACCTTTACACTGACTTCCATAAGATTGTATCTGGCGCCTTTCAGAAGGCAAATGGCGGATATCTCGTGCTTGATGCTGAAAAGGTACTTCTCAACTTCATGTCCTGGGAAGCGTTGAAGCGTGCTCTTAGAACAGGAGAAGCGACCATTGAAAACCTTGGGGAGCAGTATGGGGCAATTCCCATTTCCTCCCTTCGACCTCAGCCTATTCCAATTAACGTTAAGGTTGTTATGGTGGGAACGCCCTATCTCTACGCTTTGTTGCAATATTACGATCCCGAGTTCCTTAAGATGTTTAAGATCAAGGCCGAATTTGATAGGGATATGCCGCGTACTTTTGAATCAGAGCAGCAGATGGCCCAATTTATCTGTGGTTTCGTACGTAATGAGGGGAAAATACCATTCACTGTAAAAGCGGTTGCGGAGGTTATAGAATGGGCAGGTCGTCTGGCAGAGCATCAGAATCGTGTAACAACGGAATTCAATAAGATAATAGAGGTTATTGTAGAAGCCACGGCATGGGCTCTTTCTGAGAATGCGACTCTCGTTGAAGATCGTCACGTTTATAAGGCCATAGAAGAAAAAAGATTTCGAAGCAACCTTATTCAGGAGCGTATCCAGAGAGCCTATGAAGAGGGAGTTATCAATATTCAGACGGAAGGCTCCCTGGTAGGGCAGATCAACGGACTTTCTGTTATCGATCTGAGGGATTATGCTTTCGGACACCCCTCGCGGATCACGTCAAATGTCTACATGGGGCAGGAAGGCATTGTAAATATTGAGCGAGAAGTGAAATTAACGGGGCCTATCCATAATAAGGGGCTAATGATTCTTACCAGCTACCTTGGAAGGAAATATGCTCAGGACATGCCTCTTTCCCTCTCAGCTCGTATAGCTTTTGAGCAGACCTATGGAGAGATTGAGGGGGATAGCGCATCCTCTACCGAGTTATACTGCCTGCTTTCAGCTCTCTCCGGCCTCCCGCTGCGGCAGGATATAGCGGTGACGGGCTCTGTGGACCAGTTTGGGAATGTGCAGGCCATAGGGGGAGTAAATGAGAAAATAGAAGGATTCTACAGGTACTGTGAGCATCGTGGCCTGACGGGAACTCAGGGTGTCATGATCCCGGCGCCCAATACTATTCACTTAATGTTAAGCCAGAATGTGCTGGATGCCGTAGAAAAGGGTCAATTCCATATCTGGGCAGTGGAAACTATTGACCAGGGGGTAGAGATCCTTACAGGTAAACCGGCAGGAGTGCCTGACGAAAAGGGTGCGTATCCTGAGGATTCCGTGCATGGTCTTGTGAAAAAGCAGCTTGTTACGTGGATGGAAGAAGCCGCGAAGCTGAAGAAGAAATATGGTGCGTCATCAGAGAATGAGAAAGACACCTCAAAAGCTTGACCGGGGGAGCCCATTGAAGGAAAAAGCTTGCAAATCTCTCCCAAATTCGTTTCATGTCGCTAAAGTTTTAGATCGTCTTGAACTTTGCTGGAATATGGAGAAAAATCCTCCGGATCTTCGCCATGAAGAGCCTTTGGATGGGCTCATATTAACCCTTCTGTCCCAGAATACGAACGATAGGAACAGAGACAGGGCTTACGAGAGTTTAAGACAACTATACCCAACGTGGGAAGAAGTTGCACAGGCTGATACTGAACGAATAAAAGAAGCCATACGGGTCGCAGGTCTATCCGATATCAAATCGAAAAGAATAAAAGAAATTCTTGTAGCTGTACAAGACGCATTTGGCAGCTACTCCATAAAAGAGCTTCGAAAGCGTGGCCGCGAACAGGCAAGGGCTTTTCTTTTCAAATTGCCTGGAGTGGGGGCAAAAACTGTGGCATGTGTGCTGCTATTTGATCTCGGGTATCCTGCTTTCCCAGTAGACACCCATATCCACCGATTTTCTAAGAGGATTGGCTGGGCCCATGATCGTTGTAAACCAGAAGAAATAGAAGGAATGTTAGAGCAGGTAGTTCCAGAAGAGCGTTACCTGGGTGGCCACATTAATATCATTACCCACGGAAGAAATATCTGTCTCGCAAGGCAGCCCCGATGCGATAAATGTTCTGTAAACGACTTATGTGCTTTTGTAATAAATGGAGAAGTGCAATAGGCGGCCTTCTGGCCGCCTATTGCACTTCTTTTGTTTCCTCGGATTTTTTGAGGTTTCCCAAGACAGCGCGATATCCGTCTGCTCCGTACTCGAGAAACTTTTTTACTCGGCTTATGGTTGCAGTGCTCGCTCCGGTTTGTTGCGCAATTTGAGGATAGGTGTATCCTTCGTCGAGAAGTCTAGCCACTTCAAGGCGTTGTGCCAAGGCACGTATTTCCCCAATGGTAGCTACGTCTTCGAGAAACCCATACATTTCATCAACAGAGTTTAACGAGAGCAGCGCTTCGCAAAGTTGATCTGTTAACCGATCTTTCCACTTTTCTGACATATACTCCTTACCTCCTCGTTATTCAAAACGTTTTGATAGTCGAGAAAGGCAATCTAGCACCTTTTCCATCTCGCTGGAGAGGCCAATTGAAACTCGAATCCAACTATCATCTTCATGGGATATCTTGAAAAACTTGACTGCTACATTGTTTTCTTCAAAAAACCGCTGCAAAAACTTTTTCTCTTCAGGAATATGAAGCAACACGAAGTTAGCTTCACTCGGATAAATTTTAAGCCATGGGAATCGTGAACATTGATCAATAAAAGAGTCTCTGATTTTTATAAGTTCCATCTTTCGATTTTCAAATAATTGGGGATACTTCAGAACTATTTGAACTATAGCAGCAGTAAGCTGATTGACGTTAAAAGGGCTTTTTATAGTATTTAGAGCGTGGGCTACTGTGGGATCACAGATGCCGTAGCCAAAACGAATACCTGCCAACCCCCATGCTTTGGAGAGAGTTTTAAGAATTACAGTATTCGGAGGCATTTCTTTCGTCTGGAGGGATTGCAAAAAGGTTTTCTGAGCAAATTCCCCATAAGCTTCATCAATCACTGTAATTCCCTCGTTGTTTTCTATAACCTCTCTAAGGAACTGTTGCGGCAAATTTTTACCGGTGGGGTTATTGGGTGAATCTATAAGGACTAGGGCCGGTCTTTCACTTTTGACCTTCTCTAAGAAAAGGCCTGTGTCAAAAGAGCAATCCTTATCGCCCATATCGATGGGCACTGTTACATGACGGGCATGAAAGACCTTGCATAAGTGGGCATATTCTGAAAAAGAAGGAGAAAAAGAAAGAATGGTCGCGTTTGGCCCTGCGTACGCGGCAAACAGAAGCCAGAGAACCTCGTCTCCACCGTTTCCTAAAATATAGTTTTTAGGTGAAAAACCTGTTAATATTCGCAGCGACTCCTTAATTTCTCCATACGATGCGTCGGGGTATCTATTTATTTCTGTATGTACAAGAGCAGAAAAGATTTCCTTTTGAATAAAATCTGGAATGGAAAAGGGATTCTCGTTTTTATCGAGACGGATCATTTGTTTGAAAGATGACATCTTAAGACCCCACTTCTTTGCAGCTTTATCTAATTAAAGGATAAAACTCTTAATTTATAACGCAGTCTATCATGGTGATAAATACCTGTCAACAGATGGGCATAGGCGCGAAATGCATGCAATGCATAATAAGTTTCATGGATAAATTATTTAGGTGATGTGGCATAATATACATAAGAAGAGCTATCATAGCAAATACTTATAAAAAAGCGGCTTTAACAGAAAGTGTCACTTCTACACTTTGCATCTATAGCGTTTATGCTGTATCCTTACTGCATGTGTATAACAAGCTCTGATATTACTAGGAGGTAAGAAATGCATGAGTCAAGTTATTGACACCAGTGATTTTTATTCGGGCATAAAAGTGAAGTGGCAAGATGGAATATGGGAAATAATAGATTACCAGCATCATAAAATGGGCCGCGGTGGAGCTGTTATTCGCACAAAACTTAGAAATGTCGAAACAGGATCTTCTGTAGAGACGACATTCCGTTCCGGAGAAAAATTTGAAAGAGTCATTTATGACGAGAAAGCAGCGCAGTTTCTTTACCAGGAAGGGGACAGCTACGTTTTCATGGATATGGGAACCTATGATCAGCTCTATATCCATAAAGATGTGCTCGGGGATGCAATTAATTATTTGACTGACAACCTGGAAGTACAGATTGAGTATTTTGAAGAACGAGTAATGGGAATCGATCTCCCCAAAAGCGTGGAGTTGCAAGTTATAGACACTCCTCCTGGATACAAGGGGGATACTGTTTCCAGCGGAGGGAAACCGGCGACACTGGAAACAGGAATAACAATTACAGTGCCAATTTTTATAAACATTGGAGACACAGTGGTTGTTGATACCCGTTCTGGAGAATATCTCGAACGGGCTAAAAAATGAGAATCTGGGAGGGCAAACTATGAGCGCAAAAGAAAAGATAGCATATCTGAAGGGCTTGTTGGCTGGGCTTAACATGAAGGATGAAACTGCAGCTAAAGCGTTTAGCTCGGTTACTGAAGCTCTTGAAGCTCTTGCAGATGAAATTGAAGAGCATGCAGCGCTAATTGAAGAGCAGCAGGATCTTTATGAAGAGCTTGAAGACGATTTCTCTCTTCTTGACGAGGACCTTGATACTTTAGAACGATCCTTTGCAGAGTTCATGGGTGAAGATTTTGAAGAAACCGACGAAGAAGAGAATGAATTTGATGAAGCCTATGAGTCTGTAGCATGCCCGAAATGCGGACATGTTTTTTACTACCAGCCGGAAATGTATGAAGAAGGCGAAGCTCTTCAATGCCCTGACTGTGGAGAGACCTTTGCCCAACCAGCTGAGGAGTAAGCTAAAAAGGAGGGTTAGTGATGGATGAAGTTCATAACACCCTGGACCTGGAATCTCAGGAGCAAGAAAAAGAACCAGAAGGAGCAATAGAAGAACAGACAATGGCTGCTGAAGAGCGTTCTGTTCAGGGGAGTGTTCATATAGCAGAAGATGTCATCACTGAACTAGCCCGAAAAACGTTATCTCTTGTCCCTGGGGTGCAACCGGCAAATCCAGGGCTAGCCTCTAAATTAGGGTTAGTAGGACGCAAAGCTATTGACGGGATAAAGGTTTCTGTTGAAGAGAACGTAACTCCACCCCTTATAACTGTGGATGTGTTCGTACTGGTAAAATACGGGCTTCGTATTCCTGATGTGGCTTGGGATCTTCAGGAGGCAGTAAAAAACAATCTCGAACAGTATACTGGTTATGCAGTGAAAGCTGTCAATGTCAATGTGCAGGGAATATTTATTAATGATCGCCCGGCAGAGAATGTTGTTGCCGATACAGAAAAACTAGCTTCAGATAAGATTCCTACCAAAGAAGATTTTACTTCAGGAATTGATGTTGACGCTGAGCCTAAATAGAATTAGTTCTTACTATAAGATTGACAGGCCGGCCATTGTGGCCGGCCTGTCTTTAATCCCGGGGGTGGTTAAAAGTGTATCTTTTTTGGAAAAGTACAGCCCTTGGAAGTCTCAGTCTTTCTAGGGAAGGGATAACAGAATTTATAAATTCCTTGCTTTTGCCTTCCTATGCATGCAAAGAAGTAGCCCTTTCCAGAGCAGAGAATTCGTTGTATATTGTTTTATCGTTGCCTCATCCCCATAATACTCTCGAAGTTAAGATGCTAGAGGAGAAAATTTCAGCGTCTTGTAATGAAATGGGATTAGGTGCCCATATTTCGTGGACTGAAGAAAAGCAGCCCATAGAACCTAGGGTTTTTCCAGAAATCTTAAAAAACCCCTTGTCATGGACTGTGGGAGCAGCGGGGCTAACGGCCCTTATCCATATGCGCATAAGAGGTGTTCTGTGGACAATAGTAGTGGGTGCGCTGACTTTTGTGATAGCTCGATTCCTTCTTTCTGAAAATGGGCAGATTTTGTTGCACCGATTCATCAATCGTGTTAAACAGATCATTAGGAGGTAAATGTTGACTAAGAACATCCTTCCTCAAAAAAGACGCAGATCTCGTGAAATTGCGATACAGATTTTATATGCCCTCGATATTCGCAATAGTGAAAAGGTAAATGAAATGTTCTCACTCTATCCATTTGGAGATGAGGAGCCAGATGTTGTTTCTTATGCTTCTCTTCTTGTTAAAGGAGTGTGGGAAGCGCGCTTTGAAATTGATACCCTTATACGCAAACATGTAGTAGGGTGGAGGCCTGAGCGAATGGTGGCCGTTGATCGCGCCGCCCTCCGTCTCGCTATTTATGAAGGGATTATAAAACAGATGATCCCTGTACCTGTGGCCATCTCTGAAGCCGTGGAGCTGGCGAAAACCTTTGGAACAGACGAGTCAGGCCGATTTGTCAATGGAGTACTCGGCAAAATTGTACGTGCTCTTTCACCATCGGTAAAGGATGAGGAAAATGCAGGGGACAAACCTTCCAAAACTCTCAGTTGACGAGGTAACAAACCGCATTCAAGGACTATTTTTTTCTGATCCGGTACTACAGAACCTTATAGTTGTGGGCGAAATAGTTGAAATTAAAAAGCATACAAGCGGCCATGTTTATTTTACTTTATCAGGGGATGAAGGGCGGTTATCATGTGTTCTTTTCAAGAATGATGCTGCTCGTGTTCCTGAGTGGCCCCGAAAAGGGGATGAAGTGTGGGCGGAAGGCCGTGTTGGAGTGTATCCTCCCAGGGGGAGCTATCAGCTCTATGTACGCCGTCTTACCCCTCAAGGAATAGGGGCTGCGGCTCGTGCCAGGGAAGAATTACGCTTGCGGCTTGATAAAGAGGGGCTTTTTGACCCTCGCTTAAAAAGAAAACTTCCCGCTTATCCGCAGAAAGTGGCAGTAATCACTTCCTCGACAGGGGCTGCTATAAAAGATGTGCTGAAGGTGTCACGTAATCGTTTTCCCCAATGTTCTATTGTGATTGTCCCTTGTCTTGTTCAGGGTTACGACGCGCCGGAAGAAATATTTTCTGCCTTCGTGCAGATCAGGCCTCTCATAGATGTTGACGCAGTGATGCTTGTGAGGGGAGGGGGAAGTCGCGATGATCTCAACCCTTTCGATGACGAAAGGGTTATCCGCGCCATACGGTCATGTCCTGTCCCAGTGATAACTGGAGTAGGACATGAAACAGACACGACCTTAAGCGATTTGGCTGCTGATGTCGCTGCTTCTACACCTTCAGCAGCGGCAGAGCGTCTTTTCCCCGACCACATAGACCTCATTCGTCACGTAGATTTTTTCTCATCTTCTTTGTCTAGAACCATGCAGACGGATATTAGAAAGAAAAAAGATAACCTCGCTCATTTCCAACAGCTCATGTTTACTCACTCTTCCAGAATGGTGGAAAGAGGGGCTAAAATCCTCCAGGAAAATAAAAGACATATGGATCTTCTAATGAAAACCCTCCTGGAAGGGAGAAAACAGGCACTATCATCTGTAGCAGGCGCACTTAACGCCCTTTCTCCCTTATCCATCCTTGGAAGAGGATTTATAAGCTGTACAAAGGAAGAAGGAGAAGTGGTAACCTCTGTAGATCAGCTTGAGATTCGGGAAAAACTCATTCTTTCCTTTATAGATGGACGATCAAATGTGCGGGTAGAAAAGATAACAAAAACTGGAGAAAAGGACGAAGACCATGCTGCCTTGTCCGGTCTGCTGGAATAACCAAGAAAAAAACCTCTGCGTTTTAGACCAGAGGCTTCTTCCCTGGGAAGTGTCTTTTATATTTTGCAACACTTGTGAAGATGTGGCGCAAGCAATAGAAAGCCTGGCAGTTCGCGGCGCCCCGGCCATAGGAGTTGCGGCAGCCTATGGGGTGGCACTTGGGGCACGAAAGGGAAAGTTAGAAGTAGAAAGAGCCATAGAAAGGCTTTCCAGAACGAGACCAACTGCTGTAAATCTATTCTGGGCTCTGGATCGAATGTCACAAATTGCGGCGGGAACAGAAGAAGAGAAACTCTTTTCGTGTTTGCTTAATGAAGCCCACGCCATTCGGGAAGAAGATATTGCTATAAATCGTCAGATCGGCACTTTGGGTCAGAGCCTTCTTCCCAGGGATGGCATAGTTTTAACTCACTGCAATGCTGGTTCTCTTGCCACTGCAGGTTATGGTACAGCATTGGGAGTAATTCGTGCAGCACGGGAACATGGTAAAAATATAAAGGTCTATGCTGATGAAACCCGTCCGGTCTTTCAAGGGGCTCGCCTTACCGCATGGGAACTGCTTGAGGAGGGGTTTGATGTTACTGTAATATGTGACAATATGGCAGGTGCTCTTATGCAAAAACAGGCTGTTGCCGCTGTTTTGGTAGGAGCCGATAGAATTGCATTGAATGGTGATACAGCTAATAAAATTGGCACTTATTCCCTCGCTATTCTGGCCCGCTATCACTCAGTGCCCTTTTATGTGGTTGCGCCAACGTCGACCATAGATAAGGAGGCCTGCGAGGGGTCTTGCATTGAAATTGAAGAAAGGGACGGCAGCGAGGTGCGGGAGCCTGCCGGCCATCCTCTGATCCCAGAGTCATTTCCTGTTTGGAACCCGGCCTTCGATGTAACCCCACATACACTAATACAAGCAATCGTCACAGAAAAAGGGGTTCTGACTCCGCCCTTTCTTGAAAAGATCATTGATATATAAAATTTTTAGGGAGGAAATACCCCATGGAAAACCGCATTGCAGATGTGAACCTTGCACCAGCAGGGATGAAAAAGATTACATGGGCATGGCAATTTATGCCAGTGCTTCGAACTCTTTCCAAGGACTACGTTCCTAAGGCTCCTTTACATGGACTGAAACTGGCGGCATGCCTGCATCTCGAAGCAAAGACAGCATGTTTGCTTATAACTCTTCATAAACTCGGGGCAGAGGTCTGGGCTGCAGGGAGTAATCCCCTTTCAACCCAGGATGATGTCTGTGCTGCCCTCGTGGAAAAGGGGGTTCACGTTTTTAGCCATTATGGAATGTCAACAAAAGAATATTATGATAACCTACGTTCAGTTCTTAGAATTGCCCCTGATATTATTATCGATGACGGAGCTGATCTCGTAGCTACTCTTCATACAGAATTCCCTCAGCTCATTTCTTTGGTGCGGGGAGGTTCTGAAGAGACAACTACCGGCGTTAAGCGTCTCAAGGCCATGGAGGAAGACGGCACACTAAAATTTCCCATGATTGCCGTAAATGATGCCTACAGCAAGTATCTTTTCGACAATCGTTACGGGACAGGGCAATCGGTGATGGATGGCCTTATGCGTACCACCAATATGCTCATTGCCGGCAAAAGGGTTGTTGTGGCAGGGTATGGATGGTGCGGCAGGGGGGTAGCCATGCGGGCACAGAGCATGGGGGCCTCTGTTATTGTCGTGGAAGTAGATCCTCACCGTGCCTTTGAAGCTCTGATGGATGGCCATCAGGTTATGAACATGGAAGAAGCAGCCTCCCTTGGGGACATTTTCCTAACCCTTACAGGGAATACACAGGTTATCAGAAAAGAGCATTTTCAGCACATGAAAAGTGGTGCGATTCTTGCCAACGCAGGCCATTTCGATGTGGAGATAAGTAAGCGCGACCTCTCAGAAATGGCTCGTTCCATTGAATCTACCAGGCAGAATATTGAAACCTATGAACTGCGCGATGGGCGGTTTCTTCATCTTTTAGGAGAAGGACGTCTTGTGAATCTGGCTTGTGCAGACGGACATCCCATAGAAATCATGGACCTGAGCTTCGCCCTTCAACTTGAGTCCGCACTTCATATTTCTCGCATCTCCCTTCCTGCCGGAGTGCACCCAGTTCCTGAAGAAATAGACAGGAGTGTCATGGAAGTAAAGTTGGCGTCTCTTGGTATTTCGCTGGAAAAGTTAACTGAGGAGCAAGAGCTTTATATGAAAAGCTGGGAGGAATAATGAATGTCAACCTACCTCTTTCAAAACACATACATTTACGATGGACAAATGGAACGAGGCCTGCGCTGCGATGTGCTCGTAGAGAATGGGGTAATTTCTAAAATAGAAGCTCCTAACACCATCGACGATGGCCATGTCTCCCTTATTGACTGTAACGGGGAAAAACTACTTCTTCCCGGTTTTGTTAATGGTCACACCCATGCGGCCATGTCCCTTTTACGGGGACTTGGCGAAGAAACGCCTTTGATGTCGTGGTTGAAAGAACAGATTTGGCCAGTGGAAGCCCGCCTTACACCGGAATATATTTATTGGGGAACGGCATTGGCCCTTTTAGAAATGGCTTCCTGCGGGGTAACATGTTTTGGCGATATGTATTTTGAAATGGATCAGGTGGCTCAAGTTTCTTTGGCCATGGGAATGAAATGCGCTCTTTCCAGAGGCCTCATCGGTGAAGATCAGAAGAGGGTCGATGAGAACCTGAAACTTATCGATGATTGGCATGGAAAGAAAGGACTTCTCTCTGTGCAGCTAGGTCCCCATGCTCCCTATACTGTCCCCATGAATGCCATGAAAAAAATAAGTGAGCTGGCTTTAGAAAGGAACGTAGGAATCCACACCCATTTTCTTGAAACTGAATGGGAACGGCAGTACCTGAGAGACGAACTTCATTGTCAGCCAGTGGAATATCTGGAAAAGACAGGATTGCTTAATACTCCAAGAACCATACTTGCCCACGGAGTATGGTTCTTGCCAGAGGAACTTCCATTGTTAAAAGATTCCAATATAACCATAGTTCATAATCCTAATAGCAATTTAAAATTGGGAAGCGGCATTATGCCTCTTCCTGAAATGATCGATCAGGGTATTTCTGTTTCCCTCGGCACGGATGGCGCCGCCAGCAACAACCGGCTCGATATATGGGAAGAAATGCGTCATGGGGCCCTTATTCATAAAGGTGTTCGCCATGACCCTACAATAATAAAAGCGAAACAAATTTTGACCATGGCAACTTTGAATGGAGCCCGTGGACTGGGCTTTGAAAAAACGGGACTTATCCGCGAAACTTGGGATGCTGACCTCGTTCTCATCGATCTTGATCGCCCTCACTATCTCGGCTTTGACGTAGAGACCCTTCCCGTATATATTGTTTACGCAGGCTCTTCTACCGATGTTGAAGCGACAATGGTAAAAGGGCAGTGGGTTTATTTTAATGGGGAATTCCCCAGTGTGGATCGAGAAGAAATTTTGAAACAAGCGGCTCAGGCAAGAAAAGCTTTAATCTCTTGAGAGTTGAGAAAGAAGGGAAAAATATATGCGTTGGCGAACAGGAAAAGAAATACGTTCTCTTTTCATTGATTTTTGGGAATCGAAGGGAAGCAAGCATTATCCGAGTTTCTCCTTAATTCCTAATGATCCTTCTTTACTTTTTACCATTGCGGGGATGGTCCCTTTCAAACCATACTATCTTGGTATTCAACAGCCGGAATTTACACGAGCGGTGACATCTCAGAAGTGTGTACGGACAAATGATATCGAAAATGTAGGGCGAACCGCTCGTCATCATACTTTTTTCGAAATGCTTGGTAATTTCAGTTGGGGTGATTATTTTAAAAAAGAAGCTATAACGTGGGGCTGGGAGTTTCTGACGGAAGTGATAGGACTCGAACCTGAGCGGCTATACGCAACGATCTATAAAGATGACGAAGAAGCATATTCTGTGTGGAGGAACGAGGTTGGCCTCCCGGAAAATAAGATCTATCGTTTCGACAAGGATGAAAATTTCTGGTTTATGGGAAACACCGGTCCTTGCGGCCCCTGTTCCGAAATCATTTATGATCAGGGCCCGGAATTTTCCTGCGGCAAGCCTACTTGTGACGTTGGCTGTAATTGTGACCGCTATCTTGAGATTTGGAACCTTGTTTTTACCCAATTTGATCTTCAGGAAGACGGCACCCTGGTTCCACTCCCGAAAAAGAACATTGATACCGGTATGGGGCTAGAACGTTTAACATCCATAGTGCAGCGTGTACGAACCGATTTTGAAACTGATCTCTTTAAACCGCTCATAGATCATATTTGCGCCATGACAGGCGTGACCTACGGTTCTTCTCCATCTCATAACCTTGCGGTACGGGTCATAGCCGACCATATCCGCTCTGTTGCCTTCATGATTGCCGATGGCATTTTGCCAGCGAACGATGGACGAGGCTACGTGCTGCGCCGACTTATCAGGAGGGCAGCTCGCTATGGAAAGCTTATTGGTCTTGACCGGCCATTTCTTCTCGAACTCTTCCCCGATGTGTTAGATCTCATGGCCGATCCCTACAGGGAGCTTCTTGATAACCGCCCCATGATAGAACAGATTGTGAGCATGGAGGAAAAACGCTTTGGAAGGACTCTTCAACAGGGAACAGAACTTATAGAACAGGAAATTTCCAGACTGAGGCTACGTCATGTAGACGCTCTTTCGGGAACAATTGCCTTTGAACTATACGATACCTACGGATTTCCTCTTGAACTCACAACTGAAATTTGTGCTGAAAATGACATTAAAGTGGATGAAGCAGGATTTCACGTAGAAATGGAGAAACAGAGAGAGCGGGCTCGGGCTTCGAGCAAACAATTAAGCAGCGAAATGAAAGGTGATGTTTACTCTCAAATTGCTGCTGAAAAGGGACAAACTTCTTTTGAGGGCTATGTGCTTTCTGAACTGGACACAGAAGTTGTAGCTCTTATAAAAGATGGACAGCCTGTTGATTTTCTTTCTGAAGGTGAAAGTGGAGAGGCAGTATTAAAAGTATCTCCATTCTACGCTGAACGGGGCGGAGAGATTGGGGATCAGGGGCTTCTTTCCGCGGCGGGCGTTAAGGTTTGTGTAACTGACACCACATCTGAAACAGCTGATCTTATTGTTCATAGAGTAACAGTTCTTGAAGGCGTCCTTACAGAAGGTCTTGCCGTCCATGCTTCTGTTGATAAAGAGAAAAGGGAATCCATACGAAGAAACCACACAGCAACCCACCTTCTTCATGAAGCTTTGTCACAGGTTCTTGGAAGCCATGTTCGTCAGGCGGGCTCCCTTGTAAACGAAGCCTTGCTTCGCTTCGATTTTACCCATTTCGAATCCATGACAAGAGAACAGATTGCAGCTGTGGAAGATATGGTCAATAGGCAAATCCTCAAGAACATTCCTCTTGAAACAATAGAAAGCGACCTTGAACAGGCAAGAGAGATGGGAGCGAAAGCTCTCTTTGATGAGAAATACGGAGATATTGTACGGGTTGTACGTATAAAAGATTTCTCTACTGAATTATGCGGCGGCCTCCACGTGGATGCCACTGGCGATATTGGCGCCTTCAAGATCATAAAAGAAGAGGGCATTGGATCTGGAACCAGGAGGATTACCGCATTGACTGGACTTAATGCCTTCCGTGCCTTCCAAAACTCTTTTAGAGTAGTAGAAGACCTTTGCAATGTTCTGACATTAACCACAGATGAACTGGTTTCCCATGTCGAGAATATGCAGGCGGAAATAAAGGGATTAGGCAGAAAGATCGACGAGCTTAAACTGAACAATCTTGCAGCAGCCATAGATGAATCAGTGAAAAAAGAAATTCTGTCCAACGGAACGTCCATTTTTCAGGGGAGTTTTAAGGGTGTTTCAGCTGACATGCTGCGTGAACTTTGCGATCGTATCAAGGTAAAAAATAAGAACATAGTTATTGTCTTAGCAAGCCAGATCTCAGAAGAAAATGTTTTGATAGTTGCCATGGCTGATGACGAAGCCATGAAGGCGGGGGCCCATGCCGGGAAAATCGTAAAAGAAGTAGCGGTTATTCTAGGCGGTGGCGGCGGCGGTAAGCCTGCTATAGCTCAGGCCGGCGGCAAAAAACCTGAGAAAATAGACGAGGCCTTTCATGCGTTGCGAGGGATCGTTGAAAAACAGATGGGAGTGTGACATGGGCCGAATTCTTGCCCTTGATATTGGCGAAAAAAGGATAGGAATGGCTGTTTCCGATCCCCTGGGGTGTTTCGCCCAGGGGGTCGGTTTCATCCCCATGAATAAGGAATGGCTTTTAAAACTAGACGAAAGTCTCATCTCTCTAAATGTAGAAATGCTGTTAATCGGCAACCCCCTCCGCACTAATGGAACAGCTGGCCCTGAAACCGACAAGATAAAAAACATTGCGGCAGAACTGAAAATAAGATATCCTCACATTTCTATAGTATTATGGGACGAGAGGTTCACAACATCCATAGCTCAACAGGTGCTTCTCGAAGGGAATGTGTCGCGAAAAAAAAGAAAAGAAAAGGTGGATCAGCTTGCAGCGGCCCTTATTCTTCAGAATTATCTTGACCATACGAGAGGTGTTTAGCTTTTGATACTTCCTCCCAATGTAAAAATGACCCCCATGCTTTCTCAATATGTGGAATGGAAGAAGAAATACCCTGATTGTCTTCTATTCTTTCGGATGGGGGATTTTTATGAAATGTTTTTTGAAGACGCGCAGAAGGCGTCTGAAATACTCGATATAGCCTTGACGAGCAGAGACCCTTCCAAGAGTATTCCTATGGCTGGCGTTCCGTTCCATGCTGTGGACAATTACCTTGGAAAACTTGTTAAAGCAGGTTATAAAGTAGCTATTTGTGAGCAGGTAAGCGTCCCAGACGGAAAAAGCCTTGTAGACCGCAGGGTTATTCGCATTGTAACTCCCGGAACCTATGTCCCTGAAGAGGCAGGGGAAGAGGGACGTCTAGCCTCGATAAACCTCTTAAATGATGACACTATCGCTTTAGCCATGCTTTCTGTAAATACTGGATGTCTCGAGGCAGGAGTATTGAAGAAAGAAGAGGCTCTGTCACTTATTACCGGTTTTAATCCAGGAGAGGTTCTTATTCCAGATACGATCAAAAGAGAGGATCTTCCTGTGGAACTGCAAAACTTTTTTATCCTCCAAAGAACAAAAGAGCAGTTTACCCCTGACGGGGCTGCCCGCTGGCTGTGCAAGATCTTTAATGTTCCTGCTTTATCGGTTTTTGGCCTCGAAGAAGGGGCTTTTGATACAGGGTGTGCGGGAGCGGTTCTTCATTACCTTGAAGAAACCCAGTTTGGGGCTATACAGCATGTGACGCGAATATATCCCTTGCGCGAGAAACATTTTTTACATCTTGATGTCGCCTCTCAACAGAACCTGGAACTTGTCAGCGGCGATGGCCCTACTTTATATTCAGTGCTGAATAAATGTAAAAATCCAATGGGGCGGAGGCTTCTCAGGGAGTGGATACTTCGCCCTCTTCTTGATCAAGATGCAATCAACAAGAGACAGAACGGTGTTGAATTTCTTGTACAGGATCCTGTTGTGCGGCAAAAGCTTCAAAATTTGCTGGGGGAATGTCGAGACATAGAACGGGCATCTTCCAGGCTGAGCCTTGGCACAGGAAATCCCAGGGACCTGGCAGCCATTCGTGACACTTTGCTTCTTATTCCTCTTGTTTATGGGTATTGTAAATCTTCACCACTGGAAAAGTTCATATCATCCGATAACAGTTTGGAGACACTCTCCACCCTGCTGGCTTCTGCCCTGTGCGATGAAGTCCCTCGCCATTTGCATAATGGGGACGTAATTCGCACCGGTTTTAATAGCGAGCTCGATTCGTGGAGAGAATTGCGGGAGCATGGCGACCAGTGGCTTGATCAATATTTGGAAAAAGAGAAAGCCAAAACGGATATTCCCAAACTGAAAGTGGGAAGTAATAAGATTTTCGGCTACTATTTAGAAATCAGCAAAGGCAACCTTGACAAGGTGCCGGAAAATTACATTCGCAAACAGACCTTGGTTTCGGCTGAACGTTTTATTACTCCTGAACTTAAGGAGTTTGAAGAAAAAATGGCAGCATCTGAACAGGAAATAGCCAGCTTAGAATCGAAGATCTACGCAGATCTTGTTCAGCACACCTTGGAACACGTACAAAAAATACAAGATGGGGCTGCTATGCTCAGCTGTATTGATGTTCTTGCTTCACTTGCTCAGGTTGCCTGGGAGCGAAACTATATCCGCCCACAAATAAATAACGGTTTGAATCTGAAAATAGAAGGCGGCCGCCATCCAGTCATAGAAGCCACATTTCTAGATCTGCCATTTGTTCCCAACGATATCGTTCTTGATGGGGACGAAGAGAGGATAGCCTTGATTACCGGGCCAAACATGGCAGGCAAGTCTACCTATTTGCGAATGGCCGCATTGCTTGTCATCATGGCTCAGATGGGGGCATTTATCCCAGCTGCCGAGGCCTCCATGGGATTGATGGACAGGGTCTTTACCCGTATAGGGGCTCGTGACGAGCTCTCTCGCGGTAACAGCACATTTATGGTGGAAATGATAGAAACAGCTAATATACTCCACAATGTAACGGATAGAAGCATTGTGGTGCTGGATGAAATCGGGCGTGGCACTTCTACCTATGATGGGATGAGCATCGCATGGGCTGTGCTTGAATATCTTGATCATGGGTGCGGCTCCAAACCGAAAGTTCTTTTTGCCACCCATTACCATGAGCTTGTGGCGTTGGAAGATCATCTTAATGGTCTTAAAAATTTGAGTATGGCCGTTCATGAAGGAGAAAGGGGCATCTCATTCTTGTATAAAGTAGTTGATGGGCCAGCTGACCGTTCATATGGCATTGAGGTTGCCCGTTTGGCCGGCATTCCTCCAGCAGTGCTGAAAAGGGCCTTCCATTTGCTCGAAACCTTTGAGCGCGCCGATGAGGTAAAGCCATCGGGCGGAGTTATGGAAACATCCCAGCAAATACAGCTTTTCCCTGTTTCAAGTCAGGCTATAATAGAGGAGCTTGCGGCAATTGACCCCAACAAAATGACTCCCTTCAGGGCGTTAGAGATGATGTATAAAATCACTGATCAATGCAGAGAGGAGCTACAGTCTCATGGCAATACTTAAACTTCCCCGTGAAGTTGCTCTCAAAATAGCGGCTGGGGAAGTTGTGGAACGCCCAGTGTCGGTAGTGAAGGAAGCGCTGGAAAACTCTCTTGACGCCCATTCGTCTCGCATCCTGGTAACTTTAACTGAAGGGGGAAAGTCCTCCATCGTTGTTGAAGATAATGGTAACGGCATCCTATGGCAGGAAATGCCCCTGGTCATTACTCGGTATGCCACTAGCAAAATAGCAACTGTTAATGACCTGAGCAATATTAAGACATTAGGATATCGTGGTGAAGCTATTGCCAGTATTGCCGCTGTGAGCAGAATAGACCTTCGAAGCAAAGCTAAAGGAGCCGCCGAAGGAGGACTTCTAAAGGCGGAGGGGGGCAGTATTGTCTGTCATGAACAGCTGCCATGGAAAGAAGGGACCCGCCTGCAGGTGGATGACCTTTTTTTCAATTTCCCGGCACGTAAGAAATTTCTGCGAAGCAACCTTTCCGAATTGAGGAAAATATCTGCGTTAATGCGAGACTTTGGAGCAGCCTACCCTGCAGTGTTATTCAGTCTCTATCATAATGGCAATAAAATATTTGAAACTCAGGGCACTGGGGATCGTGCCGCCGTTCTTCGTTCATTATGGGGGGCCTCTCCTGAAACGCGGTCCACAACAGTCTCATGCGGATCAATAAAGCTTGAGTGCTGGTGGCAGTCCACTCCTGGACGCCAAAAAAACATAATTACCTCCTTTGTTAACGGAAGAATTGTATCTGACCCGTTGATACGTGGAGCGGCTTCTGCAGCCTGTAAGGATTTTTCTGGAAATTGGATGTTCTTTTTTACTCTTCCCCCGGAACTTGTGGATGTTAATATCCATCCGGCAAAGGCAGAAGTACGTTTTAGATATCCTGCCGAAATTTTCGAGGCGGTGAAAGCGGCGAGTCTGGATTTGCAGAACAGGCCGACCAGGCTCTCTTTCCCTTCTTTTTGGGAAGGGAAAGAACTGAAGGAATTTGTTGCGCCTCATTTACATCGACAAGCACTTCCGCAACGAGAAGAAGGACAGGATCTATTTTCCAGAGTTTCATCCCCGGAACTTTTAGAAGAAGTGAAAATTGAAAGTTGGGGGGAAAAAAGTGTCTTTTCCCCAGATGAGTCAAAGATATTTTTCATAGCTCAAATGGCTGCAGGGTACCTTCTGTTTGAGAAAAACGGGCAGCTCATTATTATGGATCCTCATGCGGCTCACGAGCGCATAGAATATGAAAAAGTCTTATCCAGAATGAAATCTGAGCAATTTCCATCTCAAAAGTTGAATCCGCCGCTTCTCATCCCACCAACTCTTGCCTCTGAAGTTGAGGAGTATGGAGTGGAGTTGGAAAAGGCAGGTTTTATTTTTGAAATTGAAGAAGGACAAAGCATGCTTTCTGCTTCCCCCGCTCTTCCCATTGAAGGAAGAGAGGGACCTCTCTTTCTCTTAAGGACGGCAATTTTGACATGGAATGAAACTGGTTCTCGAGCTATGGATGATGTGATTTGGAAAAAATGGGCTACAATTGCCTGCAAACGAGCGGTAAAACTTACAACCCATTGCAATGCTGCAGAAGCATTACACCTTTATGCAGCACTGCAGTTCTGTGAAAATCCTTCTGTTTGCCCTCACGGCCGGCCGACAACACTCGTACTAGATAAATATGAAATCGAACAATTTTTCGGGAGGGAAAAATGATGAAGGGGAAGCTGCCAATTCTTGCTATTATTGGCCCCACAGCAGTGGGGAAAACCAAATTAAGCTTAGAAATAGCAGAAACGTTAAAGGCCGAGGTCATCTCTGTGGATTCAAGACAAGTCTATCGATATATGAATGTGGGTACTGATAAAGTAACCTTCCAGACAAGGCAGCACATTTTACATCATATGCTTGATGTGGTGGATCCTGACGAAGTTTTTTCTGCTGCAGATTTTGTGGACAAAAGCATGGCGGCGATTGAGCGAATCATGAATCGGGGGAAAATTCCCCTTTTTGTGGGAGGAACACCTTTTTATTACCATGCGCTTTTTGAAGGAGTTCTGACGAAAGACCTTCCTAGGGATAGAAAACTCACTGATGAACTTGAAAAGTTTGCATCAAAACATGGAAACCAGGCTCTTCATGACCAACTGAGCGCGATTGATCCGAAAAGAGCCTCACAGCTTCATGTTAACGATGTGCGTCGTGTAAGCCGGGCTATTGAAATTTACAAGTTAACAGGACAAAATGCTACATGGTGGTATTCCTCCGAAGAAAAAAGAAAAGGATATTATGATGTGCTTTATTTAGGGTTGAATAGGCCTAGACTACTTCTTTTCGACGCTATAGAGAAACGTGTCCATCAACAGTTCGATGGAGGCTTTATAGAAGAAGTGGAATGGCTTTTACATCATGGTTTTGATGAGCGGTTTCCATCCATGCAGGGTTTCGGATATAAGGAAATATCACTTTATCTTCGTGGGAAATTAACAAAAGAAGAAGCTGTCGAAGGAGACATAAGCGCAACTAAAAAGTTTTGCAGAAGACAAATGACCTGGTTTAAAAAGTTTTTGCCAACTCTGTGGTATGATATTTCTGCTTACAAAGAAGATGATTTGAAGCGAAATGTTTTAGAAGCCTGTTTAAGGCATCTTGAAAGGGGCAACGAAATCTGAAGCAAATAATAGTTGCTGACCCTACGGGTTTTTGTTTTGGCGTTCGCAGAGCTATAGAAACCCTTGAAAAAATATTGAGCGATGAAGGCCCCATATATTCTCTCGGCATGCCCATACATAATCCACAGGAGGTTGAGAGACTTGCGAAGAAGGGCCTTGTTGTTGTTGACTCCCCCGATATGATTCCCCCGTTATCCCGTATCTTTATTCGCGCCCATGGGATATCATCAGAACTCTTTTCCACTCTTCAAAAACACTCCATTCACATAGTAGATGGGACATGTCCATTTGTTAAAAAAGCTCAGGAGCGAATAAAGCTTCTTGCTCGGGAAGGATATAAAATTTGTATCATCGGTAACGGGAATCACCCAGAAATAAAAGCTCTTCAGGGGATAGTTGAGGGCAAGGCTACAGTCATAGAAAAAAAAGAGGACGTCACAGAGATTGGTAAAACTGCTAAATTAGGAGTAATATCACAGACAACACAGGATAGTAAGGTTTTTGCAGCCATTGTTTCAGAGCTCGCGCTCAGAACTCAGGAAATGCGCGTCTATAACACGATTTGCAATGCAACTCGTGAACGACAAGATGCCACTCGCAAGCTAGCTCAATTTGTAGATGGTATTATAGTAGTGGGGGGCAGGAACAGCGCAAATACAGGGAAGCTGTATGATATAGCCCGCTTTTCCGGAATTGACGTTGTGTGGATAGAACACGCTGAAGAATTGGACAGGAGGTGGTTATCAGGTAAGGCGCGAGTAGGAATCACAGCCGGGGCCAGTACTCCGGATTGGCTGATTAGTCAGCTTAAAAATACATTGTCATCACGCAGGTAGCCAAGGGGGATGGAAGGTTATGATGGAAGAAATGAATAATGATGTTAAAACAACCGAAAATTTCGAAAATATGGATATGGAATCCATGCTCGAGAAATATGCGGGAGAGGAAATTCACAAAGGGAAAGTTGTAACAGGGACAATTGTTGGAGCAAATGAAGATGGTTGGCTCGTGGATGTAGGATATAAGTGTGAAGGTTTTCTTCCTCGAAGAGAGTGGACTCATAAAATATTAGTTGAAGAGGAAGAAGAGCCCTCAATTAATGATGAAATTCAAGTGCAGGTCATCAATATACGCCACGGAGAAGATGCTCAGCTTCTGGTAAGCCGCTGGCGCTGTGAATTTGACAGGCGTTGGGCTGAGTTGGAATCCTTTGTTTCTTCTCACGATCTTATTTCAGTGAGAGGGATACGCAAGGTTAAGGGCGGATTGATGGTCAACTGCTTTAATCTCGAAGGGTTTATTCCTATTTCCCATCTTGCTGAAGAGGGACGAGGGGTGAACCCCGGTAAATTTGTGGGAGAAGTCTTTGATGTAAAACTTTTGGAGAAAGACCGACGCAAGAGACGTCTTGTCCTTTCAAGAAGAATGCTTGTTGAAGAAGCAGTAGAGGAGCAGCGGAATAAATTTTATACAACAGTTTCAGAGGGAGACATTCTTGAGGGCAGGGTAAGCAGCATTACATCTTTCGGCGCTTTTATCAATCTTGGCCCCATCGATGGTCTTGTTCACATTAGCGAGCTTTCATGGAAGCGCAATGTAAAACCGAAAGAAGTTGTTAAAAAAGGTGAAACCGTAAAGGTAAAGGTTATTGGTATAGAGCAGGAAAACAACCGTGTTTCCCTCAGCATAAAACAAACCCAGCCAGATCCCTGGAGCATTGTAGAAGAAAACTGGAAAATTGGGGACAAAGCTTCTGGTGTAGTTACAAATGTCACAGACTTTGGGGCTTTTGTAGAAGTGGGGCCTGGCATTGAAGGGCTTATCCATATTGGTGACCTTAGCTGGGCGCGTATTAAACATCCACGTGATGTCCTTAAAAAGGGCCAGAATGTAGAAGTTGTGGTTCTTGATGTGGATGCGGAGAAAAAACGTATGAGCCTCGGCTACAAACAGCTTAATGACCCTTGGACAGGAATAGAGGAAAGATATACCAAAGGACAGGATATTACTGTTAAAGTTGTCAGGCTGGCTGATTTCGGTGCCTTTGTAGAAGTGGAAGAAGGCGTTGAGGGGCTCATCCATATCTCTCAACTGAGCACAAAACGTGTAGACAAGCCCGAAGACGTATTGTCTGAAGGCGAGGAAGTTTTAGCGCGGGTCATTGAAATTAATCCTGCAGAGCGAAGAATGAGACTAAGTATTAGCGCTCTCTTCGAAGAAGAGATTCGTAAGAATCGAGAAGAAGAGAAAAAGAAACGTCTCGCTCAGAAAGCAGAAGAGAGCAGGCAAAAACAGCAGCCAACATTCCATGAAGAAGAGCCCTCGATTACTATCGGGGATGTCTTGAAAGACTTTCTTAATCGCTAAATAAAGGGAAGGGCTGCTGGAACCAGCAGCCCTTTTTAGTGAATAAAATTTTGAAAAGTCTTAATTTAGAGGAGCAAGATCTTGAAAAAATTTCTGATTCGAACCTATCCAGATCCTGTTTTGCGAAAAGAAACAGAAGCCATAGACCTGTTTGATTCAAAACTAATGGATCTCATTGAAGAAATGAAGGTTATTATGCTTGAATCGGACGGTGTAGGACTTGCAGCCCCCCAAGTGGGCGTATCAAAAAAGCTGGCAATTGTATATTATGATGAAACTCTTTATGTCCTCATTAACCCCATCCTTTTAAAAGCCGATGGCGAGCAGGTTAGTGAAGAGGGGTGCCTGAGTTTCCCGGGAATATTCGGGAATGTTCTTCGCCCCCGTCATGTAGTAATTGAGGCTTATAATGAACATGGGGAGAAACTGACAATAGAAGCTGAAGATTTTCTTGCCCGAGCTTTTCTTCATGAGATGGACCATCTTGAAGGGAGGCTTTTGATCGACCATTTTTCTCCCTTGAAAAAGAATATCATACGGAAAAGAATGAGACAGCATGCAAAGGATGAACGCTAATAATGAAGATATGGTTTATAGGAACGGGTTCATTTGCGGCTTTTTGCCTTGAACATCTTGTTTCGAAATGTAATATGCATTTTGATCGAATTATTACTGGCATGCCTAAGCGTGGAGGCAGAGGGATGGGGGAAAGACCTTCATATGTAGAAGAAACAGCGACAAAATTGAACAGATCCGTTTTTCGGACAGATAAACTTTCAAAAGACGAGGAACTAAAAAGAGTTCTTCTCGAATCTCCACCCCATTGCGTCATCGTTGTTGATTTTGGACAGAAGGTCCAGGAACCATTTTTAAGCACCCCCTTATGGGGCTGCCTCAACATCCACCCCTCCATTCTACCTCAATATCGAGGTGCCGCTCCCATCCAGAGAGCCTTGATGGATGGACAAAAAGCAACAGGTGTGACAGTGTTTAGACTGGTGGAGGAAATGGACGCTGGGCCCGTTCTCGGACAGACCCAAATAGAGATAGGGCCAGATGAAACCTCGGGGGACCTATTTCAGAGGTTAGCGGAAGAGGGTAGCAATTTACTGAAAGTAGTTGTAAAATCTTGTAATGAGGGTACTAATATAACAACGTTACAAAATTCTAAATTAGTTACATATGCTTCAAAAATAGAAAAAAGAGAAACTCAGCTTTCTTGGAGTTTTGATGCACAGAGATTCCACAACACGGTTCGAGCTCTGAATCCCCAACCGGGGGCCTTTATTTTTTATAAAAAACGCAGGCTTAAAATTTGGAAAACATCTGTTTGTGAAGGGACAGGAAAACCAGGCGAAGTACTTGGTTTTATAGAAGGGAATCCTCTCGTAGCATTGCAAGAAGGCGCAGTTCTTCTTCTTGAGGTTCAGCCAGAAGGCCGCCGAGTTCAATCAGGTTCAGAATGGAGCAGAGGCATTCGTTTAAAGAAGGGGGACAACCTTGTTGAATAACAGACTTACTCTTCTTGCTAGTTTAATTCGCCTTTATGAATGGCCAAAAGCTGTAGCGGTTACAGGTGCCCTCGGTTCAGGAAAAACCGAATGGGTTTTGAATATGGCCCTTGCCCTTTTAGAGGCTGGGGAGAAAGTAACGATTGCTGATATTGACATTATTAATCCATATTTTTGTATACGTCAGGTAAGCGACGTTCTTGAAAAAAAGGGGCTATCTGTCATAACCATGCCTGAACAAGCGAAATGGCTTGATATGTCCCTTGTAACACCCAAGGTGGACTGGGCTCTCCATGATGAAAGTACACGCCTCCTTATGGATATAGGAGGGGATGCAGAAGGGGCCTTGGCACTAAAGCAATTTGAACCTATTATCAAAAAAGTTGGTTATCGGCTTATCCTTGTAGTAAACGCGTTTCGCCCTCAGACCGCCAGCGTAACAAGAATCCAGAAAATGATGAAAAAAATGGAGAGTATTTGCGGGCTGGAAGTGGGTGCTCTTATAAGTAATTCTCACCTTATGCATGAAACAACAGTCCACGATGCTATAGAAGGAATAAAAACCGTCTATGATGCTGGGCAGAACCTCGATCTGCCAGTTCTTTATGCAGGTGTTAATCCGTCGTTAGTTCCTGATGTAAAAAGAGTCTTGGGAGAGGGATACCCTGTCCCGATATGGCCTCTCTCGAGATATATGCTTCTTCCATGGGAAGATGGTTTTATGTGGTCGCGTCAGACTGAAGAGTCGAACTAAATGGGGAAGGGGTGTGTCACGTAATGGCAAAAGGACGTATTAACGTTCTTGAAGAGTATTGCAAGAGTTGTGGGCTTTGTGTCGCTGCCTGTCCTGTCAAAGTTCTGCGAATATCAGAAAAAATTAATAGCAGAGGGCATAGGCCGGTTGAGCAATTCAAAGAAGGATGTATTGGGTGCGCAATGTGTGCAACCTCATGTCCTGACGCAGCGATCGAAGTATTTAAGGTCGTTGAAGGCTAACGTTTTCTGGAGGTGGAAAATCTAATGGGACGCGTACTGATGAAAGGAACTGAAGCCATTGCAGAGGCAGCCATACAGGCTGGCTGCAAATTTTTCTTTGGTTACCCTATTACACCGCAAAATGAAATTCCCGAATACATGTCAGCCCATCTGCCAGAGATTGGCGGAACCTTCGTGCAAGCTGAAAGTGAAGTGGCGGCCAGTTATATGATCATGGGAGGCGGTGCAACTGGTCATAAGGTTATGACAACATCGTCCAGTCCTGGAATCTCTCTCATGTCAGAAGGAATAACCTATATGGCTGGAGCTGAAATCCCAGTTGTTATTGTAAATGTTATGCGAGGAGGGCCAGGCCTTGGTGGGATCCTACCATCCCAGGCAGATTATTTACAGGCTACCAAGGGTGGCGGGAATGGCGATTACAACTTGATAGTAATGGCCCCAAGCACCCTACAAGAAGCGGTCGATATTACACAGGAATCATTTGAGCTTGCTTTGCGTTACCGCAATCCCGTGCTTATTCTTGCCGACGGCTTTATGGGGCAGATGATGGAAGCTGTTGAAATAAAACCCTACGTCGATAAGGATGTACCAGATATTTCTGAATGGGCATTGGGATACATGGGAGAAAGAGGCGGGAAACGAAGTTCACTTAAAAGCTTGTATCTCTCTCCGGAAGCCCTTGAGAACCACAATAAAGATCTTCAGAAGAAATATGCTTTAATAAAAGAAAGAGAGTCTCGATGTGAAAGCTATATGACTGAGGACGCAGAATTGGTCATAGCAGCTTATGGAACAACAGCCCGTATCTCTCGTTCTGTTATCAACAATCTTAGAGAACAAGGTCACAAGGTCGGTCTGATTAGGCCCATCACCCTATGGCCCTATCCTTACGCAGACTTTGCAAAGCTGCCTAAGACCGTAAAGAATATTCTTGTGGCAGAAATGAACTGCGGACAAATGGTGGACGATGTGAAAGTTGCAACCGGATGTAAAATCCCAGTTAGTTTCTATGGTCGATCCGGCGGCATGTCACCTTCCGTAAAAGAAATTGAACAGCAGTGCAGAAATTTGCTCGGCCTGGAGTAGGGAGGGATAATGCGATGAAAGAAGTAAAGGTATATGAACGCCCTAAAGCATGGATGCCTGAAGTACATACCCACTATTGTCCTGGCTGCGGACATGGCATAGCCCACCGTCTTGTCTGTGAGATCATCGATGAGCTTAATATTCAAAAGGATACTATCGGAGTAGCGCCAGTGGGATGCGCCGCCATGATGTACGATTATATAGATACAGATTTTTGCGAGGCGGGACATGGAAGAGCTCCGGCAGTGGCAACAGGGTTGAAACGTGTTCGTCCAGATAAGGTAGTTTTTACCTATCAGGGAGATGGGGACCTTGCCTCTATTGGAACAGCAGAAATTATCCATGCCGCGAACAGGGGCGAAAATATTACTGTTGTTTTTATCAATAATGCCATTTACGGCATGACAGGCGGCCAGATGGCACCAACAACTCTTATAGGCCAGAGAGCGACAACCTGTCCTCTGGGAAGAGACCCCAAAGTCAGCGGCTATCCCATACGGGTTTGCGAGCTTTTGAGCTCACTTGCTACTCCTGGCTACATAGAGAGGGTTACAGTGGCACAGCCTAAATATATAATCAGAGCAAAACAGGCCCTGAAAAAAGCTTTCCAGTATCAAATCGATAAGAAGGGGTTTTCCTTCGTTGAAATTCTCTCATCCTGCCCTACTAATTGGGGAATGAGACCCGTGGAAGCTTTTGAATGGACTGTGAATTCAATGATGCCCTACTATCCCCTTGGTCTGTTTAAGGATTACGAGTAGGAGGCAGACACAATGACTGTTAAATATGATAGAAGCCTCATCGCGGCGGGATTTGGCGGACAAGGTGTAATGGTGCTTGGCCAGTTGGTAGCATATACTGGCATAGCCCAGGGACTTCATGTAACGTGGATTCCATCCTACGGCCCTGAGATGCGAGGCGGTACAGCAAACTGCGGTGTTGTTCTAAGCAGTGAAGAAATTGCGTCTCCTGTTGTCGCGGAAGCCGATGCTGTTGTTATTATGAACCAGCCCTCTCTTACCAAATTTGTAAAATCAGTCAGGGAAGGCGGAGTTCTTATATACAATAGTGATCTTGTGACATATGAGAATCCCCGCACTGACATTAAGATTATTGCTGTTCCGGCTAACTCAGTAGCAGCAGAGCTAGGCAGCGACAAAGTGGCTAATATTGTTGCTTTGGGGGCCTTAGTCGAAGCTACAGGAATTGTTGAAGAAGAAACGTGTATCGAAACAATAAAAGATAAATTGGGGAAAAGGAAACCACAATTTCTTCCAATGAACCTCGAGGCTTTTGCTAAAGGGAAGGAAATTGCGAGAAAGATTCTAGGTTGATAAATGAATTCCGTCGAAAAAGTTCTATCACGAAATGTCGTCTATAGAGGAAAGATCCTTGACCTTAGAGTGGATAATGTCCGTTTGTCCTCTGGCAAAAGAGTAGTACGAGAAGTGGTAGAACATGAACCGGCAGTAGCGGTAATTCCTTTGACAAGTGACAAAGAAGTACTGCTGGTTAAGCAATTTCGCTATGCCCTTGAACAAAAAATACTTGAGATTCCGGCAGGGATAGTTGAAGAAGGCGAAACATTTAAAGACACGGCCATTAGGGAGCTTCAGGAAGAAATAGGATATTACCCCGGAGAACTGATGGAAATTGGGCGATTTTTCACTTCCCCAGGGTTCAGTGACGAAGTTCTTGTCATCTTTCTTGCCCTAGATCTCTGCCCGTCATCTCTTGAACAAGATGATGATGAAGAAATTGTAGTAGAAACTGTAAGTGTGGATGATATCCCCAGGCTATTGAAAGATGGATCCATTCGGGACTGTAAAACTTTTGGAGCCCTATCCTGGCTCTTAAATTACCTCAAAGACTCATAAATAACTTAGCAGGAGGAAGGGGCTGGCATAACCAGCCCTTTTTTAATAATATCCCATGGTAAAGTTTGAATACGACCAATTGCTTGATGATTTTCTTGATTATCTCTTTCTTGAAAGAGGATGCAGTGAAAACACGATCTTGGCCTATAATCGTGATATCAAGGCCTGGCTGGATTTTTGCGATAAAAATGATCAACCAGCCTACCCCCCCAATCAAACTTATTTAGAAAGATATCAGCGATCCTTACACGAAGAAGGTAAAAAGCGTTCTTCCCAGCAGCGTGCAATTGCATCCCTTCGTTCATGGCTGCGATATCTCGACAGTGAAAAATTGGTGGAAGAAGAAGTTACATTGCCAACCCTCCCTTTAAAGGGGGACAGCCTGCCTCATATATTAAATGAGGGAGAAGTGGAGAGAATTTTTGAGGCCTGTTCTGGTAACTCCTTTCTGGCTCTTCGTGACAGAGCGATTCTTGAAACTGCCTATGGTTGCGGGTTGAGAGCAAGTGAGCTTTGTACTATCTGTTTGAGAGATATAGATTTCTCAGGCCGGACACTGCGAATCTTTGGCAAGGGTGGGAAAGAGCGAATAATCCCCTTCCTTGGAGAAGTCAGCCGCCGCGTAGGTTTTTACATGGAAAAAGCACGTCCAGATGCACATGTTCAGGAATTATTTATTTCTAAGACTGGAAATCCCCTAAGACGAGAGGATATATGGAGGATTGTAAAAAAGAGAGGAGCTGCGGCAGGAATTTCCTCCTCCCGACTTTTTCCTCATATTTTGCGCCATTCATTTGCTACTCATTTATTGCGGCGAGGAATGGATCTCCGTACCCTCCAGGAGTTGTTAGGGCATGCTACCATAGCTACCACTGAAAAATATGTTCATTTTGACCTGGAGCTTCGGGACATATATGATAAGACTCATCCACGAGCTTAATTTCGGAGGTGTCTCTTATGGAATACAATAAAAAAGTAGCGGAAGCACTCTCATACATAAGCGAGAGGGTTTCTACAACCCCTAAAGCTGTGCTTGTTTTAGGTTCCGGTCTCGGAGGTCTTGCTGACTCCATTAAAGATCCTATCGTTATCCCTTATACGGAAATTCCTCACTGGCCACTTTCCACTGCCCCAGGCCACGCGGGCCGACTGGTCTTTGGCTTTTTGGATAATGTTTACGTTGCCGTTATGCAGGGCAGAATACATTTTTACGAAGGTTATTCAATGAAAGACATCACATTCCCAGTGAGAGTTTTTGGTGAATGGGGAATTTCTTGTTATATAGCCAGCAATGCTTCTGGCGGGATCAATCTCGCATACTTGCCTGGCGACATGGTTGTGCTTTATGACCACATCAACTATATGGGAACTAACCCTCTCATTGGGACTGTTTTCTCAGAAAAAGAAGAACGCTTCCCTGACATGTCATATACATATGACAGGGAACTTCTTGATATGGCAGAAGCATCTGCAAGAGAAAACAATCTTACAGTTCGCCGGGGAGTATATATTGCCTTTACAGGCCCTTCCTACGAAACCCCCGCAGAGATACGGATGGCCAGGACGTTAGGGGCCGACGTGGTGGGCATGTCTACAGTACCGGAGACAATAGTCGCTCATTCAATGGGCATGCGGGTCTTTGCAGTTTCTTGTGTAGCTAACTATGCTGCTGGAGTTACCTCTCAGAAATTGTCAGAAGAGGAAGTTATTCGTGAAATGGAAAAGGCAACGGGAAAATTGACAATTCTATTGAAGGGCCTTTTGCGCAAAATAGGTGAGGAACATGTTTGATATTCTCTCTTTCCTCGAAGAGAAAAGAGACGGTATGGTTCATAAAGCTGCGGATATCGAAACTTTTGTAAATCAGTTTCATCAGGGAACCATTCCGGATTATCAGGTCAGTGCCTGGCTTACGTCTGTTTATCATAAGGGGCTGAGCACTGAAGAGCTTAAAACTCTAACACTAGCTTTGGCTCATTCTGGCCACGTTGTATCCTTCCCTCAAGGTTTTAAAGCGGCAGACAAGCACAGTACAGGAGGAGTAGGAGATAAAACCACACTTGTGGTAGTTCCTCTTGTAGCAGCTTCAGGAGTTTCAGTAGCTAAACTTTCAGGGCGTGGCCTTGGTTTTACAGGTGGAACGGTGGACAAACTGGAAGCCATTCCAGGGATGAACGTACATCTTTCTACAGAAGCCTTTATGAACCAGGTACACAGAATAGGATGCGCAATTTCTGGCCACTCGCTGGAGCTAGCTCCTGCCGAAGGAAAGTTTTATGCGCTGAGGGATGTGACGGCTACCGTTCCTTCTCTTCCTCTCATATGCAGCAGCATAGTCAGTAAAAAAATAGCTGGGGGAGCGTCAAGCTTTGTTTTTGATGTCAAATGCGGAAGAGGTGCCTTTATGCAAACCTTCTCTGGGGCACGTGACCTGGCCGAAGCTCTTGTTTCTCTTTCCGCATCGTTGGGACGTCCCAGCATGGCCGTAATAAGCGCAATGGACCAACCTCTTGGGAAATGGGTAGGAAACAGCATGGAAGTGTACGAAGCCATCCGTGTTCTTCAGGGAGCGGGGCCATCTGACACAGAAACGCTGTCTCTCAATCTTGCTGGAACCATGATTTATCTAGGTGGAAAAGCAACGTCGCTGGCAGAAGGAATAGAAATGTCACAAAATACCCTTAAAAGCGGAAAAGCTTTGGAGAAATTCAAGGAGCTCATAATTGCTCAACAGGGAGACGGGGCAGTATGCGACTCCCCTGAGAAGGTTCTAAAACCAGCCGAAAAAAAATATACAGTCTTTGCTTCAGAATCTGGTTTTGTGAGTGATCTTAACGCCCGGTCCATAGGAGAGGGCGTAAAACGCATAGGGGGTGGGCGCACTCGCCAAGAAGAACATATTGACTTGAAAGTTGCTGTCCATCTTATCGCTAAAATAGGGGATTATGTAGAAAAAGGCGACCCGCTGCTGGACATCTATTATTCAAAGGAAGAGAAGCTTCAACAGGCGATCTTTTACTTTGAGCATGCTGTAACTCTTCAGAGCATCAAACCTTTAGACCAAAACCTTATTATGGAGATAGTAGCCTCATGACTAAATTCTTTGCGCCGCGATTTAAACAACTTTTTTGCGGCCTCTTGATCCTTATGCTTCTGACTTTTGGGAAGGTGGCCTACGGAGGAGAGATCAAGGTGTCTTTCCCCCCTTCAGTGGAAGTAGGAATGCCCTTTATTATTCACTTGAAAACGTCGCAACTGCCACTGGAAGGAAAAGCCTACTGGTGCGGACAACAGATACCTATTCACTTTTCTGAAAAAACCTCTTACTCTCAGTCTCTGCTCATGGGGACGAGCGCTAAAACAGCATCTCCAGGGCGGGCTACCTTTCGTATGGAGTTCTTTATGAACGGAAAAGAGGAGAAGTTTGCAGTGCCTGTAGAAATTCTGGCTAAAAGCTATCCTCGCGAGCTTCTTACGCTGCCTGAAAAAATGGTTGTGCCACCCCGTCACGAACTCGTCAGAATAAAAGAGGAGCAAAGAGTAGTTCGGCAAACATTACTCGATATCCGACAAGAGCGATTTTGGGATTTGCCTTTTTTAAAACCTGTTGACAGTATGATAACAAGCACTTATGGTAAAAGGCGAGTCCTCAATGGAAAACCTTCTAACCCTCATACGGGAATAGACTTACGGGCGTCAGCGGGAACAGACGTTTATGCAGCGGCAGACGGAATTGTAACTCTTGTCGCTGAACACTATTTCAGCGGGCATGTTATATATATTAATTCAGGCTCTGGAGTTGTTTCTCTATATTGTCACTTATCGAAGCCACTGGTTCAGGCAGGAGAGCATGTCAGGAGGGGGGATCTCATCGCTAAGAGTGGAGTTTCAGGACGTATTACAGGGCCTCATCTTCATTTTGGGATGGCACTTCAAGGACAACTTGTCGATCCAATGCCACTTTTTACGACAGGGGAAAAAGAACTCTCTAAAAAAAATAAGGAGCAGGTGTTTAGATGGTAGGAGGAACCCCATGAGTTGCGAACACTACGGAAACAACACAATCATTGTTTTTTGCTTTATTATCGACAAAGATAAAATTCTTTTAATCCGCAGAACAAAAGAACCCTATGCAAATACCCTTACTGTGCCTGGAGGCAAGAAAGAACATGGAGAGAGTCTTTCCCAGGCATGCATTCGAGAAGTTGAGGAAGAGACAGGGCTGACGCCGTGTTCTCTTGAACTTGCTGGTATGGTTCATAATTACCAGGAAAACAACCCTCAAGAAACTCTCACTTTTTACTTTACTTGCCGTTCATATTCAGGTGACTTGAAGAGTGGTGAAGAGGGGGTAGTTGAATGGTATGACATTGATGAAAGCTTTACCCTCCATGACATGAATCTCTTTTATCTGCAAATTGCCCCCTTTGTCTTCTCAAGAAAAAAATTCCCCTTTGAGGGACAAATAGTGCTCTCGGAAAAAGGAGATATCATACGATCAACAATAGATTATTTAAAAGCCTTATAAGGACGATGTGAAATGGCACGTTTTAAGAAAAATAAACACTCTCTTGAAGAAGAGGAATTATATAACACGGCTTTTCGTGATGTTTTTAAAAGAACTGCTTATGAATCCGATCATCATGAAAAGAAAGAACCCAAGAAGGATACAGCTTCTTCTTTTAAAACTACTCTCTCAGGCAAAGTCGCAATAAGGATCGAAAGAAAGGGAAGAGGGGGCAAAACAGTTACTCTTGTTGAGACTGCCAGCGGAACCCTTGAGGAAAAAGATTTACTCGCAAAATATCTGCGGAAACAGTTAGGATGTGGAAGCAGCATCGAAAATGAAACAATAATGGTTCAGGGTGACCAAAGAGAAAGAATCAAAGCCCTTCTTGAAAAAGAAGGAGTTAAGAGAATATCAATCTCATAAAAAGAGGGGCCTCATAATGTTCCGCTAGAGGTGCACTTCATCGAGGCCCTTCTTTTGTTCTTTTATTTATTCAGAATTTCTGGTATTTCTCTTTGGCAAGTCCGCACACGGGACATTTATCTGGTGCTTCATTGAGAATTGTATGCCCGCAGACAGGACAAACAAGAACAGCTTTCAACTCTAGGTCAATGCCGCCCTTTGCCGCTGCTTGAGCCTTTGAAAAAAGCTTGGAATGAATTTTTTCTGCTTCTAAAGCATAGGTAAAGGATCTTGCCGCATCCTTTTCCCCCTGGAATTTAGCTGTTTCCAGATAGACTGGGTACATTTGATCAACTTCAAAATCTTCGCCTATAATGGCTCCGATAAGATTTTCTGCTGTCACCTTGTTCCCAAAAACCCCCCCTGCCATCACAGAGTTGTCTGCTACATTGCCATTAAGCACTGTAAAATGGTTTCTTGCATGAACCCACTCCGCATAGGCTATGGCTTCAAAAAGTTTTGCGATATTGGGGAAGCCTTCTTTTCGAGCTATTTCTCCCCATATAAGATATCGCATGTGAGCCATGCTTTCGCCGCCATAAGCGGAACGCAAAAACTCTATTGTCATAGCATTTTTGACACTCATCTCTCCTAACCTCCTTGATATTTAGTATACCAATGGGGGCAAAAAACAGGGTGACTTTAATAATATCACAGCATGAGAAAAGAAACACCTCTCAAGTTAAAAGGTTAGAAAATAAAAGATTAAAAAAATTCACCTACACGAACCTTGAAATTTTATTAAATAGCTGTACAATATTAATAATAGTACGGTGTGTTTCTATAACCTCAGAAACGAACTATTCCCAAGGTGTTCGAAATATTATATATAGGAGGAAATGGGATGAAGAAGACAGTATTTCTTCTCACGCTTTTATTCTTTGGGGTCATATTATTTTCAGGCATTACTTTTTCAAATTCAGCAGAAATAGCGATGCAAAAAGGTAATGAAGCCAGAGTTAGAGGAGATATTCAGACAGCTGCAAAGTGGTATTGCCAGGCAGGGCACGAAAGATTCACAAAAGCACAGCGTAATCTCGGGTTTTAAATACGAACAGCCAGTTTACCAATGTTATTTAAAACTATGTTGAAGGAGAATATATTTATATCCCTCGTAAGGAATGTAATAAAAAGGTGTGAGGAGAAGTAAAGAAGACTAAGAAAACTATAGTTGCTCGTAAGCTGAAAATATTCGCAAAGTGCAAACACGAAGTAACTGTGGAGCAACGTGCAAAATTGCATTGTCTTTTTTCTAAGACGATCTATAAGATAATAAGAAATACTGAATGTAACTCTTGATGAAAAGAGCCATGAGATTGAATCTTGTGGCTTTTGTTTGTTTCAGAAACATGAAGGAGGTCTTCCTTTTTCTCAGTAGGTGGTATAAAGAAATAACCCCGTAGATAAGAGAGGAGTGTAAAAATGGGAACCAAAAGAGAAAATTTATTTACTAGGGAATTCTTGCTTCAGAACATGATGGGGCCCAATTGTGTCAGAATTCTTGAAGAGCTTTTGGCATCAGTAGAATTACATTCGGAGATGCGTGTCTTAGATTTGGGTTGCGGCAGAGGACTAACGTCAATTTTTCTAGCAGGGATATATGATGTTGAAGTATTTGCTACAGACCTATGGATTAATGCGACAGAAAATTATGAGCGGTTCAAACTTGTTCAGCTTGATCATAAAATTATTCCAATTCATGCAGATGCTCACGAATTGCCCTATGCTAAAGGTTTTTTTGATGCGATCATTAGTATAGATGCATATCATTATTTTGGTGCTAAAAGAAGCTTCTTGGACGAATATATAGTTCCTTTGACTAAAAAAGGCGGCATTATAGCAGTTGCCATTCCTGGATTGCAAAAAGATTTTTTTAATGATGTTCCTGAGGTATTGAAACCTTATTGGCAAGATGAAGACATGAATTTTTATTCAAGAAGTTGGTGGCGTTCTTTATGGGAAGAGTCTAAGAAGGTGAAAATAGAGCAGAGCCTATCTTTGTCTTGTCATAAAAAAGCATGGGAAGATTGGTTAGAATGTGACAATCCATACGCGAAAAGAGATATAGAAATGATGAAGGCTGAAAATAACCAATATTTTGACACCATAGGGTTAATAGCAACAGTAAAATGAATAGCATATCGATAATGTTGCATATAAAAGCCAAAGACAAACTTTTAATGTCCACATTTTATACTGTTTAACTACACTGTGGTAAGTGTGTGTAGCAAAGTGTTTATAAGGCTTTAAGGGTGCAAATTCCAGTAATCGGCTTCTGAAAAGTCTGTAATAGCAAGGCTCCGTAAAAAAATGGCGGAGGCGTGTGAGAATCGAACTCACCAAAGACAGCCAATGCCGCCTCTCGGCCGGGTTTGAAGCCCGGGGGCCTCACCAGAGACCACTCGCCTCCATAGACAATTGATAATTCTAAAGGTGAATATGAAAAAAGTCCACCCGTAGATTTACGTTTTGGTTAAGTATGCGGGGTTTAACTCTCCAACTACATGTGGCATAATTTTCTTGCACATGTTCATGAAACAACAGAAAGGAGAGAATGAAAATGCTTGAAAGCAAAATTTCAAGAATTCAGCGTGATATAGAAACCATGGCTCAATATACAGCCACACCTGGTAATGGAATGACACGACTTTCCTTTACTGAAGAAGATAGAAAAACTAGAGCATACATTTGTTCTGAAATGGGAAAGGCGGGGCTGCATGTTTATACAGATGCGGCAGGCAGCATCTGTGGGCGAAGAGATGGCGTTGGTGAGGGAGCTCCAATTGTAATGATCGGTTCTCACTTTGATTCAGTAAAAAATGGCGGGAACTTTGATGGGCCTGCTGGAGTTGCGGCAGCCCTGGAAGTAGCAAGGATTCTTCATGAAAATAATATTTCCACAGAAAACCCTATTGAGTTTGTAGCTATGATCGAAGAGGAAGGCACACGATTTGGCGCAGGCCTTTACGGTAGCAGAGCCATGGCTGGACAAGTATCTAATAATGAAATAAAAACATTTCGTGATGCTAATGGCATTTCTCTTGAAAAAGCTCTTCAGGACTTTGGCCTCGACCCTCTTAAAGTAAAAGACGCTGTTCGTAACCCTGAAGACTTAAAGGCCTTTATTGAGCTTCATATCGAGCAGGGTCCAGTGCTTGAGTCTGAAACCCTTGATGCGGGTTTTGTGAGCACCATAGTTGGTATAACTCGATTTGATATAGAAATTGAGGGGCGGGCAGATCATGCGGGAACAACTCCCATGCACATGAGAAAAGATGCCCTTCTGGCTTCTCTTGAAGTGGCAAAGACAGTGCACGATGTTGCCTATGCTAAAGGGGAAGGAACTGTGGGAACTGTAGGTATAATGCAGATCTATCCAGGAGGCGCCAACATTGTTCCTGGAAAAGCATTTTTCACTGTTGATATCCGCTCTGTGGAGCAACGCAATATAGAAGATATTGTGAAAGAGATGAAAAAAACACTGGAATTAGTATCCGCCCGCATGGGGGTTTCCGTTCATATGGAGAGGAAAATCTCGGTTCCGCCTATTCACCTCGATAAAAAAATACGGGGTATCTTTGAGCAGGAAGCAAACCATAGAGGAATTAGTTATCGCACTATGGTGAGTGGTGCCGGCCACGATGCCATGATTATGGCAAGTTTAACCAGGGTCGGTCTTCTCTTCGTGCCCAGTAAAGGTGGTAGAAGTCACTGTCCCGAAGAGTGGACAGATTATGAGCAGCTGAAAAAAGGTGTAGATATTGCGCTTGGCACCATTTTAAAATTGGCCGAAGCCAATATATAAAGAGTATCTCTTTCGGCCCGATAGGTTTGGGAATCATTTCCAGGCCCTTAATCTTTCTAAAGGAGATTTGTTTAATGAATGAAAGGATGAAAGAATTTTTAACGATTAAAAACATAGTAATTTCGGCTCTCATAGCTGCTATATACGCTACAGTAACCATAATTCTGGCTCCCATCTCTTATGGCCCAATACAAGTTAGAGTGTCAGAAGCCCTGACACTTTTGCCCTATCTCTGGCCGCAGGCCATACCCGGACTCTTCATAGGCTGCCTTATAGCCAATTTTGCCGGGGGCTTCGGCATCATCGATGTAGTCTTTGGGAGCGCAGCGACCCTTATAGCGGCCATAATTACAAGCCGCATGCCCACTCCCTATCTCGCCGCAGTTCCACCGGTAGTGGTTAATAGCCTTGTGGTGGGGGGATATCTGTCGATTCTAGCAAAAATGCCCTTTATTTATACGGCCCTTTATGTGGGACTTGGCGAAATTGTTGCGTGCGCTTTTCTTGGCATTCCATTGATTATTTTTCTTGAGAAAAAATATGGAAAAGAAAAGCGGGAGTAATTATAGCTCCCGCTTAAAGTCTTTGTCCCTTTGTTAGGACAGCTGCTTCTTCCATTTGGTTCCTTCGGGGGTATCTTCAAGGATGATACCCTTTTCTGCTAATTGGTCTCGTATGGCATCTGACTTTGCAAAGTCCCTTGCCTTACGCGCAGCGGTGCGTTCTTCTATCATGGATTCTATTTCAGAAGTATCCAATTCTTCCTTCTCTGATTCAAGACCCATGATGCCCATAATCCCATCGATTTTTGTAAAGAATGTTTGGGCAGCTTTGCAAACTTTAAAATCGATTGAACTGTTATCTTTAAGATACGTATTTATCAGGCGAACAACTTCGAAAACCGAACCCAAAGCTCCTGCTGTGTTAAAATCGTCGTTCATTTCTTCATAGAATTTTGTTTCAGCCTGTTTAATCTCGCTAAGGAATGCTTCTGTATCATCCTTTTCTTTCTGTTCCCGAGACTGAAGGGCATACTCAAGGTCTGTCCAGCAATTGCGCAGCCGCTCTACGGCACCTGTCGCCTGATTCAGCCCTTCCTCTGAAAAATTAATGGGGGAACGATAATGGGCACTCAGCATAAAGTAGCGAATAGCGAGGGGAGAGTACTTCTTCCGAGCATTTCGTACAGTAAGGAAGTTTCCCAGGGATTTCGACATTTTTTCCTTGTCTATCAATAGATATCCATTATGGAGCCAAAATCGCACAAACTGCATTCCAGTGGCGGCTTCTGCCTGTGCTACCTCATTTTCGTGATGGGGGAAGATAAGGTCGCTTCCGCCAGAGTGGATATCGAAAGTGTTTCCTAAATACTTAGTCGACATAACGCTGCACTCAATATGCCATCCCGGACGTCCCAGACCCCATGGACTTTCCCATGCGGGCTCTCCAGGTTTCTGGGCTTTCCACAGGGCAAAATCAAGGGGATGACGTTTTTGTTCGTTCACATCTATACGTGAGCCTGATTGTAAGTCTTCTATACTCTGTTTTGACAACTTGCCATATCCCGGAAAACTTTCGACACTGAAAAAAACGTCCCCGTCCACAACGTATGCATGTCCCTTATCAATAAGAGTTTGAACCACTTCTACAATCTCTTTCATATGATCAGTAGCTCGAGGATAAATGTCGGCCCGCCGAACACCCAGAGCATCAGCATCTTCAAAATATTCTTTGATGAAAGCATCTGCCAATTCTTTAACGGTGATGCCTTCTTCGTTGGCCCTATTGATCATCTTGTCATCAATATCGGTAAAGTTCTGGACGAAAACTACTTTGTAGCCAATGTCCTCAAGATACCTGCGGAATACATCGAAAACAATAAATGGGCGAGCATTTCCTATATGGAAAAAATCGTATACTGTTGGCCCACAACTATAAAAGCCCACCTCTCCCTCTTTTAAAGGGATGAAAGGTTCTTTTTTTCGCGTTAAATCGTTATAGAGCATTAAACTCACTCTATTCACCTCCGTTTGTTAGAATACATTATAATATGGAGTCATATAAAAGGAAGATAGAGCTTAGAAACCATATTATACTTCATATAATGGTGATCTAATGATAAACCAAAAATTGAAAAATACGATAAGAAATCTTCCCCTTCGCCCTGGGGTTTATATCATGCGCGACGAGGAAGGGAAAGTAATATACGTAGGCAAAGCAAAATCCCTTCGAAAAAGAGTGTCGTCTTATTTTAGACATGAGGGTTTTGCTTCTCCCCGTTTGCGTAAACTTGTAGAAAGCATTGCTGATATATCTGTTATACGAACTGAAACAGAAGCGGAGGCCCTTATTGTAGAGTCACGCCTTATTAAAAAATACAAGCCCTTTTTCAATATAGATCTCAAAATGAATGAACGCTACCCTTATATTAAAATAACGGATGACGCGTTCCCGCGGCTTGTAATTACCCGGCATAAGGATGACGACGGCGCAACATATCTAGGTCCCTTTATCAGCGCAAAAGATGTTAGGGCGCTTTTAAGAGTGGCTGAACGTTATTTCCCCCTTCGGAGTTGTAAGGCAGAAGTGAAGCCAGATAAGAAAAAAAGGCCCTGTCTCAATTATTCCCTTGGAAGATGTCTTGCACCTTGTGCAGCACTTTGCAGTGAAACAGAGTACAGAGAAAGGGTTGACGATGTTATTCTGCTTTTAACAGGACAATCTTCCGAACTTGTAGAACGAATACGAAAGCGGATGGAAGAAGCCGCGCACTCCCTTGATTTTGAAAAAGCTGCACGCCACCGTGATGCTATTAGCGCCATATGGCGCCTCTCCCGTCAACGGATATCTTCTAGTCTTCGCGAGGATATCGATAGTGAAACATGGGAAGCTCTGAATAAATTGCAGTGCCTTCTCCATATGGATACCCTTCCATGGCGAATCGACGGATTTGATATTTCCCATATGGCTGGTCACGAAACCTATGGTGTCGTAGTGGTCTTTGAACAAGGGGTTTCGAACCCCTCTCTATACAGGCGATTTAAAGTACGGACCGTTGAAGGTATCGATGATTTTCGATCTATTGAAGAAGTTGTAAAACGTCGCTATAGCAAGATGCTTGAAAATAACGAACCTCTTCCTCAGCTTATTCTCATAGATGGCGGCCCTATACAGCTGGAGTTTGCGAAAAAAGCCCTTTCTGAATTGAAAATGGAAAAGATACCTGCCATTTCCCTGGCGAAAAGGGAGGAACTGATATACCATAACGAAAAAGAACCGCCAATTCGTCTTGATTGGACAGATCCGGTCCTTCGCCTTTTACAACGTGTTCGTGATGAATCCCATCGCTTTGCCATTAAGAGCCATAGGCGAGGAAGGGGCATGGTTTTGACGCGTTCGGTGCTGGAAGAAATCCCTGGAGTAGGCAAACACATGGCTGCTTCTCTTCTTTCCTCGTTCGGCAGCGTCAAAAAAATAGCTGTACTAACTCCTGAGGAGCTGATGCAAGTTAAAGGGATAGGTCCGGTTTTAGCCAAAAATATAGCTGCATTTTTCAGAGGTGAAGACAATGAGTCTGAAACAGAGGCGTGACGACGAATATTATATGAGACGGGCTATAAGTCTCGCACGCCGCGGGACGGGGCAGACATCTCCCAATCCGCTGGTAGGCTGTGTCATTGTAAAAGAGGATACAATTGTAGCGGAGGGATATCATAGATCCTATGGAATGCCTCACGCGGAAGTAGAGGCTTTACAGCGCGCGGGAGATGGCGCGGAAGGTGCCACTGTCTATGTCAATCTTGAGCCATGCGCTCATTTTGGTAAAACTCCTCCCTGCGCTCCACAATTAGCGAGATCTAAAGTAAGTCGGGTTGTTATAGGGATGGTTGATCCCAATGCAGTTGTAAATGGGAAAGGAGTTGAAATACTCCGATCGAACCAACTCATCACAGAAACAGGTGTTCTTGAAGACGAGTGCAAATGGGTGAATAGAGGATTCATTCGGAGGGTGAGGGATCAGCGCCCTTGGTTCACCTTAAAATCTGCCTCGACTATAGATGGACAAATAGCTCTTCCCAACGGAGAAAGCCAATGGATCACATCGGAAGAATCTCGAAATAAGGCCCATTTGTTGCGGGCGGAGCATGACGGCATTATGGTTGGGGTAGGAACGGTGCTTCGTGATGACCCCTCTCTTACAGTTCGCCATACCGTTGGGAGGTCACCTATTCGGATTGTGGTGGACACCATGCTTCGCACACCAGCAGATGCTGCTATTTTAAGGGGTGATGGAGCCATCATTCTGGCGGGTATTTCTGCTCAAAAAATGGGTAAACACGATCAGCTCTCTAAAGCAGGGGCAGAAATCTATTATCTTCCTGAAAAAAACAATCGAGTCGACCTTAGAAGCGCGGCTATCATACTGGGAGAACGGGGACTTAATTCTGTTCTTGTCGAAGGCGGGGCAACTTTGGCTTCGGCTTTTATCCAGGAAAAGCTGATAGATGGCCTATCTCTTTTTATTGCACCAACTATAATGGGACAGGGAATTTCTCTTTTTAAAGAAATTGTAGTACCATCTTTGGACAAGCTTATTCGTTTTAGAGTGCTTAACATGTCGAGAACGGGGCGGGATATATGGATAGAGGGGGTTCCAGAATGTTCACCGGACTTATAGAGTGCATAGGGAAGCTCGTATCTATAACACCTGCAGATGATGTGGTTCGTCTAAAAATAGAAGCACCGATGATTGCTTCAGAACTTGTTCTTGGCCAATCTGTTGCAGTTTCAGGAGCGTGTGTTACTGTTACGTCCCATGATAATAGATCTTTCACTGCTGATATAATGCCAGAAACACAGAAACGGACGAAATTCCGTTTATTAAAAACAGGTAGTTCCGTTAATTTGGAAAGAGCCCTTATGGCGGGCGGTCGTTTCGATGGTCATATAGTCAGTGGTCATATTGATGGGACAGGTGCTGTTGCTGAAATTATTTCTATGGGAACGACCAGGATCATGCGTATAGAGGCAGAGAAAGATATTATTGATATGATTGTAGTAAAAGGTTCTGTAACCCTTGATGGCGTCAGTCTCACTGTTATAGATGTGACGCAAAACTGGTTTTCAGTAGGTCTTATCCCAGTGACACTTGCTGGTTGCACCCTTGGCACAGTGCGGGAAGGTGAAATAATCAACATTGAAACAGACATTTTAGGCAAATATGTATTAAAATTTATGAATTACCTGAAAGATGAAAAAATCACCACGTCTTCAGCAGATATCACCATTGAGCGTCTGAGAGAGATAGGTTGGAGTTAAATTATCTGAAAGAGGAAAGGATCGGGGCATTTATGAGCGAGCGAAGGGAGCAATTTTTTAGTTCAATAGATGAAGCTATTGAGGATATAAAGAATGGTAAGATGGTTATTGTAGTTGATGACGATAACCGAGAAAATGAGGGCGATTTGGTGGTTGCAGCGGAAATGGCCACCACAGAGATTATCAACTTCATGGTAAGAGAGGCCAGAGGGCTTGTGTGCGTACCTATCACTGCTGAAAGGGCCCAATGCTTGGATCTTGAATTAATGGCAAAAGACAATACAGACCGTCACGGAACGGCTTTTCTTGTCAGTGTCGATGCCAGGGAAGGAACCACCACAGGTATTTCTGCGGCAGAACGAGCGATTACAGCCCGGCTTCTTGCTGATCCAAACACAAAATCGGAGGACTTCTTGCGGCCTGGACATATGTTCCCACTGGCAGCGCGCAAGGGTGGAGTTCTAAAACGAGCTGGACATACAGAGGCTGCAGTAGATCTTACACGGCTTGCTGGTCTGTATCCCGCGGGGGTTATCTGTGAAATCATGAACCAAGATGGCAGTATGGCCCGTCTGCCTCAGCTTTTGAAGTTTGCTGAAGCTCATGACATCCGCATTATCTCTATTGAAGAGTTGATTCGATATAGAAGTTGTAGGGAACAACTTGTGGAAAAAGTAGCCGAAGTTAAACTCCCCACAGCCTATGGTGACTTTATTGCCCATGCCTACCATGATGTTTTGGATGAAGATCAGGACCGTGTCCACATTGCCCTTGTAAAGGGCGAGGTGCGAGAGGCAGAAGATGTTCTTGTTCGGGTACACTCCGAATGTTTAACAGGAGATGTTTTTGGATCTTTGCGGTGCGATTGTGGGCCACAGCTTCATTCAGCCATGACAAGAATCGAAGAAGAGGGCCGCGGCGTGGTTCTCTATATGCGTCAAGAAGGGCGAGGCATAGGGATCGTTAATAAATTAAAAGCCTACCAACTTCAGGAAAAAGGCCTCGATACCGTGGAAGCCAATGAGGCCCTTGGGTATGAAGCAGATTTGAGAGATTACGGGGTTGGAGCACAGATCTTGAGAGATCTTGGATTAAGTTCCATTCGCCTGATGACCAACAACCCCCGAAAAGTAGTGGGGCTGGAGGGATATGGCCTTAAAATTACAGAACGAGTATCACTTGTAATAGAACCCAACGAATTCAATCAGCGTTATTTGAACACAAAAGAAGAGAAGCTGGGACACTTGCTTCATCTAAAAGATATTCTCCGATAGAAAAAGGGGGGGAACGTACGAATGAAGATATCAGAGGGAAAACTTATTGGAACTGGTTTAAAGGTCTGTATAATAGCTTCACGCTTTAATGAGCTCATTACGTCAAAGTTGATCGAAGGGGCAAAAGACATTTTATTGCGTCATGAAGTTTCACATCAAAACATCGAAATTATTTGGGTTCCCGGTGCTTGGGAACTTCCCCTGGTCGCTCAGGAGGCGGCCCTTTCAGGCCGGTTTGATGGCATTATTGCTCTTGGAGCTGTTATTAGAGGTGATACACCCCATTTTGAATATGTATCCTCCGAAATGGCAAAAGGTCTCGCAACAGTAGGACTCTCACATAGAACACCTATCTCCTTTGGTGTTTTGACATGTGACACCCTTGAGCAGGCTCTTCTACGTGCTGGTAGCAAAGCTGGAAATAAAGGAGCTGAGTCAGCTCTGGCTTTCATAGAAACAGCTAATCTCTTAAAGGTACTCAGAACGGGAAAGGAGCAGGAAGATTAATGCTTGAAATCAAATGGATACGTAACAACATTGAAGAAGTGAAAGCATTTCTGGTAAACAGAAATAACGATTTCGATGTGGACAGGATAGTGATTCTTGATGAGGAAAAGAGATCCCTGCTCACTGAAACTGAAAATCTAAAAGCCCAGAGAAACGAAGGTTCCCGTAAAGTTGCAGAGGCGAAGGCTTCCGGTCAGGATGCCGATGTCCTTATGGAAGAAATGAAAAATCTTGGGCAGATGGTAAAGGAAAAAGACAGCAAGATTGCGGAAATAGACCAGGAGCTGCAGTCCTTGCTGCTCCAGATGCCTAATCGCCCTCATGACTCCGTTCCTGTGGGTAAAGATGAAAATGACAACATGGAAGTTCGAAAATGGGGCACCCCAAAAGAATTTGTCTTTGAGCCTCAGGCTCACTGGGACATCGGGGAAAAGCTTGGAATTCTTGACTTTGAAAAGGGTGTTTCTCTTGCGGAAAGCCGTTTTACTGTCCTTAAAGGTGCTGGCGCCCGTCTTGAAAGAGCCCTGATTAATTTTATGCTCGACCTTCACACAGAACACCATGGATATAAAGAGATACAGCCCCCCTTTATGGTTTCATCACAGACTATGCAGGGCACTGGCCAGCTTCCCAAATTTGCGGAAGACTTATACAAATGTGAGGGAGAAGACCTCTGGCTTATCCCGACTGCAGAAGTTCCTTTAACCAATCTTCATAGTGGGGAAATTCTCCCTGAAGAAGTTTTGCCTCTATATTACACAGCCTACACACCTTGCTTTAGAAAAGAAGCAGGAAGCTACGGCAGGGATGTAAGAGGAATGATGCGTCAGCATCAGTTCGACAAAGTAGAACTTGTCAAAATAAGCAAACCGGAGAATAGTTATGATGAGCTTGAAAAACTTACAGCTAATGCAGAGGAAGTTCTGCAGAAACTGGGGCTCCCCTACAGGGTTATTACGCTTTGCACAGGAGATATGGGCTTTGGCGCAAGCAAAACCTATGACCTTGAAGTTTGGCTTCCCTTCCAGGATAAATACCGTGAAATCAGCTCTTGCAGTAATTGTGAGGATTTCCAGGCGAGGAGAATGGGAACCCGCTATAAGCCTGCCGATGGAGGAAGGCCGCGTTATGTACACACCCTTAACGGATCTGGTATTGCTGTAGGCAGAACCTTGATCGCAGTTCTCGAGAACTACCAGAGAGAAGATGGTTCTGTGGAAATTCCGGAGGCACTCGTTCCCTATATGGGCGGAATGAAAGAAATACGGTGAAGCGTGGAAGAGGTAACCCATAGGAGAAACTACCTTGTGGGTAGTCTCAAACAAATAAAGTAACAAATAAAGAGCATTGGCGTTGACGGTCAATGCTCTTTCACACCTTTACTTGTGGGCATAGATAATAAGACTAGGGGGCTATGGGATGAAACTACTGGATCATAAAATAGCCGCAATTAAAGATGAGCTGGTAACTATCAGGAAAGATTTGCACAGTTATCCGGAGCTTGGTTTCCAGGAGTTTCGTACCGCCGCAAAAGTGGCGAATTACATGGAAAAGCTAGGTTTTGAAGTGAAAACTGGCATAGGAGAAACTGGTGTTATAGGTCTTCTACGAGGTAAAAACGATGGTTTCACCATTGGGTTGAGAGCTTGTCTGGATGCGCTGGCCATTGAAGAACAATCCGGTGTAGAATATTCTTCTAAAAACAGAGGAATCATGCATGCCTGCGGACATGATGGTAATATGGCGATTGTATTGGGAGCTGCCAAAATATTGTCTCAGTACAAGGATAAACTAAATGGAAATGTGAAGTTCATTTTTCAGCCGGCAGAAGAAGATACAGGCGGCGCGGCCGAAATCATTAAGGCGGGCGGACTGAAATCCCCCGATGTGGATGCCATTGTTACTCTTCATAACTGGCCGGGACTCAAGCAAGGTGTTATGGCGGTTAAATCGGGCCCCGTAATGGCTTCCAGTGATATCTTTCAACTAAAAATAATTGGAACACCCGGACATGGCGCATGGCCCCATTTGGCAGTTGATCCGATTGTTGTTGCTTCTGATGTAATTTCTCAGCTTCAACACATCATTAGTCGAGAGATTGATCCTCTTGAAACAGCGGCAATTACCATTGGGAAGATTAGCGGCGGAACGGCTGTAAACATCATTCCAGAAGCCGTAACCTTAGACGGGACCGTTCGTGCCTTTGATCCTAAAGTGCGTGATTTTATTCAAATCCGCATAGAAGAGATAGTTAAGGGTATTACTCAAGCAGCTCGCGCAGCATTTGAAATAACCTATGACCGCATAATGCCGCCAGTCAACAACGATGCTTGTCTGACAGCCCAGGTTTACGAAATTCTAAAGAAAGCACTTGAGCCAGACATGGTAACCGATAACTTTACTCCAGTAATGGGGTGTGAGGAGTTTGCTTTGTTTCAGGAACAGATACCGGGCCTTTTTCTCTATATAGGAAATGATATGGAAGGATACGATATGATACCGATACATGCTCCCAACTATGTTTTCAATGATGAGATACTTGTTATAGGTGTAAAGGCACTGTGTGAAATTGTATTTGGCTTTAACAAGATCAGCGAGTGACTTTGCACTGTTTTTCTTGTAGTCATCTTCAGAATCAGCTTACATTGATGAATATGCTTCCTCAATGTGTTAATCTAATAGATAACCTTTTATTTTTTTAAGGAAATAGTGCAAAAGCACTGTAAAATTGATAAAATATCTTAATGAGCTTCTTTATAATTACTCTTGAGGAAAGGTGGGCTTGTCATAGTCAACGTAAAATCTCTACTATTCGAGATTGATCTCTATGTCTTCATGTTCATACTCGTCTTCGCATGCTTTCTCTTTCAAAGACTATGCAGGCGTTCCCTGGAGAATAGCCAATATAACTATTTGAGAGACATACTGCTCATTGGAGCTTGGATGGTTAGCGGCATATGGTCAGGGGATCCTGAGATCACACTCATTACAGGAACAGCAGTTATCGCGGCTGTAGTGGGGATGTATCAGCATGTCTACCCTCAGAAAAAGATACGCTGGATCTATTTTTTACTAGGCGTTCTTTTCGCTGTATCGGGTCCTAAAATAACTTTTTTAGGATTACCTCAGGGAGAGTATCTTTATTTGAATGATTTTATTTCAGTAGCTCTCACAGGCGCATGGCTTGCGGTTTTCCCCATTCTTATACAGGAACTGGACAACATCCCCGGCATGGCTGGCCACCTTCTTGCCGTGACATTCTCAATTTTGCTGGCAGCTACAATCATGTCAGGTCAATATTTGCCAGATGCTTTTTATACAAGTTTGACTGGTCTTTTGCTTCTTGGCGTGTTCTGGAGCCGTCATGGCCATATGTATCGCCGCCTGGGAGAATCCCTCTCCGCCTTTTGGGGGGTTCTTGTAGCTGGCACATCCCTTCTTGGCGTGAGTAAAGGAATAACATTTAGCACCATGATGGTGCTCCCTCTAGGGCTTTTTGCCATCCCCTTGATGGAAACGTCCCTTCATTTTGCCAGTATGGCGCTTTCAGCCAACCCTAAAGGTGCCATGGTTATCTATCGCAGCCTTATTGGGAAAGGCATAGACCACCCAAGTGCTGTAAAATTCATTACCTCTATTTGTGCATTGGTAGGTGCTGTTATCGCTATGTTTCAGCTTACTGCAGGACAACAGACAGTCTTTTTCGTAAGTGTATTGGTCTTTTTTGCGGGCTTGACAATGATCCCCGTATTCTCAAGGCTTATGTCTCTGAAAACTCCAAGTGGGGCGCGCCCTGAATTATGGGGTGTCGCTCTCGACAATGTATCCATGAACTATGCCGTGGCAAAAGTCCACTCCCTTCTTATTCAAAATACGGGGTGTTCCCTTATCACCACTGTAAATTCGTTGGCCGTGCAGACGGCAGTGAAGGATCAGGAGTATAAAGAGATAGTTTCTCACTCAGCCCTTACCCTGGCAGACGGAACAGGATTAATCTGGGCATTGCGTTTCCTTGGGAAACCCATTCAGGAACGTATTACGGGCATTGATTTTTTGCTTCAGCTTTGTCGTACAGCAAGTGCTGAAGAATGGCCAGTCTATTTGCTTGGGGGAAAACCTGATATTGCGGATCAAGCGGCGAAAAAACTTCAGGCTCTCTATCCTGGGCTAAAAGTAGCTGGAGTTCAACATGGCTATTTTTCGGCTGCTGAAGAAAAAAGGATTATAGAAGAAATTCGACAGAACGGGACACGTCTTCTTTTTGTAGGAATGGGAATTCCACGTCAGGAAAAATGGATCCATGCCCATCGTCAAGAGTTAGGTGACCTGGTAGCCATTGGTGTAGGAGGGTCATTTGACGTCATTTCAGGGAACCTTTCCCGTGCTCCTCTCTTTATTCAAAAAGCAGGTCTGGAATGGTTATATCGCCTTATTCAGGAACCTTGGCGTTGGAAAAGGGACCTGGACCTCTTTGCTTTTGCTGTCAGGGTTTTGCTAACGAAACTGGGTATAGTGAGGAGGTAGCAGCACATTGAACACGTGTGCCGGGGAACTAATGCATCGTGATCTTACTGCCGTTATGGAAGAAGATCTGATACAGGATGCTGTTCACATCCTTTACAGTCATAATTTATCAGGCATACCTGTTGTAAAAGAAGATTGGGAGCTTGTGGGCTATCTTTCGGAGACTGATATATTGCAGGCAGCTATTCCCACATATTTGGAAATACTTGCTCAGAGTTCTTTTTTAAATAACGGGGAGATTCATCTTGTTGACCGTTTCAAAAATTTAGGTAAAAAGGTAGTAAGGGAATTTATGACAAAAAACCCCTATTCAGTACCCCCTTCTGCCAGCCTCATGACTGTGGCTGATCTCATGTTGAGAAAAAAAATAAAGAGGCTTCCCGTTGTTGAAGGGAACAAGCTTATAGGAATTATCAATCGAGAGGCTTTCTGCGAGTATGTGATGGAGGAACGGGATAGTGAATAACTTCGAAGTTCAATCTGTGGAGAAACAAATAGATGAATTTCGTTTAAAACTTGAAGAAGAATATGAACATGAAGAACAAAATCTTCTGGAACAAAAGAAAAGAGCATTAGCTCGTCTAGAGGAAATGGAAAAGGCTACGATTCAACAAGTTGAGGATGAGTGGAAAGACAGAGAAATGAAAGTTGCCTTTCAAACAGAAGAATATGAGAAAGAACTTCGCTCTGTTCTCTCACAACTTATAGAGAAGGTGAACAGCTCTATAGGTTTAGGCAACTTAATAGATGAAGGGATAAATGCTGTTGCTGTAGTCGAAAGAAAAAAAGCAAACAACGGCAATTAAGAAAATAGAAGACTGAGGAGGCGGGTGGGCTGAGAGAAAGGAAGATACTCTCTTGATACGTGATATGCTCAGATTTGCCATATGGGGTGTTTCAAGCCGCAAAACCGAAATAATAGAGTCTTTACATGATTTCGGGGTTCTTCATCTTGATTTTTCAAGGTCGACGGATATGTCGACACCTCATCTTGACAAACTGCGACTATTGAGGGGAAAGCTGTTGGGGATGTTAGAATCCCTTGAGTGGAAAGAGTGGGCTAGTCTGAAAGACAGCGATATTGAACATGCCCGAAAAAGCATGCGCCTGCCTCTTGACGAAATAATTTCAGAAGTAAACGAAAGCCTTGATCAGTTTTCAGATCGTCTCATTTCCACCCTTAACGAAAGAAATTCTTTGCAAGAGCTGCATCACAAACTAAAAAGATCCCAAGATATCCTCTTTCATTTTCATTCCTTTATCAAAGAAGAAACAAGTCAAGGAGTTTTTGTTTCCTTATGGTGGGTTGAAAGAGAGAATATTCCTGAAATTCTATCTACTCTTCGCAACGAAATTGTTCAGGCAACACCAGCTAAAGACAGAGAATATCTTCGCCACCATTCCTATCGCCACAGCGGCGATGAAACCTTACTTGCAATCAGTGTATTAGGTCAGGATGCGGATGTTGTTTCTAGAGTGCTTGTTTCCTATGATGCCATACGCTGGAAAGCTCCAGCCGGATTCGAACGGGAAGTTCTTTTAGATTCTGTTGATGCAATAAAAGAAGAAATAAGCGTGATCCCTCGCCGCCTTGAAGAATTGCAGGTGAACTTAAGGGAAACAGCCCTCACTTGGGGACCAAAATTCGCAGCCCTATATATACTTGCCGATGAGAAACTAGAAGCGCTTCTCGTTGAAAATGCGGCCCATTCCCTTGATGACGCCTTTCTTATAGAAGGGTGGATCCCTGGAGATGAACTTGAGCTCACCGTAGTTCGTCTCAAAGAGCAGTTTGGGGGAAATGTTTTTATCCAATGGCGCTATCCTTCTGCAGAGGAGTGGAACTATGTGCCCACATCCCTCTCAAATCGAGCCCTTTTTAAGCCTTTCGAGATTTTTCTAAAACTTTTACAACCTCCGCGTTATAAAACCGCTGATCCTACAGCTGTGATCGCCCTGTTTTTCCCGTTTTTCGCGGGTTGTATGGTTGGAGATATGGGGTACGGAGCGCTTATTTTGCTTTTAGGGCTTTGGCTCTACGGTAAAAAGAAAAAAAAGATACTCTCTAATGTGGGATATATTTTTATCTTCTTAGCTTTTTGGAGCATCTTTTGGGGGGCCGCTTACGGCGAGTTCTTTGGCGACCTCGCCCATCGTCTTTTTCACTTGAACCCCTTATGGCTCGAGCGCTCCCATGCAGTTATGCCCGTTATGATCTTTACAGTGGTTTTGGGCGCTGCTCATATCATTTTGGGACTGTTGATAGGGTTCTATGAAGGGGTGAAAACTAAGAACAGGCATGTCTGGATGGAGAAAGCTGGAAACCTTCTTGTTATCTTCGCTCTGATCTGTGCTTTAGTAGGGCTTAAAGGCTGGCTGCCAGAGAGCTTTTTTACTATGGCAATTTCTCTATTAATTTTAGGCCTTGTTTTTCTTATTGCTGGTGGCGGCATAGGAGGACTTGTTGAGTCCTTCGGATCACTAGGGAATATTTTAAGTTACGTACGCATTGCGGCCATAGGACTATCATCCGCCATACTTGCTCTTGTCGCTTCAAAATTCGTAGATGTCCTTGGTCTTTCTATTTTAGGATTGTTTTTGGCTCTTTGTATCCATTTGCTAAATTTTGTTTTGGCCATAGGCGGGTCGAGCATACACGCAGCCCGGTTACATTACGTGGAGTTCATGGGCAAATTTTACGTAGGTGGCGGTAAAAATTACAGACCGTTTTCACGGAGGAGGGAACTTCGATGGAAAAAGGAATAATAGCACTAGCAGCTGCCTTAGCTGTTGGAATCCCTGCATTTGCCACAGCTATGGCTCAGGCGAAAATAGGCAGCGCTGGGGCAGGGACCATTGCTGAGAAACCAGAAACTGCCGGTGTCATGATTATCCTTGAAGCAATTCCAGAGACCATGGTCATCCTTGGGTTTGTTGTTGCTATTATGTTGATTTTACAATTTGCCTAGGTGGAGAGATCCTTGGGGAATTTTTTGCAGAATCAGGACCTGACTCTTTTTATTGAGGCCCTGAAAAAAGAGCACGATGAAAAAATTGATAGTTTGAGAAAAAAGACTGAGAACGACATTGCCGATGCCATATCATCAAGGCGAAGTGATGTGGAAATTCGTATTGCCCAAATGCGGAACCTTCATAAAGAAAGGGCGCAAAGGCTTTTAGAGAAGAATAAGAAGAGAGTACACAATCGCCTTCGGAAAGAATTTCTTGATGAATATAACAACATAGTGGCGGAGGTGGTGCGAAGAGTCACTACACGTCTAAGTGAGTTACGACAAGATCCTGAGCTGTATGGGGTCATAATGAAAAATTTACTGGATGAGGCTCTTGAATTTTGCCCCATCCCATGTGTCATTTTTGTTCATGCTGGAGATGAAATTTTTTTCACCCACGATCGCGGAGTGGTCATAAAAGCCGATAAAACCATGGAGCGATGGGGTGGCTGTATGGTGATGTCAGAAAAGGGTGACTTTATTGTTGATAACACCTTTAGAACAAGATGGGAAAAATTTGAGCCTGTCATTACGAGGAAAATTGCAGCACAGGCTAACCAAATTCTTCGGGAAGCAGAGTTTCTCTCACGAAAATTACGGCTATCTTAACGCCTGTCTTCGGGGGAGGACGTCGAGGCTCTTCAAGACTGAAGACTATAGCATCATTGCTCGCGGGACATTGCAGTCACTTGAACAGTTTTTGCTTGAAAGTCACTATGGTGAAAGTTTGCGTCTTAAATTGGTAACATCCCGCGGGGGGCCATTGCGCAGAATAGAGGCAGCAATTGCTCATGAGGTCAATCTTCAGCTGCGATTTGTTCAGGAAAAAGCCGAAGGAGAAGCAAAAGAACTATTAGGAGTGGTCTTGGCCCGTTCTGATTTAATGAACGGGCGCATCCTTTTGCGAGCTCTCCATACTGGGAGTAAAAACGGCGAAGAACCCCAATGGCACAATTATGGCAACCTTACCGAAGGTTTTTATAGTGATCTATGGAAAAACACTAAAACAGCAACAGACATAATTGAGGGGTGCAGGGCTTTGGGGCATCCTTATGCGCTGGCCATAGCAGCTTCTTTTGCAGAACTGGATCAATCAGGCAATCTCGTCAGAGCTGAAAGGATGCTTCTACTTTCAATGCTCGATCTTTTCTGGAAGAAAGTAGGTCAGTTTGACTCGGGCAACAGCAGGCTTCTTCAGGAATACCTGGAGCGATCTATTGATATGTGGAATTTAGGAATATGGCTTCGACAAAGATATGGACAGGTTCCTACAGTAGAGGCTACTAAAATGTATCTTCAAAACGGGCGATGGATATTCATAGAAAAACTTTCAAAAACAACGATCCTATCTGAGGTCGTTCAAGGAACACCCTGGCAGGGGATTATAAAACCGATAGAAAACAACAAACCACAAGAATTTCAACGGGCCTTATTTGTTCAGTTTATGAAATGGCAATCAGATCTTTTCAGGGCTGATCCCCTCGGTGTGGCCGTGGGTTTGGGATTTATTGCTAAATATCTTATAGAATGGCAGAACCTAAGTCTTTTAGCTGTGGGACTCTCGCTAGGGCTCTCTGAAAAAGAATTAGAATCTCGTCTTATTCCTATACATAGTTGACCATGAGGAAGTGAAAGGCAATGACTTTTCAGGAGAAAAGAGCGCTTGTTCTTGGGCGGCAGCTTTTTATTGATCTCTGGGGCCTCGAGGGATTCGAAGGGGTTCTTTGTGAAAAACCATCTGATATTCAGCATATCTTTAGAGAGCTGCTTGACGAATCCATTGCATTTGTTCTTGTAGAAGAGAGTTGGTTTAGGAATTTGCCTGATACTTACAGAAAAAGGCTGGCAAAAACGCAAAAGCCTGTCTGGATCCCTTTCCCATCCCTTGAAATAGAAACGGACTGAGGTGAAAAATAATGGGAGTAGCTTCTTCTGGAAACATAACGGGCATATCCGGCCCAGTTATAGGGGCTGTAACATATACCCCCATAAAAATGTTCGAGGTGGCCTATATTGGCCATAGCAAACTTCTAGGAGAGGTTATCAGGATCAAGGGGGACCGTGTGGATATTCAGGTCTATGAAGATACAAGCGGCTTGACAAAAGGAGAACCTGTAATATTTACAGGTGAACTGTTAGCGGTAGATCTTGGGCCGGGCATCCTTGGTAGCGTTTTTGACGGCATTGGCCGCCCTTTAGAAATTTTGGGCAAAGATAGCATCTATTTAAAGAAAGGCATACATCTCCCCGCTATAGATTCTAGAAAAAAATGGTATTTTACTCCTTCAATAAAAGAGGGAGAAATTGTTACTCCGGGAACATTTATAGGTTACGTGTTTGAAGGCTCTTTCCTTCAGCACAGGATCATGGCTCCCCCCTATATAGAGCCGGCAAAAGTTGTTTGGGTTGCTTCTGAGGAAAACTATACCATTGAGGATAGTATTTGCCGTCTTGAAAATGGAGTTGAACTTACAATGAAACAACGATGGGAAGTACGACGCCCTCGCCCAGTCTTAAGCCGCCTTTCCTTTGACGCCCCACTTCTGACAGGGCAGCGAATACTTGACACCTTATTTCCCATTGCCATAGGAGGAGCAGCAGTGCTTCCAGGAGGATTTGGCACTGGAAAGACTGTTACGCAGCAATCCCTCGCTAAATGGTGTAATGCCGAAATTATTATATATATAGGCTGTGGAGAGCGAGGCAATGAAATGACAGAGGTCCTTGAAGAGTTTCCAGAGCTTAGCGACCCTTTCCATAACGCTCCTCTTATGGAAAGGATGGTCTTAATTGCCAACACTTCTAATATGCCGGTAGCAGCTAGAGAAGCTAGTGTCTATCTGGGCATGACCCTGGCTGAATATTTCAGGGACATGGGCTATAACACTGCAATTATGGCTGACTCAACCTCACGATGGGCAGAAGCGCTTCGGGAAATTGGTGGCCGACTTGAAGAAATGCCGGGAGAAGAAGGATATCCAGCCTATCTGGGAACACGTCTTGCTCAATATTATGAACGCGCTGGCAGAGCGAAATTGTTGGGGCTTCCGGAACGAGAAGGGTCAGTGACTGTTATCAATGCAGTTTCTCCAGCGGGTGGGGATTTCTCTGAGCCTGTTACTCAGGCAAGCCTTCGCCTGTCAGGGGCCTTTTGGGCCCTTGATAAACGACTGGCCCAGCAGCGTCATTTCCCAGCTATTAACTGGCAGCAGAGTTACACTCTTTACGAAGGGAGTCTTGCTTCTGTATTTGAGAGGGAGCTTGGATCTCAATGGAAAGTTTTAAAAAGTTATCTGAAGGAAATGCTTGATCGGGAAAAAGTGCTCACTGACCTTGTTCAGCTCGTTGGGAGAGATGGCCTTTCTGAGGAAGATAAATGGCTATTAGCCCATGTGGAAACCATAAAAGTAGTCTTCTTACAACAAAATGCCTATAGTGATGCAGATGCAAGTTGCTCTATGAAGAAGCAATTTATACTTCTGAAGCTACTTTATGACCTGGATAATTTAATGCGGCAGCGTATAGAATCAGGGCTTCTATATGACCAGGTGGCCGACTACCCCTTACGAGTCGAATTGTTGCGCTTGAGGGAAATGCCAGAAATAGAACTTGAGCAACAGGGTAATCAGTGGCTTAAGAACTTTGATGATAAGCTCGAAAGTCTGGTGGTGATTCCAGAATGAGACTTGCCCTTGAAGGCTATCGTTCGGTTTTCGGAATAGCAGGGCCCCTTATTTTTGTTTCGGGCATAAGAGAAGCAGGATATAGTGAGCTTGTGCGCATAGAGACACCTTATGGCTTGCGTTCAGGCCAGATTTTGCAAATTCAGGATGATATATGCGTCATTCAGGTCTTTGACGGGACTATGGGGCTCAATACTGGTGAAACAACAGTTTGGCTTGAGCGGGATGTAGTGAAAATGCCGGTGGGACTCTCCCTTGTAGGCCAGGTACTGAACGGAAGGGGACGATCTATTGACGGCACCCCTCTTTCTTTTATAGATAAAGATTTGCCTATAACAGGAATGCCTATCAATCCGGTGCGGCGGACGAGTCCTAATGCGTATGTAGAAACGGGGATATCCTCAATTGACATGATGAATACCCTTGTACGAGGTCAGAAACTTCCGATATTCTCTGGTTCAGGCCTTCCTGCTAATGAGATAGCAGCTCAAATAGTACAGCAGGCCGCAGTTCCAGGTCGCGAAACTGATTTTCTTGTTATTTTCGCTGCCATGGGGATTACTCGGCGAGAGGCGCGGTATTTTATTGATACTTTCGAATCGACAGGTGCCATTAATAATGGCATTTTCTTTATGAACCTGGCCAGCGATTCTGCAGTAGAAAGATTGCTTACACCTCGTATGGCCCTAACCGCAGCTGAATATTTTGCCTTTGAAAAAGGATACGATGTTCTCGTAATTATGACAGACATGCTTTACTATTGTGAGTCTCTGCGAGAAATAAGCGCGGCTCGCGAAGAAGTGCCAGGCCGACGAGGATATCCAGGATATATGTATTCGGACCTGGCTGAAATCTATGAGCGGGCAGGGTGTGTAGAAAATTGCCAGGGAAGTATTACTCAAATTCCAATTATAACCATGCCGGATGATGATATGACCCACCCTGTCGTAGACCTTTCCGGCTATATTACAGAGGGACAAATTGTTCTTGACCGGGGTATTCATGATAGAGGAGCCTATCCTCCCATTAATGTTCTTCCGAGTTTAAGCAGGCTGATGAATAAGGGGATAGGCAAAGGGAAGACCTTTGATTATCACCGGGCTCTCGCAGATCAGCTCTATGCATCTTATGCCAGGGCTCTGGAACTTTCTCGCCTTCGTTTAATAGTCGGTGATGACGGCCTCACTGAAACGGAGCATCTCTACATAAAATTTGGGGAAAATTTTGAAAGGAATTTCGTTAATCAGAGACACATTCATAGGACTATTGCAGAGTCTATCAATGTTGCGTGGCAATGTCTATCTGAGCTTCCGGTGAGAGAACTTTACCGCTTGCCTGAGCATTATATAACAGAGAAATTGGGGCGCCATGAGTAAGGGAATGCGGCCGCCCACAAGAGAGCAGCTTCTGGATATTAGGCGGCAAATGGGCACAGTACAGTACGGCAAACAGCTTCTGGAGAAAAAAAGAGACGCGCTCCTCCGTGCAATTGAGGAGGACCGCCGCAAATTTAAAGAGCTTGACAAGCTCTTTAGAGAACAGATAAAGCATCTATCTTTTGTCTATGCACTGGTCCGCATGTATGAGGGGCAGACTGTTATGCAACTTTTAAAGCCGGATGCCGGAACTTTGAAAGTAATTTCCAAACGCCATACCCTTATGGGTTGTCGCTTTACTCAGTTTCAACCTGGAAAGGGCCGCGGCTCTCCCCTTACCGGGCTTTCTTACGACCCGGCAATGACTTCTCTTTATCTAGACGAACTGCTTAGTGAAATGAAGAAGATCGAAGAAAGAATATGGACTTATATTAACTTGAAGGCAAAATTAGCTTCTCTTGAGAAAGAACTGTCAAAAACCATGATGAAGATAAACACGTTACAATATATACTTCTTCCTGAGTTAAAACAGGAAGAGAGCAGAATACGTGACATTCTCTCAGAAAGAGAACGTCAAGAGCGTTACGCAATAAAGAAACTTTCAAAAAAGAAGAAAGGAAAGGGATATTCCCCTATTGCAAAGTGATTGGTAATGAAAATAGTTATAATAACTGTAGGGCAGCCTAGAAATCAAAATATAGCGGAATTGATCAATGAATACTCGAAACGCTGTCGACCCTTTATGCCTCTGGAGTTTGAACATGTTCCGGAAGCACGGGGGGCTTCTGCTCCTGAAAAAGCAATAGAGCAAGAATCTGATGGGCTTCTCAAGCGAATCAAGAATCGGGATTATCTTGTTCTCTTAGATGAGAAGGGAGAGCAATTTACCAGCGTGGCCTTCTCTCAATGGGTGTATAGATCTATAGGAGAAGTGAGAGGGCGGTTGGTCTTTGTTATAGGCGGTTCCCATGGGGTTGCTGAAAGGGTAAAGAAGCGCAGTCAGGTGAAAATAGCTCTTTCTATGTTGACGTTTCCCCACGAATTGTGTTTACTTTTTCTTACAGAACAATTATATCGGGCTATCGCCATTCATGAAGGAATGTCGTATCATCATTAATTATTCAAGAAGGGAAGTCGAGCACTATGAAAATGGATAAACTTATGAAACAAGCTCAAAAAATGCAAGCACAAATGATGAAAATGCAAGAGGAACTTGCTCATGAAAGAGTAGAAGGCAATGCTGGCGGAGGAATGGTCAAAGTTATCGCGAATGGGCAAGGAGACATTGTTTCTGTAAAAATAGAAAAAGAAGTTGTTGATCCTGAAGATATAGAAATGCTTGAAGACCTCGTCCTAGCCGCTGTTTCAGATGCTCTCAAGAACAGCAGAGAGCTAGCCAACTCAAAAATGGGGCAATTTTCAGGGGCTCTTGGATCATTGGGGATAATGTAACGTGGCCCTTCCAGAACCACTTTTGCAACTTGTTACTCTCTTAAAAAGACTACCGGGAGTGGGAGAAAAAAGCGCCCGGCGCATGGCATTTTTCATTATTCAGCAGCCAGGCTCTTATCCAGAAGAATTAGCGATAGCTCTTCATGGATTAAAAGAACGTTTGTGTGAATGCTCTAAATGCGGAAATATAACAGATGTTGATCCATGCTCTATTTGTACAGACCCCTTACGGGAAAGACAGACTCTTTGCGTTGTTGAGACAGCTGAGGATCTGTTGAGCATGGAGCAGGCAGGGATATATAATGGATTGTACCATGTGTTAAAAGGGAAAATATCACCACTGGATGGGGAAGATCTTCCTCCTTCAGAATACGAGCGGTTAAAAGAGCGTATTATAAATACACGAGTAAAGGAGGTTATTATAGCAACGAATCCCAGGGTAGAGGGCGACCTTACTTTTTATTCTCTTTTTTCTGAGCTCGAAGATCTTGATGTGAAGATTAGCCGCCTTGCCTATGGACTTCCTGTGGGGGGAAGTATAGAATTTGCCGACAGAATTACACTGCATGCAGCGTTTGAGTCACGTGTTGACGTAAGAAAGAATAAGAGGAGGTGAGGGTGTATGACAGACGGCTTTAACAACATGATCAAAAGATTGTGTAGAATGCTTATGATGGTTTTCTTTGGGATAGCAGGATATCAGATAGCCATGTTGGCCATGCCCTTTATTCCTGCACCTGTATCAGAAGTTTTTCGTTTATGGATGCCCGGCTGGTTGGCGAAAGAGATTTTCTTTGTGGTAGCCTGTGTAGCCATATTTGCCCTCATAGGGTGGGCAATAACGCCTTTGCTGCTTAAAGGACTTGGCTTTATTGGGGCCTTATTTGAATTTCACCTCAAAGGGTTGAGCTGGCAAGACATTTCTTCTGCAATATTAGGTCTTATTGTCGGTCTATTGATCGCCAATCTAATAGCTGTTCCATTTTTTGATTTACCTGTTGGAAGCTACATTGCTGTGGTACTGAACATTGTTCTAGGATACCTTGGCGCTAGAATTTTTTGGAAACGGCAAGAGGATATAAGAGGAGTCTTTAATTTAGGAGCCCTTAAAGAGCGCTTGACGACTAGGAAAATTCGGGGTAAAAAGGGCGTTGCCGGTGAAGAGATATTAGAAGAGGAATGGTGCCCTCCAAGAAAGATTCTCGATACTAGCGTAATCATTGACGGCCGAATTCTCGACATTGCCCGAACGGGTTTTATGGAAGGAGTCCTTGTCTTACCTCGCTTTATATTATTAGAACTGCAAGCCGTAGCGGATTCAACTGATCCAGCCCGCAGGACAAGGGGAAGAAGGGGACTTGATGTTGTAAATGAGCTACAAAAACTTTCGACCCTTGAAGTTGAAATTATGGAAGTGACGCTGAAACAATTGAAAGTTGAAACTGTGGATAGCGGGCTCGTGGCTCTTGCCCAGCAAATAGGCGGAGAAATATTAACCACTGATTATAATCTTAATAAGATAGCGCAGATCCAGGGTGTCACAGTTCTCAACGTAAACGATCTTGCCAATGCCTTGAAACCTATGCTTTTGCCAGGAGAATCCATAATAGTTGATGTCATACGGGAAGGTAAGGAACCCCATCAGGGTGTTGGCTACCTCGATGATGGAACCATGCTTGTCGTTGAGGATGGAGAGGAATATGTGGGTAAACGAGTAGAAGTAGTTGTTACTTCTATGCTTCAGACCTCAGCTGGGCGTATGGTCTTCGGACGAATTCGCCGAGAGGTTCGGGTATGAAACGGTTTTCCTTCATTATAGTGGCTGCAGGTTTGGGAGAGCGCATGGGTGGCTCTCCCAAACAATTTCGTAGGCTAGGAGGGAAACCTCTGTGGCAATGGAGTTTTTTTACGGCCTGGGAGCTATTTAAGAAAAAGGCCATCCATGAAATAGTTCTCGTTGTTCCGCTCTTTGCTGTAGAGCAGATAAGAAAGGAAGTTGCCGTATTGAGTGGCTCTTCTCAAAACTGTACTGTAACCGCAGGAGGGCTGAGCCGCACAGAATCTGTGAGAAATGGACTCAAAGGGGCGGGTTGTGAGTACGTTTTGGTTCATGACGCAGCCAGGCCGTTCTTATCAGTAAACCTTTGTCATAGAATTATAGAGGCTATGGATTCGGAATGTGGTGTCATTCCAGTATTGCCGATTACCGATGCCCTTAAGAAGGTTGAAACGATACAAAATCAGGAAGCCATTTTGTCTCTGTCAAGGGAAAATCTATATATAACCCAGACTCCTCAGGCCTTTCCACGGTGTGGTTTATTGACCGTCTTGAAAGGAGAAGATGATTCCTATAGGGACGAAGCAGAAGCATGGCTAAAATTTAAAGGGTCTCTAAAAAAAGTAGAAGGGGATTCCTTCAACATGAAAATAACATACCCGCAGGACTTTCAAATGGCTGAAATGCTCATGGGAAATAAAAAAGAATACCGCACCGGACAAGGGTTCGATATCCATCCCCTTACTCCCTCCAGGATTCTAGTTCTCGGTGGGGTTACAATAGACTCCCCCTTAGGCCTTGAAGGCCACTCTGATGGGGATGTTATAACTCATGCTGTAATGGACGCACTTTTGGGAGCTGCTGGTCTTCCCGACATAGGCATACTCTTCCCAGCGTCAGAGCCATCCTATAAGGATGCCTATTCTTTCGATCTGCTAAAAGAAGTGGCAACGCTGCTTCAACGTGACAGATGGAATATTGAGTGGGTTGATGTTACCCTGCAAGCCCAGGTTCCGCCTTTGGCTTCTTATATAGACGTTATTGTAGAAAAGTTACAGAGTGGGCTGTGCCATTGCGGCGATAAGAAGCTGATAGTTCATCTTAAAGTGAAATCCGGTGAGCTTATAGGGCCGGTAGGAAATGCACAATGTATGATTTGTACTGCAACGGCGACTCTTTCTCGCAATGGGAGGTTTAATGAATGATACGCACACGTTTTGCTCCCTCGCCAACGGGATTGCTCCACATTGGGGGAGCACGGACAGCTCTTTTTAATTGGCTGTTTGCTAAAAAAAACAGAGGGCAATTTATTCTGAGAATAGAAGATACTGATCAGGAACGATCAAGGCACGAATACGCTGAAATGCTCAATGAAGATCTTACGTGGCTTGGCCTTTGTTCTGATGAAAACCCGTGGTCCGGCGGTTCCTATGGCCCCTATACTCAAAGTCAACGCTTTGAATATTACGAGCACTATTTAAAAATACTTAAAGAAAAAGGGGCTATATATCCCTGTTTCTGTACTCCTGAACAGCTGGCGGAAGATCGTCGGCAACAGTTGGAGAAAAGCAAACCCCCTCGCTATGAAGGGCGTTGCCGCTTCCTTTCCACCGAAGAAATCGGCGAAAAAATAGCTAAGGGCGAACGCCCCTGCTGGCGGTTTGCAGTGCCGGAATCAGGATTCTTTGTATTGAGTGACCTTATCCATGGGGACATTTCTTTTGATTATGCAGAAATCGGTGATTTTGTAGTTCAGCGATCTGATAATTGGCCTACCTATCTTTTTACTGCAGCTCTGGACGACGCCCTTATGCATATTACCCATGTAATTCGCGGTGACGAGCATATTAAAAATGCTGTACTGCAAATTCTTATACAAAAAGCCCTGGGTTTACCTTCCCCTTTTTTCGGCCATGTTCCAATGATAGTGAGCATGGATAGACAAAAATTAAGTAAGCGGACGGGAGCGGACGCTATTAGGGAATTTAGGGAGAAAGGATATTTGCCAGAAGCTCTCATAGCATATCTCTCTACTTTAAGCTGGGCGCCGGATTCATCCGTCAATCTTTTGGACAAGGAAGAAATCATCATGGCGTTTTCTCTTGAAAGAATAGCCTCATCGTCGCCTGTCCACGATGAAACACATCTAGACCACTGGCAATCACAGGCTTTGAGGGCAAGAGGGCCACAATGGCTTCTTGAAGAATTTATAAAGCTAGACTCATCAATAACAGCTAAGATTCTCGCAATGAACCTCCGGTTTTTACATTTATTACTCGAAGATATTTCGGGGGCTTGCCTTACAGTCCTTGAAGTTTTAGAATCTTCCAAATGGCTTTTTGACTCTCCTGATTTGAGCGAAGTAAAAGAAAATTTATCACCAGAGTGGAAGCCTGAAATTATTGAGATACTTCGCCAGACACAAGAATGGGAACCTGCCATTCTTGACAAGACTCTCCGAAGTTGGCAAAAGGGAAAAAAGCTGAAGGGGAAGGAGTTTTTTCATCCATTGAGACTTCTTCTGTCGGGAGAAGAAAAAGGGCCGGCAATTCCTTTGGAAATGGCGGCATTAGGGAGATCAGAAACTCTTCGACGGCTTGAAAGAGCATAGAGAAATGAAAGAGGAGGTTATTTCATGTCAATAGAAAACAAATTTGTACCCTATGAAGGGTTTACCTTTGATGATGTGCTTCTTGAACCTGGTTACAGTGAGGTTCTTCCATCACTGGTTGATGTAAGTACCTACCTTACACCTGATATTCAGATGAACGCCCCTATATGTAGCGCAGCTATGGATACTGTCACAGATGGTCGTCTTGCCATAGCTATTGCGCGAGAAGGCGGTCTAGGCGTTGTTCATAGAAATATGCCCATAGAGAGACAGGCAAAAGAAGTGGATATGGTTAAACGTTCAGAGGCAGGAATTATCGTCGATCCTTTTTTTCTTCATCCGCAAGATAAGGTTAAGCAGGCAGTGGAGCTCATGGAGCACTACCACATATCAGGGGTTCCTATTGTAGACCATAGCCAGAAACTTGTTGGAATTATAACAAACAGGGATCTTCGTTTTGTTACAAACTTTGAACAGGACATCTCGGCCTTAATGACACATGAGCGTCTTATTACGGGTCCAGAAGGAACGACTCTTGAAGAAGCTAAAGACATTTTGATGCGGCATAAGATAGAAAAATTGCCTCTCGTTGATAAAAACAACAAACTTAAAGGGCTCATCACTATAAAAGACATTCAAAAAGTAAAGGACTTTCCTAGCGCGTGCAAGGATGGTCATGGACGCCTTCGTGTTGGAGCCGCAGTGGGAACAGGCGCTGATGTCTTCGAAAGAGCAGAGGCCCTTATAAAGTGTGGTGTAGACCTTATAGTTGTAGATACGGCCCACGGACATTCGTCTAAAGTGCTTCAGACTATTAGAGAAATACGCAGAAAAAATAAGGACATCCCCCTTATTGGTGGGAATATTGCTACGGCCGAAGCTGCCATAGCACTCATTGACTCAGGTGTAGATGCAGTAAAAGTAGGAGTTGGGCCTGGTTCTATCTGTACAACGCGAGTTATCGCAGGAATTGGAGTCCCGCAGCTTTCAGCTGTTTTCAATGTTGCCAAGGTCGCCCATGAGCGAGGTAGAAAAGTAATAGCAGATGGAGGCATTCGTTATTCTGGAGATATCGTAAAAGCTTTGGCTGGTGGGGCAGACAGCGTGATGATAGGTTCGCTTTTTGCCGGCACAGAAGAAAGCCCCGGAGAGGTTGTTATCTACAGGGGACGGTCTTTTAAGAGCTATCGTGGCATGGGTTCTCTGGGAGCAATGAAAGAAGGATGTAGCAAAGACAGATATTTTCAGGAAAGCGCTACTGCCGAAAAACTTGTTCCAGAAGGCATCGAAGGGCTTGCTCCTCATAAGGGTCCCTTAGGAGCGGTAGTTTACCAGCTCGTAGGCGGCTTGAGAGCCGGAATGGGATACGTAGGGGCAAAGACCATTGAAGATCTGCATAAAATAGCACGTTTTGTCAAAATAACGCCGTCGTCAGTCAAGGAAAGCCATCCTCACGATGTGGTCGTAACAAAGGAGGCCCCAAACTACTGGATTGAATAGGGGCTGTGTCTTTAGTGCGCCGTTGCCATTTGTTTTATAGTATTGTAAAAAAAACATAAAACGTGCTATACTATGCAACAGTACGTGATGTGCGTGACGTTATGTGTGTATTTTCCAAAGAGTGGGTTTCGCCCACTCTTTGTTTTTTGTTTAACGCTCAAAGGCTACAAAGGGGGAGAAGATCGTGTCTAAACCATTATTTGATAAAGAAAAACTATCTGCTTCTCTTCGCCAGATTGTCGAAAGTTTGGGATATGAATGCGTGGGAGTAGTTTTTGCTCAGGAATCAAAAAACCTTTATGTTAAAGTCTATATTGATGTGCTCGGCGGCATTACTGTAAAAGATTGTGAAACAGTATCTCGCAGTCTCAGCCGTTATCTTGATGAAAACGACTCCGCTCTTCCAGATCGTTATTTTCTTGAAGTAGGGTCTGCTGGGTTGGACAGGCCTCTTTTTTCCCTTGATGACTATGCCCGATTTGCTGGCAAAAAGGTAAAAATTCGCTGTCAAACATTGGTAGAGGGGCGGAAACGCTTTACCGGGACAATACTTTCAGTGGACAATGCAACAAAAACTGTATGCGTTCAACTGGAAGAATCAGATCAAAAAGTAGAAATTCCCTTTGCTTCTATTCAAAAAGGGAACCTTGTTTACGACCAATAGAGGAGGAGGAGTACTATGCAGCTTGGGCGTGATTTCGTCCGTGCATTGAAACAGTTAACGGCGGAACGGGGGCTGACCTCAGAGGTCATAGCGTCAAGTCTGGAGGCGGCGCTTATTTCAGCGTATAAAAAATATCAGGGTGGAGACAGAAATGTCGAAGTCCATATCGATCTTGAAAGTGGAAATGTTTCTATCTATGAAGTAAGGCTTGTGGTAGATGAAGTAGACAACCCTGATGCTCAAATCAGTCTTATAGATGTTCAAAAGCTTGGGTTTACAGATGTGGAAGTGAATGAGTATGTAAGAATAGAAAAAAACCCTGAGAACTTTGGACGTATAGCTGCGCAGACTGCCAGGCAGGTTATTATTCAAAAACTTAAGGATGCAGAACGACAAATTATTTTCGAAGAGTTTTCCGGTCGAGTAGGAGACCTTGTCAATGGAATCATTTTTAAATCCGAAAACGATCAGGTTCTTGTGCGTCTAAATGACCGAACAGAAGCGATTTTGCCGAAGGAAGAGCGTGTTATCAATGAAAAATACACTCCTGGCGAACGACTTAAGTTCTATCTCCTTGATGTGCGTCAAACGACACGGGGTCCTAGAATAGTCGTTTCCAGAACCCACCCGGGATTACTGCGTAAACTTCTTGAGCTTGAAGTGCCTGAGATTCAGGAAGGGATCATTGAAATAAAAAGCATTGTCAGGGAAGCTGGTACCAGAGCTAAGGTAGCGGTTCAAACCCTGGATATTAATGTGGATCCGGTTGGCGCCTGTGTAGGAAATAATGGAGCTCGTATCAAATCTATCAGCCAAGAGCTTTCAGGAGAAAAAATAGATGTTATCATATGGAGCAGCGATCCTTTAATTTTTGTTCGCAACTCGCTGTCGCCTGCAAAAATTGTAAAGATAGAACCGATTCTTGAGCAGGATAAGGCTGTTACTGTATATGCAAGACCGGATCAGCTCTCCCTTGCTATTGGCAAGGCTGGCCAAAATGTGCGTCTGGCAGCACGGTTAACAAGCTGGAAAATAGATATCAAGGCGCTGGAGCCAGAGCGCATGCCTACACTGCAGGATATTTTTCAGGATATTATAGAGTAAGAGGAGTTGTCCTCTATGGCAGATGAAAAGCGCAGAAGGCCAAGAACTTGCATAGGCTGTCTCTCTGAAAGCCCGAAGAAAACCCTAATTCGAATTGTTCGGTCTCCTGATGGTATAGTAACTATCGACAGAACAGGCAAGAAACCGGGGCGGGGAGCGTATCTTTGCCTGGATATGGAATGCATAGAGAAGGCCCGAAAAAAGAATTCTTTGGCCAGAGCGTTGCGTTGTACGGTGGATAATTCTATTTATGATGAGTTAATTGCCATAGTAGAAGGAGAGCAAGGTCGTTGATAGAACAAGAGCTTTTTTCTGTTCTCGGGTTGGCTCGCAGAGCTGGCCTGCTCATAATAGGGGTAGATGAAATAAATAAAAAATTAAAAAAAAATAAAGAGGGGCTCCTCGTCCTTTTGGCTTCTGATGCTTCTTCTAGTGTTAAGCGAAGCGTAACAGCCAAAATGGCGGAAGGGCAAAGTATTTTAATCAACATACCCCTCACTTGCGGAGAGGTATCAAGGGCCATAGGAACCACGAGTACGCAAATTGTGGCATTGTCACGAAGAAGTGGACTTGGGGAGAAAATACAAGCCCTGCTAGCGGAAGGGGGAAATATGCTTGAGTAAAATAAGAGTTTATGAATTAGCCAAGATGTTAGAAATAAGCAACAAAGATTTACTGACAATGCTAGAGGATCTTGGCATTGACGCTAAAACTCACATGAGCTCTATCGATAACGACGCAGCACAACTTGTTGAAGAGACTATACGCAAAAAAGAAGCTAAACAACCACCTAAAACACAGAAAGAGGAAACAAAGGTGAAGGAAAAACAAACCATACGTGTTCGAGAAGCAGCAACTGTTAAAGAGGTTGCTCAAGTAATTGATGTTCCAGTAGCAGAAGCGGTGAAAGCCCTTTTAGATTTAGGAATCATGGCGCCAGCGGGAGCTCAAGTGGATGAAACTATTCTTATAGCCTTGGGTGAAGCGTATGGTATTGATTTTGAATATGAAGAACCGGAAGAAGAGAAAGTCGCAACTGGCAGGCCCGTTTTTCATGGGAAGCACATGGAACCCAGACCACCAATTGTTACGGTAATGGGACATGTTGACCACGGGAAGACCACGCTGCTTGACTATATCAGGCAGACAAATATTACTGCTCGTGAAGCCGGGGGCATTACTCAGCACATTGGAGCTTCCACTGTGACATATGAGGGAAAGAACATCGTTTTTCTTGACACTCCAGGGCACGAAGCTTTCACAGCTATGCGGGCACGAGGCGCCCAGGCTACGGATATAGCCATACTTGTTGTAGCTGCCGATGATGGCCTTATGCCCCAGACAAAAGAAGCGATCAACCATGCCCGTGCGGCAGGCGTGCCCATAGTAGTGGCCGTTAATAAAATAGATAAACCCGCAGCACGTCCTGACAGGGTGAGACAACAGCTTTCCGATGTTGGTCTTGTTCCAGAAGAGTGGGGCGGAGACTCAATCATGGTTGATGTTTCTGCTAAGACTGGCGAAGGCATTCCACATCTTTTAGAGATGGTGCTTCTTGTTGCAGAAATGGAAGAGCTTCGGGCTGATCCCACAGTTACACCGGAAGGAATAGTAATTGAAGCGAATCTTGATAAAGGCAAGGGGCCTGTCGCTACAGTGATAGTTCAGCAGGGGACTCTTCGCAAAGGAGATATTATTCTTCTCGACACAACGTGGGGAAAGATAAGAGCTATGCTCGACTCTCGCGGACGGCAGTTTCTAAAAGCCGGGCCAAGCACTCCTGTGGAGATTTTGGGGCTCACTTCTGTCCCACAGCCAGGCGAACACTTCGTACGGGTGGACAATGAAAAAAGCGCAAGGGATGAGATATCAAAAAGAGAACAGGAAAAACGCGAAAGTGAAAACGTGACTGCGAAACGTCTCACCCTTGAAGAGCTTTACTCTCAGTTGAAAGAGGGAGAAATCCCTCAGCTTAATCTTCTGGTTAAAACTGACGTACAGGGAACAAACGAGGCTCTGTGTGCTGCTTTGGAGAAGATGGGAACTAATGAGGTGGGTATTAATATTATTCACCGCGGTGTCGGCCGCATAGCTGAGTCGGATATAATGCTCGCGACTGCCTCTAATGCTGTGGTTATCGGTTTTAACGTCAGACCTGACAAAAATGCTGAGAGGATTGCTGAAGTAGAGGGTGTTCAAATCCGACTGTACAATGTCATCTATGACGTTGTTGATGATGTAAAGGCAGCTCTGGAAGGAATGCTTACCCCCACAATTAAAGAAGAAGAATTGGGGCAGGCAGAGATCAGACAGGTTTTTAAGGTGCCTAAGGCTGGTAAAATTGCTGGCTGCTATGTTACTGAAGGCATGATTAAGCGTAATTGCAGGGTGAGGATTATCCGGGATGGGGTTGTAATATGGACTGGAAGTCTGGCTAACTTGCGACGCTTTAAAGACGAAGCAAAAGAAGTGAAAGCAGGTTATGAATGCGGCATGAGCTTTACCAACTACCAGGACTTTAGAGAAGGCGATGTTGTTGAAGCCTATGAACTCGTGGAGGAAAAACGATATCTCGAATAATGAAAAATAACGAGAGCATATTGCCCTATGTAGGTTTTTTTCAGGTACAAATAGATATTCCAGCATGTCGAAGTGTAAAAGAACGACGGCAGGTTGTAAGGTCCCTTATCGACAAGATTCGTCGCCGGTGGAATGTTTCAGCTATTGATTTGGGGCCGGAAAATAGATGGGATCAGGCCTATCTTGCCTTTTCTCTCGTCGGGACTTCTTATGGGATGTGTAAGGATCGTATAGAAGCCCTGAAAAATTTCCTGGAACGAGAAGAGGAAATGGCGACGTTTAATATTATTCATTTCTGGCAAGAGGTAGATGCTTATGGCGACTTATCGGATGCAGAGGATTAACAAACAGCTTCAGCGAGAAATTTGTTTGCTTTTGGAGTATAAGATAAAAAATGATGTGGCAAAGGATGCTATTATTACAGAAGTATCTTGTTCAAAAGACCTTGAAGTTGCTACAGTCTTTTTTGTCACTCTCGATCAGAAGCAGCGTAAGGCTGTGCTTAAGGCCTTAGAGAGCGTAGCTGGTCCAATCCGCTCTTTGCTTGGGAAACGGCTACGTCTTCGACAGATACCGGAGATACGTTTTGAAATAGATTCTTCAGTGGACTATGGACGGCGTATTGATGCGCTTTTAGACAGTATCAAAGAAAGCAGCAACAATGAATTATCGGCCGAGGATGATCAAATAGATGAATTTGGAGAGTAGTATTACCCTTCAGGAAATATTTTCTCTTTTAAGTTCATTTCGCACGTGGATTATTCTTACTCATCAAAAACCAGACGGCGACGCTGTGGGGGCGGCATCATCACTTGCTGTATACGGAATGGAGCACGGTAAAAATATTCGTTGGGGAGGGGTAGACCCTCTCCCTACAACGTATTCCTTTTTGCCTTTGGCAGATCAGTACGAAATCTTCCCCCATATAAACGAACTATTGCCCTTCCCTGAAAAAACTGCGGTCATCTCCCTCGACACGAGCAACCTGGAACGTTCGGTGCCAGGTCTTGAAATTGTGCAGGGGAAGCATCCAATCTTTAATATTGATCACCACGGTGACAATACACGATATGGCGATTATAACTATATTGATGAGAGCGCTTCTTCGTTAGGAGAGATCCTTTGGCATATGTTCCATCTTGCCAATGCTCAATATGACTACAATACTGCCATGGGACTTTACACAGCTATCATCACAGATAGTGGGAAGTTTTCGTTTTCTTCTACATCCCCCCGAACCCACCAGGCAGCAGCCGAACTGCTTCAGAAGGGGGTTTCTCCCTCAGATCTTAATCATAAGATTTTCTATAGCCAGCCTGTAGAAAGCGTGCATTTGTGGGGAAAGGCTTTTGCAAGAGTTCAGCTCATAGTCGATGATAGGGCCTCTCTCTCGTGGCTCTCTCTTCAGGATTTCTCTCAACTTGGGTCTTCGCCTGCTGATACGGAGGGTCTGGTTAATGAACTGCTGCGAGTTAAAGGAGCAGAGTTTGCTGTTCTCCTTGTAGAGGAACAAGATCAGGTAAGAGTAAGCCTTCGTTCCCGGGGGGATATCTCAGCCCGTGAAATTGCTCAACAATTTGGTGGGGGCGGGCATATTCAGGCTGCAGGGTGTCATATAGAAGCTGCTCTCACCGAAGCCATTGCTATTATCACTGAGTCTGTGAAAGAGGCAATGCAATGATAGAAGGTCTTCTCCTTCTTAATAAGCCAAGAGGGTTACGAAGTGCTCAGTGCGTTTCTGCTTTTCGGCATAAACTTCCACAAAAAATAAAAGTGGGTCATGGCGGAACTCTTGATTCCACGGCTGATGGCCTTCTTGTTCTTCTTGCAGGAGCGGCTACACGACTTTCAAACTACGTTATGATGTTGCCTAAAGAATATATGGTGACGATACAATTAGGAACGACGACAGATACCCTTGACTATGACGGTACCGTAACGGCTACCTATCCCTTTCGTCATATTCAGGATAAAGACATAGACAGGATATTACCGGCTTTTCTGGGCATGCGAATGCAGAAACCACCAGTTATATCGGCTATTAAGCTTAATGGGAAGCGGGCATCTGACCTTAAACGAAAGGGGATTGAACCCCAAATATCTCCGCGTCCAGTAACAATAACCAGTATTCTGCGTACTTCCACTATCTCAGAAGAGGGGCAAGTTTCGTTTTTTATTAAATGCCACAAAGGGACCTATATACGAAGCATAGTCAGAGATCTTGGTTATATGCTAGGATGTGGAGCTATTGTGGGGGAACTAACTAGATTAAAAACTGGGCTGCTGTCTTTAGACCAGGCCATTTCTTTTGAAGAGTTAGAAACTGCAGCAGAACAAGATATAGACAAACACATAATGTCTATAGGAGAATTTATAAGACATTTCACGGTCTTTTCCGGAGACGATCAAACGGAGAATGACCTAAAAAACGGGATGTTTATTTCAATTAGAAAACTGCATTGCGAATCTCGTGGTCAGGTACCCACAGAAGAAGTTGTCTGTTTTACCGGCAGGGATCTGATCTCTTTAGGCGTGTTTGTAAAAAAAGAAAACAATATTTTCTTTAAGCCGCAAACTAATCTTTTTCTCTAGAACAATAAGAGGGGTAGGCAATGATTCAGGTTATAGGCGCTTTTGACGGTTTTCATAAGGGGCATCAATTGCTTCTGAAAGAAGCTGAACGTCTCTCTGTGGAACAAAACGACACTTGGGGAGTAGTAACTTTTACCCCTCATCCCCAGTATGTGTTTAATCCAGATCGTCTTTTTTTGCTTTTTACAGAGGCTGAAAAGCGACAGATAGCTTCAGCCCTTCATATTCAAAATATTCTATGGATGCCCTTTGATCAGTATATTGCGGCCCTGAACCCTCTGGATTTTCTGCGCAGGCTCGAAAGCCAAACATCAGTAACCGGAATTGTTGTTGGAGAGAATTTCCGTTTTGGAGCTGGCCGAAAGGGTGACATAGCTTTTTTACGGCAATATTGCAAGAAGAAAAACATTCTTTTCTCTCCTGTCCCAACTCTTGAAATAGATGGTTTGGCAGTAAGCAGCACTGTAATACGGAGTGAAGTTCTTTCTGGGCGGATGCAAATGGCCAAGTATTTGTTAGGCTACCCTTTCTTCTTATATGAAACCGTAGTGCATGGTCACCATCGAGGAAGAGAGCTAGGGTTCCCTACTGCTAACCTTACTGTTCCTGACCATAAAATCATCCCGCCAAGCGGCACCTATGCCGCGACCGTTATAATAGACGGTTCCTTTCATCCTGGAGCCCTCAACATCGGATCGAATCCCACATTTACAGATGTAAAAGGGTTAAGGATAGAAGTACATATCCCGGGTTTTTCAGATGATCTTTACAACAAAAAAATAATGGTATTCATCGAAGAATATCTGAGGAGCGAAAAACGTTTTTCGAACCGCCAAGCATTGGCAAAGCAGCTTTCTCGGGATTCAGAAATTGCGGTGACGCTCTTCGAAGAAAACACAGAAAGGGAAAACCCTTTTTACAGACGTTTTAGTCAGCAGTTTCTACATAAGGAACATCTTCCCATCGAGTAGTATAAGCAGGAGATTTCAAGTTTGAGCGAGGGGCCCATTCCTTTCCCTCATTGAAATGAAGAATCGCAGGTGAAATAATTTTTTCCCCCACATTCTCGTTTATGGCGTCCACTACATCCATCAAGGTCTGCTTTTTATCTGCGTCATCGCCTTCGTCCTTGGCAAAAAGATACCTTTGCATATAGCTGCGGGACGATAGATCTTCTAAAGTAACGCCGGCCTTCGTGTAGTAATATCCAGGTTTGTAAATCCTGTCCAGCCCCAACAGGGCCAACTTTATGAGCTGGGGTGTATAGTTTGTAGGGTAGGGAGCTGGAATGCTGACACTGTTGGAATAGTAAGGGGTCAGAAAAGGATTTGTCGTAATATATACGCTTATAGCTCCGGCCAGGGCCTTTTCCTGACGAAGACGAATTCCTGCTGATGAAACAAAATGAGTAATAGCTGCTGCGATCCCATCAACATCTTTAATCTCTCTCCCAAAAGAGCGGGAAACCTGAAGGGTTTTCTGCAAGGTTTCAGCTTCCTTTATTTTGATACAGGGAATCCCCCTGAGCTCCCATGCCGTTTTCACCCCTGGCATGCCTATTATCTTCATAATTCTTTCATCTCGAACATCACGCAGCTCCCTTGCCGTACGTATCCTATGTTTTCCCAGGCGCATAGCCAGTTGTTTCCCTATGCCCCAGATATTACCTACAGGTACTCTCTCGAGGAAGTTTGTCATTTCTTCAGAAGCTAAAGACAGAAGGCTGTAACAACCCCCTGTTTCTTCGTGTTTCTTTCCATATTCAGCGGCAAGTTTTGTCAAAGTCTTAGAGGAGGCAGCACCAATGGAAACCGGAATTCCAACCCACTGATAGACTTGCTTGTGAATCTGGGCCATTTTTTCTTCTATATGAGCATAACTTGACAAATCAAAGGTCAAAAAGGCTTCGTCTATAGAATATACTTCTACGGTTGGAGCATTATCTTTCATAACAGCTATAACTCGGGAAGAAATATCCTGGTAGAGTTCAAAATTACTGGAAAAAACGGCAATCCCATAATGGCGGCATGCTTTTTCTACTTGGAAGAATGGCACTCCCATGGGAATCCCTAATGCTTTAGCCTCATTTGATCGTGACACAACACAACCATCATTGCTTGATAGAACTATTACCGGCTTCTTTTGCAGATCAGGCCTGTAAATTCTCTCGCATGAAACAAAAAAATTATTACAATCGCACAGAACTATTGGCTTTACTGCCACATGCTTCATGACAAATCCACGTCACAACACCCCATACTTGTTCATTATCAACTCGTTCGCTAAAGGTGATTCGCTGAAATCCCTGACTTTCATTGTAAATAATGACGCTGTCTCCGTTGGAAGGAGATACAGATCGATCGACGATGCAAATAGCCCCGTTTTCTTTGAATAAAAATGCTGCGGGAGGGGTAGGAATAAGAATTCCCAGCAGTTCATCGTGGATTGACCGTATTTTCCCATCCGATCTGGTAAATTGTATTCCCATACGTATACTCCCCAATCCTTTAAATTCCCCTTTTGGGGATAACACTTACAACCATAACCTTTCCGCATATCCTAAAAAAATCGATATTCCCAGCCTCCGCTTCTTGTTCTATTTCTTCTTTCGTAATAATGATTGGGGGGTATTTGGCAGGATTTGAAGAGCGCAACTCCACACGGTCGTTATATTCGTAATACCACTTTACAGCTAAATCTCCCCGCCGCCCCCACTTCACTAATACAGCGTCGCCATTGTAAATGGGTTCTTCCGGATTCACGGAAATTCGGGCTCCATCGGGAATTCCCGCTTCCTGCATGCTGTCACCTTCAACTTTTACAGCATAAGGGCATTTTCCCCCTATCCGCCCTATATCGTCTTTGCCCACTATCAAAGTAGCACAAAAATCGGGTTCTATGCCTTCCATATCACCAAAGCCCCATCCAGCACAGGCAACAAAAGAGGAGTCAAGCAAAGGAACCGCTATAACGGCTTCCTTATCAATGTCCCGAGCATAATATTTGCCGCTTCCATTTTTTTTCTCCCCCATAAGGTAGGCTACACTTGTTTCCAAGACATCAGCAAGGATGGAGAGGTGGAAAACATCTGGGAATCGCCGTTCTTTTTCCCAGCGGAGAATTGTATGAAAAGATACCCCTAGCTTTTCAGCTAGTTCTAATTGTGTTAATCCTCGTTTTACTCTTAATTCGGATAGTCTTTTCCCAGAAAACATGCCATCGCCTCCTTTTTCCTCTCTATATACTATCCAATTAGCTATAAAAGACAAGGGGGAATTTAAAATAAAGCATATTGCACGAAAAAGTACCTCATGATAACATTATCGCCGTCCCGAGCGGGCCTGTAGCTCAGGGGATAGAGCAACGGCCTCCTAAGCCGTAGGTCGGCCGTTCGAATCGGCCCAGGTCCGCCATATTATTGTCCTTTCAGTTGCCAATTAACGTTGAAAACAGGTATAATCCTCTTTGTGGGTTATGAGTCTGAAAAGACTGAAAATCAGGGAGGGGGTAAGAACGTCGAAACGTTGGACCTCGAACATCCTTATATCACTCATTCTTTTTTCTGCCTTTTATCTTCTTTTTATACCAGTGCATTTTCTTTCTTTTCGAACCCAGGATTGGGAACTCTGTTCAGCGCTAGCCCCCTCTGGAGTCGAAATAAAAACTGGTTACATTCATTCTGTGGAAAAAACTCCAGTGGAAGATGTTTATGTGTTGTCAGGCCCTCGTCTTTGGCTTTGGGAGGAGCGTTTTCGTTCTCATAATGCTGGCCTCCCTACAGAACCACCTCCACGAGGGCGATTTTTGTTGCAGAAAGATTGGATGGTTATTCGGGGAAGTCCTTACACATGGGAAGTTTTACGTATTCGTATAGGCGACGATGAATTAGGCAAAAACTGGGTTTATTCCTCAACAACTGGAAAGCTTGATTTATATCAACTTATACCCAATAACGTTTTTTACATTGAAGTGACACAAGTCCCACTGCTTTTCAGAAAAAGATAATTATTTGATAAATTACATACTGACTGGAGGTGGAGATTTTTGGGCGACGTGAACAATATGCCAAATGAAAAAACAGAAGCAGCTCAAAATTCAGAAATCAATCTAGACGAACTTAGACGTCAGTTTGACACTGAAGCCAGGTATCGTGATCTTTTAGGATGGCAGGGGATACTTATTACTGCCATTGCTGTAGCCATGTCACTTTTTCATTTTTATACGTCTGGTTTCGGTTTGCTATTGGCTATGAAACAGGGGTCTTTGCACCTGGCCTTTGTTCTAGTTCTTGTTTTTTTATTGTATCCTGCCCGAGAAACAAGCAGAAGAGACGGCATTCCATTGTACGATTTTATACTGGCGGCCCTTGCTGCATTTGCGACTCTTTATATTTTCTTTGAGTTTGAAGACCTTGTGAATAGGGCTGGTTTGCCAACGACCATGGATATCATTGTTGGTTTTATGGGTATTATTCTCTTGTTGGAAGCAACGCGCAGAGTGTCAAGTCCAGTGTTGCCCTGTATCGCTATTTTCTTCCTTTTTTATTGTTATTTTGGGCGCCATTTCCCACAAATGTTTCAGCATCGAGGGTTTAATATCCAAAGGATTATTAACCACATGTATCTAGGAACAGAGGGTGTATTTGGCATTCCCTTGGGAGTATCCGCTACTTTTGTGTTTATGTTCATTTTGTTTGGATCTGTATTGGAACAAACAGGTATGGGGCGGTTCATTATCGATCTGGCCATGGCAATGGCAGGTGGGGCTACTGGTGGGCCTGCCAAGGTCGCTGTTCTAAGCTCAGGTTTTATGGGCTCAATTTCAGGATCCTCTGTGGCAAATGTCTGTACTACGGGAATGTTCACTATTCCTTTGATGAAAAGTGTTGGATATAAGCCCCACTTTGCCGGAGCAGTAGAAGCGGTGGCTTCAACAGGAGGACAAATAATGCCTCCTGTTATGGGAGCAGCTGCCTTCATTATGGCTCAGTTTATGGGTGTTCCTTATGTTCAGGTAGCTCTTGCGGCAGTAGTTCCGGCCCTTCTTTATTATTTTGCGGTTATGGTTCAGGTACACTTTGAAGCGACACGCCTCGGACTCCTGGGGCTTCCAAAGGAAAAACTCCCAAGCCTTTTGAAACTTTTGAAGGCTAAAGGGCATCTTTTACTGCCCCTTTTTGGTATAGTGTATTTTTTACTAGCAGGATTTACTCCACTGAAGGCTGCTTATAATGGGATAATAATCAGCATAGCCGTATCTTTTCTGAATAAGGAAACGAGGCTTACGCCGAAAAAACTAAAACTAGCACTCGAAAATGGCGCAAAAGGAGCTCTTGGCGTAGCCTGTGCATGTGGCACAGTCGGTATTATTGTAGGAACAGCTACGTTAACAGGTTTGGGATTGAGAATAGCGAGTGCCATTGTTGCTATAGCCGGAGGGAAGCTCTTGGCAACATTGCTTCTTACAATGGTAGCCTGTATTCTCCTTGGAGCAGGTCTTCCCACAACAGCTAACTTTATAGTCACAAGCACTATGGCGGCTCCAGCGCTCTTCAAACTGGGGGTCCCGCCCATGGCAGCATACATGTTCGTTCTTTATTTTGGCATAGCGGCTGACCTTAGTCCCCCTGTAGCTCTTGCTGCCTATGCCGGTGCTGGCATTGCGGGCGCAGAACCAATGCGTACAGGGATAACAGCTGTTAAACTGGCGCTGGCTGGGTTTATTGTTCCTTTTATCTATGTTTATAATCCAATGCTTGTGCTTGTTGACTTTAAACCATTCCCCTTTATTTTAGCGGTTGTCACTGCTGTTTTGGGTGTATTTTTACTAGGGATGGCTACTATTGGATTCTATAAAACTTCAATGGCCTGGTGGAAGAGGATTATTTCCCTGGGCGGTGCTCTAGGTCTATTGATCCCTGGCTGGCAAACAGATGTCATAGGATTGATTATCCTCATAGGTATCCATATACTTCAGGTTAGAAAAGCAAAGAAAGAAGCCGGGACGACAGAGTAACATTTTACAAGTTTTCAACTTGTGCTAAAATCAACAGGTTACGAATTTGCCGTCTCTGTTTTTTGGAGACGGCCTTTTCCTATTTGAAAGGAGGTACATAACATTGGCTACAGACTACAAGGATACACTTAAGCTTCCCCAAACGTCTTTCCCGATGAGAGCTAATCTCGCTAAGAGAGAGCCTGAATATCTTGATTTCTGGAAAGACATCGATATTTACCACAAAATGTTAAAAAAACAGGAGGGGAAAGAGTCCTTCATTCTTCATGACGGACCTCCCTATGCAAATGGGAACATACATATTGGAACAGCATTCAATAAAATCCTGAAAGATTTTATTCCCAAATACAAAATTATGAAGGGATATTATTCCCCTTATGTCCCCGGATGGGATACTCATGGCCTTCCAATAGAACTTCATGTTCTCAAGAGCCACGGCATTACAAAAGATGCCATTGACCCTGTAGAGCTTCGAGAGAAATGCACTAAATATGCCTATGAATATCTTGACATTCAGCGAAATGAATTTATCCGCTTGGGTGTAGTGGGTGACTGGGAGAACCCTTATGTAACTCTTCATTCGGAATATGAGGCCGCTCAACTAGGAGCTTTTGCCGACATGGTTGAATTGGGGCTTGTATACAAAGGACACAAGCCAGTGTACTGGTGCACTGATTGCCAGACAGCGCTCGCTGCTGCTGAAATAGAATACTGGGATGAAACATCTCCTTCTATTTTCGTTGCCTATTCAATGCCTGAAATTGGCGATTCCATTGAGGTTTTAAAGGGGCGGGATGTAAATGTAGTGGTATGGACAACAACCCCCTGGACTCTCCCTGCCAGTATGGCTGTAGCCCTTGGCCCAGGCTACGACTATGTTTTTGTAGAAAGTGGAGACAAGGTATATCTTCTGGCAGAAGCCCTTCTTGAAGCTGTTACAAAGGAAATAGGCCTGGAATTCGGTGAAATTCTGTTTCGTTGCAAAGGGAGAGAACTTGAGCACGCTAAAGCTATTCACCCATTCTATCCTGATAGGACAACCCCTTTGCTTCTTGCTGATTATGTCATGCTCGATACGGGAACTGGCTGTGTTCACACTGCACCCGGCCACGGCGTAGAAGACTATGAAACTGGTGTTCGGTATGGAATAGAGATCTATAACCCCGTGGATGGTAGCGGCTACTTCTTGCCCAAAACACCCATAGTTGGTGGTCTTTCCCTCGACGATGGGGCAAATAAAGTTCTTGCCCTTCTTGCTGAAACCGGAAGACTCCTTGGAAAGGTTAAAATCAAACACTCCTATCCCCATTGCTGGAGATGTAAACGTCCCATTATATTCAGGTCTACAGAGCAATGGTTCATAGCTGTTTCCAAGTTCAGGCAGGAAACCCTCGACATTATTGAGAAGGGTGTACGTTGGATTCCTGACTGGGGAAAGGATCGCATTTACAACATGGTACGAGACCGTTCCGACTGGTGCATCAGCAGACAGCGAGTATGGGGTGTTCCGATTCCAGCATTTTACTGTAAGGAATGTGGCGAACTCATCCTCAAACCCGAATTGATCCGGGCTGTTCAGGCTAAAGTGAAAGAAGAGGGATCAAGTGTCTGGTGGAAACTGTCCCCTGAAGAGCTTCTTGGAAACCTGGCGCAGTGCCCGACTTGCGGAAGCCGCCATCTTGTGAAAGATACCAACATTATGGACGTATGGTTCGATTCAGGCGTAAGCCATTTTTCAGTTCTAGAAACAAGACCTGAACTTAAATGGCCTGCTGACATGTACCTGGAAGGAAGCGACCAGCATCGCGGTTGGTTCCAGACATCGCTCTTGACATCAGTTGCGATACGTAAAAAGGCCCCATATAGAAATGTTCTCACTCACGGATTTATTGTTGACGGGGAAGGGAAAAAGATGTCTAAATCCCTTGGGAACGTCGTTCGTCCTCAGGAAGTGGTAGACAAATATGGTGCAGATATACTAAGACTTTGGGTGGCCTCTACAGACTACAGAAACGATATCCGAATCTCAGAAGGTATTATCAAGAGCCTCACAGAGTCTTATCGCCGCATTCGTAATACGGCTCGTTATCTTCTTGGCAACCTTGTGGATTTTGATCCAGCGAAAGACACAGTTCCTTATAATGAGCTTCTTGAAATCGATAAATGGATTTTATCGAAATTGAATCAAGTTGTAGATCGAGCGACCCATGGCTTCGACGAATATGAATTCCATGTGCCTACATTTGTAATTCACCAGTTCTGCGTTACAGAGCTGAGCTCCTTCTTCCTCGATGTAAGCAAAGACCGCCTCTATGCAGATGAAACGGATTCAATATCAAGGCGAGGCTGCCAGACAGCTATGTGGCAAGTTCTCCTTACATTGACCCGCATGTTGGCACCTATTCTCAGCTTCACTGCAGAAGAGATCTGGCAGGAAATGATAAAGATAGACGCCCGTCTTCCAGAAAGCGTATTCCTTTCAGACTGGCCTGAAATTGAAAAAAAACATATTGCACCAGAACTCGAAGATAAATGGGATCGGGTGCTAACGGTCAGAGGAGCTGTCAGCCGTGCCCTTGAGTCAGCAAGAACGTCGGACATTATTGGACATTCCCTTGAAGCAAGGGTGGAAGTTAAGATATCAAAAGACTATGACCATTCCCTTTTCACTCCAGAAGAGTGGGGCATGTTTGCTATTGTTTCTGACTTTAAATGGGTAGAAGAAACTGGAAATCTGGCCATTACATGGCAAGATGAAGAAACAGGTTTGACTGTGGCAGTGGACAAGGCGAAGGGAGAAAAATGCCCTCGTTGCTGGAAATACTCAGAGGATGTAGATGCTCGGGGACTGTGTCCTCGCTGTGCCGAAGTAATAAAAGACTAACAATGCCAAGGGGCGGAGCTCGTTTCCGCCCCTGTTTTTTAGAAAAGGGATAAAAATGGTAGACAAAGAACGTGGCGAATTTTTCGAAGAGCAGGAAGAAAACATAGAACATAAAGTTACCCTTACACCACAAGGGGATGAAGAAGGCAAGCGAATTGATGCGTTCCTTGCCGAAGAGCTTGGTCTGACTCGAAGCTACGTTCAAAAACTGATTCGTCTGGGCAACGTGGAAATTTCAGGAATTCGACGCGCTCTGAAACCTGCCCTTAAAGTTACGGCAGAAATGGCTATACATATAGTGGTTCCCCCTGCTGAAACTCTGGAAATTGAGCCAGAACCGGTAAAATTCGGGATCATTTACGAAGACCCCTATATTATTGTTGTCAATAAACCAGCAGGCCTCGTTGTTCATCCTGCTCCCGGCAACTGGCATGGGACCCTTGTCCATGGCTTATTGTATAAATACCGAGACATGAGAAAATTCGATGAAGAGGTTCGCCCAGGAATTGTCCATCGCCTCGACAGCGGCACCTCTGGCCTTCTTGTTGTTGCTCGAACCCCAAAGATCTTACAGAACCTCCAAAACCAGTTTCGAAGCCGCTCTGTGGAGAAAAAATACCTTGCTCTCAGCTGCGGAAAACTTCGAAAGGCCGCAGGCTTTATAGAAGAACCCATAGGTCGAAGCCAACGGAACAGACTCATGATGACAGTAACAGACACGGGGCGCCCTGCATTGACAGAATATCGCATTCTCTGGACACACCAAAAGTATAGCTTTATTGAATGCACCCTTCATACAGGCCGTACCCATCAGATTCGGGTGCACCTCAAACATAGGGGGTGCCCTATTGTGGGCGATGGCCTCTACGGCACAAAACAAAGTCTGCAAAGAACACCAGGCAGGATGTTTCTTCATGCATGGAAATTGGCTTTTGATCATCCCATAAATGGAAGTCGAATGAGTTTCAGAGCCTGTCTCCCTCAGGAATTATCTCTTTTTCTGAAAAATATTCTTTCCACAGGTCAGGGTCAATAATAATCGTTTCAGGGTGGGTATAGGTTACATGAGCTATACCGCTGCCGGAAATATGGCGCACATGTTTTCGTTCCGTATAATCCACCTGAACCCTTGTTGAATGGCGGCCTTTACTAAAGAACGCGGCCAGTGATGCCGCTAACGTCAGCAAATCTGTACCCTCCAAATCTTCCTTTGTTCCTTCTGGCCGTTTAATAACTACATGGGAGCCAGGCAATTCGTGAACATGAAGCCAGATATCTTCCTGAGACGCCTCTTGGAATGTTACGTAACGGTTTCCTCTGGCATTAAGTCCTACAAGAAGAATGGCATCTTCATAAAACAAGCGAAGATGAGGTGGTCGCGTCGCTTCTTTCTTTGCTTTCTTCCCCTTTTTCTTCTTAGCAGGTGCCAACCATTCTCGAATATCACGACAAAGAGTATCTATAAGAGACGGAATCTCTAGCTCCTCTATAATTTCTAACTGATCCTCAAGTTCTGATATGCGCCCCTCAAGCGCTGTTATATTCTGTTCTATCTCTTCAAGATCGCCTTTTGCCTTCTTGTATTTCTTAAAATAGAGAGAAGCATTATCTGAAGCAGATCTATTGGGATCTAGTGGAATCTCCACAGTTATTTCCCCTTCGTCATTCCATCCCGAAAGAGACACGTTATCGGCTCTGGATGAAATAGAGTAAAGGTTGGCTAGCAACAATTCCCCACATGTTCTGTACCATGTCGCCTTTAGTGATTCGTTTTTTTGCTTCTCAACTCCTTTAAGATGCCGTTCAAGTGACTTTATCTCCCGCTTTACAATTTTCATTGTTTCTTTTTTTATCCGTTCGCTTCTGTCACGAATAAAGGGATCAACCACAAACATCTTTGACGCTATAAGGGCCTTGTTTTCCCCCACAGATGCCATATCTTCCAAGGAAAGGGGAAATATTGTTATATAACTGTTGTGCTTCTGTATGAGGCCTTTTGAAGGCTTCGTTTCTTCATATATCTTTCGAATGTTTACAGCCCACTCAAATGGGGAAAGATGGTGCCAGTAGTCTTTCATATAAGATCTCAGCCCTCGGCCAATGCCTTTCACCTGCATCATATCTTCAAGAGATGCCTCTGGCGACAGTTCTAATGGAGACGGTCCCTGCAGGGGAGGCGGCGTCACATAGGGGTGAGATGGCACAATGGTTCTGTAGCGGTTTATCTCAGGATGAATATGTTTTACACAGTCAATGATCACTTTGTTTTCATCGAGAAGGATAATATTGCTATTCCTATCCATAAACTCTAAAATCAGTGTTCTCTCGACATCGAAACCGGCCCCAACCTTACGTGAAAAGTTGAGAGCGATGATCCTGTCATAATCCACCTGCTTTACGGCAGTTACTTCTCCTTTGACCACATGGCTTTTCAGTGCATCTACGAACCTGTGTTTGCCGTCCGAAAAACGTTTTACCTGATCAAGCTCATTTTCACTGAGAAGGCAGCATCCAGAACTTTGAGGATGCCAGCTTATAAATAGTGAAAGGGGAATAGAAGAAAACCGCATCGCTAGCCAATTTTCAGCTCCCTCTACCCGAAAAAGGCGTTGGCCAGAAAGGATTTCATCAAGTTCTTCTGCCCATTGATGTACAAATTCTGCTCCATATATCATGATATATTTTCCTTTCTTTTTATAATAGAATAATAGATACAAACTATCGCGAGAGCAAGTATTCCGCTAAAAGCTTGACAAGTGCTGCTGCGATCATTACAATATTCGCCGTTGATCATGTGGGGCTGTAGCGCAGGGGGAGCGCGCTTCCTTCGCACGGAAGAGGCCGGGGGTTCAAATCCCCCCAGCTCCACCAGTGCTTAAACCGGGGCGTAGCGCAGTCTGGTTAGNNTTTGGGAGCAGGGGGTCGAAGGTTCGAATCCTTTCGCCCCGACCATTTTAGATAAGGGGGAAGCTGCAAATATGCAGTTTCCCCCTTTTTTTGTATAAAATCTAATGCTCCGGGGCGAAGGTAGACAAATTTTATTAGAACATGATAGAATTTCATCATGTCAAATTATGTTAAATATCCGGAGAATTCCATCCTTATAGTGGGGAATTCGCAAACAACAAGTTTTAATCCGATCAATCAGCAATTTGGAGCTTTCTTCATATCTTTCATTCTGTTGAAAGACAGTGAGGAAATTATTGATTGTGGCGTTTCCATGACTCTTAAAGTAACAGAGAGGTTTGTTCAGGAGGTCTTTTTAGGGCGCCGTCTTGTTCAGGATGAAGAAGTAATTGTTTCAAATGTTCTGACACGATATTTCGGGTCTTCCCAAAAAGCTATTATAGCAGCATACCGAGATGCAATAAAAAAGTATAAAGAGGTTACCGCCTTAAAGAAAGTTTAATAGGGAAAGGCTGCTTCGTCCTTAAGTTCGTTTGAGTTTGGCTCACGGATGTCAGGGGATGAAATCCAGCGGTTACCGGCGTATATGCGTCGGCAGCTGCTGGATTTTTTTATGTAAAGGCTCTAAATATAGGCCTAATATTTCATTTTGAGGAGGGGTTGCAGTGATAACCCAGGGTTTCGCGTATTTTGCTTTCTTGTTTTGCTTCGCAGGAATCGTTTCAACCTTAGAAATGAAGTACAAGAACTCTACCTTTTTTAAGTATGTACCAACTCCTGTCATTCTCTACGTTTCTTGTATGATCTTTGCTACCTTCGGTCTATGGGAGAACAATGACAGTATCAAGGCTACCTACCGAGTAATAAGAGGAAATCTTATCCCCGCAATGATTTTTATCATGTTATTACGGTGCGACATAAGAAAGATTCTCAAATTAGGGCCTCGCATGCTTATTGGTTTCTTTTCTGCGACTTTTACCATCATGATAGGCTTCGTAGTGATGTTTTTCCTCATGAAAAATGGTTTCCCTGGAGAATCGTGGAAGACCTGGGGAGCTTTAGCTGGAAGCTGGATTGGCGGCACAGCCAATATGGTAGCTATCCAGGGTGCATTGGGTATTAGCGACTCTTCTATGGGATACACTCTTCTGGTGGATAACGTAAACTATTCTATTTGGGTGATTCTACTTCTTGCAAGCGTTCCTTACGCACGGTTTTTTAATAAATGGACAAAGACCGATACTTCTACCATCGATTCTGTAGGAATGATGCTATCTGAAATGCAAGATAACGCTCGCACAAAAATGGAAACAGGAGACTTGGTACTCTTGGTAGGTTCCGGACTTTTTGTTTCTGCTCTATCAAGTTACGGTGCTTCAGTTTTATCGCCTATGCTAATCAATATTTTTGGCAAAAGCGACTTTCTGTCTGTGAGCACGGTTACCATCATAATAGCCACATTCCTTGGCATCATATGCGCCATGACTCCTATGAACAGCATTCCTGGCTCATCTCCAGTTTCTGTTACCATGCTTTATATTATTATCTGCCTCATTGCTTCCCGGGCTTCCTTCAAAGAGCTTACAGATGCTCCTTACTATCTGGCGGCGGGATTTGTTGTCTTGGGAATCCACGCATTGCTCATGGCTATCATAGCTAAAATTATCAAACTTGATCTTTTTACATGCGCCGTGGCAAGTCTTGCTAATATAGGGGCTGTTGCCGCTGCTCCTATTATTGCCGCTGCATATAAAGAAACCTTGGTGCCAATAGGTGTTCTTATGGCTCTTATGGGGTATGTAGTAGGTACATGGGGAGGACTTTTCGTCGCCAAAGTTCTTTCAATAATCGCGGGAGTTTAAAATGAGGATTCAAGATATTTATCTGAGACAACTGTCTATCCCCTTGAAAAAAACTTTTAAAACGGCCTTGAGATCCGTCTCAGAAGTAACAACCAATGTGGTGGTAATTGAAACAGACAACGGAGTTTGCGGATATGGGGAGGCACCTCCCACGGCGGTTATAACGGGAGACACTAATGGTGCCATTCATGGTGCCATTCAGGAGCGGATACGCCCTCTTCTAATAGGCAAAGATATTGACGATCTGGGGGCAATCCTTGATGTTGTAGATCGCGCTATATTACATAACACTTCGGCCAAAGCAGCAATAGATATAGCCCTTCATGATCTGTGGGGGAAAATGCTGAATCAGCCTCTCTACGCCCTTTTAGGCGGAATAAAACGAAAAGTGGTCACAGACTATACTATTAGTGTGAATGCCCCCGATGAAATGGTGAAAGACAGTCTTGAAGCCGTAGGGGAGGGGTACACAGCCCTCAAAATCAAAGTGGGTACTGATTTCCATCAGGATATGGTCCGTCTAAAAGAAATTCGCTCAGCGGTAGGGGATAAGATATTGTTGCGGGTAGACGCAAACCAGGGGTGGACACCCAAGGAAGCCATTCGCATCATTCATTTTATGGAAGATAACGGTCTAAATATTGAACTGGTAGAGCAGCCGGTTATTGCTTATGATTTTGAAGGCCTGAAAATGGTAACCGACACAGTAAACACCCTGATTCTTGCTGATGAAGCAGTATTTTCTCCCCGAGATGCCCTTACTCTCCTTACTATGAGGGCTGCGGATCTACTCAACATAAAACTTATGAAGACGGGCGGCATTCGCAATGCTCTTGCCATTTGTGCCATGGCTCGCTCCTCTGGGGTAGAGTGCATGATCGGTGCCATGATGGAAAGTAAAATCAGCGTAACGGCAGCATGTCATCTTGCCACTGCCATGTCTGTTATCACCAGAGCTGATCTAGACCCGCCTATTTTATGTTCAGCAGATCCAGTGGAAGGTGGCGCCCAATACGATGGCCCGGCAATCACTCTTTCAAAAGGACCTGGGCTTGGCATTACTAAAATCAATGGGCTTAAACCGGTGTAGCATGTTCATTAAACAAATTAAGAGCAGCGGGGCTACCCCCGCTGCCTCAAATATTATAAGGAGACCAACGCGATCTTTTTTGTTAAAACCAGGTTTGAGATGCTCAACCCTGGTTAGCATTACCTCGGAAAGGCCGTAATATTCGACCAGCAGAGCACAACTTAGCAACTTTGCATCCTCCGATAGCTTGTAGAACGTTTTGAAGCACCAGAGCCATAAAAACCGCTTCTTTAAAAGTTCAAACATAAAAAGAGCAAAGTCCTTCAAAAAATATAACAGTAGAACTTAAATAAGTCACAAAAAATGGTTGCAGGAATGCTGGTCATATGGTAGTATTTCCCGTGCTGAACGAAAGAACTTCGTTGCAACGAGCGGGAATAGCTCAGTTGGCTA